>Ga0180215_1000460_pt1 | contig 52626 bp, 52 predicted proteins | sample eDN3rd37CBELigBY_FD_128871 | JGI IMG/M metagenome (GOLD analysis project Ga0180215, IMG submission 128871) | Enriched backyard soil microbial communities from Emeryville, California, USA - eDNA 3rd pass 37_C BE-Lig BY (version 2) (version 2) | ecosystem: Environmental > Terrestrial > Soil >... | reverse complement strand
TTGCTTCTGATTGGTTGCGCTCCTCCGCCGTATTGCCGGGATATGCGCCCTTCGTATCGATGAAAGTAATGATCGGGCGGTTGAACTTATTCGCCTGCTGCATCAGACGGAGCGCCTTGCGAAATCCTTCCGGATGCGGGCTCCCGAAGAAACGGGCGATATTATCGCGCGTATCCTTGCCGCGCTGATGACCGATCACCGTAACAGGGATACCGCCAAGCTTTGCCAATCCGCCTACGATCGCAAGATCATCGGCAAACAGCCTGTCGCCGTGCAGCTCGATGAAATCGGTAAAAATTGCGCCGATAAAATCGAGCGAGGTAGGACGCCCATGATGCCTGGCAATATGCATCTTCTGGGCCGGAGTCAGTTCGCTGTACAGCTCCTCCTCCATTCCTCTGCACTTCTCTTCAAGACGGGCAATTTCCTCCGTAAAGTCGATGCCTTTCTCTTCGCTTAACGCTTTAAGCTCCGTTATCTTCTGCCGCAAGTCATTAATCGGCTTCTCAAAAGGAAGCTCATTCGCCATTAGCGACTACCTCCCTTATACAATGCATATCAAGCAGCTTCGTTAATGTCGGTTTCATTTCCTTGCGGTGAACGACCATGTCCAGTTGGCCGTGCTGCAAATTGAATTCAGCCGTTTGGAAATTTTCTGGCAGCTTCTGCCTGATCGTCTGTTCAATGACGATCCGTCCGGCGAAGCCGACGATCGCGCCAGGCTCGGCCAAATTGTAATCGCCGAGACTTGCGAAGCTTGCGGATACGCCGCCCATCGTCGGATCGGTAAATATCGAGATGAACAAGCCGCCGGCGTTTTGGAATTTGGATAGCGCGGCGCTTGTCTTCGCCATCTGCATAAGGCTCAAAATACTTTCTTGCATTCTCGCTCCGCCGGAGGTAGAGAAAATAATGAGCGGCAGCCCCTTCTCGTGAGCAGCCTCAATCGCCCGCGTAATTTTCTCGCCGACGACGGATCCCATGCTTCCAGTAAAGAAATCAAAGCTCATTACCGCCATAACGACAGGAAAACCGCCGATTGTCCCTTCGCCGGTTATAACCCCGTCCTTCAGATTTGACTTTTTCTTCTGCTGCTCCAGCTTGCCGGCATAGCCCGGAAAATTGAGCGGATCGACAGATTCCATGTCAGCGTCATACTCGGTGAAGCTGTCGGTGTCGATCGTCATCCCGATGCGTTCCCATGCGCTTAGCCTAAAATGATGGTCGCATGAGCCGCATACTTTAAGGTTTTTTTCCAGTTCCTTGCTATAGTGAATTTTGCCGCATTTATTGCACTTATTCATTAGACCTTCCGGTACATCGCTTCGCTTGGAGCCGCCGGAAGGGATGGTCGCATACTTCTTCTTCGTAAACAAATCTTTAATTTGCACGTGTGACACCTCTCAAGGCGCAATATTATAGAACACGCCGCTATGATCTCATAATGGCGTTGAACACCTCTTGCACTTCCTCCAGCTCGCCGGACGGCACAAGAATTTCATATTGCTGTTTTGATAAATTTACGGGGCGAGTCTTAACGAGAAACCCTTCCTCTGTCAATCGCTTCTTGATGTTTTCTGCAATTTTAGCTGTAGGTGCGATATAAATGACCGTCCACATTCTGGTACCTCCTGAAAGCTTTGCAGAACAAAGCTCACTTTACGAAATTGCTCTACTGCTCGATATTTGGCCATATAATGTCATAATGATACCATAGTCAATGTGTTTCCGGCAAATCATATCGGATCGCTTTCGGGTCCTGATGGGCGATTCTTGCCGATGCGGCGGCTGCCAATCCGGCTACCAAATCGTCCAAAAAAACATGAATGCTCTTGCCCTTCTCGTTCAACTTTTGAATAATGCCGGGCTTAACTTTGTCCAAGTAGCCGAAGCTTGTGAGGCCGATCATGCCGTAAACGTTCGTAATGCCCAGCGCGAGCGTTTCATCAACGCCGTACAGCGATTCGTCCTTCTCCATAATCGCCTGCAGGGGCTCCGGAAGCAAGCGGCGCTCCGCCAATTCATCAAGCGCGATACCGGTAAACATCACGTATTGAACCTCGCGCTTGCCTAACACCGCTCGCACGCTTTCCTTGCATTGCTCGATTGTCAAAGCGTTGTTATAAGGACGCTGCAACGAATACACAATATCCGCCACATCGTCGACAGCTACTCCGCGCTTCATCAGCCATTGCTCCACATTCATCATATTCGCATCCCTCCGGCAACTGCTTGTACGCTTATTCCGAACGACGAATGCAGGCAATCGAAGCGCTATGCGCACAATCGTCCGTTCCCGCTCGTATCTCTAAAGATATGCAGGGACAAGCCGTTTCGTGCACACAATTCATCTAACTATTATCATGCCCGGACCGAGCAGCCGTTCAACCTTGGCGATTAACGGCTGTTCCGGCTTGACGGAATATTCTTTGCTAAGCGCGATGGATCGCCCTTCACGCTCGTAGAACAGCACCGTATCGACATCGCCGTGATGACCGGAAAGCAAGTCTCTCAGCTCCGTCAATACCGCCGGATGCTCGTTAGCCGAGCTTATTTTTATAAAAACACGCTGCCTCTTCCCTGCGGAGCCGCCAGTGTCCGGTCTGCCGGCGAAGCTTGCGCGGCCGGCCCCCGATGACGGGGCTTGCTCGCCCGCCCGGACCTGCTGCCGCTTATCGCCGAAGCTGGCGCTATTTCGCATCGCTCTTGCCTGCGCGGCTTTCTGCAGCCGCCGCACCTGTCCGGCTAAACTGTCAGCATCGCCTTCAAGCGGGATAACATCTTCGATCAGCAGCTTATAGTCCTCGTCCTGATGCTGTACAGCAGCCTGAACGATAACGAGGCCGCCTTTCTCCAGCTTGCTCGAGCACCGCTTCCATACGGCCGGGAATACGACCGCTTCAACTCGCATAATCCGATCTTCAAGCTCAAGAAACGCCATCGCATTCCCTTTCTTGTTCGTAAACGGCTTGAGCGAAACGACCATGGCCGGGGCGACCGCAATCGCGCCCTCCTTAACGTCGGCCAAATCGACGAGCCGGTCCAGCCCAAGCTTCGCCAGCCTTTCCTCTGCATCGTCCAGCGGATGACCCGACAAATAGAGGCCAAGCAGCTCCCTCTCCAAATCAAGCACTTGGCTCATTGTAAACGGACGAACCTCCGGCAGCTCCACTTCCCAATTTTGCACCTCATCGAAGCCGAACAGCTCGATTTGCAGCTCCTCGCGCTCCTTGCGCCATTTGAGCGCCGCCTCCACCGTCTCATTAAGCGCCGCCAGCTGCTGCGCCCGATGGCCTGGCAGCGAGTCGCATGCGCCGCCTTGAATAAGCGACTCCAGCACGCGCTTGTTCACGACGCGCAAATCGACGCGTTTGCACAAATCGAGCAGGCTGTCGAACGGTCGCTCGCTTCGTTCCCTTTGCAGCGCCTCAATCGCCTGCGTGCCGACATTTTTAATGGCGGCTAGACCGAACCGGATCGCTTTATCGACAGGTGTAAAGCTCTCGCCGCTTTCATTTACATCCGGCGGCAGCACGCCGATGCCCATGCGCCGGCACTCGTCTACATACTGCGCCGTCTTACGCTGATTGCCCGTAACAGAGGCGAGCATTGAAGCCATAAACGGCACGGGATAATGCGCTTTAAGCCAAGCTGTCTGAAAGGCCAAAACGCCATAGGCTGCCGCATGGGCGCGCGGAAAGCCGTAATCCGCGAAGCGGACAATCATATCGTATACCGCATTCGCATCTTCAGCCGTATATCCTTGACTCAAGCTTCCCTTGACGAAATGCGCGCGCTCTTCGTCCAGCACCTCGCGTTTTTTCTTCGATACCGCTCTGCGCAGCAAATCCGCCTCGCCAAGCGAGAAGCCTGCCATAAGCGACGCGATTTGCATAATTTGCTCCTGGTACACGATAATGCCGTACGTATCGCCCAGAATCTGCTGCAAGGACGGATGCGGGTATTCCACCACTGCCGTCCCATGCTTGCCTTGTATATATTTCGGAATAAATTCCATTGGCCCGGGACGGTACAAGGCGAGGACAGATATAATATCCTCGAAGACGGACGGCTTCAATTCGCGCAGCACGCGCCGCATCCCCGCGGACTCCAGCTGGAATATGCCCGTCGTCTCGCCGCGCCCCACCATCGCGTAAGTAAGCGGATCGGCATCGTTAACGGCACGGAAATCGATCTCCTTGCCGTAAAGCTCTTTCACCCAGCCTAATGACCGCTCCACGATCGATAATGTCCGAAGTCCCAGAAAGTCCATTTTGAGCAATCCGATCGCTTCCAAGTGCTCCATCGAATATTGGGTCAGCGGTATTCGCTCGCTGCCTGCCTGCAGCGGCACATAATGGGTGAGCGGCTCTTGGGAAATGACGACGCCGGCGGCATGCGTCGAGGCATGGCGCGGCATCCCTTCCACTTTGACGGCCATTCGCATCATTTCGCCTGTCCGCGGCTGGCGTTCGCACGCCTCCCTTAGCTCGGCGCTTTGCTTCAGCGCCTCCTCTAGCGTAATCCCTAGCTGATTCGGTATAAGCTTGGCGGCGCGGTCCGTCTCTTGAAACGGCACATTCATGACACGCCCGACGTCGCGGACGGCCGCCTTCGCCGCCATCGTTCCGAACGTAATAATTTGCGCGACATGCTCCTCGCCGTACTTGGCGGATACATAGGCGATAACTTCGTCGCGCCGCTCGTCGTTGAAGTCAATATCAATATCCGGCATCGTAATCCGCTCAGGATTAAGAAACCGTTCAAAAAGCAGCTTATATTTGATCGGGTCTACATCGGTAATCCGCAGCGTATAGGCAACCAGGCTGCCTGCGGACGAGCCGCGCCCAGGGCCTGTACGGATGCCGCGCTCGTGGGCGAAGCGGATAAAATCCCATACGATAAGAAAATAATCGCTGAAGCCCATTTTATCGATAACCGAAAGCTCATATGCAAGCCTTTGCTCGGCAGCCTCCCGAAAGCTGCTGTCGTCGATCCACTGCTGCAAGCCCGCGTATCGCGCCTGCAGCCCGTCGCGGCAAAGCGTCTCCAAATAAGACGATGAGCTCATCCCGTCCGGGACCGGCTTGAATACAGGCAGCGCAGCCCGGCCCAAAGTCAGCTCCAATTCGCACTTGTCTGCAATTTCAATCGTATTCGCGATCGCATCGGGCGCATGCCGGAACAGCAGCGCCATTTCCTCCGCGCTTTTCATATACAGCTGATCCGTCTGTATACGCATCCGGTCGGCGTCCTCCATCGTTTTGCCTGTACCGATGCAAAGCAGCACATCCTGCACCGCCGCGTCCTCCGCATGCAAATAATGGACGTCATTCGTCGCAGCGAGCTTAATGCCGAGCTCCCGTGCAAGCTCAATCATCGCGGAAGTTACTTTTTTCTGGTCCAGCATGCCGTGATCTTGAATTTCCATATAATAATCGTCATTGAATATGGCTTTGTAACGAAGCGCTGCCGCGCGCGCCTCCTCCCGCCGGTCATGCAGCAAATGCTGAGATACCTCGCTGTATAAGCAGCCGCTTAGGCAGATCAGCCCTTCCGCATGCTCCTTAAGCGCATCCATATCCACTCTCGGCTTGTAGTGAAAGCCTTCCAAATGGCCGATCGAGCACAGCTTCATCAAGTTCCGGTAGCCGGTTTCATTTTTGGCCAGCACGATCAGATGATAGTTTGGGTTGTCCTTTCGGCTGCCCTTCTCGAACCTGGAGCCGGTTGTCATATAGAGCTCGCAGCCAATAATCGGCTTAATTCCTTGCGCTTTGCAGGCGCGGTAAAAAGGAATCGCCCCGTACATGACGCCGTGATCGGTCAGCGCCAGCGATTTCATGCCCAGATCAGCCGCCCTTGCGGCAAGATCGCGAATGCGGGCGGCGCCGTCCAGCAGGCTGTATTCGCTATGCACGTGCAAATGCACGAATGATTGTTGTTCCATGCCGCTCAACCTCTCCGTTCCCTTTTCGGTCGCCACTCTTTAATGTTGCACCTATTTTATCATATTGTGCGCTCACTCGCCCATACAATGGTAGAAGAGGCTGGACAGGCGCTGCCCGTCCGACCTTGCGGCTATCGATTATACAAGCGGCTTCTTGCCAATCTGCTAAATAGGAGGTAATAGAATGAGCTATTTTTTATCCAAAGCCGGTATGGATTTCTTCATCGCGTTCGGCGTCGTGCTCGGAGGCTCCACCCTTGCCGGAATCGGCTCCATATTTTTGCTTCAGCCGCCGGCAACCGTCATGATGGACATTGCCGCCCGGCTTAAAATATGGGCCATCGTCGCGGCTATCGGCGGCTCGATCGATCCGGTCCGCGTCATCGAAAGCAATTTTACCCGCGGAGATTTATCCCCGGTCGCACAGCAACTTTGTTTTATTCTTTTCGCATTTTTAGGGGCGCATATGGGGACGGAGCTTATTCGGCTTGTGTGCAAAGGAGCTGCATAGCCGATGCGCATACCTCCCTTTGAGCGCTTCAGCAAAGGACTGCAAATGCTCGGCGTCTTGATCGTCGGCATGGTCATTGGCGCAGCAATATTAAATTCCGTATACTTGACCCAGTTCGAGGCGCTAGTCAGCCTGAAGGGCGAGCTTGAGATGAAGCTGGAGCAGTATGAATCGGACATCGAAATGTTGAATCGCTATAAGGAACAGCATACCGTCATTAAAAGCGTGCAGCCCCGAATTACGGTGGAGGCGCGGCAAGGCGCGGCCAAGCCGGAGCTGGACAAGCTGACGGAGAAAGAATTATTAAAGCGGATTAAGGAGGATTTGTCCAGCTTTTTGGGCCAGAGCATCTTTGAAATCGACTCTGACGCCAAGCTCGCGAGAAAGCTGCTGGAGCGTAAAATTTATACGGACGTGTATGAGAAGGACTACACGATCGAGGTAAAGACGGTGCTTGTCGTGGAAAATGTTCTTCATGCGTGGGTCGAGGTCCGCTATTATGCAAAACAGCCTTCTTCCTAACGAACGCAAAATAGAAAAGGGCTTCGCCGCCGGAGGACGGCGACAGCCCTTTACGTGTGTGATACAATATAAGCTGCAACATACATAGAAGGAGCTGCTTCGTGAATGGATACTCTTATGCAATGGGTCATAACGCCGGGCATTATCATATCGCTGATATTCTCGGTTATATTCAGCTTTAAATCGCGTCGTTCAACCGACCCGGACGATCGAGGAATTCATGCCTCAAAGATGAACATAAGCATGGGCATTATGCTGCTGTTCATCTCCGCCGTACAGCTGCTGCTGTCCAATGAATCGACGCTGCGCATCGTTATTGGCGCTCTGTTCCTGCTAATAGGCGTATTCAATCTGTTCGCCGGTCTGCGCAATTTAGGCATATACCGTGCCAGGAAGGGCTAAACAGCCCTCTTGGCGCGGTTTCTTTTTACTCGTTTAATTCTAATAAGGGTCAATCATTTGAGCTGTCATCATAGCTTTGGCGGCGAGTCCCTGTGCGTCGCGCACCTCGATTTCGAGCTTGGTGAATTTGCGGCTCAGCTCAAGAGCCCTGGGAAAAATCGTAATTTCATTATCGATTTCGACCGGACGAACAAAATAAACCGTCATGCTCTCCAGCAAATAGTTGCGCTTGCCCGTCTCTCTTATCATTCTTCTTCCCGCCTGCGTCATAAGCGTCATCAGCACGCCCTCCGAAACCATACCGAGCGAGCCCGACATTTGCGGCGTAATCGCCCCTTTGTATACGATGCCGTAGTCGTCTTCGGCCTCCGATGCCATAAAGCCTGTCCACATCAAATCCTCGAACGTTTCGCCGGACTGCGGCTGCTTGCCGGCAAACCGCATCGCGTCCAGCACCTCTTGGCGCGTAATGACGCCAAGAAGCTTGCGGTGCCGATCGACGATCGGCAGCAAATCGATTCCTTCTGCAGCCATCGTATGGGCGGCCGACGGCACCGTAATATTCGGAGCCGCTGTTATCGGGCTGCGGGTCATCACCTTTTCCACCGAAGCGTCGGACGGCATGCCGACCGCATCCTTCGCCGTCATCATCCCGATGACGCGATTGCGGTCATCGACGACAGGAAACCGCGAATAGCCCGTCTCCTGCGACAAGGCGTTATAATCTTTGATCCGGTCGCCAGCGCGCAGAACATCCGCCGGCTTGCTGAACGTGACGATGTCCTCGATCAGCATTATTTTCCTCTTAATCAGCCGGTCGTACATCGCCCTGTTAATCATGGAGGCTACCGTAAACGTATCATGCCTGGAGCTAATAATCGGCAAACCTAGCGAATTCGCTAAATCGATAATATCTTTGTCCGGGACGAAGCCGCCCGTTATTAGAACGCCGGCACCTTGCTCCAAGGCACGCCGATGGGCGTCGATCCGGTTGCCGACAATAAGCAGGCTGCCTTCGTCGATATAGCTCAGCATCGCTTCAAGCTCCATCGCGCCGATGACGAACTTGTGAAGCGTCTTCTCAAGCCCCGCAACGCCGCCAAAGGAATGGCCCTCCACAATTTCGGCAACCTCGCCAAAGGTTAGCTGATCCAGCGCCTCGCGCCGCTTGCGGTCGATGCGGACCGTTCCGATTCTCTCCTTCGTGCTTACTAACCCGATTGACTCCGCTTCTTTAAACGCTTTATATACAGTCCCTTCGCTAACCTCCAGCACCTTGGCAATAGCCCGGACCGATATTTTCGTGCCGATCTTCAGGCTCTGTATATATTTTAAAATCCGCTCGTGCTTCGTGCTTGTCTCTCTTTCAGGTCCAACCGGCATCGCTCGAATCCCTCCGTACACTAATCTTTATCTGCTACAGACTATTATAGGAGATAAAGCTCAGTGCGTCATGCTTCCGCTCTTGATCGGGCTGCAGCCGTTGTTGACAGCATGCCGCAGCTACTCATTCCAATTGATGACAACCCGGTCTACCTTTATCATGCCGTCAACCGAATCTCCGCGTTCCCCCTTCAGCTTCCACTTCTTGAACAGGCTCTGAAGGACGGATACGCTTAGCGCCGCTTCAGCCCCCTCGACAATAAAGGACTTCCAGTCAAAATCGATCGGTATGACATACCGTTTGGAGTAGATTAAGAAGTTCTCGATAGATATGGCCTGCGCAGGTATCTCTTCATATACGCTCGAAAATAGGAAAGAGTTCTGCTCGCTGTACGGCCGCGAGATAGGATCGGAACGCAGATCGATGACATACTCTACAATTTGCGTATGCGGATTAACGCGGCAGCTGAACACCCCTCTCGCTGTTATCGCTTTGTCGACCCGATGGGATAACCGATACGTTAAATAAACGAGAAAGGGCACATTGCAGTAATATGCGCGAACTTTTCTATAAAAATCAAATTCATCTACCATCACTATACGCCCCCGCTCCCATGTTGAAAGTAACGGATAAAACCGCCCGTCAATTGGTAATATAAGACTGGAAAGTTAATCTCTTTATATAAGAATACTTTTTTACATAATTATAGTAAAGATTCCTAGCGGACGTCAATGTCTATAGTCATTTTTTTGTATGTTTACTATAGAATGTTGTTGCGTCATAGTTTAAGCTCTATCGTTAGGCTGAGGTGACATTATGAGGGATTATGCTAAGCTGATCGGTGAAAATATTCGTACACTGCGTAGGGATAGAGGACTCAGCCAAGAGCAGCTGGCGCTTCGAGCTGAAATAAACGCCTCTTATATGGGACAAGTGGAACGAGGAGAGAAGAACCCTACAATCGACGTGCTGGGCAAAATATCGCAAGCGCTTCAAATTCCGCTCGAGAAGCTTGTACATATCGAAGAATTGTCGCTGCCTTCTGCTGTCGCTGATGGCTACGCGGACAAAATTGCCCATCAAATCAACGGGCTTAGCTTAAAGGAGCAGGAAGCCGTTTACAAATTCGTCAAGCAGCTTGTCCAATTCAAGGAACTCGATTGATAGCAGAAAACAGCAGCACGCCCGAAGCGTGCCTGCCCGCGAAAGCAAAGCTCCCGGCCGCAATCAGGCTGGATTCAGCTTTGCTTTTTCATTTTTTACCCGCTGAAGCGAATGCCGAATCTGGCAATTTTCACAGATGCTGCGGTAAAAGAATTGTCCGTATTACATAATTTTAGATAGGATGAGCTGCTTTTTAGGCGGAAATGAGATGTCGTCGCATTTCATAGAAGGGGTATGCGGGCGGAGATTGCTTCGAAGGGCGCAACAAGGCAAGTTGAGGTGATTAGAACGGGCGTGCGAGATTTGCGTGATGAGAAGGCTATGGGAGGAAAAAGAGAAGAGCAGCGCCGCAAAAACTGCGTGCTGCTCCTCAGACGCGTGCATCGCTGCACTGCGCCGCTTACTCTGCTGCGAGCCCGTACTTGGACAGGTTCGGGGATGACTTAACGCTGGCCGCCGCTGGCTCTGCGCTGCTCACTCACGCGGGCTGCAGCCTTTTGCTGCAGCTTTCGCTCCCAAAGCATCGCCTTAGAACGCTTGATTCGGGCAAGCTCCTCCCGCTGTTCCTCGCTTACGAAGAACAGCACGTTGACATTTGCTGTAATGACGAGCAGCGTAAAGCCGATCCAGATGAGTCCGAACACGCTCATCAGACTCCACGGAGCGCTCAGCTCAAGATTGGGCAGCGCATAAATGAGCATTCCAAGCGCAATAAGCAAATAAATGAAATGTCGTCCTTTGCCAGACTTCATTGTCTTTCGGCTAGTCAATGCATCCAACTCCTTCATGGGGACTTTTTGCGGACGCACGGTCAAGCAATCTTGTCCGCACTACCATCCTATGAAGTCGCTTCCTGTCCTATGCTACAAATTGTACAAGCAGAGCTTGAATCAAGCCGATAATGCCGCCGAGCAAGACGCCAAGCCACGTAATCGCACGGAACTCTCTGCCGGAAACGCTAAGCACGACCTGCTCCAGCCGTTCGACCGGAAACTTCTCTACCTGCTCGCGCACCAGCTTCGGAAGCTGGACGGCTTCCAGCACCCGATGAATATTTCGTGTCAGCAACTCGAATACCGTCCCCATGGCCCGGTGAATGGCAGGTCGCCACTGCTCACGGTTATTCGCAAGCCAGCCCCCTATATCGGCTTGTTCAAGAGCAGCGATCCACCGTTCGGGACGGACATATCGCTCCGCTCCTTCCTGCAGCCAGCCTAGCGCGTCTTCGCGGTCTGACAGCTTTTGAACAGCTTCCTCCGCCGTCCAGCCGCCCGCTTTGTCGAGAACGCCGCCGATCATGTTGCGAATAGCCTGGCGCACGCTTTCGCTGTGCAACTGCTCGACGAGCATTGGCGTCATTCTCGCAACGAGCTTGTCCTCGTCCACGAAAATGCCTGCGAGCGCGCCCATGAACCCGCCGGCCTTGTCAATCATGCCTACAGTCATGTTGCGGAGCATCCGCTGGCCTTGAGGGGATTGAAGCTCGTCGCTTAGCGATTTAACAATAATCGACTCAGCCTTCATGGCCAAGCTCGCCAGCGTCTCGTCCTGCCAGCCCGGTATTAACTCCTTAAGCTGCTTGTGCCGGATTCCCTTATCCTCCCACGCATATGCAATACCGCGTTGCACATAGCCTTGCAGCATGGCGGCGAGCTGCTCCTTGCGCTCGTTCCATTGCTCCTCCGACCAATACCGAAGCGCAAGCTGCCGCACCGTCAGACCGTCTTCGCCTTCTGACATTGCCTCAAGGCGGGCGACTATTTTATCCTCTATCGATTGCTGAAAAGACTCTCTCTGCAGCATCTCGCGCATCCCATCCGCCGTTACGAGATAAGAGGAGACGACGTCGCCGAGCGACCCGGCAATCTCGTCCTTCCGCTTCGGAATGAGCCCTGGCGTAAAAGGCACTCTGCGCCCCATTACGCGCCATTCTGTCCGCGGCCGAAACAGCATTTGAATCGCGAAATGATTCGTAATGCCTCCGATGAAGCTGGAGACGCATACGGAAAAAATAATATACAGCCAAATCGGCATTTGAATCCTTCCTTTCTATCCTTTCGAACAGCCGGCTGTTGCTTGGCTAACATCAGCCTTTACCTATTCACCAAGGCATTTATGTCCTCATATGATGAAGTAATTCGTGCTTAAAGCCCACTGGCCTATGATTAAATATCGTCAGCCTCCTGCTTGGAAGGAGATTTATGATGCAAAAAATGAAAACAGCCCTGCAGGTAATCGGCTCCGGCTTAATTCCGGATGATGCCCTATTGATCGGCGACTCTTATATTAAGGGATGGAAAATACCTCAAGGCCAGCATGTGACATTGAAATTCGGCGCGTTCCGCAAGTTTGTCAAAATTATTCCGGTCGCTAAATATAGCGGCATCCGAATGAGCCAAAGCCTTGCCCGCCAAATGGGCTTGACGAACGGCGCCACGCTTAGACTGCAGTACAAAGCCGGTTCGTCTACACTCGTGCTGGGACCGCTGATCGGCGTGCTGATCAGCCGGTCATATTCCGGCATGCAGGATAAGCCGTTCGGCTCCATTACGATGTTTTGCAAGGAAATGGTCGACGCCTGCCAAGCGCAAGGGGCGTATGTGTACTTTTTCACGCCAAGCCAAATTAACGAGAGCGGCAGCCACAAATCGGTGGAAGGCTGGATCTACGAGGATGGCTGGCGGAAAACGGTTATGCCCGCGCCAGATATCGTCAGCAATCGACTTACTTCTCGCAAGCTCGAGAATAGACCCAGCGTACAACATTTTTTGAAAGAAGTAAAATTGCACCATCAAACAGCTGTATTCAACGAAAAGTTCCTGGATAAGCACGAAGTTTTCGACGCGCTCAAAAAGGATGATGCGCTGGCGCGCTACTTGCCCGAGTCCCATCTGCTGCGCGGCTTCACAACGCTGAAAACGATGTGCGGCCGTTACGGCAAAGTTTTTTTAAAGCCGATTCGAGGCAGTCTCGGAAAGGGCATCATCCGCATTACACGCTTGGAAGGCGATCAGTATCAAGCGCAGTTCGCAACCGCAGCGGGAGCACGCAAAATCAATTACGCCAATGTGTCTAAGCTCTATACCGCCATTTCCGCCAAAATGAAAACGGTGCGCTACCAAATTCAGCAGGGGCTGCATCTAATCGAAATTCAAAAGCGCCCCGTAGATTTCAGGGCGCTCGTGCAAAAAAACAATGCCGGCAAATGGGCGATTACATCCATTGTCGCGCGAACGGCAGGCAACCATCACTTTGTATCCAACCTCGCCCGCGGCGGCACGCTCAGCACGGTCGCCGAAGCATTGGCGAAGTCCAATCTGCATGCAGGCGTGAGCCGCAGCGATGCCTCGGTTCGTTTGCGCCAAGCGGCGCTGTCCATTGCGAAAGGCATCGATACGCAAATCGAGGAGCATTTCGGAGAGCTCGGCATCGATTTAGCCATCGATACGAACGGGCATATTTGGCTGCTGGAGGTCAACTCCAAGCCGTCCAAAAATGACAATACGCCGCTGAATGACCAAAAAATCCGGCCCTCGGTCCGCATGCTGATTCAATATTCCCGTTATTTAACGGGCTTTTAACGGAGGCTGCTATGGATGCGAGAAGCTTGATTATCGGAATATTCGTCACCGCCATTGCCCGGGCCTCGAATCCGCAGACCGGCGGCGAGTCGATTATCATGCCCGAGCCTGCCTTTTACGCTGCGCTTAGCAGAGCCGCCGCAAAGATGGGTATCTATTTGTATGTGTTCGCTGCGCAAACCTGCAAAGACGATAAAGGCTGGCTTGAGGGCTATCGCTATATTGGGCGGGAGTGGACGGCCGTTCAGGCGCCTTTCCCCCATATCGTATACGACCGCGCCTTCTGCACGCTATCAGGACAACGGCAGCAGTGCCGAGCGACGTTGGATGCCTTATACGCACGGAAGCCGTTTTTGCAATTAAACGGCAATCTGCCGTCGAAGCTGTCGGTTTATGAAGCGCTCCTCAAAGATAGCCGAATAGCCCCTTACCTGCCGCCTACCGAGCTATGCCAATCGGTCCGCCAGGCGATGGGCATCGTCGACAGACATGCGCTCGGCGTAGTCATCAAGCCTGCCGGCGGCATGCAGGGAAGAGGCATCGTCCGCATTCGGCGCAGCCTTCTTCATCGCGGCTTCGCGGCCGAAGGACGAACCTTGGGCAATAAGCCGTTCGTTAAAATTTTCGAGGATGAGGATAAGCTTAAAGGCTGGCTGACCGCCTATATGAGCAAAGGAAGCCTGCTCGCGCAGCCTTACCTGGAGCTGACCGATTCATCAGAGACTCCCTTTGATATTCGCGTCCTGCTGCAAAAGGACGATTCCGGCCGCTGGCAAACGACAGGCTCTGCTGTGCGGCTAGGCCGTAAAAACTCGCTTACCTCGAATCTTCATGGCGGAGGCAGTTCAAGACAGGCGCACGCTTGGCTAACTGCCGCTTTAGGCGAGGCGGAAGCCGAACATTTGCTGTCTCAAATCCATATAATAACGCATCATACGGCAAAAAAACTGGAGGACTGCTTCGGCAGATTCGCTGAGCTTGCCTTTGATTTCGGCATCGATCGAAGCGGAGCTATATGGCTTCTAGAGGCAAACGCCAAGCCGGGCCGCTCCGTTTTTAAATTGAACGGCGATCAAGAGGCCGAACGCTGCTCTATTGAACGACCGCTCCTTTACGGGCGTTTGTTGTCCCGACGCTTATTACCTTCCTTTGTAACCAACGAATCCGCAAACGGCCGTCAATATCATTCAAACGAAATCAAGCGATTACGGCCTTTAAACGTTCAGGAGGTTCATCGATGAGTTTGACAACTTGCAACGTCCATTTCTCGCAGCAATCGAATAAAGTGGTCTATTTATCCCGAGCTCTGTTAAGACAACTGAAGCTGTCCGGCAAAAAGTCGGTCAATCTCAAGCTGGGCAAAGAAATTATTACCGCTGATGTGAGGCCTCTAAACCGAAGCGGCAATCACATCTATTTATCTACAGCCGTTCGGCAAATGATCAGGGTTCCGAAGACCGGGGCCGTGCATGTGCTGAGCGCAGGCGACAATCAGGTTCAGCTTGGGCCGCTCGTCGGCATTCTCAGCGACGGGAAAAGCGCAACCGAAGGCCAGCCCTTCGGCTCGCGGACCGGCTTCATTAAAGAGATCATCCGATCAGGCGAACAGAAGGGCTACTTGTTCGGCTTCACCCCGAGCGATATCAACTGGCAGCAGGAGACGATCAACGGCTACTTCCTTAATGCGAATGGCGGCTGGTACCGCAAAATCGTTCCGCTTCCCGATGTCGTCTATAACCGGCTGCCGAGCCGCAAGGCAGAGACGTCCGCTTCGATTCACTCCTTGCGCGACCGGTTCGTAAGGCGCAAAATACCGATTTTCAACTGGAGCTTTTTCAATAAGTCCGACGTTTATAAACTGCTCGACAACGATCCGGAAGCGCTGGAGCATTTGCCTGAATCCGTATCGTCGCCTACGCCGGAAAAAATTAAAGAAATGCTGGAAAACCATCAATTTCTATATTTAAAGCCGACCGAGGGAAGCCTGGGCATCGGCATTTACAGGCTCACCTATCACCCAAAGCGCGGCTACTTCGCGCGCTACCGCAAGGGCGGGCAAAATGTGCTGCTGCGGTTTACCAGCTTCCAAAGCTTGATGCGCATGCTTCACGCCCGGCACGGCACTTCTTTGAACCGCTATGTCGTCCAGCAGGGCATCAGGCTCATTGAAATCGACGGCTGCCCGATCGATTTCCGCTTTCATATGCACAAGAACGGCAGCAATAAATGGGTTCCGGCAGGCATTGGCGCCAAAAAAGCAGGTCGCGGCAGCGTTACGACGCACGTGAAAAACGGCGGCTCTCTAATGACGCCTGAGCAAGCGCTCAGCCGGACGTTCGGCAGCCAAGCCGACACCATTCTCTCCAAAGCGAAAAGAACGGCAATTATGCTTTCCGAGTCTATCGAGCGTAACTACTCGCATAGGCTGGGCGAGCTCGGTCTCGATATCGGCATCGACAAAAACGGGGATGTGTGGATGTTCGAGGCTAACGCCAAGCCCGGCCGCTCGATTTTCAAACACCCTGCACTCCGTTCGGAGGGACGCGCATCCGTATCCTACATTGTGGAGCACTGCCTGTATCTTAGCCGATTCCAAGGAGGTAACGTCTAATGGACAATAGCCTTCCAATCGAAGTGCACGGCAAGGAGGAGCGCGCCCGAAGGCCGGTCCTCGCCATATTAACGATGGATGACGACGGCCAGTATTTTCGCGGAAATCGCAGCAACTTCGCCGATCTGATCGTTACGGGCCAATCGATGGGCTTCATCGTATATGTGCTGACCGTCAAAAATCTCATTCTTTCGCGCAACAGCCTGAAAGGCTTCGTATACAATCCCGACAACGGAACGTGGCACCCTAGGCTGCTGCCTTTTCCGAATATCATTTACAATCGCATTCCCTTTCGGGAGGATGAGCTGCAGCCGTCCGTGAAGATGAAGCTGGAGGCCTGCAAAAGAAATCCGCGCGTAAAGCTGTTCAACCACTCCTTCTTCAACAAGTGGGAATTGTTCAGTTGGCTCATTCAGTCGAAATCGACTAAACCTTATATTCCGACAACGCGCAAGCTCATGAGCATTAGCGGGCTCGTGCGAATGATGCGTAAGCACAACTTCCTCTATCTAAAACCGGAAAGCGGCAAAGCCGGCAAAGGCATTATGACGATTATGGTTCAGCCTGAAAAGCCAATGCCTTATCTTTTGAAAATACAAGAAAGCAAAAAAAGCTCCACTTACAATTGCGCGACGGTATCGAAGCTGTGGAACCGAATACAGAAGCAAAGCAGCGACGAAGCGTATATCGCCCAGCAAGGCATCAAGCTGGCAGCTGTCAACGACAGGAATTTCGACCTTCGCGTACTCGTGCAAAAAAATCAGCGGGGCCAGTGGGATATTACCGGTATTGGCGCCCGAATGGCCGGAGCGTCCAGCATAACGACTCATGTGCCGCGCGGCGGCATGATTGAAGATCCAGAGAAACTGCTCGCCAGTTCATTTAACGAAGCGCAGGCGCGTAAGCTGTTAATAAGGGCCAAAAACACCGCGCTACTTATCGCTAAGCAGATCGAGCGCGCTTCCGGACAAATGCTGGGCGAAATGTCAATGGATTTGGGCATCGACAGCAATGGGAGCATCTGGTTTTTTGAAGCCAATTCAAAGCCGATGAAGTTTGACGAGCCTCATATACGGCACAAATCGCTGGAGCAAATTTTTCATTATGCGCGTTATTTAACGAAGAGGAAATTAGAAAAAGCAGGAGGCGCTTAAACATGAAGCTGGAGCTGCTTACTCCGCAGCGGTGGCTGCAGCATCGCAAACGGCTTATCGCTTTTGCAGCCAGGCATAGCGACAATCGTCTAACCGTCTCATCGCTTCAGGCGATGCGGGATTTTGACGCAAGCCTGTTGGAAGGCGGCAATCCGGGAGCAGCAGTCGCAGCCGCGTCGGATGAAGGCCGATTAAAAGGGCTTGGATTTGCCCTGGACGGCGGCGAGAGAGGATGCATTATCGTCGTGCATCCGGAAGCGCGAGGCTCCGGTATCGGCAGCATGATCGCCCAAGCAATGCTTGACCGGCTCGGAAGCCTAGCCTGCCATGTTGCCGCAGACAATCCGGCCAGCATGGCGGTCTGCTTTCGAATAGGAATGAAGGCAGTGTCTATGCACAAAGGCGCAACGGGTAAGACTACGCTCCGCTTTGAAAGGGGGATACGATATGACGCAGCCGGTTCTCGGCATTCTGACTCTGTACCTCGATGAAGCAGGAACATTAGAAGAACGATCCGTCTATCAAAAAATGATTGCCGAGGGCCGAAAACTCGGATTGAGCATATATGTTTTTACGCCTAAGGACGTTAATCATAAACAGCAGCGCATTCTTGCCCAATTTTACGATCCGGAAACGAAAAAATGGTCGCGCAGATGGGCGCCTTTTCCGCATATGATCTATGACCGCTGCCGCATACAGCGCTCCTACCGGTTCGATCAGCTTCTTCAGTTCCGCTCAAAATACAGCCATCTTAACTTTTTGAACCGGCCGCTTCGCAATAAATGGACCGTCCACCGCACGCTCGCCAAGCATGCGCGCTTTAAAGCCTATTTGCCCGCTGCCCGGTACGTAGACAGCCTCCAAGACATAACCGACATGCTGAAAAAATATCCGCTGGTCTATGTCAAGCCGATCAACGGCACCGGCGGCAGGGGCATCTTGCGCATCGAGCGCCGCCAAAACGATGCCGTATATGTGCAGGGACGCAACCATTCCCGAGCCATCATAACGCCAAGACAGCTTACGCCGAGCGGCTTGAACAATTTTTTGGCGAGCTGGAACATTAAGGGCAAACGGTACATTGTACAGCAAGGCATTCAGCTGAAGCTTCGCAATGGCCGAGTCCATGATTACAGAATGCTCGTGCAGAAGAACGGAAGCGGCGTTTGGGAGGTGACCGGCTGCGCGGGGCGTGTCGGCGCCGCGAACAGCGTAACATCCAACTTGCACGGCGGCGGTCATGCCGCCGCAATGGACGATTTGCTCGGCAGCTGGATAAAAGAGAAAGACAAAATAAAAGACATCAAAGAGGAAGCCGATAAGCTAGGCACCGGAGTAGCCGCATATCTAGAGCAGTCCTACAGCCGGCTTTGCGAGCTGGCTCTTGATCTGGCTATCGATCAGCGGGGGAACATTTGGATACTGGAAGTAAATCCGAAGCCGGCTCGCGAAGTATTCGCCCAATCCGGCGACTCCGACGCGTACAGCAAAGCGATCAGGCGGCCGCTTGAATACGCTCTGTGGCTAAGCAGGCAAAAGTCGAAGCGCAAGGCGGTGGCCCTGAATGACGCCCGGTCCGACGATTTGCTGAACGATGGCTGGCAGAGCATCAATGATCCGTTTGACGCCAGCGATGATGATCCATTTTTATAAGCTATATACAAAAAGGCTAGACTCCAAACGAATGCCGTTCGTGAGTCTAGCCTTGTTTTTTGCTTACTCCGCTTGATCGAGCAGAGCAGCCAGCTCGCGAAAATCGCGGATAAGCGCATCCGCGCCCGCAAGCTCTTCCGCTTTGCCGTACACGGCGTAAGCGCAGCCTATCGCAGGAAGGGCATTGCCTTTGCCTGCTTCCACATCAGAGGAACGGTCGCCGACCATCCATGCGGCGGATATTCCGTGATCCTTAAGCAGCCTCGCCACGAGATCCACCTTCGATGCCGTCGCGTATTCTCCTGCGCTGTACAAGCCGTCAAATAAGGGCGCAATGCCCTTATGCTCGGCAATCCCTTTTACGTAATGCTCCAGTCCATTGCTCGCGACAAAAAGCTTTATCCCTTTATTTTTAAGCGCTTCAAGCGTCTCCTTAACGTGCGGATACAGCTCGCCTTCACCCGCTACCAGCCCATCCAGCTCGTACTGCAGCAGCAGCTCGTCCGCGCGCCTGCGGGCAGCCTCGCTGCTTTCCGGCATCAGCTGGCGCCATATATCGTCAAGGAGCATACCCAGACAGCCGAGCAGCTTCTCGATTGGGGGAGTTTCCAGCAAATAGAGCCCTTCCTCGCGCAGCGTTGCGAATACTTTCTTATGTACGCTCACTAGCAGCGTATCGGTCTCAAACAAAGTGCCGTCCATATCAAAAATAATAGCCTCAGGCTTGCGGAGCTTCATTTCACTCATGCATCTTCCTCCTCATCAGTCTGACCCCTATCATACTGACAATCGGGTAATGCCGCAACCATTTCCGAAGCAATCCGGCAGAGGCATGGATCAATTCCGCTCTGAAAAAACTGCCTCTATCAGTTTGGCTACTGTATACGCCCCTACAAACGCTCCGCTCACAAGCAGGAACGGATTCACCAAAATGCTGTGCACCTCCGTCATAAATACAGTGCCGTTCCATATCGTTCTTGCAACGGCAGCCGATATAACCGTGAACATGACAAAGAATCCTATCGCCGCCAGACTGTCGCACAGCTTTCTCATTCTCCTGCTCATCCGGCATAAGGATGCCAGCAGCAGGGACATCGCCGCAATGAGCAAACCCGCTACTATCGTCATTTTCCGCCCTCCCCTCTGCTATGCCTCTAGCTTCGTCTTAACCGGTTCTGGTTAAACATATAGATATACGATCACTAGAAATTGGACAAAGTGAATATAGCGTTGGCTTTGTTAAATCTTAATGTTGATATTCGATAATTGCGAACGAATGTTCTATAATATAGGTAACAATTCGGTGACATAAGATTCTTGCTGCCCTGAAACAGATTCCAACCGAATCATTCCAAGGTATCGTTGAATTGGACGAGACCTACTTTCTGTACTCGGAAAAGGGTAAGCGGAACATCACCGAACGTAAGCCTCGTAAACGAGGCGGAAAAGCCAAATATCGTGGCATAAGCAAGGACCAAGTGTGTGTCCTCGTTGCCCGTGACCGTCAGAAAACGACTTACTCTGGCGTTCTTGGGCGTGGTCGCATTCGGACAAATGGACAGCAAGGAATATGAGAATACCTCATCGAATAAGAAAAATATGTTGGTCAAATCGTGCCTGTTTACTGTCACCGACACGAACACAAAGCTTCGGCTTTCTGTTTATTCTTGTTAAGCTAACTGGCAGTTTAGCTCATAGTTTCATTTACAAAAACAAAAGTAGTATTCTGTTATAAAAACACATGAAGGAGTTATTAAAATGATTACGGTTTATGCTGATAGGTATAAAGAAGAAGTCATTAAACTGATATTGCATGTACAGAATGTTGAATATGATGTAGGGATTATTGTCGAAGAACAACCAGATATACTAGATGTTCAATCGAATTATATTAAGGATGGGGGTAACTTTTGGGTAGCGTTAAACGATAACGGTGAGGTTGTAGGCTCTATCGGTTTGCAAAAGAAAACTAACGAGGTTGCCGTACTAAAGAAATTTTTTGTTTATAAAGATTACCGTGGTAAAGAACTTGGGATAGGAACAGGACTCTACGAAGCTTTGCTTGATTTTGCGCAGAAACATCGGTTTTCTAAGGTGATTTTGGACACTCCTTCCAAAGCCACTAGATCACACAGTTTTTACAAGAAGGTTGGATTTAAGGAGATTGCTAAAGAGGATTTGCCAATTCAATACGAATACCCTGATAGAGATTCACTTATTTTTGAATTAGACCTATCTGATAAATGATTTTGAACTAACGGATACGAGATAGCTTGAAAACCGCCTTTTCTTAATGGCGGTTTTCTTATAGTCACAAATCAACATTTGAATTTAATATAGCCATAGCGTTAAAAAAGAAATATTGAAGGAGGACCTTTAGATGACAACTAACGAAACCTCGCTCCGCCGCAGCCCCTGGCGCAGGCAGCCCTGCAATCCGCAATATGGGTCCTTAATTTGCTATAAGAGCATCTATTTAAGCTGGATCAGCACAGCATCGATCGTGAATATAGGTGTCGCGCTTTACGCTGCGAATTGGAGCCGGTTCGGGCTGTCCGAAGCCGCATGGACGGTCATTATGATCGGTGCGGCCGCCGCCTTTGCTTTGGCCGTTCTCTACCGACGCAACGATTTCTTATATTCGTTAGTTACCATATGGTCACTCATTGCAATTGCGCTCAAGCCGTTTTTGCCTGGTGCCATCGCGATAGCGGCATGGGCAGGCGCCGGTTTATTTGGCGCAGCCGCTCTGCAATATGCCATATCAGATCACGTAATTTGTATTGATTATAGCGGGCAGTTATGTCACACTGAATGGATGAACGGGCAGGGACAATCTTTTACAGTTGCCGTTTCGGCCCTCTTTGTTGAAAGGAAGTGACAGGAACGCTATGGAGAAATGGCTGCTGCGCTCGATGACCGAGCTTAGCTCGCGCAAATGGATTTCTCGGATGACGGGAAAATTCGCGCAATCTTCTGCGAGCCGCAAACTGATCCCGCGATTCGCCAAAGCTTATGGCATTAATATAGAGGAGGCGGAAAAGCCGCTTACCGAATACACAACGCTTAACGAATTTTTCACCCGCAGGCTGAAGCCGGGGCATCGCGTTATCCATGATGGCGCCGATTCGGTCGCCAGTCCCGTCGACGCGCTCATTACAGGTGCAGGACGGGCGGCGGACGGCACGCTGCTCGACGTGAAGGGGCAGACGTATACCGTTAAAGAGCTGCTCAACAACTCGCCCCATGCAGCAAGCTTTATGAACGGCTATTACATCGTCCTCTATTTAAGCCCAACCGATTATCACCGCATACATACGCCGGTCGGCGGCCAAATCGTTGAACGCGAGCATGTCGCCGGCAAAGTATATCCCGTCAACGATTTCGGCCTGCGCCACATGCGCAGAGTATTAAGCCGCAACGAACGTTTAATTACCTATATGAAGCATGCATATGGAGAGGTAGCGGTCGTTAAAGTCGGAGCGATGAACGTAAGCAGCATCAAATATGCGCAGCCGGAGCGCGGGACGATGGAAAAAGGCGACGAGCTCGCCTATTTTGAATTCGGCTCGACGGTCGTGCTCGTCATGGAGGATGATACCTTCATTCCGCGGGAGGATTTGTCCACAGGCTTGAAAGTTCGCATGGGCGAAAGCCTAGGCGTGCTGAAGGCGCGCTGATGCCGCTGGCCCCGCCTCCGCTTGCACGTTTCCATCATACCAAAGGGCTGTCCAAACCGCTGCTGAAGCGGCTGGACAGCCCTTGTTTTGTTTTATCTGATTTCAGAAGGGCTCTTGCCCGTATACTGCTTGAACTGACGGCTGAAGAAAAATATATCGCGGTAGCCGAGCGCATCGGCGACCTCCGTCACATTCATTCCCACATGCATAAGCAGATGCTGCGCCCGTTCAATTCGGGTATGAATCATATAGGTCTGAACGGACATCCCGATCAGCTCTTTAAACTTCATTGAAAAATAGCGCGGCGACAGCTGGGCGCGCTGCGCCAAATCTTCGACGCGATGCGCGATGCTCGGATTTTGACGGACATAATTCGCTATTTCATAAATAGCCTCGGTCAGCTGGTTGCTGGCTTTCTTCTCCATCGGCGCTTGATGATCCTCTCGCAGCAGATGAATCATCAGCCCTTTAAGGAGCAGCTGGGCTTCCTCTGTAGCTGCGTAAGTCTGAACGAGAAACAGCCGGACATATCTGGACAAAATGTATTCGAAATCAACCGTCTCATTCAGCTTGCGATAACGCTCCGGCACCAATTCCAAAGACTCGGTTACCGCAAAATGAATATAGGTAAGAACCAGCGGCTTTTGAGGGTTATGTGTCGCGCTCGTATAGTCGCCTGGGCGAAACAGAAAACAGCTGCCTTTGCCGACGGGGTAGTAAGTGCCGTTAACTTCGACTTCCCCTTCGCCGCTCCATACATAGAATAAATCATAGTTAGGCATCGGCTTTTCTCTTCTTGGCCACTTCCAGCCCGGCTCGCAAACGATTTTCGCAAAGGCTGGCAACAGGATCAACGATTCCGGTGATATATGCAGCATTCGTAATCCCTCCGTAGAAACTTATGCCGTAATTTTATACCAGCAGCAAAGATTTGTGCAAGCGATCAGATTTACCGGTATTTTTATTGAAAGGATAATGTTCGTAAACGGCAAAAAAATGTTATAATATGAGCCGTAACAAAAAAAGTACAAATGATGATTTCGGAAGGATGGAAGAATGTCCATGAACTCACTTGCTCAACAATTGAATGAGACGCTTCAAGCTGAAAGACCGAACGTCTACGAGATGCTGTCCGGCATCGGAAAATCGATTTATTTTCCAAAGGAAGGCATACTGAGCCAATCCGCTGAAGCGAAGACGAAGGCAAAGAAATTTAATGCTACTATCGGAATTGCTACGGAAGGCGGAGCTCCTATGCACCTTAAGGTGATTCAAGATACGCTTTCCGCCTACAATCCGAAGGACATATATGAATATGCTCCGCCAGCAGGGAAGCCCGAGCTTCGCAGTGCATGGCGCGAGAAGATGATAAAGGAAAATCCAGGCCTCGAAGGCAAAGGGTTCAGCAATCCGATTGTTACAAACGCGTTGACGCACGGCCTCAGCATCGTTGCCGACCTGTTCGCGGACGCAGGCGATGCTGTCGTAATTCCGAACAAAAACTGGGAGAACTACGAGTTAACCTTCGGAATTCGCCGCGGGGCTGAAATTGTAGAATATCCGCTTTACAATGAGCAGATGCGTTTTAACAGCGCCGGACTTCGTGAAGCGCTTCTCGCTCAGAAGGACAAAGGAAAAGCAATCGTCATTCTTAACTTCCCGAACAACCCGACCGGTTATACGCCTGACGCGCAGGAAGGCGATGAGATCGTTGCTGCGCTGCGTGATGCGGCCGAGGCTGGCATTAATGTCGTAGCTGTAACCGATGACGCTTATTTCGGCCTTTTCTTTGAAAATTCGCTGCAGGAATCGCTGTTCTCCAAGCTTGCCGACCTTCATCCTCGCGTGCTCGCCATCAAGGTGGACGGCGCAACGAAGGAAGAATACGTCTGGGGCTTCCGTGTAGGCTTTATTACGTATGGCGGCAGCTCGTCAGCAGCGCTTGCGACTCTGGAGCAAAAAACGATGGGCATTATCCGCGCAACCATTTCCAGCGGCCCGCATCCTTCGCAAACCTTCGTGCTTCATGCGCTGCAATCGCCTGAGTTCGAGGCTCAGAAGGCGGAAAAGTATGAAATAATGAAAGGTCGCGCCAATAAAGTTAAGGAGCTGCTAGACAGCGGCCGTTACGGCGACGTATGGAGCTACTATCCGTTCAACTCCGGCTACTTTATGTGCCTCAAGCTGAGCAAAGTGACGGCGGAAGCGGTGCGCGCGCATTTGCTCAACGAATACGGCATCGGTGCAATTGCGCTAGGCGAAACCGATCTGCGCGTTGCGTTCTCGTGCATCGAGGAGCAGCATCTTGAAGAGCTGTTCGATACAATCTACAAAGCTGTAACCGATCTGCTTCAATAAGCATACAGCAATAGCAATGCCCCTTGACGATGTATCTTGAGCGCACTCACGGCTCTCGTCAAGGGGCGTTTTTTATAGCTTGCGTATTCTAATAAGCCAACCCTATCGAGCGATTCGAGCTATCTGGACTTTCCAATGCATTCACCAGATAATGAGCCGCATCGGCGCGGGAAATGCGGCTTCCGCCCGCAGGCACTCCCTGTGCCGTCTGACGGTAGCTACCCGTTAAGGGCCCGTTCGTCAGCTGCAGCGGTCTGGCAATCGTCCAGTTCATACCCGCCCCTTTAATCCGTTCCACAGCGCGCCGATGATCCGCAAGCACATGGCGCAGCGCCCAGCCCGCCAATTTGCCGATCAGTCCCGTCAGTTCATTCTCGATGCCCGCCGAGGCGACATAAAGTATCCGCTTTACGCCATGCTCCTCCATTCCATCGATAATATGCCCTGTCATGTCATTCATCGCTGTTGACTTGCCCATCCCTGGGTTGCCTAGACAGGAGACTACAGCATCCTGTCCTGCAATGGCCGCAGACGCTTGCTCCCGGTTCATCGCATCGCCAACAACGAGCCGCAGACGCTCATGAGCGAATTCCAGCTTCTGCGGGTTACGGACAAATGCAGTAACCTCATAGCCTCTCTCGAGCGCTTGCTTCACAAATTCCCGGCCGGTTCCTCCGCTGGCGCCAAACACTACAAGCTTCATTCGCTATTGCCCCTCTCCTTAATCGTCCTCCGTGTCCGCTACGATCTTGCGCTTCATTCTTCCCGGTCTAGCTATGATATAGAGCACAACCGCCGCTGCCGATACGGCAGCGGGAACCGGCATGCCGGCAGCCAGCAGCGGGACCGCCCCGCACAGCCACATAATGGCTCCGCAAATAAGCAGTGCGGCGCGGTCAACCTTCGTATACTGGCTAATTCGCTGCGAATGCGGCAGCGGATAGACATGCTGCCAGACCGAATACTGGTGCACATGGCGCAGCGCTCCGATCTGCGCGGCGAGCACAAGCATAAAAATCGCATAAAATGCGGCAGCTGCCCAGCCCGACCATGTCCCGGCATCCCCGAGCCAATAGGATACGAGACTGCCAAGCAGCAGCAGCCGAATGACGATGCCGCCGATTTCAGCCCGCAGCAGCGAAGCCGTATACAAAAAAACGTAGGTGTACCGGTTCGCGTAAGGAACGATTCGGAGCAAGCCGTTCAAGTAGCCTCTCCGTGCGACCTTTGAAGGCTGGGTCGGCACATCGATAAACATTCCAAAAAACAAATAATACCGTTTGCGCGTCCGTTCCTCCTCTTCGATCAACCGCTCCCACGGAAAACGATGGCGGCTTGGCAGCCGGTAAAGAAGCGCCAGCAGCAGAGCTGTCAGCAGCGTAAATCCCGCCGCCTGCCACAGCAGGCATGTCAGCCAGACATACCATACGGCCGCTGTGAGCGCCCAGCGCAGCAGTCTAAGCAGCCGGCGCATGCCGGGCCATGCCAATTGCCGCTCGCGCCAGGCGCCCCATACATTGCCGGCCTTCAGCAGAGCCGCTGCCGCAATAATAAGCAGACCGTCAATCCGCGCCGGCCCCTGATTGTATATAGGCAAATACAGCAGAAGCACGAAAGCGGCCAACAGACTGCAGCCAAGCGTCGTATAGCGGAAGGAATGCCGCATGTACGGTCCCATCTCCGCCTCGCGCGGCATAAAAAATACGATATCCGCCGTTGCCAGCCAAGTGCGCAGCGGACTCCAGCAAATAGCCAGCGTCAGCGCCGCCGTTCCGGCGCCGGCAATTGGAAACGTTGGCGGCAAGTCGCGAATAAGAGAGAAATAGCCGATTACGCCCAAAATGACGAACAGTGACACAAAAGCGGGAAAGCCGCTTTGCCCCATGTAGCGTATGTAAGGCAGCGTCTCGCTTCGAAAGCTTCGCGCACGCTGCGACCAAATGGCCGTGACGGTAGATTGCTCCGCGCTCATTGCTGCCGCCCCCCGGCAACAAGCTTATAGAAGGCGTCCTCCAGGGAGCCGCTGCGAAGCCCGGCCGCCTCGCGAATTTGCTCCAGCTTGCCTTGAGCGGCAATACGGCCTTGATGCATGACAATAAAACGGTCGCAATACGTCTCTACCGTCGATAAGATGTGTGAGCTCATCAATATCGCTCCGCCGCGCTCCTTCACCTCGACAAGCTGATCCAGCAGCGAACGGATGCCGAGCGGGTCAAGCCCCAAAAAAGGCTCATCGATAATATATAGCGGCGGATCGGCTAGCAGCGCATTCATGATCATCACCTTTTGGCGCATTCCCTTCGACAAGTGGGAGGCGAACGCCTTCCGCTTCGGCTCCATCTGAAATTGCTCCATTAGCCTGGCGCCGTTAGTCTTGAAGCTTTCCTCCGCGATGCTATAGGCCATACCCGTCAGACGCATATGGTCTTCAACGGTCAGCTCATCGAACAAAACAGGGGATTCAGGCACATACGCGAATGCCGAGCGGTAAACCTCGGGATCACTTTCCAGCGTCGTGCCCTTCACTTTAATTACGCCCTGCTGCGGCTTCATTAAACCCAAAATATGCTTGATCGTCGTGCTTTTTCCCGCTCCATTCAGCCCGATGAGCCCTACCATCTCGCCAGCCTTCACCTCAAAGCTAATATCGTGAAGCACCGGCTTGCGCGGACTATAGCCGCCCGTTACTTCGTTTACGTGCAATATCGCATTTTTGTTATCCTTCGCATCCATCGCGCTCACGTTCACCCTTATATTTGATAATAATCCCATAAACAGCATACCGAATAATAACGATAATATCAAAAAAAAAGCTGTCCCCCGCGTCAGTTGAACATGGGGGACAGCTCTTTCATTTTCCGATCTTATTGAATTTCAATCGTGCTGACGATGTTATCCTGACCTTTAATGACAACAAGCTGGCCAGCCTTCAGCTTAGAGGCATCCCCAACGATCGATACATTGGAGGCTACGTCCTTAATGAAGATTAGCGTTTGGCCACCTTCAACGCGAGTAAGCGTAATGGTGCTCAGCTTAGCTTGCGAATTGAAGCCAAGGGAATAAATTGAGCCAAGCTCCTGGAATGTAGTTGCAACCGGTGCGCTCTTCGTTACTTCGATAAAGACAACACGGTTCTGATATGTTCTGACAAGCACTTCATCGCCGGCTGCCAGCGCGCTGACAGGCGATTTTTTGCCGTCCTTGAAAATAAAGACATTGGAATCAAGCGCAACGGTCAGCTCCGTATTGTTGCCTTTAACAACCGTAATGGCCCCGTTCGAGGACGCAGCCTTCAGCTTGCCTGTAATGGCGGACGCATCCAAGTCCGGCATTTGGCTATCCGTACGGTCAAGCAGCGCAGCCAGCTCGGCGCGGGTAACAGGCTGATTCGGACGGAACGTCTTTTTCCCTTTCTTATCGACATAACCGGTAATGATGCCTTTGTCCAGCGCCAGCTTGACATAACCGACCGATCCGGCAGGAATTTGGTTGGCATCTGCAAAATCAAGCTTCGCATTGTTCAGCTTTTTCGCTTCGTCCTCCAGCTTCAACGCCTTGACCAGCAATATAGTCGACCATAGGCGTGTAGCATTGTCTCCAGGTCTTACCTCCGTGTCCGTTTCGAAGAACAAATCATTCTCAAGCGCAACCGCAATATAGCCTGTCGCCCAGCCGTATTTTTGCTTGATGAGCTTCGAATCCTGGAAATGCAGCTCCGTGTTGATTTTTTCGGTCGTTTCCGCTTGGTCGCCCAGACCCATCAGACGTACGGCTGCAACCATCGTTTCGAGCCGGGATATCGTTTGATTCGGCTTGAAGGTACCGTCTTCATAGCCTGTAAAGATCCCTTTGGCTGCAAGGCGCATAATGTATTCCATCGCCCAAGCCATATCGTCCTCGTCCTTGAACTTCCATACAACCTTGTGCTTCTCTTCCTTCTTGTCCTTATCCTTATCTTTATCTTTGTCGTGTCCGTTTCCTTTTCCGTCAGCGAAAGCCGAGGTTGCTCCTCCTGCAAGCATGAGCAATGCCAGAGACGAAATCGCAGTCTTTTTCCATATGGTTTTTTTCATAACAAAAGACACTCTCCTTTGGAATAGAGGTTAGCGGGATACTCCGCTTTCATTACCTTCGCCAATACCTTTCGGGCAGCGTATTTCGTTTAGGAGGGTGACACGCAATATGAATGAAAAAATAGGAAATTCGTCGGAGCATAGCCTGCGCCTCTTTAGTACTGGCTAACTATATTCCATATAACGATCCCTTTGAACCTTACGCCATAATAATGAGCTGACACAACAAAAGCTTGCCGCCGGCAAGCTTTTGTCGGGTGAAGGCGGACGAACGCCAGCCTTCACCCAGCTATTTATGGTTAAATCGTCGAGCTAAACGTTCTACTGCTCCTTCCGAGCTTCCTCGCGTTTCGCTTTCAGCCACTTTGGAGCGCCTTTATCCTTGCTGTTCTTTTTCTTTTCCGCTTTCGTTACCGCTTTGGCAGGCTTGGCTGCCGTCCTCGCCGCGGCCGGAGACGCTTCCTTGCGATTGCCTGACAGCTTCGCTTCCGGCCTGTTCTTCTTCACAGCTCCGCCCTGAGCCTGTCCCGCCGGCTTGCGCGATGGGGAGGAAGGCTTGTCCTCGCTGCTCCGTCCATATCTCGAAGCCTCTCGAAGCTGCTCCGCAGTAAGCAGCTTGCCCTTATACATCATGCGCTCATCCAGCTCGATATGAAGCTGCTTGCGGAACTTATCTATAATAAACAGCTCCTGCGGCGTGACGATAGACATGACCGTTCCCGTACGGCCCATCCTTCCTGTCCGGCCGGCGCGGTGAACATAATGGTCGGCGTCGAACGGCGGATCCAAATTAACGACAAGCGGCAACCCTTCAATATCGATGCCGCGCGCCGCAACATCCGTAGCAAGCAATAGCTGACAGCGGCCGTCGCGAAATCTGGCGAGCGTCGCCGCTCTGCGCTGCTTGTCCGCATCGCCGTACAAAGCTTCAACCGTAAAGCCTTCATAATTCAGCTTTGCTTCCCAGTTGGCGATCTGGTCGGTATCGTTCAAAAACAGCAGCGCGGAGGAAGGCTTCAGAAGCCGGATGATCCGTCTGACCGTATCCGTTTTATCCCGCTTATCGCTAACGATATAGTAGTTGTCTATCGTTTCCGACACGCGATGCTCCGGGGCTATTTGCAGACGGAGCGGGTCCTTCATCCAGCGGCCTTCAAATCTGGACATACCTTCCGGATAAGTAGCCGAGAAAAAGGATACTTGCCGCTCGCGCCCCATGGCGAACAGCACCGTTTCGACTTCCTTCGTCGATCCGAGCTCGAATACTTGATCCGCTTCATCGATGACGAGCCCTTTGACCGCATGAAGCTTCAGCTTATTCATCTTTAACAGCTCATGAATGCGGCCGGGCGTTCCGATAATAAGCTGCGGATGCAGCTTGAGCTTCTCGACTTGGCGCTTAAGCGCAGCGCCGCCGATCAGCTGCTGCACTTTAAGGCCGAGCGGTTCCGAATACGCCTCTGCGACGCGGACAATTTGCATCGCGAGCTCCTGAGTTGGCGCGATGATGACGCCTTGCACCGCCTTCGATGCGCTGTCCAACTGCTGCAGCATCGGCAGCAGGTAGGCGAGCGTTTTACCCGTTCCGGTCTGCGAGCGCGCCGATACATCCCGTCCTTTCAGCAACGCCGGTATCGCTTCCATCTGTATTTTCGTCGGCTCGGTCAGTCCATTCTCCGCCAGCTTTTGGCACAATTCCGGCTTGAGCCCAAGCTCGTTCCATTGAGCAGTCGTTTCCATTGCTTTTATTCTCCTCTATATGCTTCCTGTTCTACTTTCGATTCATCAGGCCGCCGAACAGCTTATCGATCAGTCTCGGAAACAGCCCGTACAGCTTGATGCCCGCCCCTGCCGCAGCCGGCAAGTCGACCTCCGCTCGCCGCTTCTCCATAATCGATATGATCGAATTGGCCACCTTCTCAGGCTTCAGCATAAGCCAGCCTACATTTTTCACATAAGTCCCATCGGGATCGGCTTGCTCGAAAAAAGGGGTGTCGATCGGTCCGGGATTAATCGCCGATACGTCAATTCCCGTTCCTCTAAGCTCCATCCGCAGCGCGTTCGTAAAGCCTAATACGGCATGCTTCGTCGCGGAATACCCTGTCGACTTCGCGGTAGCCAGCTTGCCCGCCATGGACGCTACATTAATAATATGGCCGTTCCTCTGCCTCTGCATATGCGGAAGAACCGCTTTCGTGCAGCGAACGACGCCCAAATAATTGGTATCCATCATCGCTTCGAAGCTTTCCATCTCCGCATCCTGGAACAATTCAAATTTTCCATAGCCTGCATTGTTAAGCAATATATCAATTTTCCCGTATTTCGCTATGACAAGCTCTACCGTCTCCACAACCTGCTCATACGAAGTGACGTCCATTTGATAAAAGGCGCATTCGCCTTGTATTTCCTGTGCCGTCTCCTTCAGCTTGCCAAGATTGCGGCCGGTCAATATTGGAATTGCGCCCCGCCGGGCTGCCATTTTTGCAGCAAGCGCGCCTATTCCGCTTGAAGCTCCGGAAATAAAAACAATTTTCCCTTTCAGCATCCAGCATCACCCATTAACAAGTTTACTTGATTCCCCATAAAGACGCAAAAAAAGCTCCCGAAGGAGCCGTTTCCGTTCTATGAGGCGACTAACACCTGTATTTCCAGTTCCCCAATTCCGTCCATTAGCAGCGGAATCGTTAACGCTTTCTGTGCGGCAAAGCCTGCCGCCTGCGCGGAATGAATAACCTTCGGCGGCGTAATATCCACCTTCACGCCTTGGTTATAGAGCAGCGTGCTGGCATTGCCGCTGATCATATTGCCAAGCTCGGAAATGGCGCTTCTAACGATTTCATCAATTTCGGAAAGCGCGAAGCCGCCCATCATAGTAGAAACCAGCTTAAGAGCTACCTGCTCGCTAAGCCCGAATACAATATCCCCGTTCATTTGTCCATTGAGGCCGATCTGAATCCAAATATAATTTTCAACGAATTTGATGTCCTTGACACCAAGCTGTCCGGTTTCAGGCTTTACTTGCACAACCTGTTCGATGACAACCTTAGCGGATTCAAGAAACGGATTAATATATTCAGCCTTCATAAAAAAGAAACCGCCCCTTTTCGACAAATTTCGCCGTTACTCCTGTCTGTTTTCTATTATACCTTAAGTTGGTAGGACAAGTATACTAAAAATAATTCGACAACCTATCTTTTGTACTACGATGCGTATAGAATACCCTTCGGAAGCCCGGCAATAAGCGAAAAGGCTGCTCCGAAAGTCATAAAAACGCCGGGCAGCCTCCTATTAAATGGGAAGGATTATTATACCGCTTTATCCGTTAACTGGCGGCGATAACGCAGCCTGATCAAGCGAAGCCGTTCATAGAGCAGCTCAATCGGCATGGATAGCGCCGCAGCCTCCGAAGTTCCGTATACATGCTGAAGCACCGGCTTCAAATAACGGTCGCCAACCGACTGGAGCGCATCCCATATAAGCCTTTGCTCTTCTTCAGGCATATCAGCGAGCTCTATGCTGATGAGCGGATCCATATTATAGCCCTCCTGCTCCAGCCCCTCTATCCGCTCCATAATATCGCGCCGGGACAGCTCAAGCATGCTTTGCAGTTGCTCGATCGTCCCGCCCTCCTTCATGACAGCGAGAATTTTTCCTTTCGCATGTTGGCGGTTCATTTGATTTTTAAATTTTTGTTCTTTCTGCTTATACAGCCACTCTGTGAACACGTCCGGATCGAGTTGCGCCGCTACCCAATCAAGCGGAAACGAAGTCGCCCGCTCCGCTTGAGCCGTCAATTCCAGTATCTCCTTGCCGTAAGCGGACTGCTTCGCCGTTCCCCAGCCCGGTATTTGCCGCAGCTCGTCTTCCGTCTGAGGAACGAAGGCGCTAATCATCCATAGGATGCGATTCGTAACGACTAAGTAAGCGGCCTTCTTCTCTCCGGACGCTTTGCCTCTGCGCCACTCTCTGAGCGATTGAAATAAAGGCTCGTTAGCATAAAGCTCGCCGTAGCATTGCAGCATCGATGCCCCGCTGCCGCCGGAGGCAAGGCGATCGTCCAGCATGCCGTCAATAATCGGAACATATCCATTCCCCATCTTAATGGCGATGCCGTGCCGAAACGCCGCGATCATCACCTCCCATGAAATGCCCTCGAACCAAATCTCCTGCTGTCCTTCGACGCCCTCCATCCACATGACGACCCATTCTCCCTGTCTCTCGCAGATGGAAAGCTGGGCTGAGACGATTCCGTCACTGGCTGTTGTTTTCTCAAATGTGTTCAAAAAAACGATTTGCATTCCTGCACGCTCCTTCAGCGTCAAATTTACCGAAAGCGAGAACGACGCTGCCGCTGCCGGGCAGGCTTGCCGTCATGCAGGAAAGGATGGAACAACAAAAAGCACCTCCCTGCATAAGCAAGTGAGGTGCTTCCTCCGTTCAACGATTCAGTTAACCTCATGCTATCATAATGATTTCTTCGTGACAAGCATTTTAGTGTATAATAATTGAAACATTCCGAATATGGAGGCTTAGCCGATGCTGCCTAATTATGATTTTATGTCCGATTCCACTGAAGATACGTCCACCCGCTATGTAACGTTCATCGGACCGAGCTTAAAGCGGTTCGATTTAGCCATAACGACCACAAACCGCTTCTATGGCAAGAAGCTCGTAACCGATCTGCAAGGGGGGAAAACGGCCATTATCGGCCCTGACGATCTTGAAGAGGAAGGCTACCTGGAGCATACATTCAAGCTTAACGAAGAGGAAGCCGAAGAGCTTGCGCAATTTTTATACTTCGTCGTCGGCACAGTGAATTTTACCGATTAATCAGGGTACAATGAATGGTAGCGGCATTCTTGTTCCCGCGCTTTCGAGAGCGGAGAGGCTGCTTACATTTTGCATGCAAAGGAGCACATGACGGATGGATCAGCTTAACGAAGAGGAACGCGATGCATATAGCGATCTCGCAACAGTCGAATCGCAGCGCAACGACCTTATACCGGAGGAATTTCCCGAGGGTCCTTACGGCTCCGATATTGCTTCGGCGTCGCTAGGCAAGAGCAAGCCATGGCGCATCGGACAACACCGGTCCAGCGCTTTCGGTTACGAGAACAAGGAGCTTCATGCCGGAATCGCCCGCGACTACCCCGGCGAAGACGATTTGAACTCACCCATTCCAGAAGTGCTTGACGAACCTTAACGAGCAAGAGGCTGTCCCGCTGCACGAGAAGCGAAGACGCCTCTTCTTTCTTTTAGGCGATAAACAGCTGGCTTCCAAGCAGCCGGCTGAACAACCCCTTTTTGTCCTCCGACAGCTTGTCGAATTCACCCGATTGAACGATATGGCCGTGCTCCAGCACGATAACCTGATCCGCGTTACGAACGGTAGACAGCCGATGGGCGATAACGATGATCGTCATCATTCCCTTCAGCTTCTCCAGCGCCTTTTGAATTCTCAATTCATTATCCATATCAAGAGCGCTTGTCGCTTCATCGAGAATTAGGATAGAAGGACGGCGTAATATCGATCTTGCCAGTACAAGCCGCTGTCTTTCTCCCCCTGACAATCGGATGCCCCGATCGCCGATAACCGTATCCAATCCGTCAGGGAGCCTGCCGACAAACTCGGCTGCGGACGAGAAACGGAGCGCTTCCCAAATGTCTTGATCGGAAGCTTGCGGATCAATTAGCAGCATATTGTCTCTAATGCTCCCATGAAATAAAAACGGGTCCTGCGGCACATAGCTGACGAGACCCCTCATTGCAATGCGTCCGGCCGCTGTAAGCGGCATGCCGTCCAAATAGACTTCTCCTTCTTCCGGCTCCATCAGCCCCATCATCAGATCGACCAGCGTGCTTTTCCCGGCGCCTGACGGACCGACAATCGCCGTCATTTCATTGGCGGCAATCCGTACACTAATGTGATGAAGCGTTAGCTGCTGCTGATCTTTATTGTAGCGGAACGATACGTCCCTGCATTCCAGCTCCCGGCGCAAAATGTTCTCCTCGTCATAAGCATTCGGCAATTGCCGGGCCTCAACATTCAGCTCCTTCGCCGCATGACAATCCGCTTGCAGCTTCATTAACGCTTTAAAGGAAGGGATCGCTGATGCGATTTGCTCCAAATTCGACTGCAGCGTCGTAAATCTTGGCCAAAGCCGCGCGAAAATGGCGATTACTAGAAGCAGATAGCCGCTTTGCCCTTGAAACAGCATAACGGAAACATAGATGAATAACGCGATAATGAGCGTAGATGTCGTTTTATATAACAGCTGCGAATTGCCTCGCACTCTGGCATTTTCATAACGTTCGCGGGCGCTGTTCTCCGACCATTCCTTTAGCCAGATATAGCGGGAGCGCTCAAGCTGATTGCTTTTCACGTCCTTGATCCCGTTGAAATAATCCGTAATGCCCGCCAAGTAGCTTTGGGCCAAATCCATGGCCGTCGTTCCCAGTTTTCTCGACTGGGCGATATACTTTCGCGACATTAGCATAATGATTAAGCCGCAGACTAGCACAAACAAAGTCATTTGATAGGAAATAAAGAAGGCGATTGCGATCTGCATCGCAGTAAATACTAGGGAAGCAACGAATTGCAAAAATAAATAAGTGCCGCTTGTAACGCGGCCAAGCTCGCCAGTTAAGGAATGGATAAGATCCGATTTTCTTTGCCTCATTAAATAGCTCCAATTCGCCTGAAGCAAGCCGCGATAAGTCTCCAGGCGCAAATGGTTAATAAAGCCGGTATGTATGTTCACTTCTCTTAGGCTTAAATTACGGCTAATTGCGCTTTGTCCGATGACAAGCAGCAGGAAAAGCGCTAAAATAACGGGCAGCGAAAGCTCCAGCGGCAGCTCCTGCAGCCAGGCCAGCATACGAATGCCAGGTATTGCCGCAAGCTGAATATCAACGATGCCAATGAGACTAAGCATAGGCAATAGCAGCAGCAGGCCGGCTCCGTCAAGCAGTCCGATCAGCATCATGCCTACCAGGTTGATATATAATATTTTGCCGCCGAATCGATGCAGCTTTATCGCAAAAAACAACACCTGTTTCATTGCCTCATCCCATTCCGTCCTTCATTGATTTAACCTTTGCGAAGGTGCCTGTTACCGTAAAGCGAGACATTTCTTCCGCGCCGGTAATATAGTGAGATCCGCTTCGCAGCCATGCGTGAGCGATCAGCCTGCCGTCCTCATTTTTTGCCGTTCCCAAATACAGCGTGCTGTCGATGCCCCTGCTCTCCAGCATTCTCATACCTGCAACCGCTCTGACCAAGCATTTGCTTTCCCAGAACGTATGTCTGCTCACGATATGTATCGCTTGTGAAATATGGATCAGCGTTCGCCGCTCGTCTGCTGCGCACGCGCTGTCCGACTCCTTCATATAGCCGCCAAGAGAAGGCGCGATCTTCGCGAACGGCCGAAATCGCAGCGTGAGCCTGGCCATTCCCATTCGCACATAAGCCTCCATAAACAAGAGCGCCGTTCGGGGCTCGAGCCCCAATATAGCTTTTGCCCGACTAAATGCCCGCATAAGAACCCCTTCCGCTTAAATGCTGAAATGAATGAGTTTTTCCTCCGACAGCTGAGCCAAAAAGGAAAATACCTCCATCTCGCACTCTTCTCTTTCCACCTCGAATTCGTCCAGCAAAGCGTTGATCACTTGGCCAATCTTAACAGGCTCAATGACAAGCTCCCATATCCGGCCGCCAATTACACCCAAATTGTAATATTTGCCGTTCTCGATGCTAAGGAGCACCTTTTCGCCGTCCATGTCGCTGACGATATGATTCTTTCCCTGAATGACGAATAATTGCTGGGACAGCGTTTGCTCCTTCATGACCTCGATCTTCATTTGGATTCCTCCATAGCTATGATATTGAATACTTCATTGGCAAGCTGGCGGGCTGAGAAGCCGGACTGCGGCCTATGCAGCCGATACGCGGGATAGCTGCCGGCGAGCTTGGCAGACTGCTGAAAATGCCAGTCTATCAAATTCAGCTTCGGCACTATATATTGGCGATACGTATGCTCTGCGAGCAGCGGCAGACGCTCCAGCTTGCCTACTTGCTCCAGCTCTACAGACGCCCGATCGGATAGGATCAGCTCGAAGATGGCCCCGATCGGCAGCGGCGATTCATAGTAGCTGCAGCCTACGGCCACGCAATATTTGCTTTCTCTCCCATAGATGGAGCGAAGCTCTGCAGGCGCCGAGCCTAGCGCATCCAAGCTTTGCTGCCAAAGCTTCTGCTGCGGATAGGAAGGAATGACTGCTGCTTCGCCGCTTTGCATCGACACGGCTATTACATCGTCGCTCAGCAGCTTGCAGCCGCGTTCGATAAAGGCCGCGGCAAGCGTTGACTTGCCCGCTCCCGAATGGCCGACGAATAAATAAGCCTTGCCTTCAATCGCAATCGCGCTGCCATGCAGTGGATAAATGCCTCGCTGCATGAGCAGCACGCCAAAGCAGGTGCCGAGAATATAGAGGCGAAGCAGCCCTTCGTCGGCCCCCTCGATTGGCGAGACGATAATAGAGTGACCGCCTTCGATTCGAAATACGCCCCCATCCGGTATAAGCAGCGTGACAGCGGGATCGGCTTCATCAACGACGATTTCAAACGGGGCCGCATCGAAGCTTTTCTTCAGCTCGTCATCAACCGTTATGCGAACGTCGGCGGCTGCCGGCCCATCATCTGCAGGCAGCAGATCCGGTATCGGCAACTCGCTTTCTATCCGATAACCGAAAGCTTTATAGAAATGCTTTGCTTTTGTCTTCAACAATTGTTCCACCCCGGTAGACTCTTAGTGTAATTAGATTAGAAGCCCCTATACAGCAGCGTATAAGGGCTTCTAATCGAAGCGAACTTGCTATGCCTTAGCTTTTATGATGAGGCTGCCAATTCTGAGCATTCTCAATCCATGCTTCATCCTCAGGAGGTCCATACATCCTTGTCGCCTCGGTCATATGTACCTGAAGAACCTCAAGCGTTGGCTTTGCCCATTCTTTTTTTACAGACATTTCGTTGTCACCTCCTTTCAAATCCGCTCTCTTAGAAAGCGATACGCAACCAGGCTGTACATAAGAGTTTTTAAGTGAGGCTCATTCGCATGCGATGGAGAGACGCCTTCCAGCAGCTTCGCGTAAGCGGCTTTTACAACCGTCTCGTCCACGAGCTCCAAGAAGCTCCGGTCCGCCGTCATTTCCCTCAGCTCGTCAATGAATGATTGCCAGCCGCTCTCCATGCGCTGCAGCCAATCTGCGCTCTGCACCCCTTTTTTGCGGTGATTCAGCCTTACGTCATCAGGCAAAATTTGCTCGCTTGCCGACCGGATAAGCGCCCGGTTCATCCCGTCGCGCACATATTGCTCCTCCGGCAGCGACAGACAAAAGCGGATTACTCTTAAATCGTTGGTCGGATCCCGCTTCCACACGCCGTAACGAAGAGACAGCTTCGAAGCAATCGTATTGCTTGTGTTCCAATAGCAGGTCTGCTCAAAATGATCCCTTCGATTGTCGAACGCATTTTTGACCGTCAGCCAGCCGGTATCGTCAATGCCATACTCGCTAAGCTTCTCATATACGTTCGTCCTTCTGGCAAACTCGGGATGAATCAATGGGGGCAGCTGATAGGTTTGAAGTATCGGGCGAAGCTTCTCAATGACCGGAAAAGCCTCGCGCCCTACGCTCGACAGCAGCGCGGCGCGTCCCGTCCCCATCGTCATGCTCAGCTTTTTCAACCCGCGCATCATCTTAATCCATCTCAGCTTCTTAAGCAGATCCGCGTAATAGGGAATGGCTTCTCCCCAGGAAATCGTCAAATTTCCTCTGCCGCCATTGAGCAGGATGCCGAGCCCCCGCTTGCCCGCTTCCTCAAACATGCCTTTCAGCCAGAAGGAATTACGGTAAAATTTATAGGGCATTTCCATCGTTTCAAGCATGCCGTCTATTTCCGTGTATGGATCCTTGCCTGCAAAATCAAAATAATGGTCTTCTATGCCGCCAACATGTCGGACCGTCGATTGGATGAACGCTTTCTCATTGGGAATCTGGTAGCCCGGTGTGTAATCGATAAAGCCTTCTATCGGCACATAACTGAACGTTTGCAGCGTTTTGCCCGTGCCGCGAAGCGCATTCGCTGCGAAGCCAACGACCGAGCCGGAATCAAGACCGCCGCTTAGCTGCGCGCCGACTCCTTTATGCGTGCGCAGTCTGGAGGATACCGCTTCCTGGTACACCTCGCGGAAAGCTTCTACGTATTGCTCGTTCGAACGCAATCTAAGACGCTCGCCTGCCGTCAATCTGCAATATCTATCCAAAATTATTTGATTTCCTTCTATTGTAATGCTGTGAGAAGGCTGCAGTTGGGCGATATGCCGGTAGACCGTAATCGAGGTGTCCATACAATCGACAGTAGCCGCAATCGCTAGATACTGGGCTAGCCATTGCTCATTCAGCTCCTCATTTACTCCTGGCAATGCAAGCAGCGGTTCAATGATTGTGCAGAACGCGAATCGGCTTCCGTTCCAGTTGTAATAGAGCGTCCTGCTCCCCGAAAAATCGCGTGCGCCGAACATCCGGCCCTCCAGAGCGTCCCAGATCATAAATGCAAAATCGCCGATCAAATATTGGGGGGCAGCCGTTCCCCATTTCCGATATGCGAGAGCGATAAGCTCGCAATCTGTCATCGTGCCGCGTTCAGCGGTGTTTACCTGAAGCAGGCTGAACAATTCAGCCCGATTATCGATTATCGCATCGGCGGTTATCGAAAGATTCAGCTCTGTGTCGAATCGCGGATTGCTCTCCCCGACCGATTCTGGCGTGATCCACTGGTTATGGCAGCCTAAGAACACTGCTCCATTATGCCAGCCATGCGACGCATCGCATGGAAATGCTGAAAGCGAGCGCATTAAGCGATTGCCTTGCTCCAGAATGCTATTTCCTTGCTCAGGCTCATATATTCCAGCGATGGCGCTCATTCCGTCCTCCAAAACATACAATGTTGTTCTTTATTAAGAACACATTAATATATTATAACTTGCAATTTTGGTTGTCAATTCCTTTTTTAGAAAATAAGACTGCTCAAAGCGGCGATCTGCGTGCTTTCACAAACCTTTTATTTTAGATATAATAGCTATTAATATTGCACGTTGAGGGAACCGGAGGAGTTTACTATGATCGGAGAACGCATCCAAGCACTTCGCAAAAGAAACGGCTTATCACTCACCGAGCTTTCTCAAAGAGCCGGCGTAGCCAAATCCTATTTAAGCTCCATAGAACGCGGGTTGCAGCAAAACCCTTCGATTCAATTTCTCGAAAAAATTAGCGAGGTTCTGCATGTATCCGTCGAACAGCTCGTCAACAGCAATCAAGCCGAGCCTGTAGAAGCTCAGCTCGACAAAGAATGGACTGCGCTTGTGAAGGAAGCGATGGCGTCGGGTATAAGCAAAGACGAGTTCAAGGATTTTCTTGAGTTCAATAAGTGGAAGAGCAAGCGCGATTAGCGCTGCCCGTTTCAAGCGTATGCCTTATGCGAGTCGTTCAAACGGTTTTCTTGGATGATTCCTAGTATTTTGCGCACTTCATCTGTGCTGTAGCCAAGCTCCCTGGCTCTTAACATAAGCTGAACCCAATCTTCGTCCAGCTCGTTGTACTCATCCCATTGAACTATTGACATGGTCACTAATCCCCCGTTTTTATAGGAACGGTTGCACCACTGACTCCATACGTTTAAGGTGCCCAGATACTAAACGTACTTCATAGTCTTCCTGTTACTTTTCACTCATATCCTGAAGATTATTATAAACCAAGGGATATGCGCGTACTGTCGGTTCATGTATGGCGATTAGTAAACTTATCATCATTTTTTGTCTAAATTATACAAATATCGTCATAAATAACAGAGATAGGGCAGTAGCTATTTTGTCGACGGCTACGCTATTTCTTATTTCCTATTTGCGATGAATAGAGGAAGCCGCCGTTCATCTATTTCGTCAGGTTCAGCTCCTGCTCCCCGGCCTTAAGCCCGATATAGCCGTCCGGATTATGAATCTGCCATCTCCAAGCGTCGCTGCACATCTCTTCGATTCCTCTTGCAGCCTCCCAGCCCAATTCATTATTCGCTTTGCTCGTATCTGCATAGCATACCGCTATATCTCCAGGCCTGCGATCTACGATCCGGTAAGGAATTTTGCGGCCGCAGGCCTTCTCGAATGCAGCGATCATTTCAAGGACGCTATACCCTCGCCCGGTGCCCAAATTGTATACAGCTGCGCCGGTGCCTTCGCCAAGCTTCTCTAATGCCCGTAAATGGCCCTCCGCTAAATCCATCACATGAATATAGTCTCTTACGCCCGTACCGTCGTTTGTCTCGTAATCGCCTCCGAATACGCTCACTTCGTTCAGCCTGCCGATCGCCACCTGCGCTATGTATGGCATTAAGTTATTCGGTATTCCGTTCGGATTTTCGCCGATTTTTCCGCTTGGATGCGCGCCGATCGGATTAAAGTACCGTAGCAAGGCGACGGACCATCTGGAATCGGAGGCACATAAATCGGACAGCATCCGCTCTAGCATCTGCTTCGTCTGGCCGTATGGATTCGTTGCCTGAACGGGAAAATGCTCCGCAATCGGCACTTCCCGAGGAAGCCCGTAGACGGTTGCCGACGAGCTGAAGACCAGGCGGAATACACCGAACTTCGCCATTGCTTCGCATAAGGCCAACGTGATCATTATATTCGTATTGTAATAGGTAAGAGGCATGCGCACCGATTCGCCGACCGCTTTCAGTCCAGCAAAATGGACGACGGCATCGATGCGGTGCATCGCAAATACCGACTCCAGCCCGGCCCGATCCGTCAGATCCAGCTCGTAATGCGGAAACTTTCGGTTTGTTATTTCCATTACCCGCTTCAGCGCCTCCGGACTGCTGTTGGCGTAATTATCGACGACAACAATATCATGGCCCGCTTCGAGAAGCTGGGTGCAAGTATGACTTCCAATATAACCGGCTCCGCCTGTAACTAAAATGACCATTTCGCTCATCCTTTCATCGTTCGGATTATTTTATTTAAACGTTCTTAATAAAGAACATTCGTTCAAATAAATACCTTGCCGTTGGTTGAAGGCGGCAAGGATGAAGAATGCTGAATGCCTCTGCTTCTCTTGTTAGCTGCTAGACAGCGTAGAATTGTTTACGAGCTGGATATATGGCGCTGAGCCTGTTACTGCGCTATCGAGCAGGACGCTGCTCGCGATAGTGACCGATTTATTTTTTCTAATCCAATTCAGGTTGACCTGCGATTTGTTCAAGAAGCCTGACGCTATGACAGCCTTATTGTCGTTGTCAGACTTGCTGATCGTTGCATTGGTGAACGTGCTGCTTGCTATGAAGCAGTTTCCGTCCATAAAAACGCCGACATTATGGAACGAACAGCTGGACATGCCGATTGTTCTTGTATATTTCGCGTCCGTTGAACCGACTCCAACTTCATTTCGGCCAATGACATTCGATTTCGCTTTCAGAAACTTTCCGCCGTTCAGATTGCTTCCCTCCAGCCGGATCGAGCCTTCTATGAGCGTAATGTTCGACAGCTCGTTAGGTCTGCCGGCGTAATTTTGCGGGACAAGTATGGCGGCGTCATAATTTTTGACGGTCAAGTTATTAATGACCATGCCGGTGCCCAGCAGATTGACATTCATGGCCGACGTATTGTCCGGGCGCCACTCTCTTTCCACAACGATGTCGGACAAATAGCATCTGCCGTAATCGTAACGGCTTAGATTGAAGCCAGTCTGTCCTGTATCGCCGATCGCAACCGGCGCTCCGCTTAACGTCTCGGATACTTGGAAGCTATTGGCCGTCGCATTGACAGTATAGTACACTTTGTCAACGCTAATGCCGGCCGGCACTTTGCCAATCCACTGCTCAAAAGCAACCTGAGCTCCGTTGCCGAGCCCGTGAGCCGATGCAAAGGTAAAGGTGCCGCTCGCGGCGCTGACCGTTGGCGTGCCTAAATACCCGAATATGCTGGAGCCGTACAGCATGCCGTTTTTAATGCGGCAGTTTTGCACGACAGCCCCTCTTATATTTAACAGGCGCAAATTGCCGTTAATGAAATCGCCGCCGTGAACGAATTGATCGCCTTGGACCCATAGCTCGCAGCCCTTTAAGGTGTTATTCACAAACTTCATATATTTATAATTTGGATTGGAGCCAACCCCGCCGATGTTGTAGCCCTCGAACAGGTTGCTGCTCAGCGTTACATACGTGCCGTCCGAATTGATGAAATGTCCGCGCGCGTTATTGTATACATAATTATCATCAACCGTTATCCGATAATTGAGCTCTAATCCTCCGGGATTATCTTCCGATTTGACGGGTATGTTCGTTTCGCTCACCATAGATTCGATATCGATGCCGAACATCGGCGGCGTACCGTTCCGAAAATCGGTCGTTTTCCCGTCCTCGGCATAGCCGATCCCATAAATGCGGTTTCGGTAAATATGAACATCGTTCGAGCCGCAAATGGAAATGCCTTGCCTTCTGCAATTGTGAATGCTGCAATTATTGATCCGAATATTGCCGCCCATCTGCTCTTGCGAATACATACCCGGATCCAGATAATACTGCGCCCAGCCCGCAAATATGCCGTCGCCGGTGCAATCCGATATTTCTACATTGTCAATACCGATTTGGTTGGCGCCATAAAGCGCTACGCCATGCCCTGCTTCATGCGTATAGTAAGCATTGTCGATTTTTGCAGATATAGCCGATATCTCTTTATCCGTTAGCGTTACTGAAGGCTTCACTGCAATGATCATTTTGTTGTTCTTCGTAATATCCTTCGTTTCGCTTAGAAACCAGCCCCTTCCGTCAGCGCTCGCCGGCGCGAATACGCCGTTCGTTCTGGAGCCTACTAAAGTCCCTTTCGAAATGACATCTCTGTATTGGTAAAATTGATAGCCTGTCGCGCTCACGCCTGCAATGGTCCATAGCCTGAAATTCGCAAGCAGCCCCGGATTGGCGTAACGGTCAATTATTTCGCTTCTAATCCAGGCCGGGTCGCTGTTCAACGTGCCGTCGCTGTTAACGCCGCCTCTTTGAAACTTGACGTAAATTTCGTAAGCATGCGTTTTTTTGTCGCCGATCAACGCTCCCCCCGTCAGCTTCGCATTAGAAACGCCTCTCATTTCCACGATAGAATACGAGGGTGACGTATTGGGCTCCATTATAATTTTACAGCTCTGCTCCAGCTCCAGGTGCATGCCGTCCGGCATTTGGATCGCTGCCAGCGTATTGGGATTCATTCTGACCAAATAGCTTCCGGACGGAAGTATCGCATGATTGTATCCTTCAGCGCGCGCCCAGGTCAGCGCTTCGTTAATGCCTTTGGCCGTTTCAGCCGGCATCGCGGCTTGATTATTAATGCCGAACCGGTCTAGTTCAATTCGGTAGATACCATTAATCGTCATAGCCTCCACCTCCCTTTGCGGTTAATATATTCTACCAGCCAATGAGAGGTTACTATTTTCCGCTATAAACTACGAATCTGCCGCGCTGACGCCGCCGGCTTGTTCTATCCTTCTTCCTTTTCGTTTATTTGCGAGCATACGGATTACAGCAAGCAAATAGCTAAACTCCTCCGTCCGAAAAAAGATAAGCAAGTAGAAGAGATTGACGATGAGCATAACGGCCATCCCTTGTACGAGGAGCTGCACATAGTTGCTTGCCTCTAAGAAAGAGAGAACAAATTGCGACCCGAAGCATGCGACCAAACCGATCATGGTATAAAACGAGTATTTTTTAAAAAAATCGAGCAGCGGCTTTTTGAACACGTCCTTGTATACGAGCCGCGGCGTAAGCCAGAAAGGCACCGCAACCGCGCTAATGAGGCCGCCGATAAAAATGCCGATGATGCCCATATAATGAACGAGGACAATCGATAGCAACAGATTAATACCCGCCTGAATTAACGGGGCGAAGCGGTCTTGATGAAAAATGCCGGCAGTCGTCTTCACCGTCGTAATCGTATTGCGCATGCCCCGCTCGTAAAACTGAAGCACAAGCAAGATTAAAATAGCCATATCCATTAAATAGCCGCTGCCGATCCAAATCGAAATAAATGGCTGGACCAGCAAATACAGCGCAATAGCCGCTAACGAATACAGCCAGAAATTAACGAGCAGCGCAACCCGGTATACTTGATAGATTTTATCCGGCGACTCCTTAGCGACCAGATTGCCGACGCTGTGATACAGATTGGCGAATACTTGATTTAGAAACGTTCGCGCTATCGTAATGAGCAGCAAGTAATTCGAATACAGCCCGACCGCAATGACGCCTACAAAGGTCGAGATCAGCACGCTTTCTACGCCAAATACAAAATAGGACCCTATGTTTTGCAAAATGATTGCCTTCATGTTCTTTAAAAACGAAGCCTTCGTTTCGGCGTCCAGCTTAGCACCGGACTTCTCCTTTAACAGCGGATACATGCGATTGGCAGCCTTCGCCAAAATCAGCGATGTCGCGATGGAAACGGCGCTTTCGACCGCGAGATAAAGGATATAGTTTTCCGTATAGTACAAAATAGCGATTTTGGCGGATGTCGATACGATGGCGGATACGGAAAATGCCGCGGTCACGATATAGTTTTTTTGATTCACATTTAAAAACGATTGCTTGTGGACGAATAGATAGGGTACGGCCGTATTGAACAGGAACAAGAGATAAATAACGGAAAGATGAGGCACATCCGTATCTTTGACGATCAGGCCGAGGAACGGCAGGAGCGCCAGCCCAAGCAGCATAATTCCTCCGGCGATGATGCTGTAAGCCTTTCTGTACAAATTCATCAGCGCTACAATTTTCGGCCTGTCATTCGTCGCTACCGGTTTGTACAGATTGTAAATAATGCTGGAGCCGATACCCGCTTCCGCCAATGAAAGCATCGCAAGAATGCTCGTGAACAGCGTATTGATGCCGAGATATTCGATCCCCAGGCTATTAATAAATACGGTTCTTGACACGAAGCTTAACAGCGTAATAATAAGCTGATTTCCTATGCCGACCGTTATGTTCAATAAAGAGCTTTTGACGCGCATCGCAATCCCCTATCTGACAAATCCAATATCGTTCTTAAGCGCAGCTATCATTTCTTGCTTCCGGGCGTGATCGATGTTTCCGCCTAGCGTATAGGCCGAGCTGTAGCGGGGCGCCTGCTCCAGCTTCGTCAACATCTTGCCGGCATACTGCTCGATTGCCGCAATCGGCCTGGCTGGATTGCCGCCGACTACTGCGCCTGCATCAACCGGCTTCGTCACGACGCTCCCCGCCGCTACGATCGCCCCTTTCCCGATCGTCACGCCAGGCATAATAATCGCTCTTGCCCCGATGAACACATCGTCTTCAATTGTAACTAAACCGATTTTCGTATAGCCGGTCGAACGCTTCATGCTCGCATCGTGCGCCAGCAAATAAGCCCCGGGCGCAATCGTCACATTATTGCCGATCTGAATAAGCCAGCAATGCGAATAATCGAATACAACTCCAGGCTGTATCGAGCAGTTTTGCCCAACCCTCATGCCGAGCTTGATATAGTCATCCAGCCATATTTCCTCGTTCAGCCATTTTCTAAATCTGGACTTTGCGTAATTGGCGACCTTCGCCAGCATCATTACACCGCCTTCGGCTTGTCATAGGCGCTGACCATCCGGATGCACAGCCCTTGCGTGAAGGGCAAAATGCCGAACAGCATGGAATAGACGCCGATATCCTTCGTATCCCCTTGTGAAAAATCGACCGCCCCGCTCCTTCTCGTCACCCTCATCAAATAGGCGATCGCTTTCTCCGCGCTGGCGGAGCATGACTCGCTTATTTCCGCTATACGCGACGCCTGCACCAAAAACCAGCCCAATGCGGCCGTCGCGGAAGAATCCGCCCGCGATTCGCTTCGCGTCACCGTCCAGTTCCAGCTGCCGCTGCTCTCTTGCAGCGCAATGACTGCGCCGCCGAAACGTTTGACGACATCCTCAAGCACCGGCTTGAGCGAATGCTCCTCCGGCATTTCGCGCCATGCGTCGATTAGCCCCAAAGCGAACCAGCCGAGCCCTCTCCCCCAGCCGTATAGGCCGAGCGGCGTTTCTTTCTTCGCATGATAGGCATGGCTCGGAATATAAAGCTTCTCCAGCATGCCGTGCCGCTCATAATTCATAATTTGCTTTACCGCTAATTGAATGCATGCTTCATTGCTGTACCGGATTCCATAAGCGACAAGAAACGGGCATATAAATCCGATCGTATCCACATAACGATAGCTGGTCATCGATTTCCGGTACAGCACGGTGCCGTCCTCGCCGATATGCGATTGAATGAGCTCCCATATGTAGTCGTACGATGGCCGGTAATGCTCCGCATCAATAAAGTCCAGCTTCATAACCGCATAGCTCAATATAGCCGCGTCGATATGCTCAGGCTTTCGAATCCACTGCCCGCCAGCGTCAAATTTCGTGCGCAGAAAGGCTCTTATCCGTTGCTCCGCTTGAGCATCCGGCCGCCCCTTAACGGCTTCCGTAACGCCAAGCAGCAAAGAAGCCTCCTGCCAATGCTGGATCGTCTGCCGCTTATAATTGCCTCTTAACAGATCAATTGCTATCAATCTCGTATTATCCGTCACTTTCACCTTCGGCGTCCGGCTCAGCCATTTCAATCCTTGGTTCGTTATCGAGCTTTGCCAGCCGTTCCTGTCCCGGTATCTTCCGATATGGATCCGGCCCAGCCAATCCATAAGGATTGGTAAGACGTCAATAAGCATAACAACAATTACGATGCTAAATAGAATAACGAAAATGATCATGACGCAGCCTCCCTTACTAGCCGATCCATTGGTACAGCTTATCGATTTCGTCCTCGGTGCTTATCTGCTCCTGCTCCAAATGTTGGATGAGCCGCCCGCGCAGCGCCTCGTCATCCAACAGCCTTTTTATGCCCTCATAGATTGCAGCCGCATCCTGCTCGACTATCAGTCCGTTATGCCCGTCTTCAATTTGGTCATAAACGACGCTGAAATTCGTTGTGACGATCGGCTTTTTCAATATTTTCGCCTCGGTAATCGTCAAGCAGCGGCCTTCATATATCGAGGTCTGAACATATAAATCGCAATGATAGATATAGGGATACGGATTTTCCTTCGCTCCTGCTAACAGGAAGTGATTCTCCAGTCCCTTTTCTTTAATTTTCCTCTCCAAAAGCGGCCTCTCGCCGCCCTCGCCTACAATAATCCATTTGATGCGGAAGCCGTCCTTCACCAGCATTTCGCAGGCGTCAACCGCCTTGTCGAAGCCCTTCAAAGGATGCAGCCGGCCGACCGATACAATCAACTTCTCCGCGCCCCTGTGCAAAGCATATTGCTTCGACAGCAGACGGACCGCCGTTTTTGACACAATATTTTCCATCAGGACGATCTTATGCTTATTTTGCGGAAACCGGTTCTGCAGCGCCGCTACGCATTCATCTGAAACGCTGACGATATAATCAAGGGCGTTGAAATAAGGCGAATCGAGCTTGCCGTCCATCTCGAGCTTATCGTAGTGCGTATGGATAAACCCCAGCTTGCAGCGCGCCTTCACCTTTTCCACGACGAAATAAATCGGATTTTTCTCCAAATATCCGATCGCTGCGTCATATTGCTTATCAAGCGCAGCCAGCGACCGCGAAGCGTATTTCCAAACCCGCTGCTCGCATCTCGCCCTATTTTTCTCTGTTTTAAAAATGACGCCCGCCTGCAGCCGCGAAACCGCGAGGCCGGGCTTCCGCGATTTCACGCTGTGCGCTACCGCTCTCCTGACCGGCATATCGAAAATGCGGTAATGCGGCGGCTCATCCAACAAAACAACCTCTGGCGGCAGCTGCCTCATAAACATGCCCTCATGCTTGAACAGAAACAAATCGACCTCATAACGCCTGTAGTCAATCGACTGCAGCAGCGAGACGAGCGACTTCTCCGCTCCGCCGCAATTCAAATTGTTCATCGCAAACAGCAGCTTTTTTTTCACCGTGAAATCCCCTATCCCAAAAGCTTATACAGCTTCTCAATTTCCTCTTCTGTCCCTAGCTGCAGCTGCGACAAATGCGCGGTTAATGCGTCTCTAAGCTTCCCGTCGCTAATTAACCGGCTGAGCCCCTCAGCCACCGCCTCGGCATCCATCTCGACAATGACGCCTTCCTTGCCGTCGGTAATTTGATCCATAGCCGTGCTGAAATTCGTAATGAGAATAGGCTTTTGCAAAATTTTCGCCTCATCGACCGCAATCGATTTGCCCTCGAATCTCGAGGTTTGGGCATAAATGTCCGCTTGCCTAATATACGGATAGGGATTCGTCTTAAGGCCGAGCAAGTGAAAATGCTTCTTGAGGCCGAGCCTCGCGATCATTCCCGCCAGCTTCTCTCTTTCCTCGCCTTCGCCAATAACATGCCACTGAACGTTGACGCCTTGAGCGACCAGCTTGCCGCATGCTTCAATCGCAATGTCGAACCCTTTTTGCGGATGCAGCCTGCCGATCGAACAGATGACGACCTCATTTCCGCTCCTGCCGTACACATTCGCTTCCGCCTTGTTCGACAAATAATGAATAACGGCCGGCGACACGATGTTATGAATGACGCTGACCTTATCCCTCTGCCCGTCGAACCTATGCTTCAGCACAGCCGCGCATTCGTCGGATACCGTTACCAGATGGTCGAGCTGCTCAAAAAACGGATGATCAAACGCGGCATCAAGCCCCAGCTTGTCATAATCGTTATGAATCCAGCCGATCTTCTTTGCCGCATCCACCTTCTCGACGCAAAAATAAATGGATGATTTCTCCAAAAACCCGATAGCGGCGTCATAACGTTTATTTATGCGGTCCATTGAAGGCGCAATGTATTTCCAGCTTTGCTGCTCCCGAACGCCGATCTTTTTGCCTGTTCTGTTCATAAAGCTGAACATAATGCGCTTTATGGCGAGAGAAGCCATGCCGCGCTTGACGAAATGCTTTAAGGCGCTGCCAATCGGCATAATAAATTGCTGATAGCTTCCCGTCAGCTGAACGAGCTGCACCTCCTTCGGAAGCAATTCCAAAAAGATGCCTTCTTGGCTAAGCAGCGCCAAATCTACCTGATAGGCGTCATGATCGATTTGAGCGAGCAGGTTAACGAGGCTTCGTTCTCCGCCTCCTGCCGCCAGACTCGGTATAACAAATAACAGTTTCTTTTTCATAATGCCCTCGTTAAGCCAATTGTTTTAAATAATCCACTGCTTTATGGGACATCTGCTGAATATGCGGAATCGCTTCGCTTAGCCGTCTCCGGATATCGTCCTCCTCGCGCAGCAGCTCATCAAACCTCTCGATCAGCAGGCTGCTGTCCGACAGTTGCTCCAAGCCAAGCACCAGCTTCTCCTCGCCGAAAATATCCTTTGCGATTCCTTTCGATTTCACGCTGTAGCCAAGCACCATCGTCGGCACAAGATTGGAGTAAGCCGCTATGGTGGCATGCGTTCGCGCCCCGATAAACATTCGCATTCTGGCGATATAGCCCTTATACTCCGTCGCGTTCAAATTGTCCGGCAGCAAAACGACTCTGCCCGTATCCTTAAATTCTTCATAATATTGCTGCAGCACCTCATAATCGTTATTGCCGTCGTAAATGACATGAGGGGTGAAAGCGATCGTCATATCCGTCTTGTCAATAATATGCGATACAAGCTCCTTGACCGCGTCTCTCGACTGCTCATTCATCTTCCATACGAGCGGGCTGAAATTGATGCCGATCGTATTGCCTTCCCTCCAGCCGGCCGGCAGCGGCAGCTTGCTTTGCTCCATTGTGAAGGCGGGATCCGCGCTTAGCTTTACATTGCGCAGCCCATGCTTGAGCAAATTGTCGTAGGTAAGCGATTCTCTCGCAATAATCAGATCGAACCGTTTCAAATCGGCAAGCTTTTGTTCTGACATATCCTCTTCGCCGATCGAGCAGCCCCACAAAACAAGCTTTTTCCCCTTATTCTTAATTCTCCGGTCAATTTCGTACCAGTTCGGCGTTTCGCCATAGCAGTAATTGTCGCCGCCAATGGACAAGCAGACATCCGTTTCATGAATGCGATTAATAATGTTGCTTTCAATAACGCCGAGCGCATAGCTGTCCTGGCCGAAAAGCTTATACTGGAGCGCAGCTACGAACCAATGAAGAGAATACTTTTTCAATGATGATCTTGAACCGTCAAATACGACATCAACCGTATGAATATCCGTGTCCGTATGAGGCCGGTCCGATGCCAGCATAATGCTTGTATTGCTCATGCCTTCCTTAATCAGCTTGCTGGAAGAACGTACGATTGCCTCGCAGCCTCTATTCAGGCTGCCGCCATGCGCGAACATCATAATTTTCATCCGTTACTCCTCCAAAACATCATTTATGTACTTCTAAACCGGCTATACGCTGCCGCGCACATAAGGCCAATCGTTGATTTCGCCTCAATGAGCGCGAGCATGTACTTTTCATATCTGCCGATAGAACCTGCCATTTCCTTGCGGTAGATAGGCAGCGCGGCTCGGACATGCTCATGTCTGATCATCCGTCTGACGCAGCCGAATCTCTTAAATAAGCTCAGCTCATTTGCGCCTTTGAAATAAATGTAAATATACGAAAGCGTCGCGCTCATAAGCCTTACAGCCTTTAGCTCCGTTATCCGGCTTAACGAAATATGCTCGCTGTATACGGAAGGCGGCTCGCTCTCGAATACTTCAAGCGCCCTTCTGAAATAATCTTTGCCGGCGATGTTCCTCGTCGCGCTGCCTGGCACCTCCCGATAGTAATAGCCGGTGTAGTTCACGTACACCATGCTTTCTGCATAGCCAAAAACATTCATATTGAATAGACCGTCCTCGCCCAGCGCGACACGGTGGGGAAATTTAATTTTGTAACGATGAAGCAGCTCCGCCCGGTAAAGCTTGTTGACCGCTGTATTCAGCTCATCCGATTTCAAAAAATGCGGCATAACCGCTTCGATCAAAAAAGCTTTGTCCAGCCTGCAATTTTCCGGAAAATGATACTTCATCAACACCGGATGGCCCTCCAGCTCGCTTTCGAAATTCGAGAGAACGACATCGCAATCGAAGGCGAGAGCATCGCTGTACAGCCGCTCGTACATATCCGGCTTCACATAATCATCCGCGTCGACAAATCCGATATATTCCCCCGAAGCCGCGTGCAGGCCGGTGTTTCTGGCTGCGCTAACGCCTTGGTTGGATTGGCGAATCAGAATGATGCGGTCATCCTCTAGCTGGAATTGCTCAACGATTGATCTGCTCCCGTCTGTCGAGCCGTCGTCTACGACGATAATCTCGCATTGCCGCAACGTTTGTTTCATTAAAGAGTCCAAGCAAGCGGCTATGTACCGCTCGGCGTTATATACAGGCACAATGACGCTTACCTTGGCGCCGCCACGTATGCCCATCACCGTCACTCCTCTCCTAAGCATTAGTCCGCTAAACGATTAATTGATAGAGCTTGCGCAGCTCCTCTTCGTTGCGATAGTCCTTCTC
>Ga0180215_1000457_pt1 | contig 52827 bp, 46 predicted proteins | sample eDN3rd37CBELigBY_FD_128871 | JGI IMG/M metagenome (GOLD analysis project Ga0180215, IMG submission 128871) | Enriched backyard soil microbial communities from Emeryville, California, USA - eDNA 3rd pass 37_C BE-Lig BY (version 2) (version 2) | ecosystem: Environmental > Terrestrial > Soil >... | reverse complement strand
TCGGCAAGGACGGCGCCATCGTGCAGTCGGTTCCCGACTCCAAGCGCGCCTGGCATGCCGGCACCTCCAGCTTCAAGGGCAAGAGCGACGTCAACGACTTCTCGATCGGCATCGAGATCGTCAATCTCGGCAACGGCTCGGATCCCTACACCAGCAAGCAGTACGATGCCCTGATCGACCTCGTCGCCTACCTCGTGAAGGCGCACGGCGTTCCCATGGATCGGATCACGGGTCATAAGGACATCGCGCTTCCTCGTGGCCGCAAGACCGACCCGTCCAGCAACTTCGACTGGGGCCGCGTCCGTCGTGGCGTCGAAGCCAAGCTCAAGGGCAATTCCGCGCCCGCACCCAAGCCGACTCCGTCGCCGGCCCCCAATCCGGGCCCTGGCGGCACCTACACCGTCCGCAAGGGCGACTCGCTCTCCAAGATCGCCCGCGACGTGCTGGGCGACGCCAATCGCTGGCGCGAAATCTACGACCTCAATAAGGCCGCCATCGGGTCGAACCCCAACCAGATCCAGGTGGGCACGAAGCTGAAGATGCCGGGTAAGGCCCCTGCCACGCCTGCGCCCTCGCCGGCTCCGAACACGACCTGGAAGTACACGGTTCGCAAGGGCGACTCGCTTTCCAAGATTGCCCAGGCGCAGCTGGGAGATGCCGGTCGCTGGCGCGAGATCTACGAGCTCAACAAGGCTCAGATTTCGAACCCCAACTTGATCCACCCCGGTCAGGTGCTGACCATGCCGGCGCGCAGTACGTCCAAGCCCAAGCCCACTCCGGCGCCCACTCCGAAGCCGACTCCGGCTCCAACCCCCGCTCCGACCCCCGCGCCGAAGCCGACCCCGGCACCGACCCCGGCACCGACCCCGGCACCGACGCCCACGCCGGCTCCCGCTCCGAAACCGACTCCGGCTCCCGCGCCTTCACCCGCTCCGCAGCCTGGCCCATCGCTCGACCTGGGCGCCGGCGTCCGGGTGGGAGCTCCGGTGGCGCAGAACTTCTGGAACCTCCGCAGCGGCCTGTCGGGCCACATGGGTGGCACCGTGAGCGGCGTTCGCGGGGTGGTCGGCAATGCCGTCGCGTCGATGCCCAGCTTGTTGCGGTCGAACTTCTTGATCTCGGGAGCCATCTCGGCGCTGACCAACGGCTACGATCTGATCAAGGGTCGGGTCACGGGACGTCAGGCGGCGGGCAACTTCGCGGCCGATGCGATCGCCTATACCGGCATCGGCGCCACGGCCACGGCCATCGGCGGAGCGGTCGGCTCGATCGCGGGCCCCCTGGGCTCGATCGCGGGCCTCGCGGTGGGCTCCCTGGTGGGCGTCGGTCTCGGCTGGTTCTACGAGTCCAACCTCCGCGAAAAGGTCTCGGGCTTCTTCCAGAAGCTGGTCGGAGGCTAAAACAAGTGACAACGAAGCCCCCTCGCCCAATCGGCGGGGGGGCTTCGTCGTAGAGTCCGAGGGCTTACACCAGGCGCAGTTCCGAGGTGGGATCGAAGAGATGCACCTTGGAGGAGTCGGCGGTGAGGGTGAGCGAGTCGCCGACGTTCGGGGTCGCTTCCTCGGTGACCCGGGCGATGATCGAGCCTTTTTCGCTCGATTCGCCCTTGGCCGGATTCTGGAGGTAGACGTAGGTTTCGAAGCCCATGGGCTCGGTCACCTCGACGGTGGACTTGAGGGTGTTCTTTGCCTCGGGGGTGGCGAGCGTCAGGTGCTCGGGGCGGATGCCCACGATGACGGCGCCTTCGCGGTAGGACGGCTTCTTGTCGAGGACGAAGCGGAAGCCGGGGCCTTCGACGACCGCGCGATCGCCGTCAACGGTGAGCTTGCCGTGGAGGAGGTTCATCTGGGGGCTGCCGATGAAGGTGGCCACGAAGAGGTTGGCGGGGAAGTTGTAGACCTGGTGCGGCGTGTCGCATTGCTGCAGATCGCCGCCCTTCATGATGGCGATGCGATCGCCCAGGGTCATGGCCTCGGTCTGGTCGTGGGTGACGTAGACGAAGGTGGTCTGGAGCCGCTGGTGGAGCTTCTTGATCTCGGCGCGCATGGAGACGCGAAGCTTGGCGTCGAGGTTGGAAAGGGGCTCGTCCATCAGGAAGACCTTGGGTTCGCGCACGATGGCGCGGCCGATCGCGATCCGCTGCCGCTGACCTCCCGAGAGCTCCTTGGGCTTGCGCTCCAGGAGATGCTCGACTTCCAGGCTCTTCGCCGCGTCCATGACCCGGCGCCGGATCTCTTCGGCCGGCACCTTACGAAGCTTCAGGGCGAAGGCCATGTTCTCGTAATTGGTCATGTGCGGGTAGAGGGCGTAGTTCTGGAAGACCATCGCGATGTCGCGATTCTTGGGGTGAACGTCGTTCACCACCTGATCGCCGATGGACAGGAAGCCGCCCGAGATTTCCTCGAGGCCTGCGATCATCCGCAGGGCAGTCGACTTGCCGCAGCCCGAAGGACCGACCAGTACCAGGAATTCCTTGTCCTCGACCCGGAGGTTAAGCTCCTTGATCACCGGCGGGTTATTCCCGTAACGCTTCACCACACGGTCGAATACCACGTTTGCCATGGTCGGGTGAGATCCTCCTCTGATTTGGCGGAAGCCGCGTCCCATCTTGAAAAGATGCTTCTTCATTTTGGCATGGATTAGCCGAGTTGACTACCCGGCCTGATCTCGCCTGGGTGCGGATCTGGGCAAAACAAGAGGCCCCGGCAATCGCCGGGGCCTTGTGAACGGTAATTGAATGGATCGTTAGGGTTGCGCCGGGGTCTGGGCGGGAGCCTGGGTGGCCTGCTGGGCCGAGGTCATGAGGCTCTGGATGCCCTGCTGGACCGTGCCCGAGAAGTTGTCGCGGACCTTTTCCTCGTAGAACTTGCCCAAGAGGAGCCCGCCGAGGGCGCCGACACCGGCTCCCAAGAGGGTGCCGACCACGGGGATGGGAATCAGCGAGCCGATCATCGCGCCCACCGAGGTGGCGGCCACACCGATGCCGGTGTAAGCGGCGGTATCGGCCACGAAGTTGCCGGCGGCCTGCAGGGGCTTGACCTTGCCGGTGGCCATCTCATAGAGGTTGCTCACGCCGGAAAGAATGGCGGAGACGGCGAAGTTCGACTTGATCAGGCCGGGGAGGTTGCGGAAGAGACCGCCGAAGGCGCCCTTGACGCTGTTGCCGATGCTGGCGGCGGCGCCGGCAGTGGCGATCTGGTTGGAACCCTGGAAGACGTCCTTGGCCATCTTCAGGTCCTTGAAGGACTGGACGACCGGGGCGGCCATGCGCATCCCGGACATGTTTTCCGTGCTGGCCATCGGGAGCATGCTCTTCGCCTGGTTCAGCACGTTGTACGAGGGGTTGGTATTCTGAATAGCCATCGTCCGATCCTCCGTAAATCCTGTTTCCCTTGCGGGGCTTACCGTTCACAAGAGAGTTATCGGGGGCGCTGCGGAGGAATCGGTAAAGGAATGGATAACTCGTCGATAACTCCAAACTAAGCTTTTAAGGGTCTGCTAACACCCCGGTAAATGAACACTAAATTAACGGGATGGGGGAGTCGAAACGCCCGCAGATTCGCTTGACAGGTCTCGCGGAGGCTGACTACAATGGGCTCTGCCTCGTGCACTGGGGCGTAGCCAAGTGGTAAGGCATCGGTCTTTGGATCCGACATTCGCAGGTTCGATCCCTGCCGCCCCAGCTAAGAAGCCCGCCTCCGACGGAGGCGGGCTTCTTTTCGCGTTTGAGGCGGGCGTTACTGGGCGTTGGGCAGCGCCTGGGTGATCTTGTCGATCTGCTGGTACTCCTGCTCGGTGGTCCAGCCGGCGCGAAGTTCCTGGCGCATCGCCTCGAGCACGGCTCGGGGAAGTTTCGAGAGATCCGCGACCGTCATGTCCTTGGTCATCTCGCGAACGCCGTTGTCGTCCATGCCGCGGACGATCTCGGGAGTCAGCGCGCCGGGGTCGGTCGCCGCGAGCGAGGCGCCCAGACGTCCGATGAGGGCGTCCTCTTCGGCCGAGGTGTGGCCCTCCACCAGTTGCTGGATCATGGCCGTGCGGGTGCCCGCGGGGAGCTTCGCCAGGCCGTCGGCGTCGAGGTGGTCCATCAGCGCCCGGACGCCGTTGTCGTCGATCGCGCGGATGACCTCACCCGTCAGCGCCTCGGGATGGGTCTTCGCCAGAGAAGCGGCCAGCTGGCCGATCATCTTGTCTTCTTCGTTGGAGGTGTGACCGTCCACGAGCTGCTGGATCATCGCCCCGCGGGTGTCGGCGGGGAGCTTGTCGAGATCCTCGGAGGTCGCGCCCTTGATGAATTCGCGGACGCCGTTGTCATCCATGTGCGCCACGACGTCGGCGCTCAGGGCCTCGGGGTTCGTGCGGGCGATCGACAGGGCGACCTTGCCGATGGCCTGGTCCTCGGCGACGCTGGTCGCGCCCCGGTCCATGGCCTTGATCATGCCGATGCGGGTGCCGATGTCGAGCTGGTCGAGCTCCTCGGGCGAGCGGGAGCTGACCATGCGGCGGGCTTCGTTGTCGTCGATGCCCTCGTCGACCTTGACCTCGTCGGCCTTGACCTCGTCCGAGATGCCGTACTCGGTCTTGAACTCCGTTTCGAGCTCCGAAACCTTGCCCTCGTACTCCGCCCGCTGCGGATCGTCGGTGGGGATCTGCTCCAGAGCGGCCTTGGCGTCCTCCACGGTCTTCGTGTCCTTCTCCTGAAGGGCCGTGAGGTCCTCGGGGGTCATGGTCTCGAGCGACTCGGGAGTGATCTCCTCGAGCTTGGCATTGTCGATGGTCTTCTTGGCCTCGGCGATCGCGGTCTCGGCGGTGGACTCGCCAGTTTCCTCGGTCTCCTTGGTCTTATCGGTCTCCTCGGTTTTCTCGGCTTCCTTGGACTTCTCGGTTTCCTTCGTCGATTCCGATTCCTTGGTCTTTTCCGTTTCCTTCGAGGTCTCGGTCTTCTCCGCTTCCTTGGTCTCGGTCGCGCCGGTCTCGGCGGGCTTCTGGGGGATCTTGACCTGGTCGCCGGGGTAGATCAGGTTGCCGCCAGCCGAGCGGGTCTTGCCGCCGGAGTCCTTGCCGTCCTTGAAGAGGTGGGGGTTCGCTTCCTTGAGATCGGCGAGGGAGACGCCGTTCTCGCGGGCGATCTTGGAGAGCGTGTCGCCGGCCTTGACCGAGATGGTCTTGGTCTCGCCGTTCTTTGATACGGTCGCCTGCGTGTCGCTGGTCGCTTTGGTCTCGGCGGTCTCGCTCTCGGCCATGACGGAGTTGAAGAGGGAGTCGAACTCGGTCTCGGTGAGGCCGTCCGCGCCGTCGGTGTTGTAGGTCTCGTAGAGCTTGGCGAGTTCTTCCGAGGATTTCTTCTCCAGAGGAGCTATGCGGCTGAGCGTATCCTTTTCGATGACGCCCTTCTTGTCCTGATACGCGTCAGGCTCGGCCATCTTTCGGGCGGTTTCGGCAAGCTTGGCCTCGTACTTCTCGGCATTGTTGAATATTTGCTTGCTATTACTGCCTTGGATCGTGCTCATGCTCGCCTCCTGCGATTTACCAACGACGCTTGGGAACCTTTACCTGTTATGGGCATTTCCCGCGCGGGAGATGCTTAATTCGGGCCCGAGAATGATTTGAACTTGGTTAGATCTTCGTTAAAACCGCGGCTCGACGGGAAGGAAGCCGGTGCCGCCGGTCTTTCCCTTCACCCCGGTGATGTGCTTGAGCAGCATGAAAAGCTGCGTGAGGCGGTTTCGTGTGGCCTGGATCTGCTGCTCCATGGCCTCCTTGCGCTCGAGGAACTCGGGATCCTCGCGATCGCCGACCCAGCCGAGCGTGTACTCGCGAAGCTCGCTTTCCAGCTCGCCGACCAGGGCGGTCTGGTACGTGCGCTCGTCGGAGATGATCTTGTAGATGAACTTGGGGTCCTTGAACTCGGGGACGGCGTTCTTGTCCTTCATGTAGGTCATGATGACCGCCATGCGCTTCTTGGATTCTTCCAGCTTTTGCTCGGGACTGAGCTCGGGGGCGGGTAGCGGGGTCGTGGGCTGTCCCGCCAGGGGAGCCGTCTGACGCCCCTGCCTCATGAAGGCATCGGGGCCTTTGGAAAGGGGACCGGTCTGACGCTGGGGGGCGGGAGGCGCTTCCTTGGCACCCGAAAACAGGCCCTTCAGGCCACCGAGAAACTGGGCTACGCGGTCCTTTTCACTCATCTTCGACTCCGGATCGAGGCCTCACCCCGGGCCCTCGGCCACCGGTGGAGCATCCTACGGACTTACATACCCAGATCACCTGCTCGTTTCATACGGAGGCCCTCAGGCCGTCGCGTGGACATGGCAAGCGGAAGTTTGCTAGGCTCATGCCGGTGCTCGGCCACGCGGGACGTCAGGAGGAATGATGCGCTTTTTGTCGGCAGGCGAGTCTCATGGTCCGGTTCAGCTCGCGATCGTCGAGGGGTTCCCGGCAGGCGTCCCGTTGACCGTCGAGCCGATCGACGTGCAACTCGCGAGGCGCCAGCAAGGCTATGGGCGCGGCCAGCGCATGAAGATCGAGAAAGACCGGGTCCAGTTTCGCTCGGGCGTGCGGAACGGCCTGACCACGGGCGCCCCGATCGCCATGGAGGTCCCCAACAAGGACTTCGCGAACTGGCAACTGGCCATGGCCCCCGAGCCCCTGGATCCCGAGGATGCGGCCCGCCTGGAGGCGATCGCCGCCAAGCGCATCACCAAGGTTCGCCCCGGCCATGCCGATTACGCGGGCGCGCGCAAGTACCGTCACGAGGACGTCCGCGACGTGCTCGAACGCTCGAGCGCCCGCGAGACCACGGCGCGCGTGGCCGTCGGGGCCCTGGCGGGCGTCCTGCTCTCCGAGTTCGGCATCGAGGTCTTCTCACATGTCCGCGCGATCGGCCCTGTGAACGCCGAAAACCTGCCCGAAGACTACGCGGCCCTCAGGGAAGCCGCCGAAGCGTCGCCGGTTCGCTGCGCGGATCCCCGAGCCGCCGCGGAGATGGTCGCGCTGATCGACAAGACCCGCTCGGCGGGAAATACCCTGGGGGGCGTCGTCGAGGTGATCGCGACGGGCCTGCCCATCGGCCTCGGCTCTTACGTGCAATGGGATCGCCGCCTCGACGGCCGTCTGGCCCAGGCGTTGATGGCCATTCATGCGATCAAGGGCGTGGAGGTCGGGCTGGGGTTCGAGGCCGCGAGGCGGCCGGGCTCCGAGGTCCATGATCCCTTCGTGCCGGGCTTTGAGCGTCCCAGCAACCACGCGGGAGGCATCGAAGGGGGCATCTCGAACGGTCAGCCGCTCGTCTTGCGGGCGGCCATGAAGCCGATTCCGACCTTGATTCACCCCTTGCCCTCGGTGCATCTGGACACCGGAGAAGCGGTGGCGGCGCATTTCGAGCGCTCGGACGTCTGCGCGGTGCCGGCGGCCGGAGTGGTGGCGGAGGCCATGGTGCGCTGGGTTCTCGCCGTGGTCTTGATTGAAAAGGTCGGGGGCGATTCCCTCTCGGAGATGCGCGAGCATGCGCGTTCCCTCTACAAGGAGGCCTTACGGTGAACTTCTTGGTCCTTCACGGCCCCAACCTCAACCTCCTGGGCACGCGCGAGCCGGGCGTTTACGGGCAGCAAACCCTTCAAGAGATTGATGCCGGCTTGCAGGCGCTGGCCCAGGAGCTGGGGATTGGGCTTTCGTCGCGGCAATCCAACCATGAGGGCGTCTTGATCGACTGGCTGCAAGGGGCGGAAGCGGAGGGCTTCACGGGAATCGTCTTGAATCCCGGGGGCTATACGCATACTTCCGTGGCCCTGCGGGACGCCATCGCGGCGATCCGGCTTCCCGTGGTGGAGGTGCACCTCTCGAACGTCCATGCGCGCGAGGAGTTCCGCCGGCACTCGTACGTCTCTCCGGTGGCCCGGGGAGTGATCAGCGGATTCGGCGCAGACTCCTATCGCCTGGGCGTCATGGCCCTTACAGGCAAGCAATAGTCATCCCGGAATCGCCCAAGTCCTTGGTGAACCTTGTGCTGGCAAGGCAGCGTTCGATCTCCTAGCCTGGGGGAAAGAGAGGGGTTCACGCGGAGGCTTGAATGGCCCTTCAGCAAAACCCGTCGTCCCGGCTTCGCGCCCTCCAGGAGCAACTGGGGGAAGCGGGCTTGGACGCGCTCCTGGTGACCCAGCCCGAAAACGTCCGTTATCTCTCGGCCTTCACCGGAAGCCTCGGCCGGCTCTTGGTGAGCCGCGAGGCTTGCCACCTGATCGTCGACGTTCGCTACGGGGAGCAAGCGGCGAGTGAAAGCGCCTGCGCGCTGGTTCACGTCATGGGCTCGGGCTACGAGGAGGCGACGGCCGAAGCCGTGAGGCTCTCGGGGGCCAAGCGCGTGGGCTTCGAATCCGGCTCGCTTTCGTACTGGAGCCATGGCCGCCTGGAGGTCCTCTTGAACGGGATCGCGCGGCTCTTGCCCGCCGGAGGCGAGACCGAGGCCCTGCGACTGATCAAGGATGCCCATGAGCAAGACTGTCTGCGCAGGGCGGGCCGGATCACGGCGGAGGCCATGGCGGAGACGCTGGAAGCCGTCCGTTCGGGCATGACCGAGCGGGAGGTGGCGGGCCTCTTCGAGGGGCTCATGCGTCGCAAGGGCGGGGGCATGCTGAGCTTCCCGACGCTGGTCGGTGCGGGCGAGCGTTCGGCCTTGGCGCATCCCGAGCCCACGGATCGCGTGATCGCCGAGGGGGAGCTCGTGCTCTTGGATGGCGGAACCACGATCGAGGGCTACCATGCCGACATGACCCGCACGATCGTCGTGGGCGAGCCGGATGCGCGTCAGCGTGAGGTGCTCGGGGCCGTGCGCGAGGCCCTGGAAGCGGCGATCGCCCTGATTCGCCCCGGCGTGCCGATTTCCCACGTCGTGAAGGCCGTCCACGCCGTCATGGTGCGCCACGGCTTGGGCTCAGCCAACCCGTTCGGCCTGGGGCACGGAGTCGGCCTCGCGCTACACGAGGAGCCCTGGCTCGATACGGGGGAAGTGGGCGTGCTTCAAGCCGGCATGGTGCTTGCCGTCGAGCCCGGGGCTTACCTTCCCGGCTGGGGAGGGGCGAGGCTGGAAGAACTCATCCGGGTCGGACCCGATGGCGCCGAGCGTTTGACGGCCCGAGAGGGGCGCTCACTGGCACTTTTCCCGGTTGCTAAATCGTGTTAGGATTTTCTTAATCTCAGTTAAACGCTCGCGGCGGCTGTCGTCGCCCTACCCCCCATCATAAGAGGAAGCAACATGATTTCGTCGAACGATCTGCGCCCCGGCACCACGGTCGAGCTCGATGGCGACGCCTGGAACGTCGTCGAGTTCCAGCACGTGAAGCCCGGCAAGGGGGCTGCATTCGTCCGCACCAAGCTCAAGAACGTCAAGTCGGGAAACGTGGTCGAAAAGACCTTCCGCGCGGGCGAGAAGCTGGCGAAGGCCAACCTCGAGAAGAAGGAAATGCAGTACACGTACAATTCGGATGACGAGTACTTCCTGATGGACCTCGAGACCTTCGACACCATTCCCGTCACCGCTGACAAGCTGGGCGACGCCACCAAGTGGCTCAAGGAAGACATGAAGGTCGAGCTGCTCTACTTCCAGGGCCAGATCGTGGGCGTGTCCATCCCGAACTTCGTCGAGCTCAAGATCATCGACACCCCGCCCGGCGTCAAGGGCGACACCGCCTCGGGCGGCGGTAAGCCCGCCACCGTCGAGACCGGCGCCGTGGTCCAGGTTCCCTTCTTCGTGAACGTCGACGACGTCATCCGGATCGACACCCGGACCGGCGAATACCTCGATCGCGCCTAGGAGTTGATGACGTGGATTTGACGATTGACGACATTCGCTCCCTGGTCGAGCTCTTTGACCAGTCCAACCTCAGCAAGCTCGAACTGGAGTCCGGCGACTTCGAGCTGAAGCTGGCCAAGCCTGAGGTCGTGATGGCGGCCGCTCCGGCGATCGCCCCTACCGTCTCGGTCATGCCTCCCGCTCCCCCGGCCGCACCCGCGCCGGTCAAGGCCGAGACGGTCGCTGCGGCCCCTGCCGAGGCGCCCAAGGCCCCGGCCGCCGAGCCCGCGGGCACCATCATCCGCGCCCCCATGGTGGGGACGTTCTACCGGGCTCCGTCTCCGGATGCCGCTCCCTACGCGGAAGTCGGCGGTCGCGTGAACGAGGGCGGCGTCGTCTGCATCATCGAGGCCATGAAGCTCATGAACGAGATCGAGGCCGAGGTGGGCGGGGTCGTCAAGCAGATCTTCGTCAACAACGGCGATCCGGTCGAGTTCGGCCAGCCCCTCATGGAGATCGTCTAGGTGTTTCGCAAGATCCTGATCGCCAACCGCGGGGAAATTGCCCTGCGGATCCTTCGCGCTTGCGAGGAGCTGGGCATCAAGACGGTGGTGGTCTACTCCGAGGCCGACCGGGACTCGCTCCCGGTCAAGCTGGCCGACGAGGCCTACTGCATCGGCCCCGGCCCCTCGAACCGCTCCTACCTCAACATCCCCAACCTGATCGCCGCCGCGGAGCTCTCGGGCGCCGAGGCGGTGCATCCGGGTTACGGCTTCCTCTCCGAGAACGCCCGCTTCGCCGAAATCTGCAAGGATCACGGCCTGAAGTTCATCGGGCCGTCGCCCTACGTCATCGAGCGCATGGGTGACAAGATCAAGGCCAAGGAAACCATGAAGGCCGCCGGCGTGCCGACGGTCCCGGGTTCCGACGGCCCGATCACCGATCCTCAGGAGGCCGAGCGTCTCGCCAGCGAGATGGGCTACCCGGTGATCATCAAGGCAGCCGCCGGTGGCGGCGGCCGCGGCATGCGCGTCGTCCAGCACGGCGGGCAGTTCCTCGAGCAGATGGAGCTCGCGCAGAACGAAGCCCTGGCGTCGTTCGGCAACGGTGAGGTCTACCTCGAGAAGTACCTCGAAGAGCCCCGCCACATCGAGATCCAGGTCGTCATGGACCAGCGCGGGAACGCCATTCACCTGGGCGAGCGCGACTGCTCGATCCAGCGGCGTCACCAGAAGCTTCTCGAAGAGGCTCCCAGCCCTCGCCTGACTCCCGAGCTTCGGGAGCGGATGGGACAGGACGCCGTGCGCGCCGCCCAGTTCATCGGCTACGAGGGCGTGGGCACCATCGAGTTCCTGCTCGACAAGCACGGCAACTACTACTTCATGGAGATGAACACCCGGATCCAGGTGGAGCACCCGGTCACCGAGATGATCACCCGCTTCGACCTGGTCCAGGAGCAGATCCGGATCGCCGCCGGCGCCCCCCTGTCGCGGACCCAGGACCAGGTGAAGTTCGAAGGTCATGCGATCGAGTGCCGGATCAACGCCGAGGATCCCGAGAAGGGCTTCCGTCCTTCGCCGGGCGTCATCGACGCCTACGTGCCTCCCGGAGGCCCGTGGGTACGGGTGGACTCGCACGTCTACCCGGGTTACAGCATTCCGCCCAACTACGACTCGATGATCGCGAAGCTGATCGTCTGGGCGGAAGACCGAGACAAGGCGATCGCCCGCATGCAGCGGGCCCTTGGGGAATACGCCATCACCGGGGTCAAGACCACCATCCCCCTGCATGAGAAGATCCTCGACAACGCCTTTTTCCGAAAGGGGGAGGTTTACACCAACTTCCTCCAGCGCAGGATCCTAGGAGGCTGATGTGAATACCCGTCGTGTGGCCAGAGAACTGGCCCTTTTGACCCTCTCCCAGTTCGAGACCCTGCCGGCGGACGCCCGTCCGTCGATGGGAGAGCTCTTGGGCCGCGCGGCCGAGATGCTCGCGCGCGAAGCCCGGGAGAACCTGGAATCCTCCTGCGCGACCCTGGCGCGGATGCGCGACGAGATCGAGCGCCTCAACGAGGAAGAGTTCGGTCCCATCCTGCTTCGCGACATGATCAAGGCCGCCCACAAGGCCCAGTCGCAAGAGACGCTCGACGAGAAGGCGCTCGAACAGACCGCGATGATGTTCTGGAAGCGCGCCAAGGAGCAGGACGCGATGATCGAGCTTCGCGAAGGCCTGCTCGAAACGGCGCTTCCCCGCGCCTTGGCGGCGGTGGACGAGCTTCAGCATGCCGCTGAACTGATCGCCTCGGCCCTGGAGTGGCCGACCATGGCCGCCCTCGCGGGCGCCGAGGACGTGCGTTCCTTCGCCTTGTCGAAGGTCGAGCATTACACCCGCAACAAGAAGGACGTGGACGCGACCCTGGAGCGCGCGGCGCAGCACTGGAAGGTGGAGCGCATGGCGAGCCTGGACCGCGACGTCCTGCGCCTGGCGGTGGCCGAGCTGAAGTTCGATCCATCGGTGCCGGTCGAGGTCGCCATCAACGAGGCGGTTGAGCTGGCCAAGAAGTACGGCACGGACGAGTCGGGCCGCTTCGTGAACGGCGTGCTCTCGGCGATCGCCCCCGAGGCCGCTGAGCTGAGATCCTAGCGATGTGGAAGAAGCCTGAGGAGGGACGTGAGAAGCCCCGCCTGAGCTGGCTGGACCGCCTCAAGGGCAAGGACATCGAACTGGCGGAGCAAGCCGCTCCGCCGGCTCCGGTCGTTCCTCAGCCCGTGGCGGAGCCGGAAGCAGCCCCGACGGTCGAACCCGCGGCTGCCACGCCCGTGCCTGAAGCGGCCGCGCCTGCGGAACCCGTGGCGGCGGAACCCGTGGTGGCAGAGCCTCAGGCGACCGAGCCTCAGGTGACCGAGATCCCTCGGGACGCCGAGGGCGAGCCCATCGATTCTCAGGCGGCCATTTCCGAGATGCCGGCCCCGGCCGTGCAAGTCGGGCCCATCCCCGACGCCATGCTTCCTCCGGAGGCCGCATCGCCTCCTTCGCCTGCCCCGGAAGGCCTCGTGCCTCCCGCCGCCCCCTCGGGCCCCGAGACTCCTCCCCCCGCGGAGGAGAAGAAGGGCTTCTGGGCGAAGACCTGGGAAGTCCTCAACACGCCGGTCTTCACCATCGACTCCGAGTCGATCACCAAGGGCATTGAAAAGACCCGCGAGGGCTTCGTCAAGCAGGTTCGCAAGCTCACGGCGACCTTCACCAAGATCGACGACGAGACGCTCGAGGAGCTCGAGGAGCTCCTGCTCGAGAGCGACATGGGCGTCAGCGTCGCCGACGGCGCCCTTCAGCACCTGCGCAAGATGCACAAGGCGGGTGAGCTCACGCCCCAGAACGTGGCGGAGGCGCTCGAAGCCTACCTGGCGGAGCAGCTCGGCGAGAAGTCGCCTATCCAGGTGACGGACGGGCAGCTCAACATCGTGATGCTGGTAGGCGTGAACGGGGTCGGCAAGACGACGACCCTGGGCAAGCTCGCGAACCGCTTCCAGATCCAGGGCAAGAAAGTCCTGGTGGCGGCCGCGGACACGTTCCGCGCGGCGGCGATCGATCAGCTGGTCGTCTGGGCGGAGCGCGCGGGCGTGGACATCATTCGCCACAAGGAAGGCGGCGACGCCGCCGCGGTGGTCTTCGACGCCCTCAAGGCCAGCCGGGCCCGCAACGTGGACGTGCTCTTGATCGACACGGCGGGACGCCTTCACAACAAGGCCAACCTGATGGAAGAGCTGCGCAAGATCCGGCGGATCATCGATCGGGAAGCCCCCGAGGTGCCGATGGAGGTCTTGCTCGTGCTGGATGCCACCACGGGCCAGAACGGCGTGAGGCAGGCGGAGGTCTTCACGGAGGCCACGCCGCTGACCGGCGTGATCCTCACCAAGCTGGACGGCACCGCGAAGGGTGGCGTGGTCTTCGGCATTCGCTCTCAGCTCGGGCTCCCCGTCAAGGTCGTGGGACTCGGGGAGAAAGTCGAAGACCTCAAAGACTTCGACCCCGAAGTCTTTGTTGAGGCCTTGTTCGCTCGCGAAGAGAATTCGTAACCCGCGTCATCTGACCCGGTCTATTGCCCCTGAAAGTCATCCTGACATCGGTCTTACAGTCGGCGCGCCGTTGGCGCCGCCGACGGCCGAGGAGGCCTCGGGCTGCGACGGCCGAATCGGCCCAAGCAGCCGGCTCGGGGCGGCCAGGAGATGCGCGGGGCTTACTTGCGGTGCCGGTACGTGATCCGGCCGCGGGTCAAATCGTAAGGGCTCAGCTCCACGCGGACCTTGTCGCCCATCAGGATCTTGATGTAGTGCTTGCGCATCTTGCCCGAGATGTGCGCCAAGACCGTGTGCCCATTGTCTAGCTCCACACGGAACATGGTATTGGGCAGGGCCTCCTTGACGGTGCCTTCCATCTCGATGGTATCGGTCTTCATGCATACCCCTTTCGACAATCAGTTGGGACTACCCTTGAGAGCACCTAACAAACCAGGCGTGTCAGCTTTCGCGGCCGCGGCGGGGCGGCTCGACGGAACCGTTTCGTTACGCGCCCTTACTACGGTAGCTCCCCTGACGAGCCGAGACTAGGACAATAGGCACAAAAGCAAGGGTTTTTTTCGGATTTCGCTTGGTTTTTCCGGAGAATCGCCTTGCCCGTTGTCTTGGCCCCGTCCGGCTGGTATCATGAAAGCCTCGTCGGGCTGGCGAAATTGGCAGACGCGCCAGACTTAGGATCTGGTTCCGCAAGGAGTATGGGTTCAAGTCCCTTGCCCGACACTAACGAGGACTGACATGGCGTACCGTGTCAGTCCTCGTTCTTTATGGCGTCAGGAGTTGGGGTCCGTATGTAGCCCCGTGCGGTGCTTGTAGACTTCCCAGGTCCCGTCGGCTTGCTTACGCGCAACGAGCCGCTGAGTCCCTGCGGGACTTACCGCCAGCCCAAGCCAGATGTCCAGCTCTTCGTGATACTCGACGGCGATGACCTTTGCGCCCAGGGCGATCCGGGTTCTCGCATACTGGCTCATCGCCGCTTCGATCCGTTGTTTTTCGCTCATGGACTCGGTCTCCTGGAATCGAACGCCGTCCCGAGCGCATTATTCCACAACCAAGGGTTTCTTCACGATCTCTTTCGATATGAGGGTCTCGCGTCGATGGAGTTTACGGGATCGTTACGGTGCGGGGGCTTCGTCAGCTTGGATCGTCACGAGGTGCCGCCATCCGTCGCGCGTCTTCCTTCCCCCGCGTCTCGTCGATTCGTAAGAGCAAGAGCCCGCCCACGATAAAGTAAGCCGCCGTCGAGAGCAAGCCGAGTCTCAAGTTTCCGGCGGTGCTCGCGGCGATCGCCCCGTAACTCGCCGGCCCGACGATTGCCGCCAGCCTCAGGGTCATTCCCCAGACACCGTAGAACTCGCCGAATCGCCCCTCAGGCGCAAGGATCCCCAGGAGGGCCCTGCCCACGCTCTGGCTTCCGCCAAGGGCGAGGCCGATGCCCAGGGCTGCGACCCAGAAGCTGGTTCGCCCTTGGGCCGCGAAGGCCATCCCCAGGGAAACGACCCAAAGCACCAGGCTCGCGCCCAGCGCCGGGACCGAGCCCCAGCGATCCTGTAGCTGGCCGAATCCGACGGCCCCCGCTGCTGCCGCCAGGTTGAGGGCCACGATCAAGCCCAGGGTCTCGGGGGTATCGAAGCCGAAGACTTCTCGAGCGAAGATCGCCGCCATGACGATCACCGTGAATGTCCCGCAGGCAGTGGCGAAGGCCGACGCCAGAAAAGCGCGGAGAACCGGAAAGCGGCCGAGTTCATCGGCGGTGCGTTTCAGGCGGCTGAACGCTGTGCGACGCTCACGCATGCGGGGGCGTGAGCGCTCGGGAACCCAGAGAAAGGTCGGCAAGGCGGCTAGCCCGTAGCAGAGGGCGACGATCCCCATGGCGAAGGGGACGCCCAGCTCTTCGGCGCGGGGGCCGAGGGCGGCGATCGCCCCCAGGCAGAGCCCAAGCACGGTGAGGCCGCCGAGGTAGCCCAGGGACCAGCCGAAAGCCGAGACGCGGCCTATCTTTCCCTCCGGGGCGATCTCGGGAAGAAAGGCTGAGATGAGGTTTTCGCCCGTGGCGAAAGCCAGGTTCGAGACCACCAGGAGCCCGACAGCCAACGGCATCGACTCGACAAGACCCAGGAGGGCCGTTGAGACGATGCAAATGCTCGTCGACAGGGCCAGGAAGGGCTTCTTGGCGGCCCATGCATCGGCCAGTGCGCCGATGAGGGGGGCGCTGAGGATCACCAAGGCGTTTGAAAGGCCCAAAGAGAGGGTCCAGAGCAACGTGGCCCCCCCGATGCCCAGGTGGTGGGCCACGACACCCACGAAGTAGGCGTTGTAGACCGCCGTGAGGACGACGGTCGTGTAGCCCGAGTTGGCGAAGTCGTACATGGCCCAGGCCCACGTCGTGCGAGACGGGCGCACGGGGGAGTCTCGGGGGGTCATGGGTGACGGATGGCGAGCAGGGCGTCGATGGCGCAGCCGAGGAGGCGCAGGTCATTCAGGGCGAGGCCGCCCAGGTCGACGTGGCTGAGGCCGTTCACGAGGGTGAGCTGGGAATGAGGGGCCGCGCGGGCGAGCCGCATGCTCTCGGTATAGGGGATGATGGCGTCGTTCTTGCCATGGACCAGGATCAGGAGAGCTCCGAGGGGGGAGAGGTCCTGGCGTGAGAGGTCGAGGCCCGCGATGCTTGCCTGAATTTTCGGGGGAAGGTTCGTGAAGCGCTCCTTGACCTCTTCGGGCGTGGTCGCGGTCACGAAGGTATAGACGGTTCGTCCCTCTTCGCCGAGCGTTTCGACCAGATCGTCGATCGGCGCTTCGGGATCGTCAAGCCGGCGTTGCGCCATGGCCTCGAGGATGCGGCGATCGTCGGGATTGGCGATCTGATCCAGGTTGCTCATGACGTAGACCCATTTGCCGTACGGGTTGGCTTTGCCGACCTGCCAAGGGCCGTCGGGGGCCTGGAATTGCCCCGTGGTCACGTAGGTCAGCACGTTCACGATGTCGTAGTACCCTCCAATCGCCAGGATGGCGTCGACGCGGTCGCGAAGATCCGGTTGCAGGGCCGCGAGGATGGCGGGCCCCACCGCGTAACTGATGGCGGCCATTCCGGCCCGGCCTTCGGGGGCGAGTCGCTCCTGGGAGAGCAGGTAGCGGAAGGCGTCGGCCACGTCCGCGGTGTCTTCCGGCCGGACGCGAAGGTTTCTGACGCCTTGCATGTCCGGCACCAGCACGGCAAATTGGGAGCGGCTCAAGGTTTTGGCGAAGGCGACGAGACGGGCATCGTCCTTGCCTTCGCGGGCGGCGCCGGGGATGAGCACGAGCCCCGCTCGCGGCGCGATGCCTGGCAAGTAGAGGTCTCCCCAGTAGTTGCGTCCATCCACTTCGTAGGCGATCGTCCGGCGAGTGGGGGCGGGGGTCAGGGCCTTGAGGCGGCTGGGGTTCTCGCCGGCGCCGAGATCTTGAAGAATGAGCAAGGCTTCCGAGCTCGGAAGCAAGCAGACGCCGCCCCAGAGCTGGCCGCAGGCGCTCAATGGCAGGATCAGCAGCAAGGCCAGCAAGCGTCGCATGTCAGCTGTCCACGGGCGGTTCGCCGGAGAGCGTCAGGACGCGCTGGTAGGTGGCTTCCCGCAGCCGCAGGGCTGCGCTCCAGTCGGAGCCCTGAGGCTGAATCGGTTCTCCGACCGCCAGCGTGATGCGGCCGGGCCGTGGCTTCCAGGAGTCGGCGGGCATCAACTCCCGCGAGCCTCGGATACCGAGCGGGACGACGGGGGCACCGGTGCGGGCGGCCACTTGGAAGGCCCCCATGTGGAAGGGGCGCAGGCCGGGCGCGCGCGAGATGCCGCCCTCGGCGAAGACGAGCACGGATTCCCCGTCCCGGACCGTCGCTTCCACGGTCTCGACGTCATGCAGGCCCGCTCGGATGTCTTGGCGATCGACGAAGCGTGCGCCCAGTCGTTCGAGCACGAAGCGGACGGTGCGATAACGGGTGAACTCCCGCTTGGGGGTGTAGGTCACGGTCTCGGGAAGCGTGGCGACGAGGGCCAAGGCGTCGAGATAGCTGGCGTGATTGGCCACGAGCACGCAGGGGCGACATGTTTCCAGGTGCTCGGCGCCTTCGACGCGCAGCGAGATGCCCGAGGCACGGAGCAGGAATCGGGCGATTCGCTTCACGTGGCGGCGGTTGCGGATCGGCGAGCGCGAGACGAGCAGCATGCCGCCGCCCGCCAAGGCCAGCAGGCCGAAGAGTCCCCAGAGGTAGCCGGAGACGACGGTCGTCCTCAGCCATGTGCCACTGCGCCGGAGGCGGGGGAGGGTTCCTTGGGCCGTCAATCCGGCGAGCTGTCTCCAGACCGGCGTTTCGCGACCCAGCTCGCCGCGTAGGTAGAGCTCGCGGCTGGTGGAGCGGCGGATCTTACCGCTCGCGGTCTTGGGGGCGGAATGCGGGGGGCCGAAGGCGATCACGTCGGGGGCGGTGTCCAGGACCTTGAGCGAGAGCGCGCGAATTTGCACGCGGAGGGCATTCTGGGCGTCGGGTTGCGTCTCGGTGGTTTCGGCGAAGACCACCAGCCGCTCGGTGCCCAGGGCGGGGTCGGGGATGCCGAAGACCGCCACGCCGTTGGGGATGATGCCGTCGAGGCCGCTGACGGCTTCCTCGAGGGGCTCGGGGAAGAGGTGCTGCCCGCCTCGGATGATCATGTCCTTGGCGCGTCCCGAGAGGTAGAGCTCGCCGTCCGCCATGTAGCCCATGTCTCCGGTGTCCAGCCAGCCGTCTTGCCTGAGCTTGCGGGTGGCTTCCGGGTTACGGAAGTAGCCCGGCGTGCTCGATGGCCCCCGGAACTCGACGCGGCCGACCTGTCGCGGCCCGAGGGGGCGTCCTTCGTCGTCGACGATCCGGACCTCGTGCCGGGGCAAGGGAATGCCGCAGGAGACGATGGCGATCGCCGTCGGATCGTCTGGAGGCGCGGGGATGGCGCGCCGATCCCGGATCAGGCTTTCACGCTGGATCGCGTCGATCAGCGGCCCGCGTCCCGGGGGCGTGAGCGAGACACCGACGGCCGACTCGGCGAGTCCGTAAGCGGGCGTGAGGGCCTCGGGACGCAGGCCGTAGGGCGCGAAGCGGGAGGTGAAGCGTTTGAGGGTGTCGGGGTTCACGGGCTCGGCACCACTGACGGAGAGCCGCAGGGAGCTGAGGTCCAGGCCTTCGAGGTCGGCATCGCGGATCTGTCGGACGCAGAGCTCGTAGGCGAAGTTGGGGGCCGCGGTGAGGGTCGCGCGATGCGCATGGATGGCGTGAAGCCAACGTTCCGGTCGGGCCAGGAAGGTCAAGGGGCTCATCATCACGCCGGGGATGCCGAAGTAGAGGCTGCCGAACCAGGCGCCGATCAGGCCCATGTCGTGGTAAAGCGGGAGCCAGCTGACGAAGACGTCTTCCGGCGTGATCCTCGCGGCTTCGCCGAGGGCGCGCAGGTTGGCCAGGAGGTTGGCATGGGTCAGGATCACGCCCTTGGGTTGTCCGGTGCTACCGGAAGTGTACTGCAGGAGGGCCGTGGCGTCCGGTCTGGCACCGCGCAAGGCGGGCTCCGCGACGCCGTGCGCGAGATCCTCGGGGGTGGCGATCGCCTCGAGGCTCGGCGCCAGGGAGAGCAAGAGCGGATCCAGGCGCTTGGCAGCCGGAACGGTGATCAGCAGCTTGGTTTCCGCGTTCGACAGGATCGCGGCCTGTCGGCGCAGGTGGTCGGCGATCTCCTCGCGGCGGTAGGGCGGGTAAAGGGGGACGGGGATGCCACCGGCCATCAAGATGCCGAAGAAGAGGGTGAAGAACTCGCGCTGGGTCGGGAGCATCAAGGCGACGCGCTCGCCGGGGGCAACGCCCCGGGCCCGGAGGCGCCCCGCCAGCGTCAGGGCTTCGGCGTAGAGGTTGCCGTAGGTGAGATCCTCGCCAGCGCCCTCGCTGCCCAGGCGGAGGTGGACGCGATCGGCATGGCGGTCGACATGCCATTCGAGGACCTCGATGAGGCTTTGCGCCTGTGCGGGGAGGCCCGTGAGTGCCGGAGCCGGAAGGGGCGCGGCGTGCTCTGGAGCGACCAATTCGGCCGGCCCTTCCAAGGGGGCCTGGGCACCGGCCTGCTGGAGAGCGTCCAGGAGGTCGCGCGGGGTCTCGGCGGCGATCGCCCGGTCTTCGTCGAGACGGGCGGCAAAGCGCTGCTCCAGCCGGCTGATCAACTCCACGCGCGCCAGGCTGTCGAGCCCGAACTCCCGGCCAAGGGAGCTGTCGAGCGTCAGCAAGCGGCGGCGCATGCCGGGGTGAAGCTCGTTGGCGAGCTCGCCGAGCGTTTGCATCAGGGCTTCGGCCTGGCGGTCGCGCACGGAGCCCGAGGCGGGCTGTGGCGGGCCGGGTTCCGGGGCGCGCTCCCGAGGTCGATCCATCCCTCCTCCTCGCGGCCTTGCCGTCAGGAGGTCATGCTCGCGAGGAGGTCAGGCCTTGTCAACGCTTTTCCGACGGGCTAGTCATCCACCGGAGTGCTCAGGGTCAGGGTCTTGAACTCGACTCTAAGGCCGACGGTCGGACCGGAAAGCCAGTTGGAGTTAGGGAAGTAGAGGTAGCCCGCCGAGAGGGCCGTGCGCACGCCTCCACCGAAGTAATTGGAAAGGGAGAGGCGGGGTTCGAGGACCATGCTGCTCTTGAGGTCGACGTCGCTGGTGCCCGTGGCGGCGGCTCCCACCAGGAGGCTCATGTCGTAGCCCCAGCCGGGCAGGATCTTGTTTTCGAGGCCTGCGACCATGCCGGCGTAGACGAGGTTGGTCTCGGTCCGTCCCATGCGGCTGAGCGTCCCGCCGTAGCCAGCCCCACCGAGGTAGAACGAGTTGCTCATGTAGCCGAGCCCCCGGCCTCCAACGAGCATGCCGAACTGATCAGCCGTGTTGTAGAGGGCCTTGAACTCGGGACCGCCTTGCCCCATGCTCTGGTCGAGGCGGTGAAGCTCGAGGCCGCTGAGGTCGCGCTCGACCTTGGCCGTGGCGGGTTGGGCCAGCACGAGCAGGGTCAGGGAGAGCGTCAGCGCGCCCCATCGGGACAGGTGCACCATGGTGGCCTCCTTTCGCGTTCGCGTCTGCTTGTCTCCAAAACCCTAGCAAGCTCGCTCGAAGCGAGCTAGCACGTCAGGAGCGAAAAGCGTTGGAGGTTTCGCCAGAGGGCCGAAAGGCGTGGGAGAAACGGCTGAGGCCGGGGCGCACCCCGGCCTCGACTCTGTTAAAGGCTTACTCGTCGTTGGAGATGTTGCCGGGCATCGCCTTGGCGGCGTCGACCCACTTGGTGATGGTGGCGAGGGTCGGCGTGCGGTCCACGAACTTGGGCGTGAAGGTGTTGGCGACGGCCAAGCGGTCGTGGAGGTTGGCGGGAACGCGGCGGGCCAGCTCCTTCGCGGAGGTGATGCCGATGGCGGCGAGCAAGTTGCTCTGGCGGGGACCGATGCCCTTGATGGTCATCAGCTCGACCTTCTGGGCCCAAGCGAGGACCAGCTTGTAGGGGATGCCGGTGGTCTGGGCGAGCTTCTGGCGCTGGTAACGGGTGCTCGTGGCCTTCTGAAGCTTCTCGGTATTGGTCACGCCGGCTTCGCGGAGCTTCGCGCCGTAGACGGGGCCAATGCCCAGCACGTCTTCGATCTTATAAGCGCGATCCGCCTCGACGATGCCGGTCTCCAGAGCTTCGACGGCGGCCAGGTTGCCGGCCGGGGCGGGCGTGCCGCAGCCTGCGAGCAAGCCAAGGGCGGCAAGAAGCATGGTGCCGGCAACGAGGGACTTGAAGCGCGCCATGAAGACCTCCTATGCAAAAACAAAACGTATTCTTAACGGTTGTTTAATGCTTATAGGGAGTCTCGCATGGAACTTGCGTAAAAGCGGCGAGATCTTTCCAGGAGGAGGCTTACGGCGTTGGCGGGGAGTCGCACTGGGTCTCGGCGAGGATGTCTCCGAACGGCACGTCGACCGGTGGCGAGAAGGGTTCTCCGCAGGCCGGGGTGCTCTGACATGGCAAGGAACCCTCGGCGCCTGCCTGTAAGCCCTGGATGATGGCTTCTTGTTCGGCCAGGCGATCTTTCAGGGGGGGAGCCATGCGGGGCAGCTCACGGACCTCGTTTCGATCGGTGTAGGTGGGCTCGCCGCGGCCAATCGGCTCGGTATCCCCGACTTGCTTGAGTTGATCGTCCTTGTAGGGAAGGGTCGGATCGACTTTCTTGGCCAGATTTTCGACAGGGGGTTCAGGCGTCCAGCCCATGGCGCGATCGGGCATTTTCGACCTCCTCTTCGTGACGCGGAGGCCATCCTACCATGCCCATTGGGCCGCGACAGGCACCAGGCGCGCGTTCGCGCGGGGCGCTATCCTTCCCAGATCCCGGCGACGTCCTGCTTGCGAAACGGAAGGCTGAGTTGCAGCAGGGGGCGATCGCGGAAGTTGCGCCACCCCGGTCCCTTGCTCATCTGCTCGGGAGCGATTTCCGAGAGGGGCGGCACGAAGTTGGGCCCCAGGATCGGATGCTGGCGAAACGCGGCGAGGACGTCGTCCTTGGAGATCATCTCCATCGGCAGGGCGATTTCCAGATCGGAGCTTCCATCGAAGGGCTGGGGGGTGCCACCGGCCCAGAAGCCCGGCGTCTCGGCATCCGAGGGGCAGGCATAGGGGTCGATGGGAACGGCGTCGACCATGACGCTGAAGTGCAGGTGAGGGGGGACGAGCGGCCAGAAGCGTTCGATGGCGCTTCCCGAGGCGCCGCTCCGGGCGAGCAAGTCGCCGCGCTCGACCCAGGCTCCGGGCGTGACGTGGATCTTGCTGAGGTGATGGTAGGAGGTCGCGTAGCCTCCGCCGTGATCCAGCCAGAGGTAATGTCCGCCGACGGGTTCCCAGTCGACCTTCAAGACGCGCCCGAGTGCCGGCGCCACGATCGGCGTGCCGATGGGGAGGACGAAGTCCGTGCCCGTGTGCTTATCGTAAGTGCGCTGGCCGCCGCGCCAGTCCCGGCAGGTGGTGACGGCGAAGACCATGGGGTAGGCCAGCTCGCGGCTCGACCGGTCAAAGTAGGTGTAGATCGGCGCCAGCGGCCAGCGGGGAGGCAGGCCCAGGTACGCGGGTAGGCTCAAATCTGGCCTCAGCAGGGAGAGCGTCTTGAAGGAGACGTCAATCGTGCGCATGGTTATTTTTTGGGGTCGCCCAGGAGCATGCGGCTGTAGCGGGTGCTGCGGACACCTCGGTTGGCGACGTAGATGGGGCCGTGAAGGTAGGCCGAGAGCCCTCGGTGCATGTCGCCGTCGAACTGGTTGACGTACTCGCGGAGAATCCGGCAGCCGAACTCGATGTTGGTGGCGGGATCGTAGAGGTTTTCCCCGCGCTTGGCGTGCCCCTTGCGAATCTGCATCAGGCCGAGGGCGTCCATGTGGCTGGTTTCTTTGGGGTTGAAGTTGGATTCGAGCTTGATGATCTTGGCGATCAGCATCGGCGGAAGCTTGTACTTCTGGGCCTTCGCGTTGATGAGCGGCGTGTAAGCCTTGGCTTTCGCCGTGCCGGCGTGCTTGACGATATACGAGTAAACCGGGTCGGGGCTCGACTTGGCCGAGGCGGGGGCGATGAAGGCGAGGCAGAGGGCCATCACCATGATCGCGCGGGTCAGCAGCGTGCGAGTCGGCATGCGCGGGATCCTCCTTTCGGCAAGCGATGGCTCAAAGCTCGCTTGAACGGATACCATCCTAGCACATGGGAAAGGGAGGGCTTTTTTCCGGCAAATGAACGCCAGATGAAGGCGCCGCCGAGAGATGGGGCGCCTCGCCGAGCGGAGGCTAAGGAACGGACCTGCTAGCGGGCGGGTGCTTCGCCGACGCGGTAGAGGGCGCCGAGATAGGAGAGGTGGCTGGTGCGATCGTCGGGCAGGACGAGGACCGTCAGGGCGTCGCCTTCGGCGATCGCCCGGCCTTCCTCACGCGCAGACCCGCCATAGGAGCGCCCCTCGGCATCCTCGAAGGCGTAGCGATAGCGGGTCGTCAGGGTCCAACCCTCTTGCTCGCGCAGGCGCCGCATGAAGGTTTCCTGGCGGGTCACCTCGGCGCGGATCGGCGTGCCGTGCGCCACGATCATGCGCTGGCGTCGGGTCACGATCACCAGGAACATGAGCAAGCCCAAGAATGGCGGGATGGTCGCAAATAGGGTCAAGAGCGCGATGAACTGCGTGGCGCCTCCCATGAAGGCCGCGATGGGCGGCAGCGAGAAGAGCAGGGCCGCGAGGACGACTCCGGCAAGCAGCCGGATGGCGCCCATCATGAGCAAGATGGGTGCGAGGTTGCCGCTGCCCTGGACGGGGCGCGGCACCGGAGTGGCCAGCTCCGGCTCGGGAGTCCACTCGCTCTTGGGCTTGAGCGGCCGGCGCGGCTGGACGCGATCCAGCGCGAACGCCACCTGCTGGTTGCGCCGGGAGCGGATCATGGCCGGGATGAAGAGCATGAGCACGAAGAAGGCATCCAGCACGTAGCCGAGAATCGGGTCCAGACGGTGGAAGATGGCGAAAATCGGAAGCGCCAGGGGAATCAAGAGGAAGCTGGCTCCAAAGTAGCGGAGGTTGCGATTCCGCAAGAGCTGGGCGGTCCCCTTGAGGTTCCAGCCGCATTCCGGACAGTAAACGAGCGTCATCCGTGGCGCGTAGGAGATGGTGGTCATGCGGCCCTTGCAGCGGGGGCAGGGAAGGTCGCTGGGAGTTCCGATTGGTGATTGCTTGCTCATGCGGCTCATGATAACAGACATTTGCCCTAACGGCGCGTCAGAGGCTACTATGGCCTAGCGGATAAGGGAGTCCATGCCCTCTCATCGTGACGCTATCGAGCGCAAGATGGGACGGTGAGAGAACTCCCGGGCCTATGCCGAGAGGAGACCGTCTTTGAGAACCGTGTCCGATTGCCCGGTCGAGCGTACCATCCGGATCATCGGCGGGAAGTGGACGCTGCTGGTCTTGAGGGATCTCTTCACCGGCACCAAGCGTTTCGGTGAGCTCATGACCTCTCTGGAGGGCGTGAGCCCGAAGACCCTCTCGGATCGCCTCAAGGAGCTGGAAGCTGAAGGCATCGTCACCAAGACGGTCTTCGCCGAGGTCCCCCCGCGCGCGGAGTACACGCTCACCAAGAAGGGGCACAGCCTCTGGGAAATCCTCGAGGCCATGCGCCGCTGGGGCGATGACTGGGCTTCGGATGCGGAGCCTATCGTCTGAGTTGCCGGCCACGGCAGTATCGTTCACCCCGTACCCCCTCGCGTCGAGGGCCGTATCCCCATCCCTAGGCAGGAGGAGTTCTTGAAGCTTTACACCCAGATCTTCATCGCCATGGTTCTGGGCATCGTCCTGGGCGGTGCCGCCCAGTGGATCACTCATCTCGGCCCAGGACCCGCCTGGTGGGTCGATGGAGCGATGGTCCAGGTGCTCGATCCCATTGGCAAAGCCTTCATTCAGGCCCTCAAGTTCGTCGTCGTCCCGCTCGTCTTCGCCTCCCTGCTCACGGGCATCTGCAGCCTCGGCGACATTCGCAATCTGGGAAAAATCGGGTTCAAAACGACGGCTTACTTCTTGGGAACGACCGCTGCGGCGGTCGCGGTGGGCGTTGCCATCACCGAGTTCCTCCAGCCGGGCAAGAGCCTCCCGGTGGCATCACGCGAGCAACTTCTTGCTCAGTACAGCGATGTCTCGAGCGAAAAGTTATCGGCGGTTGCCGCAGGGCCTACGACGGTCGGGGATTTCCTCGTCAGCATCATCCCTGTAAACCCGCTCGCCGCGATGGTTAACACCGATATGCTCGGCATCATCTTCACGGCTTTGTTCATGGGAGCCGCGCTCTCGATGTTGAAGAGCGAGGTGGCCAAGCCCATGTTGGACGTGCTCAACACGCTCAACGACACCATGGTCATGATCGTCAACCTCATCATGAAGCTCGCTCCCTTGGGGGTCTTCGCGCTCATCTTCGGCGTCGTGGCGCGCCTGGGTATGGACGTGTTCACGTCGCTGCTCTTCTTCACCGCCGTCGTCCTTCTCGGGTTTGCGATCCAGTTGCTGCTGGTGCTGCCGGCGACGATTCGCTTCATGGCGGGAATGTCCCCGGTTCGCTTCTATCGGGCCATCCTGCCTGTGTTCCAGATGGCCTTCTCGACGAGCTCCAGCTCGGCGACCCTGCCGACCTCGATCAAGTACGCCGAGGAGAACCTGGGGATTCCGAACCGGGTGGCGAGCTTCGTCCTTCCCTTGGGGGCCACGGTGAACATGGGCGGGACCGCGATGTACATGGTGATCGCGGGGCTCTTCGTGGCGCAGATCTTCGGCATCGAGCTGACGGTGATTCAGTACGTCATGATTGCGGCGATGGCGGCGGTCTTCTCGATCGGGGTGGCGGGCGTCCCCGGGGCGTCGATTCCCTTGATGGCCGCGGTCTGGGGTTCGGTCGGCATTCCGGCGGAAGGCATCGCGATCATCATCGGGATGGATCGTTTCCTCGACATGTGCCGGACGCTGGTCAATGTCGCGGGCGACATCACCTGCGCGGCTTACGTCGCTCGCTCGGAAGGCATGCTCGAAGCTCCCAAGGCCGAACTCGCCGAGCCTACTCCGGCAGCGTAACGATCCGGCCGCTCAGCCAAACGTCTCCCCCTGCCTGTCGAGAAACGACGGGCAGGGGGCTTTTTTGTGAAGCTGCGCACGCGCGGCCACCACGGCCCGGACCTCGGCGGCTCCGGCTTCGTGCAGGGCATGGGCGGCCCAGTAGAGGGTGGAGCCCGTCGTGAGGACGTCGTCGACCAGGAGGATGCGCTTGCCTTTGACGTTCGGTTTGGCCTGGAAGGCCTCGCGCAAGCTTTCCCAGCGTTCGGCTTTGCCTTGGCCGACGTGCGACGCGCTCGACCGTACCCGCTGGAGCCAGTGCGGCGCGTGTGTAAAGCCGGGAATCCGTTGCGAGAGCCATTGCGCCTGGTTGTAGCCGCGCACGCGGAGACGCTCGGCACTCAGGGGTACGGGGATCACGGCCCAGTCCGGATCGAGAGCAGGGAGTGAGGCGGTCATGTGCTTGGCCAACCAGTCGGCGAGGTCGGGGCGCGCATCGAACTTCACGCCGTGGATGGCCAAGCGCAGGACGCCTTGGTAAGGGCCGACGGCGTAGACCGGGCCGAGCGACGAGCGGGGCGTGCAGAGGGGGCATGGCAGCAGCGAGCCTCGGCAGCGGGGGCATGTGTCTTCGGGGAATCGGGGAAGCGCGCTGGCACAAGGGGAGCAAACGACCGTGGGCCCCCAGGCTTTGCAGCCTATGCAGCGGGTTTGGAAGCCCATGGTGAGTAATCGGATGACAAGGCAGCGCAGGCGGACGCGAAGGCGCAAGGCAATTTACCTCTGAATCAGCTATGCGGTATTAATCACTATACGTCAATCAATCAGACATGGATTCTCCAGATGGAGCCGCACTGCTCCTTCCCGACGCGTCGGGGCGTGATTCTGGGATGCACCGGGTGATTGCCACGAGCAGGGTGCATGCCGAAAAGGCCCCGCTCACCTGGCTAACAGGAAAGAGCGGGGCTCAGGATGGTTTTGTACTGGGTTAGATCGGCGGCTGAGGCTTTGCGTTATTTCTTCGGCCATTTCCGCCGGATTCCAGCTCTCCCGACATCCTAACCAGGTACCGGTTCTTCTCGGCCTGCGAGGTCTCGCGTTCCCAGGCGGAGCGCAGGTCGTTGTAGTTTTTCTTCGTTTTTGTCAGTTCGTCGTTAAGCGCCTTATAGCCCTTCTCAATTGCCTGGAGCTTCTGAGCGGTAATGGGATCATAGGCATCCGCAGTGGCGGAGGACTCAGGCGTCTGGCTCATGCCCGGCATATTGGGCGTTCCACAGCCCGTGAGGACCGAGCCCACGAGGAGTAGCGTAGCCGGAACCACCAGGGATTTGCGAGCCATGTCCAACCTCCGATGCGATGCGTCACGTGCGCCGCTAAGAGGTTGTGACCGGTTTGCGAGGCGGGTTTGCTTATAACACGGTTAAGGTCAGGTTTATTCCTGTTGACCGTCGGGGGAACGTGGCTTGCGTGAGGGCCTGAAACGCTTGTCCGTTTAATGAATTTTTGTTACATGATCAAAGGGGTGTTCGAGCGACATACCGCTCGAAGCGCCAGAGGGCGATCAAGGCCGTGGCGGCACCCGTGGCGTCGATGAGGACGTCAAAGGGGCTGGGGCCCCGGTTCGGCACGAAGGCCTGGTGAATCTCGTCGGAGACGGCGTAGCCGGTCGTGAGCCAGAAGGCCAGCCAGAGGCGGCGGGAGCCGCGGGGCAGCACTCCGGCCCAGAGCAGGGCCAAGACCGCGTACTCGGTGAAATGGGCCGCCTTGCGAAGCAGCAGGTGTAACGCATCCTGCACCTCGGGGGTGAGGGGGCCGGTGAAGGCTGTCAGAAAGCCGACGAGGGCTTCCAGGACGCCTCCCGAGGTCGACCCCGAGTCGCTATCGGCCGAGAACATGAAGATCATGGCCATCCAGCCCAAGAGCAGGCCGACTCGCAGGGCCATGCTCAAACGCCCCGACTGGAACCGGGGCCGGAGCCAAAGTCGAGTTGATGGCCGCATCATGCGCATCTCCGGATCACGTTCGGGAACCTCGTCGGAAACAGCCTCAGCATCAGCCTCCGCTTGTCGTCGAGACATGGGTTTTGGGGCCCCCGCACGGGGGCATGACAGGGACAGGGCAGGCTCTCGGGCCGCGCTTCCCAATGCTAGCACGAAAGGGGGAGGCGCCCGACGGCGCCGACGAAGATGATTATCGTCATGAAATCAGACGCGACGTCCGAGCAGATCAGCCACGTCGTGGAGAAACTCGCTTCTCTCGGCTTCAAGACCCACCTCTCCCAAGGCGTCGAACGCACCATCATCGGGGCCATCGGCGACAAGCGCGCCATCTCCCCGCAATCCCTCACCGTCCTCGACGGCGTGTCCGAGGTCGTCCCCATCCGCCGTCCCTTCAAGCTCGTCTCGCGCGAGGTCAACCCCGACGACACCGTCATCGACGTCGGCTTCGGCGTCAAAATCGGCGGCTCCGAGCAGCTCGCCGTCATGGCCGGCCCATGCTCGGTCGAGTCCCGCGAACAGCTCTTCGAGACCGCCCAGGCCGTCAAGGACGCCGGGGCGACGATCCTCCGCGGCGGAGCCTTCAAGCCCCGTACCAGCCCCTACACGTTCCAGGGGCTCGGAGAAGAAGGCCTCAAGCTGCTCGCCGAGGCCCGAGAGGCCTTCCAGATGCCCGTCATCACCGAGGTCATGGACTCGGAAGACGTAGAGGTCTGCGCCTACTACGCCGACATCCTCCAGCTGGGCGCCCGGAACATGCAGAACTTCTCCTTGCTCAAGAAAGTCGGTCGCCTCCAGAAACCCGTCATGCTCAAGCGCGGCCCCTCCGCCACCCTCGAGGAATGGCTCATGGCCGCCGAGTACATCCTCAACGAAGGCAATTCCCAGGTCATCCTCTGCGAGCGCGGCATCCGCACCGTCGAAACCCAGTACACCCGCAATACCATGGATATCTCCGCCATCCCGGTCGCCAAGCGCCTTTCCCACCTTCCGGTGATCGGCGACCCCTCCCATGGCACCGGCAAATGGTATCTTGTAGGTCCGATGGCCAAGGCGGCAATCGTCGCCGGGGCCGATGGCCTGATGATCGAGGTCCACCCCCGTCCGGAGGAGGCCCTCTCGGATGGCCCCCAGGCTCTCTTGCCCGACACCTTCGCCAAGCTCATGGCCGAATTGCGGGCGATGAAGGCTGTCTTGCACCAGTTCAACCCCCTGCCCCAAAAGGCAGGTTTCTAGGAGGCCCATGTCCACTCACGTCGCCATTATCGGCCTCGGGCTCATCGGAGGATCGATGGCCCGAGCGCTGGCTCCCCATGCCACGGTCAAAGCCGTCGACATTAACCCCGCCACCCTAAAGAAAGCCCCCCAGTTCGGCATCGACGCCACCAAGGACCTCAAGTCGGCGGTCGCGACTGCCGACCTCGTCGTGATCTCCACCCCGCTGGGATCCTTCGAGGGCGTCTTCAAGCAGGTCGCCGCCAACCTCAAGGACGGCGCCGTCGTCGTCGACATGGGCTCGGTCAAGCAAACGGCCGTCGCCCTCGGTCAGCGCTACTTCCCCGAAGGCGCCTTCGTCGGCGGCCATCCCATGGCCGGCAAGGAATCCACCGGCCTCGATGCCTCGGATCCCGAGCTCTTCAAGGACAAGACCTTCATCTTCACCCCGACGACCGACGCCGAGCGTCAGGCCGCCGAGCGGGTCAAGCAGATCCTGGCCCCTCTCGGCATGGAGTGGCTGGAGATGCCCCCCGATACCCATGACCTGGCCGTGGCCTTCACCAGCCACATGCCCCTCTTGATGGCGGCGGCCACCGCCCGGATCGCCCAAGGTGCCATCCGGGAAGTGCCCGAGCTGCCCAAGCTGGCGGCGTCGGGCTTCCGCGACACCACCCGGCTCGCCATGACCAACCCGGTCCTGGGCCGCGACATCTGCTCGCAGAACAAGGAGGCGATCCTGCATGCGATCGCCGCCATGCGCTACCAGCTCACCCAGATCGAGATCATGGTCCAGGCTGAGACGGCCACGGCCATCGAGATGATGTTCGAGGGGGTCGGGAAATGGCGTCAGGAACTCAAGCTCTAAGTCCCGACTTCCGCCTCGTCGAGCCAGGCGGCCCCCTGCGGGGCCGCCTGCGCATCCCGGGCGACAAATCGCTTTCGCACCGTGCCGTCATGCTCGGAGCCCTCGCCGAGGGCCGCTCGCAGGTGACGAACTTCCTCGCGGGCGAGGACTGCCTGGGCACCATCCGCTGCTACGCCCAGATGGGCGTGATCATCGAGCCGGCGGATGCGATGGGAACGGCCTGGACGATTCACGGCTCGGGGCTGCATGGCCTCAAGGAGCCGGGTGACGTCCTGGACGTCGGCAATTCCGGCACGACCATGCGCCTCATGCTCGGGGTGCTCGCGGGCGGCCTGGACGGCCATGCCTGTTTGACCGGGGATGCGTCGATTCGCCGGCGGCCGATGCGCCGCGTGGTCGATCCGCTTCGTGAGATGGGCGCGCGCATCGACGGGCGCGACGCCGGTGGCCTGGCGCCCCTGGCCATCCGAGGCGGAGGCTTGCGTCCCCTGGATTACGTCTCGCCCGTGGCGAGCGCTCAGGTGAAGTCGGCCTTGTTGCTGGCGGGCTTGTTCGTGGACGGCGAGACCCGCGTGAGCGAACCGGCCAAGAGCCGGGATCATACCGAGCGCATGTTGAAGGCCATGGGGGCGGATCTCACGGTGGACGGCTTGGCGGTTTCGGTGCGGGGCGGCAAGGCCTTGAAGCCGTTTGACTTCGAGGTGCCCGGAGATATCTCGAGCGCGGCCTTCTGGCTGGTGGCGGCGTCGATCTTGCCGGGGTCTGAGCTGCTTCTCGAAGGGGTGGGGCTCAACCCGACCCGGACGGGCGTGCTCGATGCCTTGCGCCGGATGGGCGCGGAGATCACCGAGGAGAATCCGCGCGAGGCGCTGGGCGAACCGGTGGCGGATCTGCGGGTGCGCCACGCGGAGCTGAAGGCCACGACGATCGACGGCGACGAGATCCCGCGCCTGGTGGACGAGATCCCGATTTTGAGCTTGGCGGCGGCCTGCGCGTCGGGCCGTACCGTGATCCGGGACGCCGGGGAGCTGCGGGTGAAGGAGTCGGATCGGCTTTCGGCGATCGCCCGCGAGCTGGGCAAGCTCGGAGTCGATATCGTCGAGCATGCCGACGGCCTGGAGATCGACGGGGGAACGCGCTGGCGTTCGGCTGATGTGGAGAGCCAGGACGATCACCGGATGGCGATGATGCTGGCGCTGGCGTCGTTGCTGGCCCCCGAACCGACCCGGGTCGCGGGAACCCGCTCGACCGAGACCTCTTACCCCGGATTCTGGGAAGATCTGGCCCGTTTGCGCTGAGCCTCGGTGCCTTGCAACATGGCAACCACGGTGGTACGATGGGGCGCATGGGTCTACAAAGCAATCGAGCCTTGGAGCCCGTGAAAAAATTTGAAAGAAAAGTAGGGGAACATCTGGAATGAGGGAATTGGAACAGCACGCCACCGAGGAAATCACCGAAATCGACTACGAAAGCACGTTCGTTGATTTCCAGCAGGGCGACATCGTCAAGGGCATTGTCGTCAAGGTTGCCCCCGACGAGATCCTGGTGGATGTCGGCGGGAAGTCGGAAGGCGTGATTCCTATCAAGGAGCTCACCAATATCCCCGGGACCAACCCCCGGGATATCGTCGCCGAGGGCGATGAGATTGAGCTTTACATCCTCCGTGAGGAGGACGAGGACGGTCAGCTGACCCTGTCCAAGCGGCGCGTCGATCAGGCTCGCGGCTGGGTGCAGGCGGCCAAGGACTACGAGGAAGAGAAGGTCATCAACGCCCGGGTCACCGGTGTCGTCAAGGGTGGCGTGATCGTGGATGCGTACAAGCTCCGCGGCTTCGTTCCCGCCTCGCAGCTCCGCACCAAGGGCTCCCACGAAGAGCTCGTCGGCACCGAGCTGCCGCTCAAGATCATCGAAGTGGATCAGCGCCGCAACAAGCTCATCCTGTCGCACCGCCAGGCGGTCGCGGCCGAGAAGGGCAAGCTTCGCGCCGAGGTCCTCGCCACCCTCGAGGTGGGTCAGATCATCACCGGCAAGGTCGTCCGGATCGCCGACTTCGGCGCGTTCATCGACCTCGGCGGCATCGACGGCCTGCTCCCGATCTCCGAGATCTCGTGGCAGCGCATTCAGCACCCCTCGAACGTGCTGAACATCGGCGACGAGCTGACCCTCAAGGTCCTCAAGGTCGACCGCGAGGCCCACAAGATCTCCCTGTCGCTCAAGCAGCTTCAGGAAGATCCCTGGACCACCCTTTCGGATCGTTACGCCGAAGGCCAGGTCATCCCCGGTCGCGTCACGAAGCTCGCCACCTTCGGCGCCTTCGTCGAGATCGAGCCCGGTGTCGAGGCCCTGCTTCCCACCGCCGAGATGTCCGATCGTCAGGTTCGCCCTGAAGAGGTCGTCGAGGTCGGTCAGGAGATCCAGGCCCTCATCAAGCGGTTCCGCCCCGAGGAGAAGCGCATCTCTCTCTCGCTGCGGGACCTGAACCGCGGCGACTACGCGGAGACGGATGAAGCCTAACGGCGGTCTGATCACCAACGTCGAGCCCGGCAGCCTCGCAGAGGCGGCCGGGCTTCGGCCTGGAGATGCGCTCCAGGCAATCAACGGTTCGCCCCTCACCGATCTGATCGATTACCGCTATCAGGTCGCCGAGGAAGCCATCACCCTCACCGTCCTACGCGGCGAGGAGACGTTGGAGATCCCCCTGACCAAGGATATCGACGAGGACCTGGGCCTGGAGTTCCAGGACGCGGTCTTCGACCGGATTCGCCCCTGCGCCAATAACTGCGTCTTCTGCTTCATCCACCAGCAGCCGAGCGGCATGCGCGAATCCCTCTACGTCATGGACGACGATTATCGCTTGTCCTTCCTTCAGGGCAACTTCATCACCATGACCAACATGCCCGAGCGCGAATGGAAGCGGATCGAAGAGCTTCGCCTCTCGCCGCTTTACGTCTCGGTGCATACCACCAACCCCGAGCTTCGCGCTCAGATCCTCAAGCAGCCCCTGGCCAAGCGCCTCTTCCAGCATCTGGACCGTTTGAAGAACGCCGGCATCCAGTTCCACGCCCAGGTCGTCCTGATTCCGGGAGTGAACGATGAAGCCGAGCTCGATCGCACCATCCAGGAGCTCACCGAGCGCTACTTGCCCTACCTCTTGAGCATCAACATCGTGCCGGTGGCCCTCAACCGCTTCCGCGAGGAGCTTGGCCTGCCCAATCTCACGGCCCCCACCCCCGAATGGTGCGCCCGGATGATCGAGCAGGTGAAGCCCTGGCAGAAGCGCTTCAAGAAGGAATGGGAAGACCCCATCGTCCAGCTCTCGGACGAGTTCTACGTGCTTTCGGGAGTGCCCCTCCCCAAGGCCAGCCACTACGGCGACTTCGAGACCGTCCAGGACGGGGTCGGCGGCGCCGTCCTGCTGGGCTGGGAATGGAAAAAGCTCGCCAAGAAGCTTCCCAGTCGCCTGGAGACTCCTGTTCAGGCCCAGATCATCACGGGCAAGGCGGCGGCTCACATCGTTCAGCCGCTGATCGACGATCTCGGGCGCGTGCAGAACCTCGACGCCGAGCTGGTGCCGACGCCCAGCCGCTTCTGGGGGGAGCTGATCACCGTGACCGGCTTGCTGACGGGCCAAGACCTCATCGATGAGCCTCGCCTCCAGGCGGGGGTGGGGGAAATCTGGATTCCGGACATCATGCTGAAGGCCGGCACCGAGATCTTCCTCGACGATAAGACCGTGAGCGAGGTGGCTCAGGCGCTGGATCGGCCGATCCGGATCATGCCGACGACCGCTCAGGGCTTGTTCGACATGGTGGCCGGAACGCGCAAGGCATCCCGCGAGGACACCCGCGCACGCTTCGGAAACTACGAGCCTGCGGCGGCGGCGACGCGCCCCAGGCACGCCTGACCGCCGTAATCCAAGCATAAGGGCCATCGCCGCATGGGCGATGGCCCTTCGTCCGTTTTAGTCGGCGTACATGTTTCGGCAGACGCCAACGTTCCCTTTGCCGGCAGCCAGCGAGACCCAGCAGCCCATCCCGACCGTGGCGATCGAGAAGTTGATGTCCTTGAACAATCGGGAATTAAAACCGCCGGCGACCTCGTCGAGTTCCTCCTCGCTCAGCACGTCGGAGAGCTTCGGGGGGATGACGAGGGTCAGCTCGGTGCTCGTGTTCTCAACCACGTTGATATTGAGGCCCTCGGGTATCGGGGCGCCGAAAAGGGAAACCAGCGTGGCCTTGGGATCCCGGAGCAAGGCCTCGCGAAAGACGTCGTCCGTGGCGGCCTTGAGCATGAGCTCCTGGTAAACGTTCTGAGTGTCTTGCATGGTTCCTCCTGGGTTTCTAGCTTGAACCGGCCGTCCTGGTGCTTGGGGGGACTCTATTTACTTACCCAGCTGCTGTCTACTCGTTCGTGAGGCAAATCACGCGGGGGTTGTGCGATTTCTCGTAGGTCAGGCCACCGAGGTTGCGGCGTCTTGCCTAGGTATGCGATGCTGGTCAAGTGGTGTTTGCTTGGTGAGCGTCCGAAGGCCCGAGGTTCCTCGACGTCACCGAGACACTGGCAACGCAGTGGACGCGCCGAGTCGCGACATCCGTTACGGGAGAGAGAAATGCGTCGAGTGATGCTTGTCGTGGCGATCGCCACCCTGGCCATGCCGGCCCTGGCCGAAGAGTTCTCGCTGAAGAAGTCCTTGATCTCCAGCCCTTCGGTCTTGATTCCCTTCTCGGCGAAGGACTCGTTCGGGCAACCCATCGCACCGACCATGGACGCCTTCCCGGGCGAGCGTCGCGACCAGGCCGTCGAGTTCGAGATCCGTGGCAACGCCAGCGCGTCCGGCATGATCCCGGGGGTCACGATCACGGCCACCCGGAGTGCCTTCCCCTCGCCGCCGCCCCGTTTTCAACGCTAGCCGCCTAAAAGCCGACCGCCCCCTCATCGCGTAAGACAAAGGACTCAAGCACCATGACGCTTCGCTACGTCGCCCCTCTCCTCGCGCTCGCCTTGACAGGCTGCTTCGACACCCTGACGACGACGGACGTGCCCCCGGCACGCGGAACGCTCGACGTGGAGCTGTCCGTCTCGCCCAGCCTCCTCGAGACCAATCGCTTGGATCATACGGTCACGATCGTGGTCCAGGCGCATCACCCCAACGACGAGGTGGATGATTCCTATTCCACCAACCTCCAAACCTACACGGTGAAGCGGACGTTTAGCGTCCCGCCCGTCAAGGCGTTGGTGACGGCTACCGCCAACCGGGCGGGCGAGGAGGTGGCGAAGGCGACCGCGTCGGTCATGGTGACCTCTGGCGCGACCGCCCCGTTAGCGATGCAGTTGAGGAGCGTGAACTGAGAACTGGTCTACTCTTGGTGCCGCTTCGTCTCGCGCATGGGGGTCACCACTGGAACTGCTTGGCCCAGTCGTCTCGGCAGCCCTTGACGTTACCCAGGTAAATGGCCGAGCTGGCACATCCGAGGCCCAAGGATACGAACGAGTATAGGACATCGGCGCCGGTCTCGCTGATATCGAGCTTCCCGCCGGCGACTCCGTCTAGCTGATCATCGCTCAACTCGTCGCTCATCTTGGGGGGAAGGACGAGCGTGAGCTCATGCGGTGTATTCGTGACGACCGTGACGGTGAGTTCATCAGGTAGGCGCCTGCCGAGATGGCCTTCAAGGGCGGCCTTGGGATTCGCGAGGAGGGCTTCGCGAAACGCCTCGTCCGTGGCGGCTTTGCGCATGAGGTCCTCGTAGGGGCTCGGTATCGCTTGCATAGGCTCTCCTGGCTTGTGCTAGTTGCGTCTGCTGGACTCAGTATGCCATACCCGGCGGCCGCGATGCATGTGAGGGGAGCCCGCCTCCCATCGTGAGCTTGGCCGCATACGTGCGGATCGGCAGTGGCCAGGGTATGCTAGGCCTGGTGCCTTTGCCGAGGAGGAAAGCCCTTGCCCGTTTCCACGCGTTGCCATCCCCATCCGACCTCCAAGGGCGTCTGATGCAGGGAATTCGGACAGACATCGGTAGCCTGCTTGCCGCCTTGCGCCGCGTCCTGGCGCTTCCGGACGCGACGCTGGAGGCCGTGCTCGCAACGGTCATCGCCGGCGGCCACTTGCTGATCGAGGACGTGCCAGGTGTGGGCAAGACCCTCCTTGCCAAGACCTTGGCTTCCGCCTTGGGCCTGGGCTTCCGCCGCGTTCAGTTCACTCCGGATCTACTGGCCGGGGACCTCCTGGGAGCTTCGCTTTACGTTCCGGGAGACGGGAGCTTCCGTTTCACGCCGGGGCCGGTCTTCACGCATGTCCTCCTGGCCGACGAAATCAACCGCGCCTCACCTCGGACCCAGTCCGGCTTGCTCGAAGCCATGGAAGAGGCGCAGGTCTCGGTCGAAGGCCAGACCTACCCCCTTCCGGATCCCTTCTTCGTCATCGCCACTCAGAACCCCCTCACCTTCGAGGGCACGTATCCGCTGCCCGAGGTTCAGCTCGACCGCTTCATGGCCACGCTCAGCCTCGGCTATCCCAGCTACGAGGACGAGTTCGCCCTCCTGGAGGGTCGCCATGGGGCGGCGGTCTCCATGCCCGAATGGCCCCCGCAGCTGCTCTCGACCTGGCGCCAAGCGGCCAAGGACGTGCATGTCGCGCCGACCCTGCGGGAGTACCTGCTCGCCACGGTCAGGGCCAGCCGCGTCTGGCCCGGCGTGACGCTGGGGATCAGTCCGCGAGGAGCGCTCGCCTGGCAAGCCCTCGCCCGTGCTCATGCCGTCTTGAAGGGCCGTGACTACCTCGTGCCGGACGACCTCAAGGTGACGGCTCCCTGGGCCCTTCCCCATCGCCTGGTCCTTGACGGAGAGGCGTCCACCTCCCGTAAACGCCAGGTCATCGCAGAGATCCTCGCGCAACAACCCGTTCCGCGCTGATGCTTCGCCTGCGGCCAACCTTCAAGGGGACGCTCACGGCCTTGCTCGCCTTTCTGGCATTGCTGCTTGGCTCGGCCCTGGACCATCCCTACCTGAACCTCAGTGGCTACGCGCTTCTCGGGGTCCTGCTGGTCGGGACCGCCATGGGCGTCCTGGCCATCCGCGGCGTGCGACTGAAAGCGGTGGCCTCGCGCCGCCACTCGGAATCCACCGAAACGGATGTCTGGGTGAGCCTGGACTCGCGGAGCGCCGCGGGACCATTTGGCCTGGACGTTGAGGGCTACCTCGGCTCCGAGATCCCCGTGCACGCGCCCGACCGCGTCGGGAAATCATTCACCCTCGCGGCTCCTCCCGAGCGACTCTGCGCCGAGCTGCGAAGCTTGCCGATGGGCCTCGTCGAGATCACCCGCCGGGTGCCGGTCGTCTGGCTCGCCCCTGGGAGCACCGCGACCGAGCGCATGTCGCAGTCCTCGGCGACGACCTTGGCCGAGCCTGACGGTCGGGTTCGCGACCATCGTCCCGGCGAGGGGATGCGTCAGGTCCACTGGCCCTTGACGGCCCGTCTCCAGCGCTTGATCGTAAGGGTTCGAGAACCGGGCAGCGAGGACAAGCCACGCCCTCAGCCCATGCGTGAGGTCGAGGAGCCGCCTTCGCTCCCGGACGTTCACCTCGAGATCCTGAGGGCCTTGACGGTCCTCGCGACCCTGGGGGCGATCGCCTTCCTCTGGCAGCAAGCCGCCCTCTCGACCTCGGTGGTTGCTTTGCTCTTCCCGCTCGTTCTCTTAGGAGGCCTCGTCAGCCTCCGGCGGGCGGGTCCCCCCTCGAAAGCCCTGCTGCTGGTACTTTACGTCGGAATCCTGGCCTTGCTGGCATGGTTCGTGTCGGATTTTCGGGTGAACGTGATGTCCCGGGGGCCGATTGCCCTCACGGTCATGAGCGTCGCCGCCCTCTTTGCATGGGACCTTCGCGATCGCTCGTACATCCGTGCCCAGCTCTTTCTAGTGGTCTTCGCCTCGGTGCTGCTTCCGGCGTTCTTCGAGCCCAAGGACGGCCAGGGGGCGGGACTCGCCTTCGGAGGCGTCATGGGGGCTCTCTTGCTCGCGGCCTGGGCCGAAGGCCGGCATGCCATCGGTGCGACGCGGGTGCGCTTGTCTGAGCTGGGATCCTTGAGGGCGGCCATCGTGCCCTTCGCCTTCTTGGCGGCAATGGTCCTGATCTTGCACCCGTGGCTGCCGGCCATCCCCCTTCCGTCCTTGCCCTCGTTCGGTTTCTCGCAGGTGCGGACGGCCGAGAGCGATGCTGCCGCCCAGGTTCCCGGGCAGGGAGGGCGTGTCAATCTCGATGCCCGCTGGCCCATGGAGAATCGGCCCGCCGTTGAGGTTCAAGGAGGAAGCGAGCGTTTGCGCACGGAGGTCTTCGACACCTACCGGGCGGGCGAATGGGTCTCCACTCCTAGAACTCCCGCCGATTGGCCGCAGGCACGAGCAGAAGGGGACTGGATACGCCTCACGTTGAAGGCCGGCGATATGCAGGTCTTACCGCTTCCACCGGGCACGGCGGGCCTGCGAGAGGCGCTGCTGGAGCCCGTTCGTCACGCGGATGGCGTGGTGCAGCTGAGTCGTCCCGCATGGAGCGGCTATTCCTTCGAAGCCCTTGTCGTCGGCCCCTCACAAAAGAATGACGAGCTGCCCATGCCTGCCGAGCGCCAGGTCATGAGCGAGGGGCCTGCATTCGGAGTGTTGGCCCGCCAGCTCGCGGGCGACGCTGCCACTCCTCAGGACGCGATGGAACGCCTCGCCCATCACCTGCGCAAAGCGTATCGCTATGATCTGCAATCTCCTCAGGCTCCGTCGGGCGACGACCCGGTTTGGCATTTCCTGACGGAGTCGCACCGAGGCTTCTGCGTACATTTCGCAAGCGCGCTGGCCTTGCTCGGGCGCGAGCTCGAGGTTCCGACCCGCTTCGTGGTCGGTTACAGTTCCGGACGTCAGGTAGGCGGCGTCACGATCTTCGAAGAACGACACGCGCATGCTTGGGTGGAGGCTTACCTGGACGGACGATGGATCACGTTCGATCCGACGCCGGGCGGCGGCCTCGCCCTGCCGATGACCTTCGAACAGGGACGCCTGGGCTTGGCATTGGGACTCTTGCTCGTGGTCGGGGGCTTGCTCTGGAAGCGGCAGCGCGAGCCCGAGCCCGTGAGGCGTTATCGCGCGGCTTTGCGGAGATTGTCGAAGCTGGGCGCCCCCATCACGGATGCGACCTCGCCGGCGGAGGCGTTGGCGCTAGCAAGTTCGTACTTGAAGGCCTCCCAATGGGAGGAGTTTCAGGAGGACGTGAGGGCTTACGAAAAGATGCGCTTCTCACGGCCGGATGCGTAAGGGCCCCTCGACCACGCAAGGTGGAGAGGGACCACATACAACGGGTGGATTAGATGCGGCGATGAGGTATCTTGGGATTCTTTAAAGCCGCTCGGCAGTCGCTGATCGTCGCAATCACGGCAGAAGCGGCACAACCGAATCCGAGGGTCGCGATCGAGTAGACCACGTGGTCGCCATTGACACCGCCCGCGACGCTTTCGAGGGCGTCATCGGTAAGCTCGTCACCGAACTTGGGCGGGATGACGAGGATCAGCTCGTTGGGCTTATTCTCCACGACGTTGATCGTCAGGTTCTCGGGAAGCGGGCCGCGGAGTTCGGCTTCGATGGTGCCCTTGGGATCCTGGAGCAGCGCCTCGCGGAATGCCTCGTCCTGGGCGGCCTTGAGCATCAGGGCCTCGTACGGGTTCGACGGTTCTTGCATGCGTCCTCCATGGTCTTTACGTTGTTTTGGCTGTGGTCATACTGCCATTATGTCATGGCTGGCGAGCAAGCGTGTGATCCTCGGCATACTGGGATCGTGAGCTTGGTTGGCTAGTCGATGATGAGGAGGGATGGCAGGCGGAGCGGTTTTCACGGCGAGACGTTCAAAGGCTCCCGTCGGCCTGAGCCGAATGAAGCCTTTGGATGCGATTGGCGCGTTTAGGGCTGAGGGGGAATTCTACCTACCCTTCCAGAAGCGATCATGGCATTGCTGCACCGAGTCCACGATCGCGGACGCCGCGCAGCCAACCCCGAACGTCAAGAACGAGTAGGCAATGTTCGAGCCCTTGCCGCCTCCCGCGACGGCCTCAAGGTCCGCCTCGCTCAGCTCGTCGGTCAGCTTGGGCGGGATGACGAGCGTGAGCTCGGTCGCCGTGTTCTCGACGATATTGACCTTGAAGTTCTCCGGAAGCGGCGTGCCGAGGTGGGCTTCGAGCGCGGCCTTGGGATTCTTGAGCAGGGATTCGCGGAAGGTCTCGTCCTGGGCGGCCTTGAGCATGAGGGCTTCGTAAGGGTTTTGAAATTCGGACATCGAGTCTCCTTTGGGCGGTCGGACCGGCATCACGTGATTCAGTATGTCATATCTGGCAACCAAGCGTGTGACGTGGCGCATATCGGGAGCGTGAGGGTCGCGGGTCTCACGTTGCGTGGCGGCCCCTCATTCGACCCGAAGCAGGGAGGGCAAGGCTTGCGGATCGGCAATCCGCAAGAGTCCGTAGCCGATGCCCGCGAGCCCCGAGAACAAGCCGTGGTAAGGGATACCGGGCGGCAACATCGGCGAGTAGAAATAGCTTCCGGCCGCGCGAGCCCGTTGGATGGCCCAGGAGGCCTGCTCACGGGCCGTTGCGAGCAAGTCGGGACGGTCGAGCCGCTGGGATGCCTCCGCCAGGATGTCTATCCGGCCGAAGTTGCCGCAGCAGAGGTGGTCGGCTCCATTCAGCGGGTAGGTCAAGGTGGTCGAGAGGCCGGCTTCGATTTCTCCGCGCACCTGCGCGTCGTCGAGGCCTACGAGCCCGCCCAGTCGGCCTAGCGTGATGCCGGGAGCGCCATGACACCAGCTGCACATGAAGGCCGGATCCTCGGCGGGCTCGACGCGCAGATCCGGCCAGTTGCCCTCCGCTGGGTCGAAGCAGGCGCGCTCGTAGGCGATCGCCTCCAAGGCCGCTTCCCGAAAGGTGGATTCGCCGGTGGCGGCGTGAAGCTTCACCAGCGCGTAGGCGATGCCGCTCGCCCCGTGCGAGAACCCGCAAAGCGGCCGCTCGGAAATGGACCTCCAGGTCCGCATGCCCCGGCCCATATCGATCCGGTGGGCCAGGAGGTGGCGGCCGCACGCGAGGGCCCGCTCGAGAGCCGCCTCGTCTCCGGTAACGCGCTGGTAGGCCAGCAGGGCCAGGATGCTGCCGGCCGAGCCTGCCATCACGTCGAAGACCGCATCCTTGGCGATCGCCTCCGCCGTAATCCCGCGTGAGGCCCTGGCAGCCCCCTCCAAGAGCTCCTCGCAGCCCAGCAGCGCACCCGCCCGGGTGAAGGCGTAAAGCAACGAGCCAATCCCGGTGACGGCCCCCAAGCTTACGGGGCCGTTCCAGCGACGGGCCAATTCCAGTGGACTGGTCAGGGCCGAGCGTCCGAGGTCCGCGAACCGCGTCTCGCCCGTCCGTGCGCCGAGGGCCGCCAGGAAGAGGCCGATTCCCGCCGTGCCGCTGTGAAGGTCCGCTTCTGCCTGGCGATAAACGACACGCTCGCTCGCAAAGTCGTAGACGGCCTGATACCAGGTGGCGTAGCGTCCCGCCGTCACGGCCTGACTTGCCAAGACGTCGCCGATCCGGACGGCTTCTTCCAGGAAGTCTTCGGGAGCCAGGGACTCGGGGGCGGCTGGGGTCTCGAGCTCCCAAGCCGAGCGGAAGTCCTCCCGCGTCTCGACCTCCGAGGTCTTGAGCGCGCCGCGAATCAGGGTGACCTGGAGCGCAAGGTCCTTTTCGCTGAGCGACCGGAGGCGCTTCGAGACGATCTCCCAGCCGCTCTTGTCGAAGTAGCCCGGGACCGTCCGAGCCTCATCCACCCATAGGGCGTCCGCATCCGTCCGGGTGACGAAGCGGGGAACGTCCATACGCTCCAGGGCAAGGTGCTCCATGCGCAAGAGCTGCTGGATCGCGTCTCGGTTTCCCTCGCGCTCGAAGAGGAGGCGGCTCGCAAGTCGGTCGATCTGCAGGCTGCGCGCAGCACCGTCCTTGAGGAAGGCCGGCTCCTTGGCCTTGGCGAGGACGAGCGCGTAGTCGTTGGTGTTACGGAGCATGTGGCGGCTGAGGCGGCCCTTGAAGCCCTCGAGCGGCAACTCCGACGCATGCGTCATCAGCCAGCGGTACATGGCCGTGAAGCCCTCGACCAGTTCGGCTTCCTCGAGATGAGGCAAGCGTACCTCGCCATCCAAGCTGGGAAGGTTGGCCGGAAGGGCCTCTGGACTGCTGACGACGGGAGCGTAGCTCATCTCGTCGGTGTTGATCTCACACCAGGCATGTCGCGTGATCTTCTCGGCGAAGATGCGGCCGGTCAGCGCGCTCAGTTCTTGCCCCTGGTGTTGCAGCGGGAAGAACGGGAGGAGCCCGGAAATCAGCACGGACGCCTGAAGTACCTCTCCCAGCGCCGTGCTGCCGTCCTGACTCAAAGGGCCTCGAACCGACGAGGCCAACAGCATCTCGAGGTCCACCAGGATCGGCTGGTCACCGCAGGCGATCAGGTTCTCGCGGTGGAGGTCGGTGCCGTTCAAGAGGTAGACGAGCGCAATCAACATGCCGGCACGGCGGTAGTAGCGCTTCACCTCCTCGGCGTCGCGACAGGGGCGGGACTCGGCGGCCTCCATCCAGCCGTGGGTTCCGCGGTCGAGGACGGCGAGCGCGCGCAGCGCCTCCAGCCCATCGGTCTCGCTCTGCTGGTTCAGCCAGTCGAGTAAGGAGTTGAAGGCCGCTTCGAGGCCCAGGTCGCGCGGCTTGTAGACGAGCGTGAGGGAGGCGTCGAATCTCACCTTGATGACGGAGCGGCCGGCCTGGTGGCGATCCGAGAGGCCCAGTTCGATGCCGCTGACCTGGCGAAGGCCCTCGGGGGCGAAGCGCGCGCTCAGGTCTTGCCAGTCGGCCTCCAGGTGGAAAAGGAACTCGGAGACGGCCTCCACCCAGTCGTCGACGGAGGTGGCCAGCAGGCGGCCCAGCACCGGATAGCTCTCGAAGAGCTTGAGGAGGCCGGTGGAGAGGTGCTGCTGGATGAAGGCGTCGTAATGCGTTTTGCTACCGCGGTTGAGTCCCGGGAAGAAGAGGCCCATCGTGCGGAAGTGCCGGAAGACCACGAATTCCTTGAGGAGGGTCTGGCCGGCGGTCTCGACGAGCTGCCCCATGAGCTGGCGCTCGAAGGCGATGAGCGCGTCTTGCGAGAGGAGGCCGAGGCGCTCGCCCGCGCGCTGCTTCAGGCGTTCGGATGCGATCAGGATGAAGAACCTCAAGAGCTCCTGAAAGGGAAACTCCCGGTCGAAAACGCCTTCCGTTGCGTCGGGAGGAGTGGCGTCGGGGCTGGCCTTGGCGAGGACTTGCGCGAGGGTTTCGGCCCAAGGGGGAAGGGCGTCCGCGCGTAACGTGGGCGGGCCGCTCAGGGCTCGGGTGAGGGTGTCGAGATCCCAGCCGGCGTGAGAGAGGCGCTCGAGGAAGCGCTTTTCATCTTCTTGGGCGGCGAGCTTGCGCCACTGGGCGATCGCTGCTTCGCTCTCAGGGCCGGCGGGAGCGAGAGCGTAATCGCTCTCCAGGCGTTCGTAGAGGCTGGAGGCGGCTGCGGCGATGGCCGCGATCGGCGAAAGACGGGTCTCGAGGTCGGGCATCATTGCTTCTCGCTTTCGGGCATCGGGAGGTCGAAGCAGGCACGTTGCAGGGCGGCGAGCGCGCGGTTGAAGTCGATGATGGCTTTGTTGCGGCGGACTTCGGCCTGGACGAGGTCGTTCTGAGCGAGAATCAGGTCGGTCTGAGTGCCGATGCCCGCGACCAGACGCTGGCGCGCCGCGCTCAGGGCTTCTTGCGCTTTGGAGAGCGCGGATTCGGAGAAGCGCGTGCTGGCCTCTCCGATCTGAAAGAGGACGTAGGCTTGTTCGACCTCGTACTGGATCGCCTGTTGAGCGCTCAGGAGCTCCTCGCGCATGGCGTCCGCTTCGTGGCTGGCTTGGTCGGCCTGAGCGCGGCCGGCACCGCCATCAAAGAGGTTGAGTGAGATGCGACCCCCCACACCGTACGTAGGGCCTAGCCCTGGGCCGTCCGTAACCAACGAAATCGTGGATTGGCCTGTGGTCATGAGGCCGTTGGAGGAGGCATTGGCGAAGAGCTGGGTCTGGAGACCGTAGGCCGAAAGGCTGAGGCGGCGCTTGTTCTCCGCCAGATCGAGGCTGGCGTTGGCTTGTCGGATCTCGGGCCGACGATCGAGGGCGCGACTGATGCTGGCTTCGAGTGAAAGCGGCCATTCGCCCGCCCGCAAGACCGTGTCTCGGGGGACGACGCCTTCCAGCGACGGTTGGCCAATCTGGCGCAAGAGGGCACGCTGCGCGATGAGGTACCGGCCCTTTGCTTCCGCCTCGCTCTGCTGGGCTTCGTAAAGGCGCATCTCGGCACGCTGAATCTCGAAGACCGTTCCCTCACCGCCTCGCTGCATGGCCTGGGCATCCGCCAGCAGGGTCGTGGCCTGATCCAGGGATATCTTGGCGATCCGGATCTGTTGCTCGGCGTCCTGGAGGTCGAAGTAGCTGTTGGTCAAGTCGAGGCGCAGTTGCTGGGCGGCGGATTCGTAGCTCCAGCGCGCCATGTCGTGTTGAAGCTCCGAGATGCGTCGGCTGGCGCCAAGCCCCCCGTGTGAATCAAGGGCCAGGGTGAGGTTCAGCCCCGCGCCCACGGTGGTGAGCGCCTCTTGGTTGAGGGAGCTGTTCAGGCCAAAGGTCGGCCAGTAGGCGGCGCGCGTCTGCCGCACGCCGGCTTCGGCTTGAGCGACCGACTGGCGCGTGGCCTTGAGCTGAGGGTTATGCCGAGCCGCGAGCGAGAGCGCTTCGGGAAGGGATATAGCCAGGGGGGCGGCGGCGACGGGCGCGCTGAGAAGCAAGGTCGCCATCCCGAAAGTCATCAACCGGGGTAGCAGGGGCATGAGGCTCCTCTCGAGACAGGGGGGCTAGGCGTATCGTCGCCCTGTCTGTTTATAGTAATGTGTTTATACGTCATTCGTCGAATGCCATGATCGAATGGTTGCTTGTATACCCAGCTCAACCGTGCTTTCCCTTGCTCGGATGAGCTGGGTATAAGGGGCGAGTCAGTCACGCGAGAAGGAGTACGGCTTGGAACGAAGGAACGATTTGTTCCGCAAGGAGTCGCTGGATCGGCTTTCTTCGCCGGAGCAACTCGATCAGCTCATGCGGGTCGTGAGCCTTCGCGACTGGATTCCCCTCGCCACCTTGGGCGTTCTCTTCGCATTGATTCTCGTCTGGAGTATCGTCGGGCGGATTCCGGTCCATGTTCAGGGTCGCGGGGCCTTCGTCGAGCCCTCGGTCACGCAGGGTGCGGACGCGCACGTGGTGGACGTGCAATCGCCCGGTTCGGGCATCTTGTACGAGTTGAACGTGCGGCGTGGCGAGCGCGTATCAAAGGGGCAGGTCATCGGCCGCATCGAGCAATCCGAACTGAGCGAGCAGCTCGACCTCGAGCGCGATCGCCTCATGGAGCTGAGGGCTCAGAAGCAGGCTCTGGACGCCTTGCGCAGCGAGAAAGCGGATCTCGACCGGGTCGCCCTCGCTCAGCAACGTGCCCAGTTGAACGAGAGTCTGCGGCAAGCCCAGGAGCTGGGCCCGATTCTCAAGGGGCGGAACCTCGAATCCATCGAGGCGCAGCGCCGCAGCCTCGAGCTTCAAAAGAAGGATACCGAGCCGCTGATCGCCTCCTTGGCGAAGGCGCTGGAGGGCCGTCGTGATCTTCACGCCAAGGGCTTGATCTCGGATTCCGCGCTATTGGCGGCGCAGCGGGAGTACCATGGCGCGGTCGAGCAACTCTCCTCGGTGGAGGCCCAGCTCATCGAGCTGGTAAGCCGTGAAGCCGAGGTGCGCAAGGCGTTTCTCGCCAATGAGTCGCAAATCTCCGATCTTCGCGCCCGCCTCAAGGATCTCGACGTCCGCGAGAAGACCTTGGACCTCGACCGCACGCAAACCGAGGCCACGCTGACGGCGAGCATCCGCGAGTCCGAACGGCGCATTCACCAGCTTCAAGTCCAGCTTCGCGACGCCAGCGAAATTCGCAGCGCGTCCGAGGGGCACGTGATCGAGCTGACCGCGATCATCGGGCAACAGGTCACCCGCGGGGCTCGGGTCGCCGCGCTCAAGGTGCGCGACGTCGAGCACGAAGAGTTCCTGGGAGCGGTCGTCTACCTGACCATCGGGGACGGCAGCCGGGTCAAGCCCGGCATGACGGTGCAAGTCACCCCGGATGCCGTGAAGCGCGAGGAATTCGGGGGCATTTCGGGCACGGTCCTCTCGGTCTCCGAGTATCCGGTCAGCTTCGAAGGCATCGCCAACATCGTCAACAACGACTCGGTGGCCCGCGAGCTGATTTCCGGCGAACGCACGATCGAGCTTCTCGTCGACCTGCATGAGGATCCCGCGACCGAGAGCGGCTTCCGCTGGACTTCCTCGAAGGGGCCGGCCATGCGCTTCGCCGCGGGCACGACCAATTCGGCACGGGTTGCGGTCGAGGAGCGGGCGCCCATCACCTACGTGCTGCCCTTCCTCAAGTCCTTCGCAGGTCTTTGATGCGCGCGTCCTGTCCTACCGTCCTCCAGATGGAGGCCGTCGAGTGCGGCGCGGCCTCGCTGGCGATGATCCTGGCCTATCACGGCCGCTATGTCCCCCTCGAAGAGCTGCGGGTCGCATGCGGGGTCTCGCGCGACGGCTCCAAGGCCAGCCACGTCGTGAAGGCGGCCCGCCGCTACGGCTTCGAGGCCAAGGGCTACCGCAAGGATCCGGCGGGGCTCGCCGAGTTCAAGCCGCCTTACATCGTCTTCTGGAACTTCAATCACTTCCTGGTGGTCGAGGGATTCGGCAAGGGCAAGGTCTATCTCAACGACCCCGCGCTGGGCAAACGCACGGTCACGACCGAGGAGTTCGACCAAGGCTTCACGGGGGTGGTCATGGTCTTCGAGCCGGGGCCTGATTTCAAGCCGGGCGGCCGGAAGCCGCAGGCCCTCACGGACGTCCTGAAGAAACTCACCGAGTCGCTGCCCACGATGAGCTACGGCCTCTTGGCGGGCATGCTCTTGATTCTGCCGGGCCTGGCGTTGCCGGTCTTCACCCAGGTCTTCGTCGACGCGGTCCTGGTACAGGGGCATCAGGACTGGCTGCGGCCATTGCTGATCGGAATGGCGATCGCCCTCGTCCTGACCGGCGCCCTGAAGGCCCTCGAACTGCGCTTCTCGAAGCGCCTGATCACCAAGCTCTCCGTCACGCTGACCGGCCGCTTCATGTGGCATGTGCTGAGGCTTCCCATCGGTTTCTACGCCCAGCGCTTCGCGGGTGAGATCAGCAACCGGGTAGCGCTCAACGAGAAGGTGGCCAACGTCCTGGCAGGCCCCTTGCTGCGCGCTCTGCTCGACGCGGCGATGGTCCTGGCCTACGGCTCCGTGATGTTTGCCTACGACCCCGTGCTCGCAGGCCTTGCCGTCTTGCTCGCCATCGTCAACTTCCTGGCCTTGCGCTGGATCGTTCGTCTCAACTCCGACGACACCATGCGTCTCGGCATGGAGTACGGCAAGGCTTCCGGCATCTCGATTGCCGGGATCCAGTCCATCGAGACCCTCAAGGCCTCGGGCCTCGAAGGGGATTTCTTCGCGCGCTGGAGCGGCTACTACACCAAGGCCGTCAACACCCAGCAGCAGATCGGCCGCCGGCAGACCCTGATGGGGGCCCTTCCCCCCTTGCTCAACTCGCTCTCGGTCATGATCGTGCTGGTGATGGGCGGCTTCCGCATCATGGACGGCGTCCTCAGCATCGGCATGCTGATCGCCTTTCAGAGCCTGCTTTCGAGCTTCAACGGCCCGGTCGGGCGCCTCCTGGACTTCGGGCAGACCTTGCAGAGCTTGGGGGCCGATCTCGCCCGCCTCGACGACATCATGGCCAACCCGGTCGATCCGCAGACGGACGCGCCGAGTCTGCCGGGCGAGGGCGAGGCCTTTCGCCTGGCGGGCCGCGTGGAGCTTTCCGGCGTGACCTTCGGCTACAGCCCGCTGGAGGCTCCGTTGATTTCCGACTTCGACCTCGTGCTGGAGCCGGGACAGCGGGTGGCCTTCGTGGGGGCCTCGGGGTCGGGCAAGTCCACGGTCGCCAAGCTCGTGGCGGGCCTCTACGAGCCCTGGCAGGGCGAGATCCTTTTCGACGGCAGGCCGCGGAACGCCATTCCACGCCAGGTGCTCGCGAACTCGCTCGCCATGGTCGACCAGGATCTGTTCTTCTTTTCGGGAACGGTTCGCGAGAACCTCACGCTCTGGGACGCGACCGTTCCCGATCAGGACCTGATCCAGGCTGCGAAGGACGCGGCCATCCATGACGTGATCGCGGCCATGGAGGGAGGTTACGACGCGACCCTCTTGGAAGCCGGCGCCAACCTCTCGGGTGGCCAGCGACAGCGACTCGAGATCGCGAGGGCCTTGCTGAGGAACCCGAGCGTCCTGGTTCTCGACGAGGCGACGAGCGCCCTGGACACGGCCTCCGAACGCCAGGTCGAGGAGAATTTGCGCAGGCGCGGGTGCACCTGCATCATCGTGGCGCATCGGCTCTCGACGGTGAAGGCATGCGACGAGATCATCGTCTTCGACAAGGGACGGATCGTGCAGCGCGGCACGCATGACGCGCTTCGGTCGGTGCCGGGCCCTTATGCGGATCTCGCACGCGGCGAGGCCGCCTTGGTGGAGGGCTAGATGGCCGGCGATGTGCATGTCTTGACGGGAAATACCCCTCTCTTGCTCGACGATGCGGAGCGTTGCTGGCGCGTCGAGGGCGGGCGGGTCGCGGTCTTCGCGATCGCCAGGCCGGGTGCCGCGCGCCGCTTCCTCTTCGAGGTGCCCTCGGAGGGCATGCTCATCGGGCTCCGATCCGAGTCGGAAGCCCGGCTCTTGGCCGTCGCCCTGGAGCCCTGCCGCCTGCACCCGGTTGCCTTGGACGAGGCGATTCGCCGGCCGGAACTGGCCGAGGGGCTGGCGGCCTGGACCGACAAGCTACGAGAGGTCATCGCTCGCCATGCCTTGCCGGAGTCCACGGGAGAGGCGCCTGGCCTGCCGGGATTGAGCGGCGAGGAGGTGCCCGTCTCGCTGACCATCCTTCACGCGCAGCTTTTCCATGTGCTGGCCCAGGCGGAGAGCCGTGAAGAGGACGCGCGTCGCCGGCGTTTCTTCGAGGCCGAGCGCCAGGACCAAGACGCCACTCAGGCCCTGACCCAGGGGCTGGCTGACCTGCTCGCCACGCGGACGCATGGGCAGGTGGCCCGCACGGGAGATCCGATGCTGGATGCCGCTCGCGCGGTGGGCGCCGTCCTGGGCATCGAGATCCAGGCGCCGAAGACCATGGATCCGCGGCGGGATCCGGTGGAGGCGATCGCCCGCGCCTCGCGCGTCCAGATGCGCCGCGTCGCCCTGCCCAAGGGCTTCTGGCACGAGGACGGCGGCCCATTGCTCGCCCAGACCCGCGAGGGAGCCCCGGTGGCCCTGTTGTGGGTGGGGGGGCGCTACGTTTGCGTGGATCCAGAGACCGAGCGCCACGTGCCCGTCGACGAGGCTTTGGCCGAGGCCTTGCTGCCCCAGGCGGTCATGTTGTACCGCCCACTTCCCGCGCGCCCACTCAAGGCATGGGATCTCGTGACCTTCGCTTCGAAGGGCCAGCGGCGCGATCTCACGGCCATGGTCGTGATCGGAATTCTTGGGGCGCTCTTGGGGATGCTTCCTGCGCAGGCGACCGGCATGCTGATCGACCGGGCCATTCCGGATTCGGATCGGGCGCTCTTGATTCAGATGGGGGCGGCCCTGCTCGCGACGGCGCTGGGTGGCGCGGTCTTCCAGTTCTGCCAGGGGCTCTTGATCTTGAGGGTAGAAGGCTACGCCGACGCGCGGATCCAGTCGGCGGTCTGGGATCGGGTCCTGAACCTCGCGCCGCCGTTCTTCCGGCGCTACGCGGTGGGCGACCTGAACGCACGGATCATGGCGATCAGCCAGATGCGCCAGCAACTGAGCGGAACCACGTTGAGGACGCTCTTCACCAGCCTCTTTGCGCTCTTGAATCTGGTCTTGATGTTCGTCTACAGCCCCAAGCTCGCCGGCGTGGCCTGTTTACTGGCCCTGGTCGCCATGGGCGTCACCATGGGGCATAGCGCGATCCAGATTCGGATGTCGGAGTCGCTGCGCGTGGCGGATGCGGCCTTATCGGGGATCGTCGTGCAACTCATCAACGGGGTGGCCAAGCTGCGGGTCGCTGCGGCCGAGGTACGGGCCTTCCGCCACTGGGGGACGACGTTCAAGCGCTACCAAGAGCAGCACCTCGGCATCTTGAACGTCCATAACTCGCTGGGCATCTTCAACGAGGTCTTTGCGGGCGTTTGCTCGCTCGTGCTCTTCTTCGTGGCGGCCAACGTCGTGGGGCTGCAGATCATGGGCGCGCCGGGAGGAGTCGGGACCGGCACCTTCCTGGCCTTCAACGCGGCCTTCGGAACCTTCGTCATGGGGGCGACCTCCTTGAGCAACACGGTGATCGAGCTCTTGGACATCCAGAACCTCTGGAAGCGGGCCCAGCCGATTCTCGAGGAGCCTCCCGAGGTCGGTGAGGAGCGGGTGGATCCGGGGCCCCTCTCGGGAGCCTTGGCGCTGGATCGGGTCACGTTCCGCTACCCGGCGGCGGAAGGCAAGGAGCCGGGAGAGCCGATTCTCAGGGACGTGACGATTCATGCGGCACCTGGCGAGCAGATCGCCCTGGTGGGCCCCTCAGGGTCCGGCAAGTCCACCCTCTTGCGTCTGATCCTGGGCTTCGAGGCGCCGGAGTCGGGAATGGTCTCCTTCGACGGCAAGGACCTGTCACGGCTCGATGTGAGGGCCGTTCGCCGTCAGCTGGGGGTCGTCTTGCAGACGGCGAAGCTTCAAGCAGGGTCGATCTTCGAGAACATCGCGGCGGGTGCCCTGATCACGCAGGAAGAGGCCTGGGAGGCCGCGCGCTTGGCGGGCTTCGAAGGGGATATCAAGGCCATGCCCATGGGCATGCACACGATGGTCGCCGAGGGCGGAGCGAATCTCTCCGGGGGGCAGCGTCAACGGCTGATCATCGCGCGCGCCTTCGCGTTGAAGCCGCGCCTCATGCTCTTGGACGAGGCCACGAGCGCCCTCGACAACCAGACCCAGGCCATCGTTTCGGAGAGCCTGGAGCGCATGAAGGTGACCCGCGTGGTGATCGCGCATCGCCTGAGCACGATCCGGCATGCGGATCGGATCTACGTCCTGGACCGCGGCCGCGTCGTGCAGGAAGGGACCTTCGAGCGGCTATCTCGCGAGCCGGGCTTGTTCCGAGATCTGATCGTCGGTCAACTCGACGAGTCACCGTCCGCATGAGTTGAGAATTTCGGAGCCATTGCCGATTTCTCGGGCTAGAAGACCCAGGGCTGGTTGAATCGGAAGGATAGGCCCAAGAGGTGCCGGTTCGCCCAGTCGGGGACGAGCGTGTTCTTGTAGAGGTTGATCTTGTACGAGATGGCCGTGACCTTCGTCAGCGGGATCACGAGCTCGGTTTCGGAGTCGGTGAGGATGCCGTCTTTTTCGAAGTCGAGCGTGCTGAAGAGCTTGAGGTCCTCGCGCAGCGAGAAGTAGCCGAAGTCCTTCTTCCAGACGAGTCCGACGGTCGCACCGGTACGGTCCGGTTGCTGGTCGCGGTCGAGGAAGTGACGACGGTGCTCGATGCCTTCCCGTAGGGTCAGACCCAGCCAGGAGAGGTCGTGGCTGAGGCCGCCTCCGAGCTGTCCGAGGAAGAACTTCGGGCTCTTGTCCTGCACGAAGCGGGTGGTCATCGTGAGGTTGACGAAGGGCTTGGTGGCCGGAAGGATCGTGCCTGCCTGGTAATCGCTGGAGAGCTGGATCCGGTCCGAGGAGATCTGGGACTTGCCGTCGGCGAGCTGATCCGTTCGGTACGAGAGGGCGAGGCCGTGCTTGACGTCGTGGACGCCCCAGGCGGCTCCGAGCTTGAAGTCGAGGTCGCCGCCGTAAGCGAAGCCGGAGCGATCGCCCTTCCACGAGAGATCCGGGTACTGGTCGCCGGCCTTTTCGACCGAGCGGCGGGTCATGTCCATGTTGAGGATCAAGGTCGAGCGCCAGAAGGGAATCTGACTGAAGTCGGGGAAGGACTTCAGGGAGACCTTCTTGCCGTTGGCGCCTTGCGCCCGGAGGTAGTTGAGGACGCTTCCGCGCACGGTGGTCGGGAAGCGGCGCATGTCCTCGCTGAGGAGGTC
>Ga0180215_1000456_pt1 | contig 52873 bp, 52 predicted proteins | sample eDN3rd37CBELigBY_FD_128871 | JGI IMG/M metagenome (GOLD analysis project Ga0180215, IMG submission 128871) | Enriched backyard soil microbial communities from Emeryville, California, USA - eDNA 3rd pass 37_C BE-Lig BY (version 2) (version 2) | ecosystem: Environmental > Terrestrial > Soil >... | reverse complement strand
TATCTTTGGCGGAATCATGAAGTGTGATGTTATTGCAACGGGTGTTGTCGAAGCTGCGAAGCAATTAGGCCTTGAAGTTCCACTTGTTGTACGTTTAGAAGGTACAAACGTAGATCTTGGTAAGCAAATTTTACGTGAATCAGGTCTTAACATTGTTCCTGCTGAGTCTATGGCCGACGGAGCACAAAAAATCGTTACACTAGTGAAATAATAGAAAGGAGAATTGACGTGAGCGTATTTATTAATAAAGATACAAAAGTAATTGTTCAAGGGATTACAGGTTCAACTGCCCTTTTTCATACAAAACAAATGCTAGAATATGGTACGAAAATTGTAGGAGGTACTTCACCTGGTAAAGGCGGTCAAGAGGTTGAAGGAGTACCGGTCTTTAATACAGTAAAAGACGCTGTGGATGCTACAGGCGCAACTGCCTCTGTTATTTATGTTCCTGCTCCTTTTGCAGCTGATGCAATTATTGAAGCAGTAGATGCTGAAATTGATCTGGCAATTTGTATTACTGAGCATATTCCAGTATTAGATATGGTAAAAGTAAAACGCTACATGGAAGGGAAGAAAACCCGCCTTGTAGGTCCTAACTGCCCTGGTGTTATTACAGCAGATGAATGTAAAATTGGTATTATGCCAGGATATATTCATAAAAAAGGACATGTTGGTGTAGTTTCTCGTTCTGGAACATTAACATACGAAGCGGTTCATCAATTAACACAAGCTGGTATCGGCCAGACAACTGCTGTTGGTATCGGTGGAGACCCTGTTAACGGTACAAACTTCATCGACGTATTAAAAGCGTTTAATGAAGACCCTGAAACTGAAGCGGTTATTATGATTGGTGAAATTGGTGGAACAGCTGAAGAGGAAGCTGCAGAATGGGTAAAAGCAAATATGAAGAAACCTGTTGTCGGCTTTATTGGAGGCCGTACAGCACCTCCTGGAAAACGTATGGGACATGCAGGTGCCATCATTTCCGGCGGAAAAGGTACAGCTGATGAAAAAATCCGTGTTATGAACGAATGTGGAATCAAAGTAGCTGATACACCATCTGTAATGGGTGAAACGTTAATTGCTGTATTAAAAGAAAAAGGTCTTTACGAAAAGTGCAAAACACATTAATAAGATTAGTATAGTATTAAGTCCCTCTACCTTGAGGGGCTTTTTCCCATTGTCTACATCGTTCCTTTCCTTCGATTCTTATTAAAATAATTTTAGAATAGGAGAATTAGCATGAACTTTAAACAAAAACTGGTCCATCTTCATCATTGCAGAGGAGCAAGCTGGAATAGTATATACACAATCCTCAAAAAAGATCCGCAATTAAACTCCCTTTATGATCTTAATTCCCATCTTCTCTCTACATTAAAAATAGATGCCTCTATTCATCGAGAGTTAGAGTCCCAGTCTATTTTAAATCGCATACAACAATATGAGATAGAAAATATTCAAATAATCACAATTTTTGACCCGGAATATCCCCAGCTACTTAAAGAAACGTATAAGCCGCCATGGGTTCTTTATACAAAAGGTGACCCTGTCCTTTTATCAGCGGAAAAAAAACTTGCTGTTGTAGGTTCTAGGCAGGCTACCGCATTTGGCAAAAAGTCTATTGAATTATTGTTTCCACAGATAGTGACACATCAGGTAGTCGTTGTAAGCGGCTTAGCAGCTGGAATAGATGCAGAAGCACATCAAACTGCTATTCGCTTAGGCGGCAGGACAATTGGCGTCATTGCCGGCGGTTTTGAACATATCTATCCAAAGCAGAATGAAAAGCTTGCCCAAGATATGATGAAAAACCACTTAGTTATTTCTGAATATCCTCCGTCCACATCTCCCCAAAAGTGGCACTTTCCCATGAGAAACCGTATTATTGCTGGTATCAGCCATGGAACGCTTGTTATTGAGGCAAAAAAAAGAAGCGGGTCACTCATAACTGCAGATTACGCACTGCAAGAAGGAAGAGAGGTATTTGCCATTCCTGGACATATACTTTCACCATATTCTGTCGGAACAAATGAACTTATTCAACAAGGTGCAAAGCTTATTATTACGTCAAAGGATATTTTAGAAGAATTCTAATTTAGAATACGGTCTAAAATTTACATTTCATAATATAATGAAGAAAAATAACCGTTTTTTGATGTTTTAGCCAATTTTTTGTGAATAAATGAATAAAAAGGTTGAAATTATTTTTAATCTGTTATACATTTTGCAACATAAGTTATGTCATTACTGAAATTCAAAAAATGTATTATAATGAAGAGAATTGAAATTGAAATGTGTTGGAAAATATCCGTTCGTATGGATGATAAAATGAATAAATGGTAATAGACTTTTAATACTTATTTTAGTGACCTGAAACCGTTTTCCTTTAAGGAATTGTCAAACAAGGAAGGAAATATTGTAAATTATTTAACAACTTTTGTTGACAGACGTGATGAATTTGGACAATAATAATGAATATTTTAAGTTTACAGTTATAATGATAGAAATAGTGCGGATATAATCCCTCTTAAGGAGGATTTAGGAATGTCAGAGTTTCTTGTAATCGTTGAATCGCCTGCAAAGGCAAAGACGATTGAGAAGTATTTAGGAAAAAAATATAAGGTAAAAGCATCCATGGGACATATAAGGGATTTACCTAAAAGTCAAATGGGTATTGACTATGGCAAACAATTTGAACCGAAATATATTACGATTCGTGGCAAGGGTCCAATTTTAAAGGATTTAAAAACGGCTGCTAAAAAAGCAAAGAAAATATATCTGGCAGCTGACCCTGATCGCGAAGGTGAAGCGATTGCTTGGCACTTAGCGAATAGTCTAAACGTTGACGTAGAGTCAGATTGCCGTGTTGTGTTTAATGAAATAACAAAGGATGCCATTAAAGAGTCCTTTAAGCATCCTCGGCCAATCAATATGAATTTAGTCGATGCTCAGCAGGCACGAAGAGTGCTTGATCGCTTAGTAGGTTATAATATCAGTCCATTACTTTGGAAAAAGGTAAAAAAAGGGTTAAGTGCAGGCAGGGTTCAATCAGTAGCTGTCCGCTTAATTATTGACAGAGAAAAAGAAATCAAAGCCTTTGTTCCTGAGGAATACTGGACAATAGATGGTGAGTTTTTAAAGGGTACAGAAAGCTTCGATGCATCTTTTTATGGAATTGATAAGAAAAAACTAGATTTAAACTCTGAGGCTGATGTTAAAGAAGTATTAAAGCAAATGAATGGAAATCGTTTCACAGTGGAAAGTGTTACGAAAAAAGAACGACGCCGCAATCCGGCAGCGCCATTTACCACTTCGTCCTTACAGCAGGAAGCTGCAAGGAAATTAAATTTCAGAGCAAGAAAAACAATGATGCTTGCACAGCAGCTTTATGAAGGTATGGATATAGGTAGTGAAGGTACCATTGGTCTAATAACCTATATGAGAACTGATTCCACTCGTATATCGGATATAGCCAAGGCTGAGGCTGCAGATTATATTGGCAGCACCTACGGTGAGAGCTATTTACAAGTGGAAGAGCGGAAGGAAAAGAAAAGTTCCAATGCACAGGACGCCCATGAAGCGATCCGCCCGACCAGCACGTTACGGGAACCAAGCAGCTTAAAAGAATTTCTATCGCGAGATCAGCTGAGGTTATATAAATTAATATGGGAACGCTTTGTAGCGAGTCAAATGTCTGCAGCTGTCATGGATACGATGAGTGTAGACTTAAGGAATGGTCCAGTCCTATTCAGGGCAACAGGTTCAAAAATCAAATTTCCTGGATTTATGAAGGTATATGTGGAAGGTACAGACGATAATGCTGAAGAAAAAAAGGATCGTATTCTGCCGGATTTACAGGTGGGTGACGAGGTTTTAAAGAAGGACATTGATCCGAAACAGCATTTTACACAGCCACCTCCACGATATACGGAGGCAAGACTTGTTAAAACACTTGAAGAACTTGGGATTGGCCGCCCTTCTACATTTGCACCAACATTGGATACGATTCAAAAGAGAGGGTATGTAGCTCTTGATAATAAACGCTTTGTTCCAACTGAGCTTGGAGAGATTGTGACAGAGCTGATGTTTGAATTTTTCCCGGAGATACTCAATGTTGAATTTACAGCAAAAATGGAACAAGATTTGGATAACATTGAAGAGGGGCAAATTAACTGGGTAAAAATTATTGATGATTTTTATCGTGGGTTTGAGAAAAATCTTGAAATAGCTGAAAAAGAAATGGAACAGGTCGAAATAAAAGATGAACCTGCAGGTGAAGATTGCGAGCAATGCGGAAATCCAATGGTGTTTAAAATGGGACGTTATGGTAAATTCATGGCCTGCAGTAATTTTCCTGATTGCCGGAACACTAAGGCCATTGTGAAGGAAATTGGTGTTAAATGTCCTAAATGTAACGAAGGCAATATTATTGAAAGAAAAAGTAAGAAAAAACGAATCTTTTATGGCTGTGACCGCTTTCCTGAATGTGATTTTCTGTCTTGGGATAAGCCATTACCACGTAAATGCCCTAAATGTGAATCTCTTTTAGTGGAGAAGAAGCTTAAAAAGGGTGTACAGGTGCAATGCGTGGAATGTGATTATAAAGAAGAACCACAAAGCTAAGGGTGAGTAATATACTCACTCTTTTCCTATGTACTAAGAACAAGTTTTTCTAAAAATGTATAAAAAATGCAGAAAATGATTGCTGGATGACAAAAATATATAAAATTCGACAAAAAACAACACTTGAAACTTTATTAACTTACGAATTTTGTGTACAATGCAGAGTGGATGCTAAAAAATAAACTATTTTAGGTATTGGAATGTATTTTAATTGGTAAACCTTGAATTCATATAGTTGCTTTTGAATTAACCCTGCTTTTTGTTTATGTTTTATAATTTAGGAGGTTTAGTATGACAGATAGATATGTAAATGTGATTGGTGCAGGCCTTGCTGGAAGTGAGGCTGCATGGCAGCTAGCGAAAAGGGGTATTGCTGTAAGGCTGTATGAAATGAGACCTGTGAAACAAACGCCTGCACATCATACAGACAAATTTGCTGAGCTGGTTTGCAGTAATTCATTAAGAGCAAATAATTTAACGAACGCTGTTGGTGTGTTAAAGGAGGAAATGCGGCAACTAGATTCAGTTATCATCAGCTCGGCAGATGAATGTGCTGTACCGGCGGGTGGAGCTTTAGCTGTTGATCGGCATGAATTTGCAGGGCTTGTTACGGAAAAAGTGAAAAACCATCCAAATGTGACTGTTATTCATGAAGAAGTTACAGAGATTCCAGAGGGTGTAACAATCATTGCAACAGGTCCATTAACCAGCTCTGGTTTGGCAGAACAATTAAAACAGCTGACCGGGGAAGATTATTTGTATTTTTATGATGCGGCTGCGCCAATCGTAGAAAAAGACAGTATTGATATGAATAAAGTCTACTTAAAATCACGCTATGATAAAGGCGAAGCAGCATACTTAAACTGCCCAATGACCGAAGAAGAATTCGATCGTTTTTATAATGCATTAATAACTGCTGAAACAGCTCCTGTAAAAGAATTCGAGAAGGAAATTTTCTTTGAAGGGTGTATGCCAATTGAGGTAATGGCCAATAGAGGAAAAAAAACCATGTTATTTGGTCCCATGAAACCGGTTGGTTTGGAGGATCCAAAAACAGGTAAAAGGCCGTATGCTGTAGTACAACTTCGTCAAGATGATGCGGCCGGAACATTATATAATATTGTCGGTTTCCAGACTCATTTAAAGTGGGGTGCACAAAAAGAGGTGCTGCAATTAATCCCTGGTCTTGAACAGGCAGAAATTGTCCGCTATGGTGTCATGCATCGAAATACCTTTATTAATTCACCAAAAGTGTTAAAGGCGACCTACCAATTTAATCTTCGTGAAGATTTGTTTTTTGCAGGACAAATGACTGGTGTGGAAGGCTATGTGGAGTCTGCTGCAAGTGGACTAGTTGCTGGTATTAACGCTGCAAGGCTGATTAATGGTCAAGAAACAATTAAGTTTCCTGTTGAAACAGCAATCGGGAGTATGGCCCATTATATTACCACGACGAATGCAAAAAGTTTCCAGCCAATGAATGCGAATTTTGGACTATTTCCTGAACTGCCTGTCAAAATAAGAGGAAAGCAAGAAAGAAATGAACAGCATGCTACGAGGGCATTAGAAACAATTCAGAACTTTAAGAAGAGTTTGTGATTTATTTGCTGTAGGCTGCTATAATATGGTATGCTATAGTAGCCTATATGAGGTGATTGGTATGGCTGAAAATGTGAACGTTATGTTAAAGTTGTTTATTGAATATTTACAAATTGAAAGAAATTATTCACAATATACAATTGGGTCTTATGAATATGATGTGAAAGATTTTTTTATGTTCATGAGTGAACAAAATATTAAAGGTGTAGAGGATGTTGCTTACTTAGATATCCGTATCTACCTAACAAAGTTGTATGAAGAAAAGCTTGCGAGGAAATCTGTTGCAAGAAAAATTTCCAGTCTTCGCAGCTTTTACAAATTCCTGCTTCGGGAAAAAATGATTGAGGAAAATCCATTTACGCTTGTATCGATTCCAAAAGCAGAAAAGCGGCTGCCGAACTTTTTTTATGGTGATGAAATGCAGTCATTATTTGATGCGTGTAATACAGAAACGCCGCTTGGAGTAAGAAACCTAGCGATACTGGAATTATTGTATGCGACTGGGATTCGTGTTGGCGAGTGCAGTCAATTGCGGCTAAAGGATGTGGATTTCTTTTTATCAACGATTCTCGTTCACGGAAAAGGCCATAAAGACCGATACGTACCTTTTGGCAGTTTTGCTCATGATGCATTAGAACAATACATACATAACGGTCGAAAACAGTTAATGAAAACCCAAAATACTCACGACTTTCTTTTCGTTAATTATCGTGGCGGTCCTCTAACAACAAGGGGAATAGGTGTTATTTTAAATAAAATACTTGAGGAATCCTCTTATAACGGGAAAATCCATCCTCATATGCTCCGTCATACGTTTGCAACACATCTGCTGCAAAATGGGGCAGACATGAGAACGGTTCAAGAGTTGTTAGGTCACGCCTTTCTTTCATCAACACAAAAATATACCCATGTAACAAATGAGTATTTAAGAAAATCCTACATGTCCCACCATCCTAGGGCATAAAGAAGAAAAGAGGAAGCAGTTCGTCCAGGAATGAACAGAACGTTAGCATAGATGAATTTGATAAGCGATATTAAGGAGGTTTTTTGATGACGGAATTTCATGCGACCACTATTTTTGCCATTCAGCACAAAGGGAAATGTGCAATGGCTGGTGATGGTCAAGTTACCTTTGGAAACGCAGTTGTCATGAAACATACAGCTAGAAAGGTAAGAAAGCTTTTCAATGGTAAAGTTTTAGCTGGCTTTGCCGGCTCTGTAGCAGATGCCTTTACATTATTTGAATTATTTGAAGGTAAACTCGAGGAGTATAATGGGAATTTGCAGCGTGCGGCTGTTGAGCTGGCAAAATTATGGAGAAGCGATAAGGTTCTAAGAAGATTGGAAGCTATGTTAATCATCATGGATGAAAAAGATTTACTCCTTGTATCAGGAACAGGGGAAGTCATTGAACCGGATGATGGGATTTTAGCAATTGGTTCAGGCGGGAACTACGCATTATCAGCCGGACGATCTTTAAAGAAATTTGCTGGAGAGCATTTGACGGCGAAGGAAATTGCAAAGGCATCCCTTGAAATTGCCTCTGAAATTTGTGTTTATACAAATGACAATATTATCGTTGAAGAGTTATAGTGGGAAAGGAGTCCGTGTACATGGGAATAGGAATAAATTTAACACCCCGTCAAATTGTTGAACGACTTAACCAATATATAATCGGGCAAAGCGATGCTAAAAAAGCAGTTGCCGTTGCACTTCGTAACCGCTATCGCCGCAGTCTGCTTGATGAAAAAATCCGCGATGAAATCAGTCCGAAAAATATTTTAATGATTGGGCCAACCGGTGTAGGTAAAACAGAGATTGCCAGAAGGATAGCAAAACTGGTACAGGCACCATTTGTGAAAGTAGAAGCAACTAAATTTACTGAAGTTGGCTATGTTGGCCGTGATGTTGAATCAATGGTCCGGGATCTTATTGAAACATCTGTTAGGCTCATAAAAGAAGAAAAAATGCAGAGTGTAAAGGGAAGAGCAGAAAAGAACGCCAATCAGCGGTTAATTGAACTGCTTGTACCGTCAAATAAAAAAACGGCTTCCATTAAAAACCCTCTTGAAATGCTTTTTGGCGGCGGAAGCAATCAGGATCAACAGGATACAAGCGGTTCGGATGAAGCTAATCTTCAAGAAAAACGGCAAAGTATTCAGGCCAAGTTAGCTGCAGGAGAATTAGAAAATGAGATTGTAACTGTCGAAGTGGAAGAAAATCAGCCGTCCATGTTTGATATGCTGCAGGGTTCTGGTATGGAGCAGATGGGCTTGAACATGCAGGATGCATTAGGAAATTTAATGCCAAAGCGCCGCAAGAAAAGGAAGCTAGCCGTTCATGAAGCGCGAAAAGTATTGACACAAGAAGAAGCCCAGAAGTTAATCGATATGGACGAGGTAACACAAGAAGCGATATATCGTGCAGAGCAATCGGGAATTATTTTTATTGATGAAATTGATAAAATTGCAAGCAAAAACAGCGGTGGATCATCAACGGATGTGTCACGCGAGGGTGTACAGCGGGACATTCTACCAATTGTAGAAGGGTCTACGGTAGTTACAAAATACGGCTCTGTGAAAACAGATCATATTCTTTTTATTGCTGCAGGTGCTTTTCACATTGCGAAGCCGTCTGATTTAATTCCAGAGCTGCAGGGGAGATTTCCAATCCGGGTTGAGCTTACAAAATTAACAACAGAAGATTTCGTGAAAATACTTATTGAACCAGATAATGCATTAATTAAACAATATGAAGCATTATTGGCAACTGAAGGTATACAAATTGAATTTTCTGACGATGCTATTACTAAGATAGCTGAAGTTGCTTTTGAGGTGAATCAAAATACTGATAATATCGGGGCAAGACGTCTGCACACTATATTAGAAAAGCTGCTTGAGGATTTATCCTTTGAGGCACCGGAAATCACAATGGAGAAGATTATTATTACACCGCAATATGTGGAAGAGAAGCTCGGTGCGATTTCGCGGAATAAAGATTTAAGTCGTTTTATTCTCTAAGTACTAATTTGTGTAAAACGGATAGGATTATGAGGGAAATAAAACTAAAAAATAGATAAAGAATATTTGGGTGTTAGTTAATAGGAGGAAGAATGTAATGGATTTATTATCAAAAACAAGAAAAATTAATGCAATGCTGCAAAAGGCTACTGGAAAGTCAGTTAACTTCAAAGAGATGGCTGAAACATTGAGTGATGTCATTAATTCAAACATCTTTGTGGTAAGCCGTCGAGGTAAATTGCTTGGTTTCTCTGTTAATCAACAGATTGAAAATGACCGGATGAAAAAAATGCTAGAGGATCGTCAATTCCCTGAAGAATATACAAAAAATTTATTCAGCATTAATGAAACAACACCAAACCTTTCAATTGAAAGTGATTATTCTGCTTTTCCATCAGAAAACAAGGACCTTTTTGCTAGCGGTTTAACAACGGTTGTGCCAATTATTGGCGGAGGAGATCGCCTTGGTACACTTATTTTGTCAAGATTAGAAGAACAGTTCTGTGATGATGATTTAATTCTTGCGGAATATGGTGCAACGGTTGTCGGGATGGAAATTCTTCATGAGAAGGCAGAGGAAATTGAAGAGGAAGCACGTAGTAAAGCGGTTGTTCAAATGGCTATCAGCTCATTATCATATAGTGAACTAGAAGCAATTGAACATATATTTGAAGAATTAAACGGTACGGAAGGACTGTTGGTTGCTTCAAAGATTGCTGACCGAGTAGGTATTACTCGTTCTGTAATTGTGAACGCACTTCGTAAGCTTGAAAGTGCAGGCGTTATTGAATCGCGTTCATTAGGAATGAAGGGAACTTACATTAAGGTTCTAAATGATAAATTTTTACTTGAACTAGAAAAATTAAAGACAAACTAATAAATCAATGGAAAATCATCTGTTTGTATGCAGATGATTTTTTTTATTTTTTTGTTGTTGTTATATAAGAAAACTTTTTGTAACAAAGTGTGAATATTTTTCGACAAATTGTAAAGATAGTAATAAATATAGTTTTTACAATTTGTGATTACTAAAATTAATAGTTAATATTTATTAGTCATCTTCTATCTAATTAAGCGTTTATAGGTATATTGGATTAAATATCTTAATTTATTTTTGTCGGTATTGTATAGCAGGTCTTTAATCAATTACAATAAACAAAGGGATATTGGGCGTGTTTGTTCAAAATGGGACTATTTACTTAATAAAATTAACACTACAGTCGTAGACATATTATTACGATTTCATTACAATAAGATTTGTAACTATGGATTCGTCCTATTTCCTCAAAATTCTACATATTTCTTCTATTTTAATTATTATAGGGATATAGAGGTGTAATTATGAGCTTATTTTCAGGCACGATATCCACGTTGGAGAATGCGCTAAATTATTCATCCGCAAAACAAAAGGTCATCTCACAAAATATTGCGAACGTGGATACACCGAATTATAAAGCAAAGGATGTCAGCTTCAAAGCTGCCCTTGATCAAGCTGTTGGACAATCAATCCCAACAAATCGTTCCGACAATAGACATTATGTCTTTACAAAATCATTAGACCCATCCATCTCGATTATGAACAAAAAATCAGTTTCTTATAACGAGAATGGCAATAGTGTTGACATCGATCAGGAAATGTCAGATTTAGCCAAAAATCAAATCTACTATAATGCATTGACAGAAAGAATCAGCGGGAAATTTTCAACACTGCAGAATGTGATTAGAGGTGGGAAGTAATGTCAATCTTCCATAGTATGAATACAACAGCGTCAGCGTTAACAGCGCAGCGTCTCCGAATGGATGTTGTATCATCAAATATGGCCAATGCTGATACAACGCGTGCTAAGCTAGTTAACGGAGAATGGGAGCCCTATCGACGGAAATCGGTTGTTATGCAGGCAAAGGAAGATCAATTTTCTTCTTATCTGCAGACGGCCTTAAATACTAGCAGCCAGGGTGCTGGCAACGGTGTAAAAGTAAGCAAAATCGTTGAAGATGAAACGCCATTTCAGCTTGTGTATGATCCGACGCACCCAGATGCAAATGAAGAAGGATATGTACAAAAACCAAATGTTGACCCATTGAAGGAAATGGTTGATCTAATGAGTGCAACAAGATCATATGAGGCGAATGTTACGGTTTTAAATGCATCTAAGAACATGCTGATGAAAGCACTAGAAATTGGTAAGTAAAGGAATGACTGATAAATGAACCCTATTTCGTTTACACCGGCAGCATCAACCAATATGTTGAAAGCTTCACAATCTGCTGTAACTCCTGCTCAGGCACAGAAAAGTTTTTCATCCTTTCTTAAGGATTCAATAGAGAAAGTTAACCAGGCACAAGTTGAATCAGATAAATTGACTGAAAAATTAGCACTTGGGCAAAACGTTGATTTGCATCAGGTAATGATTGCTTCACAAAAAGCGAGTATTACCATGCAGATGACACTTGAAATTCGCAATAAAGCTGTTGAAGCATATCAAGAAATGATGAGAATGCAAGTTTAATAGGAAATTTTGTTTAGTTTGGCGGTTATTTACTACTGACCAATCAGATTTAATAACCGGGGGAAAACCATGAAGGAAATGTTACAAAAATTTATCTATCCACTAAAAGAGTACTGGACAAGCCGCACCAAAAAACAGCGAATTGTTTGGATAAGTGCTGTAGCTTGTATTTTATTGGCCGCCGGGGTCATTACTTTTTTGACAACAAGGACAAACCTAGTGCCTCTATATAGCAATCTCACTCCTTCTGAGACCGGTTCTATTAAAGAAAGCCTCGATGGAAGAGGGATTGAATCAGAAATAACTGATGGGGGTCAAACGATTAACGTTCCAGAGGAAATTGTAGATTCATTGAAAGTCGAACTGGCTGCAGAGGGCTTGCCTAAATCAGGCAGTATTGATTATTCCTTTTTTAGTCAAAATGCGGGTATGGGAACAACTGAAAATGAATTTAATGTGCTGAAGCTGGATGCTATGCAAACAGAGCTGGCAAATCTTATAAAAGGGATTGAAGGAATTACTGATGCAAATGTAATGATTAATCTCCCTGAAGCTAGTTTATTCGTCAACGATCAAGTCAAAGAGGCCTCAGCTTCGATTGTATTAAATACAAAACCAGGCTATCAATTTGAACAAAATCAAATTACAGCTTTATATCAATTGGTTTCAAAAAGTGTTCCAAACCTGCCTACAGATAATATCGTCATAATGAACCAAAACTTTGAGTATTTTGATTTAAAAAGTGAAAATAATTTAGCCGGCTCTATGTTTGCGAACCAACAGGAAGTAAAAAAGGAAATTGAACGAGATGTACAGCGACAAGTACAAACTATGCTAGGCACATTGATGGGGCAGGATAAAGTTGTTGTTTCTGTAACAGCAGATATCGACTTTTCCCAGGAAAATCGTGAAGAGAACCTCGTGACACCTGTTGATGAGGAAAATATGGAAGGGATTGCAATCAGCGCCCAAAAAATTACCGAAGCGTACACAGGTACGGGCAATGCACCTGAAGGAGTTCCTCAAGCAGAGACAACAGGAGATACTGGATATACGGAAGCATCTGGAAGTACTAATAACGGTGATTACGAAAAAGTAGATGATACGATTAATTACGAGATTAATAGAATTCGAAAAGAAATTGTTGAAAGTCCGTACAAGGTGAGAGATCTCGGGATTCAGGTGATGGTAGAGCCGCCAGAAGCGGATAATCCTGAATCATTATCTGGGGAACGAATAGACGATATTAAAAATATGCTTGCAACGATTGTTAGAACTTCCATTGATAAAAATGAAAATCCTGAGCTAACAGATGATGACATTAATCAAAAAATATCTGTATCTGTTCAGCCTTTTAAAGGAAAAGTTACATTTGATGATGGGGAGAAGTTCCGAGTTCCATGGTGGGTTTATGCTATTGGTGGAGTGCTTGTTGCGGTAATTGGATTGTTGGTATTCCTGTTTATGAGAGCCCGTAGACAGCGCATTGAGGAAGAAGAGGTTAGTATGGAAGATTTCATTCAGCCTATTGAAGTTCCTGATGTAAATGAAAGTCATGAAACGGAAAACAGTCTCCGCAAAAAACAGCTAGAAAAAATGGCAAAGGAAAAGCCGGAGGAATTTGCAAAACTGTTGCGCTCATGGATAGCTGAGGACTAAAGGGAGAGGATTAAGATGGCGAGAAAAGAACAAAAGGAATTAAGTGGAAAGCAAAAGGCGGCCATTCTTTTAATTTCTCTCGGTCCTGATGTTTCTGCATCAGTTTATAAGCATTTAAGCGAAGAAGAAATTGAAAAATTAACCTTAGAAATTTCCGGAGTAAAAAGGGTGGACAGTCAGGCTAAGGAAGAAGTAGTGGAAGAGTTCCATCAAATTGCGCTTGCACAGGATTATATTGCACAGGGCGGGATTGGTTATGCAAAAACCGTTCTTGAAAAGGCGCTTGGTGAAGAGCAGGCAACTGTTATTTTAAACCGCCTTACGTCTTCATTACAGGTACGTCCTTTTGACTTCGCCAGAAAGGCGGACCCTGCCCAGATTCTAAATTTTATTCAAAATGAGCACCCGCAAACCATTGCCTTAATTCTTTCCTATTTAGATGCGCAGCAGGCTGGTCAAATCCTATCAGAGCTGCCACAGGAGATGCAAGCGGATATTGCAAAACGAATTGCCGTTATGGACAGCACGTCTCCAGAAATAATAAATGAGATCGAACAGATATTAGAACGAAAGCTGTCAACAACGGTTACGCAGGACTACACGCAAACAGGTGGTATTGAAGCTGTTGTTGAGGTTTTAAATGGTGTTGATAGAACAACTGAGAGAACGATATTAGATGCACTCGAAATACAGGATCCCGAACTGGCCGAAGAAATTAAAAAACGAATGTTTGTTTTCGAAGATATTGTTACATTGGATAATCGTTCCATTCAACGGATTATTCGTGAATGTGAAAATGAAGATCTTTTACTATCACTCAAAGTATCTAGTGATGAAGTGAAGCAAACAGTCTTTAAAAACATGTCAACACGAATGGTTGAAACATTTAAGGAAGAAATGGAGTATTTGGGCCCTGTTCGATTACGTGATGTAGAAGAAGCTCAATCACGGATTGTTGCAATCATACGCCGTTTAGAAGAAGCAGGAGAAATTGTCATAGCCCGTGGTGGAGGAGATGATATCATTGTCTAGGCTCATTAAGTCACAATGGCCGGATGCCCCATCAGATAAAAAAGTCATTTCAATAAAATTATTTAATATCCCTGAAGTAAATGAGGATTTCTCTGCAAAGGCAGCCCCAGAACCAGAATCAGAAACCTCTTTTCAAATAATTGAGGAGGCACTGCTTGAAGCCGACAGAATCAAGTCGCAGGCAAAAAGTGAGGCCGAACAACTCTTTGCTCAGGCGCAGCAAGCCCGGGATGCATGGATAGAGGAACGGGAATTGTTGATAAATCAAGCCAGGGAAGAAGGCTATAGTGCTGGTTGGGTGCAAGGTGAAACGAAGGGATATTCTGAGTATCAAGAAAAACTGCAGTCAGCTGAACAAATCATTCATGCTGCCCAAAAGGATTATCATGCATATTTAGACACATCCGAAAACACCATTTTAGAATTGGCCGTGGGAATTGCTGAGAAAATTGTTAATCAAAAGATTGAAGATGATCATGGTTACTTTTTATCACTGGTAAAAAAGGCAGTCCGGGAGGTAAAGGAATTTCAGGAAGTGGAAATACACGTACATCCTGAAAACTACGAATACCTTCTTTCCAAAAAGGAAGAACTGCTAGCTGTTTTTCCACATGATACAACGCTTTTTATTTATCCGGATAGTGATTTATCTGAAGGCAGCTGCCGGTTAGAATCTCCATATGGCCGTATTGATGCAAGTATCGATACCCAGGTTTCAGAAATAAAACGAAAACTGTCTGAATGGCTGGAGCGTGATCATCATGAAGGCAGCTGAATTAGTTCACAGTCTTGATGACATTGACTCCTATAAACGGTATGGGAGAGTCAAACAAGTTGTCGGTCTTATGATTGAATCGCAAGGACCAGAAAGCTCGATTGGAGACTTGTGTCTTATCCACGTCCGACATCGAAAACACAGGGTGATTCAAGCAGAGGTGGTAGGGTTTAAGGGGGAAATTGTCATTCTGATGCCCTATACATCTGTAAATGATATTGCGCCGGGCAGCCTTGTCGAAGCTACATTGAAGCCGCTAGAAATTAAAGTTGGGTCTGCGTTAATTGGCAATGTAATTGATGCATTAGGAAACCCACTTGACGGAAACGATTTACCAAAGGGTCTAATCACTGTACCTACAGAGCAATCCCCGCCAAATCCGTTAAAAAGGCCGCCGATATCTGAACCAATCGAAGTAGGTGTACGGATGATTGATAGTTTATTAACGGTTGGAAATGGTCAGCGTGTCGGTATTTTTGCCGGAAGTGGTGTGGGTAAAAGTACACTGCTTGGGATGGTGGCACGAAATACAAAAGCTGATTTAAACGTTATAGCCTTGATTGGTGAACGGGGCCGAGAGGTACGAGAATTTATCGAGAAAGATCTTGGGTCAGAGGGATTGCAGCGTTCCATAGTTGTTGTAGCAACCTCTGATCAGCCTGCCTTGATGCGTATAAAAGGAGCCCTTACAGCCACAGCAATTGCTGAATATTTTCGCGATCAAGGTATGAATGTGATGTTAATGATGGACTCTGTCACGCGGTTTGCCATGGCACAAAGGGAAGTTGGACTGGCAATAGGCGAACCCCCTACGACAAAAGGATATACACCATCTGTTTTCGCTTTACTACCAAAGTTATTGGAGCGAACAGGAACAAATGAACTTGGTTCTATTACTGCTTTTTATACCGTTCTTGTTGATGGTGATGATATGAATGAGCCGATAGCTGACACAGTACGAGGCATACTTGACGGGCATTTTGTACTTGATCGAAGCCTGGCAAATAAAGGTCAGTATCCTGCCGTTAATGTACTAAAAAGCGTCAGCCGCGTGATGAATAATATCGTTAATCGGGAACATGTTAAATCAGCTGAGAGGCTAAGGGAGCTTTTAAGTACGTATTATAATGCAGAGGATTTAATTAATATTGGTGCATATAAAAAGGGATCTTCAAGGGAGATAGACACGGCCATCCAATTATATCCTGAGATTATTTCCTTTTTAAAGCAGGCAACCCATGAAAAGATGTCCTTAAAGGATAGTGTCAATACCTTATATCAATTAATCGGAAATGGAGAATAACATCATGGGGTACCAATTTAAGCTTGAAAAAATTATGTCTGTGAAGGAACGCGAGAAAAACGAAGCACTTACTGTCTATAATGATTCAGTAAAGCGATTTGAAGAAGTAGCTGAAAAGCTTTATGAATTGCTGAAAAAGAAAGAGGATCTAGAAAGCTATCAGTCAATGAAGCTTGTAAGCGGCTTACCTGTTCAGGAGATAAGACATCATCAGCAATTTATTGTAAACCTGCAAAAATCAATTGAGCAATATCAGCAAATGGTGTTGAATGCCCGTAATCATATGATTTTTCAACAGGAAAAGCTGATGCAAAGGAATATCGAAGTGAAAAAATATGAAAAAATGAAGGAAAAGGGCTTGCGTGAGTTCCTGGATGAAGTAAAGCAGGTGGAAGCGAAACAAATGGACGATATCTCGATTCAACACTTTGTACATCGAGGAAGCTAGGTGTAACCATGGAAAAGTTAATAGAAGAACAGGAAGAAAAGAAATACAGTAAAATACAATGGTTTTTTGTAGTGATTGTCATTCCGGCCTTATTTGCCTTAACTGTAGCTGTCCTTGTATTAACTGTTGCAGGTATAAATGTATTTGAAAAAGCTGACGAGCTTCGAGACAAAATTCCGTTTGTACCGACAAGGGAAGAAGCGAGTGATAAGCAGGCACTTAATGAAGCGGAAAGTTCAGTAACAAAGTTGAAGGCAGAAATGAAAGATAGAGAAGCGGCTATCGCAAAACTTGAAGCAGACATAAAAGGAAAAGATTCAGAAATTGAGACACTTCTGCTGGAAAAGGAACAATTACAATCACAAATAGATGAGTTGCTTTTAGACGAGAAGACAGGACAGCAGAGCTTTAATGATATTGTCAATACATTTGAATCCATTTCAGCCAAAAAGGCAGCACCTATTATTGCTGAAATGAATGATGATGAAGCATTAAAAATATTATCAAGCTTAAAGCCCGATATATTAGCAGCAATACTTGAAAAAATGAATGCGGCAGATGCAGCTAAATATACAGCATTATTAACAAATAACAGCAGTAGAGAATAGACATCGATTTAATTATGTACTGAAAGGAGGTGAATTAGTAGAGATGCAAATCGGAGCATTAGGCAGTATTTCACAATCTCCTGTATCGCAAACAGCAAAAACGAACATTTCTAATAAACAAGGATTTGCTCATATATTATCCGGTCTGGGGCAGCCAAAAACAAGCGGCGAAAGGGAACTGTCTACAAGTCAGGACACACTTATGCTTTCGAGTGAAGAGCTTAAAGAAATTGTCCAGCTATTACAAGCCTCTGACTTAACCGAAATTGAATCAGGAAGTGCCATAATAGAGCAATTGCTTGGAGAAGGAAATGCTGATGTATCTAAACTAATTTTAGATGAGCTGCATCTAGATGAAGCTGAATTAAAATCGGCAATAAAGGGTTTCTTACAGGGGTTGAAAGTAGAAAAGAATGATGGAAATAAACTTCAAACTGGGGAAGAGCTTTCGGAGCTACTAGAGAAGTTGCCTGACATGGATTTAAATGAAGCATTGATGTCAGTGCTTGGACTTCTACCGGCAGTAAATATCGATCAAACGACGTTTACGACAGACCAGCAAGGAATTCAGTTAGCCAAAACCTTCAAACTTCTTGAATTACTTTTACACTATGAAAAGCCCAATGAAAACAATTTACAGATGGAAAAGCTTCTACAAAAAACTACTGATCAGCTAGAAGCTATTTTGAACGGAAATTCTTCTAATAGCAAAGCGGAATTGCTAGACAAAGTGTTTGCTCCGCTTGTAAAAGAATTAAATCAGTCTGAAGAGATTAAGAGTTCGACAGATGGAAACTATAACACCAGGTTTAATCCAAGTGGTCAGATGCATTCTCTTTCATTCCTGTCAAAACAGGACCAATTAGTATTGCTGCAGGAGCAATCAGGTCAAATGGTTACAAAAGATCAGCTCATCAAACAATTCGAATCGATCCTGGCCAAAAGTCAGTTCATTACTTCAGGCGGGAGTCAAAAGCTGTTTATTAAGCTGTACCCAGAACATTTAGGGGCGTTACGAATTGAATTAACACAGCAGGATTCTTTACTGACAGCAAAAATTTTAACTACAACTGCAAATGCTAAGGATCTATTAGAATCGCAAATTCAAAGTCTAAAGCAGGCTTTTGTTTCTCAAAATCTTCAAGTGGAAAAAATTGAAATTGCTCAGCAGTTTCAACAGGAGCGATTCTTTAATCGAGATCCACAAAAGGAGCCGGAACAACAGCAGCCGGGCCAGCAGGATGAAAAGCAGGAAAGTGGTGGAAATCAGTCGCTTGCTGCTTCTTTCGAGGAAGTCCTGTTAAATGTAGAAGCGTAGGAGTGAAAGCAAATGACCAATACTATTGATTCTAATCTTTATCTCTCCAATTACCAGAAGGCGGAAAGGAAGACTGGGTCATCAGAGCTAGGTAAGGATGACTTTTTAAAGCTGTTAATGACACAGCTGCAAAATCAAGATCCATCAAACCCAATGCAGGATACTGAGTTTATTGCTCAAATGGCACAATTTTCTTCTTTGGAGCAGATGACAAATATGAACAGTACGCTCGAACGGTTTATGTCACAGCAGCAGCAAAGTTTACTCATTTCCTATAATCAATTTGTTGGTCAAGAGATTACCTGGCATAAACTGATCGAACGAGAGGATGGTACACAAGAAGTGAAGGAAGGGTCAGGTAAGGTTGCGAGTATTCAGTATAAGGATGAAAATGTACTTTTTATTCTTGAAGACGGTACAGAGCTTGAACCGGCCAATATTTCACAAGTAAACGAAACCACTCCTGAGTCAAACATGATTCAAGCGAGCATGATGATTGGCAAAAAAGTAACGTTCGTAAATGAATCAAATGAGGAAGTAACTGCCACAATCAAATCAGTTTCGTTTAAAAATGGAAAAGCAGCCTTTCAATTAGACGATGCAGATAACACGGCAATAACAGCATCACAAATGATTAAAATCGAATAAAGGGGAGGTATTTCATGCGAGTATACAGACCGCTGACACAGCCACTTATTCAGGGAAATATGAAAAAAACGCAAAAATCAGACCAGCAGTCTGGTACATCCTTTGCAGCGGAACTCCAATCGGCGATCAAACCGAATCAAGATAAACTAACGATATCAAAGCATGCTAAGGAGAGGCTTGAACAAAGAGGCATTACCATTAATGAGGCACGCTGGGAGCAGATTGATGAAAAAGTGAAGCAGGCTAAAAACATGGGCGTGAAAGAATCCCTTGTACTTTTAGAAGATGCGGCCTTAATTGTCAGTGCGAAAAATAATACGGTTATTACAGCCATGAACAGGGCTGAAGCCGCAACTCAAATATTCACGAACATCAATGGCACAATTTTAATGGATGAATAAGGCTGGACCTATAAGGAAGCCTTAAAGCTGCCGACCGACTGACGCAGCTAGTTCTGAAGGGAGAAATGGGACATGCTAAGATCAATGTATTCCGGAATCAGCGGAATGAAAAACTTTCAAACAAAATTAGATGTAATCGGAAATAATATCTCAAATGTTAACACTTACGGATTCAAAAAAGGCCGTGTAACGTTCCAGGATTTGGTGAGTCAAAGTATTTCCGGTGCTAGTGCACCTTCTACTACGACACAAATGGGTGGTGTTAATCCTAAGCAGGTGGGATTAGGATCACAGTTATCGACTATCGATACCATAGACACTCAAGGAAGCTTACAAACCACTGCTAGAACATTGGACTTAGCTATATCAGGTGATGGATATTTTATCCTTGCCAAAGGAGATGGAAATGAAAAGACTTATTCACGGGCAGGTAATTTTTATTTAGACGATGAAGGAAATGTTGTCAATTCTGATGGGAAATATCTTCAAGGTCAGGGAAAAATAAAAATAAACATTCCTACTAATGCAAAAAGCTTCAGTATCGGTAATGACGGTACCGTTTCTTATATAGATAATGCAGGTGCTCTGCAAACAGCTGGTCAGATTTCAATTGCTAAATTTGCCAATAACGGTGGGTTAGAGAAAGTTGGTGCTAATAACTATCAAGAATCAACGAACTCTGGGGATCCAAAAGTAGATGTTCCTGGAGGAGCCAACGGACAAGGTACCATCGTATCTGGTGCTCTGGAAATGTCAAACGTTGACCTTTCGGAAGAATTTACCGACATGATTGTAGCACAGCGGGGATTCCAGGCTAATACAAGAATTATCACAACATCAGATGAAATACTGCAGGAATTAGTAAATCTAAAACGCTAATTTAAGGGAGGGATAGGGTTAAAGGGCCTCCTTTAACCCTTAATTTAACAGTGATTAGAGTATCGCGATTAAACGGGAAACCATTTATAATTAATGCGTTATACATAGAAACAATAGAGTCTTTTCCAGATACAACCATTACACTGACAAATGGCAGTAAGTATATTGTCAAAGAAAAGGAAGAAAAGGTGCTGGAGTTGATTCGTGAATTCTACCAAACTGTAAATCTTCTTGGTCAACAGATAGGGGGAAATGATAGTGAAGAATAATAAGCTTGTCATGATCATGTTAATCCTTCTTGTTGCGATTGCCCTAGTTGGAGCAGTGGCTGTTGTAATGGTGTTGAATCATAATGGTCAAGATAAAAATGCAGAACCGACGATTGATGAAGTCCTTGAGGCTTCTGTAGATATTCCGGAAATTACAACGAACCTTGCTGATGATGCTTTTATCCGTATTTCATTTAAAATTCAAACAGATAGTAAAGAAGCGAAAGAAGAATTAGAAAAACGTAATTTTCAAGTGAACAATATTATTATCCTGGAATTATCTGAACTAACTTCTGACACGATAAAAGGGAAAGAAGGTCAAATGCAGCTGGAAGAAAAGCTTAAGACTGGTATCAATGAGGTTATGCAGGATGGTGAAGTTGAAAAGGTGTATATCACGCAATTCCTCCTCCAGTAAGAGACATCCCAAGAAAAGTTTAATACATGGAGGTGAGTTTGATGTCAGGAGATGTACTTTCTCAGCATGAGATAGATGCATTATTGTCCGCGCTGTCAACAGGGGAAATGAATGCAGATGAATTAAAGAAAGAGGAAGATGAGAAGCGGGTAAAAGTATATGACTTCAAAAGGGCTCTGCGTTTTTCAAAAGACCAAATCCGCAGCTTAACGCGGATCCATGAAAACTTCGCAAGACTCTTAACAACCTTTTTTTCTGCTCAATTAAGAACATATGTCCAAATTAGTGTCGCATCTGCTGATCAAATTCCATACGAAGAATTTATTCGCTCCATACCAAAAATGACGATACTAAATGTATTTGATGTCCCACCGTTAGAAGGTCGAATCCTAATGGAAGTCAATCCTAATATTGCGTATGCCATGATGGATAGAATGATGGGTGGTAAGGGGACAAGTATTAATAAGGTAGATAACTTAACAGAAATCGAAACAAAGATTATGTCAGCTATTTTTGAAAAGGCATGTGATTATCTTCAAGAAGCATGGGAAACCATTGTTGAGATAGACCCAATTTTGTCAGAATTTGAAGTGAATCCACAGTTCTTACGCATGGTATCACCAAATGAGACGGTTGTTGTCATTTCTCTGAATACGGCCATTGCAGATACGAGTGGGATGATTAATATCTGTATACCACATGTTGTGCTCGAGCCGATTATACCCAAATTATCGATTCAATATTGGATGCAGACAGACAAAAAAGTCCGGGAGCCGGAAGAGGTCAAACGGATTGAAAAGAAAATTCAACAGGCGGAAATCCCCATTTCAGTCGAGCTGGGTTCGGCAAACATATCGATACAGGATTTTCTCATGCTTGATATTGGCGATGTGATTGAATTAAATCAATCGATTGATGAACCTTTACTGTTAAAAGTTGGCGAGGTTCCTAAATTCGTCGGGCAGCCAGGGAAAATGAATAAAAAATTAGCGCTTCAAGTATTAGATACATGGAAGGGGGGAGATGACGAACATGAGTAATGAAATGCTTTCACAGGAAGAGATTGATGCTTTACTCAGAGGTAGTGATGATGTATCTGTGGTCACTTCTGATTTCAATATGGATGAATTTTTATCTGAAATGGAAAAAGATGCGCTGGGAGAAATAGGCAATATTTCATTTGGAAGCTCTGCTACTGCGTTGTCTACTCTATTAAATCAAAAGGTTGATATTACAACTCCGGAAGTTTCAGTTGTACTACAGCATCGATTAACCGAGGAATTTCCTCATCCGTATGTAGCCATTCAAGTAAGCTATACACAAGGCTTTTCCGGTACGAATTTATTAGTGATTAAACAAAGTGATGCCGCTATTATTGCGGATTTAATGCTTGGAGGTGATGGAAGAAACCCATCGGAGATGATGGACGAAATCCAAATGAGTGCAGTTCAAGAAGCCATGAATCAAATGATGGGCTCTGCAGCAACATCAATGTCAACCATCTTTAGTAAACGAGTGGATATTTCGCCACCTTCTATTGATATATTAGATATGCTCCAAGGTACTGGAACTGATAAAATTCCAAATGAAGATAAGCTGGTAAAGGTCTCTTTTCGCTTAAAAATTGGTGATTTAATTGATTCCAATATTATGCAGCTGCTTCCGCTCGACTTTGCCAAAGGGTTAGTAGATGAATTATTAAACCCGATTGCAGATACCATTCAAGATGTGAATGTACCACCGCAGCCTGTTGAAAACTATCAGGAACTGCAGAATAATCAAGTGTCTCAAAACCAGCTTGACTATCCTGGACAACAAAGCAATACGGTACAGGCTCCTTTTGGTTCAGGCAGCCAGCAGCATGAACAGTCTTTTTACCAACAGAATTATTCGGGTAATCAAATGGGTGCGAATCCTGTGAATCAACCTATTGGTCCACAGCATTTTGGTTCTGCGAATCATCCTGGTGTTCAACCAAATGTACAGCCGGCGATGTTCTCAAATTTTGAACCGTACCATATGCAAGAAAATGAACCAAAAAACCTTGATATGCTGCTTGATATACCGTTACAAGTTACGGTTGAATTAGGCCGAACGAAAAGGTCAGTGAAAGAAATACTTGAGCTGTCTCCTGGTTCAATCATTGAACTAGATAAGCTGGCTGGTGAACCAGTCGATATTCTTATCAACAGCAGATTGATCGCCAAGGGAGAAGTGGTTGTGATTGATGAAAACTTTGGTGTTAGGGTTACTGACATTATTAGCCAATCAGACCGAATCAAAAAGCTAAAATAACGTAAAGTTAAATCATTTCAACAAGATCAATACAAAAATCACTATGGGGGTAGAAGATTAATGGCGCATAGAATTTTAGTTGTAGATGATGCTGCATTTATGAGGATGATGATAAAGGATATATTAACAAAGAATGGCTATGAGGTTGTCGGGGAAGCTGCAGATGGTCAACAGGCTGTTGAAAAATATAAAGAACTGCATCCTGACCTTGTTACAATGGATATCACGATGCCTGAAATGGATGGTATCACTGCATTAAAAGAAATTAGAAAAATGAACCCAAATTCTAAGGTGATCATGTGTTCTGCAATGGGACAGCAGGCTATGGTTATTGATGCGATTCAAGCGGGGGCAAAGGATTTTATTGTTAAACCATTTCAAGCTGACCGTGTATTGGAAGCCATCTCGAAGACGCTTGGTTAAGACTTATTTTTAGAGGGTGCAGGATGTTGCGTAACAAACAATTCTGTTTCATAGTCTTTTTTCTTATACTTGCTCTATTGGGGTTTCAGACACAAACCTCAGCAGAGCAAGTTAATAAAAGTGTAAAAGACTGCTTGGAACAACCTGATGCATGTGGAGAACAATTGGATACAAAACAGAGTATGACAACTGACAGTACTGATTCAAATCAATCAGCTGCTAATCGTACGGTAGGATTAACAATATGGGATTTTATCAAAATGATAGCAGCAACCGTTTTTGTTGTCGCACTGCTTTATATTATTTTGAAGTTTGTTAATAAAAAAGGACATTTATATAAAGGTTCGCAGCTAATAGAAAATTTAGGCGGTGCAACACTTGGTGCAAACCGATCTGTTCAATTAATCAAAGTAGGAAAGAAAATTCTTGTGGTCGGTGTTGGGGAAAATGTCCAATTGATAAAGGAAATTGATGATCTGCAAGAATATGAAGCGCTGCTTTCTGCTTATAACAGCAGAATGGATCAGCTGACACAACCTGGTGATATACTGTCAAAGGTATTGATGAAGAAGAGCGGTAGTTCCGAGAAAAAGAATGAGAGCAGCAGTTTTCAATCTTTGCTTAAAAAGCAGTTAGGTGATCTATCAAAAGGGAGACAGGAACTATACGATGAAATAGAGAAAGAGAAGGGTTCGGACAAGCAATGAATGAGTTCATGGAGTTTTTTAACAATAGTTCACCTGAAAATGTATCTACGTCTGTAAAGCTTGTACTTTTATTAACGGTTCTCTCTCTATCACCGAGTATTCTGATCCTAATGACTTGTTTTACCAGAATCGTCATTGTACTGTCCTTTGTCAGAACGGCTCTTGCCACACAGCAAATGCCGCCAAACCAGGTAATTATTGGATTATCATTGTTTTTGAGCTTCTTTATTATGGCACCTACCTTTCAGGAGGTAAATACAGAGGCATTGACACCCTTATTTAACAATGAAATCAATTTAGAACAGGCCTATGATAAAGCTGTTGTTCCATTTAAGGAGTTTATGAGTGCGAATACCAGACAAAAGGATTTGGCATTATTTCTAAATTATGCAAAAACAGAAAGCCCTAAGTCGATTCAGGATATACCGCTTACTGCTCTTGTTCCTGCCTTTGCGATCAGTGAGCTGAAAACAGCATTTCAAATAGGGTTTATGATCTTTATCCCTTTTTTAGTGATCGATATGGTGGTGGCCAGTGTTTTAATGTCTATGGGGATGATGATGCTTCCTCCTGTTATGATCTCATTACCGTTTAAAATCTTGTTATTTGTCCTTGTAGATGGATGGAACTTAGTTGTGAAATCTCTGCTACAAAGTTTTTAAGTAGGTGAAAAGAATGACTCCTGAAACGGTCATTGAAATAGCGGAAGAAGGAATATGGGTCGTTCTCTTGATTAGCGGCCCGCTTTTGGCACTTGCACTTGTCGTTGGATTGGTCGTAAGTATTTTTCAGGCTACAACACAAATTCAAGAACAAACATTAGCGTTTATTCCGAAAATTGTCGCTGTATTATTGGGTATTGTATTTTTTGGCCCTTGGATGCTCAGCCATTTAATTTCGTATACAAACAATATATTTTCAAATTTAATTAGGTTTATAGGCTGATTGTTATGGTGGAGATAATCGAAATGTTCCCTGTATTTTTGCTCATATTTGTCAGGGTAACATCCTTTTTCTTAATGATGCCTCTTTTTTCTTATCGGACAATCCCGACTACTTTTAAAGTAGGGTTTGGCTTTTTTTTAGCTATGATTTTGTTTGCTGATGTAGATGCGGCTGTGTTAGAAATTGATGGATTTTATATTTTGCTAATCCTTAAGGAAGCACTAATTGGCATTCTTCTAGGTTTCATAGCCTATTTGATTATGTCTGCTATCCAAACAGCAGGTGGATTTATTGATTTTCAAATGGGATTTGGCATGGTGAATGTGATGGATCCGCAAACAGGAGCCCAAAGCCCCCTGATGGGTCAGTATTTATATATCATTAGCTTATTTTTTCTTTTAATGGTTAACGGACATCATTTAATCATAGATGGAATTTATTATAGCTATCAATTTATTCCGCTTGATAAGGCTTGGCTGCCGCTAGGGTCTGAGAAAATGCTGCAATTTATATTAAAATCATTTAGTACGATGTTTATGATCGCACTGCAAATGTCTCTGCCGATTGTAGGGAGCCTGTTTCTTGTTGATGTTGCACTTGGTATTACTGCACGAACATTTCCACAGTTAAATATCTTTGTAGTGGGAATTCCGCTGAAAATTGGTGTCAGCTTTTTGATATTAATAGTCGTTATGGGCACGATGATGGCTGTTGTTTCGCGAATTTTTGAAACGATGCTGACTACAATGAGAGGGCTGTTGAATCTTCTTGGGGGTCTGTAACATTGAAACTAGTTACATTGGATTTGCAATTTTTTGCCGGTGAGAAAACAGAAAAAGCAACTCCTAAAAAGAGAACGGATGCAAGAAAAAAGGGTCAGGTTGCAAAAAGCCAAGATGTGAATACTGCAATTGGTTTACTTGCTGTTTTTATGTTTTTTTTATTTGCCGGTTCGTATTTATTGAAAAAACTAGTATCTATTCTTGAGCATTCTTTTCAAGATTATATGCTGATGGATTTGACAGAAGAAACGATTTTTATGATCCTTATCGAGCTGTTAAAAGAACTGGTTCTTTTTGTCGGTCCCATTATGCTGGTGGCTTTGGTGGCGGGTGTGGCAGCTAATTATTTTCAGGTCGGGTTCATTTTTTCAACGGAAGCGATTCAGATGAAACTAGAAAAAATAGATCCGATTAAAGGATTTAAGCGTATTTTCTCACTTCGCTCAATTGTTGAATTTTTAAAGTCCATTTTAAAAATTTGCATTGTCGGTATGATTACCTTTCTAGTAATCTGGAACAGCTTGGATGAAATCTTGACATTATCTCAAAAAACAGTTGGGGCTGCGTTTGCCTTTCTAGCAGATTTGACTGTTAAGATGGGGTTGTATGCAGGTGGCGCCTTATTATTTTTAGCTCTTCTGGACTTTCTTTACCAAAAATATGATTTTGAAAAAAATATCCGAATGTCAAAGCAGGATATTAAAGACGAATATAAGAATTCCGAAGGGGATCCGCTAATCAAGTCAAAGATTAAGCAAAAGCAGCGTGAAATGGCGATGAGCCGTATGATGCAGGAGGTCCCGAATGCAGATGTCATTATTACTAATCCAACTCATTATGCAATTGCTTTAAGATACGATGAAACCAAATTTGATGCACCGTTTGTCGTGGCAAAGGGTGTTGATTTTGTGGCTCAGAAAATCAAATTAGTCGCTAAGGAAAATGAAGTTATCATGATTGAAAATCGACCGTTGGCAAGGGCTCTATATAGTCAAACCGATATCGGGGATGTCATTCCTGAAGAATTTTTTAAAGCGGTCGCTGAAGTTTTAGCCTATGTATACCGAACGAAAAAAATGGTCAAGTAGCTTTTGGGGGATGAATCTGACATTGCAAACAGAAATGCAGATGTACAGCTAGGAATAAAGAATCAGGCATTGTGCTTTACTTATGGGGAGGGAATAACATGAAAGCAAGAGATTTAATTGTCATAATAAGCGTCATCATGATTGTTGCGATGCTCATTATTCCTCTTCCGACATGGTTATTAAGTATTTTACTTATTATAAATATTTCGTTAGCATTGTTAGTTCTGTTAACATCAATGAATATGACAGAGCCGCTCCAATTTTCTGTATTCCCATCTCTTTTGCTGCTCTTGACACTGTTTCGCTTAGGACTGAATATCTCAACTACCAGAGCAATTCTTACACATGGTGATGCTGGTGGAGTAGTTGAAACCTTTGGATCCTTTGTTGTCGGTGGGAATTTAATTGTTGGTATGGTTGTTTTCCTTATTTTGGTTATCATTAATTTCATTGTTATTACAAAAGGTTCTGAACGTGTATCTGAAGTAGCTGCGCGATTTACGCTGGATGCCATGCCAGGTAAGCAAATGAGTATTGATGCTGATTTGAATGCGGGAATGATTTCTGAACAACAGGCTAGGGAAAGACGTGAAAAAGTCAGCCGCGAGGCAGATTTTTATGGCTCAATGGATGGTGCCAGTAAATTTGTTAAAGGGGATGCAATAGCTGGTATCATCATCGTATTAATTAACTTGATTTTTGGAATTATTATTGGTGTCCTGCAGCAGGGTATGGGCATTGCAGACGCAGCAAGCCACTTTTCTCTATTAACGGTAGGCGATGGAATTGTAAGCCAGGTACCTGCATTATTAATCTCTACTGCAACAGGAATCGTTGTAACAAGAGCTACATCAGATGGAAATCTAGGTGAGGATATTGTATCCCAATTGCTAAACTTTCCTAAAATGCTGTATGTAACTGGTGGGACGATTCTCTGTTTAGGGTTATTTACGCCTATTAATGATGTTTTGACCATTCCGATTGCCGGACTTCTGATTTTTGCTGGCTGGAGGTTTACAAATATACCTGAGCAAGCAAAAGAACTCCTGCCAGATGCTGCTGAAGACGTTGAGACAGATGAAATGAAAAGTCCTGAAAGCGTTGTGAGCCTGTTAAACATGGACCCAATTGAATTTGAATTTGGCTATGGTTTAATACCGCTTGTTGATACAAACCAAGGTGGAGACCTACTCGATCGAATTGTCATGATTCGAAGACAGCTTGCTATCGAACTTGGCTTAGTCATTCCTGTTGTACGAATCCGAGATAATATTCAATTACAGCCAAACGAATATCGATTGAAAATAAAAGGCATCGAGATGGCGCATGGTGAGCTGCTATTAGATCATTATTTAGCCATGAGTCCGGGTACTGATGATGATTCAATTGTTGGAATTGATACAATCGAGCCTTCTTTCGGTCTGCCTGCAAAATGGATAACCGAAGATATGAAAGAGGAAGCAGAAATCCTCGGTTATACGGTTGTTGATCCGCCATCAGTTGTATCTACACATATCACAGAGGTTATCAAAACAAATGGATACGATTTATTAGGCAGACAGGAAACAAAACAATTGATTGACCACCTTAAAGAGAATTATCCGATACTTGTCGAAGAGGTAACGCCAAATCCACTTTCTATTGGAGAAGTTCAAAAGGTTTTGGCTAAACTACTAAGAGAAAATATTTCCATTCGTAATTTACCAATTATCTTTGAAACGCTGGCTGATTTTGGGAAGATTACTTCTGATACCGATTTATTGACAGAATATGTAAGACAATCGCTAGCACGCCAAATAACAAATCAATTTTTACAAGGAAATGATCTATTAAAGGTTGTAACGTTATCAGGAAAAGTTGAAAAAGTGATTGCTGATGGAATACAACAAACGGAGCATGGAAACTATTTAGCCATAGATCCACAAGCATCACAGCAAATATTAGAGTCTATTGCAGCACAAGTTGAACATCTTTCGTTAATGGAGAATTCGCCAATTGTTCTATGTTCTCCCGCTGTCCGTATGTATGTCCGCCAATTAACGGAGCGTTATTTTCCGCAAATTCCAATTCTATCTTACAATGAGTTGGAAGCTAATGTTGAAGTTCAAAGTGTTGGGGTGGTGAATATAGATTGAAGGTAAAAAAATATCGAGCTGCTTCAATGCCGGAAGCCATGAAGCTCATACGAAGCGAACTTGGCAATGAAGCCATCATACTAAACTCAAGAGTGATTCAAACAGGCGGATTTCTAGGACTTTTTAAGAAGAACAGCATTGAGGTTATTGCTGCTCTTGATGCAATGCCAGGAGAACAGAATAAACCTGCTATAAAAGAAAAACAGAAGCCTGTAGAAACGTTAGCACCTCCGACGAAAACACCTATTAAGAAAAGCGCCGATAATCAAAATGCATTGCTCTCAGAAGACCTGCAAAAAGAATTGACCGAGTTAAAGGCGCTTCTTAAAAATGTAAAGCTTGAAAGTAATGAAGGGATTCCTTTGCCGGATCCTATTCAAGATACAAAACGATGGTTGACTAATCAGGGAATTGATCAGGAGTTGATGGATTCCCTAATGAAGGCTTCCATCGAGCTTTGGTATACTAACGGAGGGGAAATGTCTCGTGATGAAGTACGGAAATGGGCAAGAGATTATTTAATCAAGCAAATTAACCATTTGCCTTTTGGCGGAATTTCCTTTGCGAAGAAATACATTCTTGTTGTTGGACCAACAGGGGTTGGGAAAACAACAACGTTAGCTAAGGTAGCTGCAGACTGTATCTTGAAATATAAAAAAAAGGTAGCTTTCATTACTACGGATACATATCGGATTGCAGCTATTGAACAATTAAAAACGTATGCAAATATTCTAAATGTCCCAATTGAGGTTTGCTATAATCTAGAGGATTTTCAAAAAGCAGCGCAAATCTTTTCTGATTATGATCTAGTGTTTATTGACACAGCAGGAAGGAATTTTCGAAACCGCAAATATGTGGAAGACTTGAATCAAATTATTGATTTTCAAAAGGATATCGAAACCTTTCTTGTCCTTTCACTAACATCGAAACAAATTGATATGGAGGAAATTTATCAACAATTTTCACTTATCACGATTGATAAAATGATATTTTCTAAAGCGGATGAAACGTCGACGTTTGGCTCACTTTTTAATATGATCTATAAAAAGGAAAAGGCAGTCGCATACATAACAAATGGTCAAAATGTACCAGATGATTTTATTACAGCTACTCCTGAGAATGTAGTAAATCGCATAATTGGAGTCGATTAACATGGAAGATCAAGCAGAAAGATTAAGAGAAAAATTACAGCAGCATTCCAACATCAATACAAAAACCATTGCTGTTATTAGTGGTAAAGGCGGAGTCGGGAAATCAAATGTTTCTTTGAACTTTTCCATTACATTACATAATAAGGGACATAAAGTCCTCTTGGTTGACATGGATATTGGAATGGGGAATATTGACATCCTTTTGGGGTCATCATCCATGTATTCTATTGCTGATTTCTTTACAAATGGTGTTCCGCTTAAAAACATGATTACAGTAATACCCGGCGGCATCCACTATATTTCAGGCGGGACTGGCTTAACCCAGCTGACAAAAATAACAGAGGAATCATTACAAGACTTTTTTGAGCAGTTTTCCAATCTAGTAAATGATTATGATTATGTGATTTTTGATATGGACGCCGGTATGAGTGAAAGCTCCTTACGATTTATTTTGACGGTTGATGAGGTGATTGTTATTACGACGTGTGAGCCGACTTCGATAACGGATGCGTATGCGGCAATGAAATATATCACACTCACCAATAAGACGATCCCGTTTATTATTATTGTAAACCGGGCTCAAACAGAACAAGAAGGAATTGATACGTACCAAAGAATTTCAAAGGTACTCGATCACTTTTTGGAAAAAGGTTCTATTTTGCTTGGTGTCCTGCCAGAGGACCCTATTATTCCCCAGGCAGTTAAAAAGCAAACACCTTTTATTCAGTTGAATGAAAAAGCCCCCGCCTCGATGGCTTTATTCAGTATGGTAGAAAAGTATCGTCAACAGGAATTTGACCGGCCAGCTTACTTCAAAAAGCCGAATTTTGTTGTCAGGTTAAAGCAATTCCTTTTTGAAAGGTAGTGCATGTATGTGAATAAAGAAATAATAAAGCCTTTAGAAGGAAAAAAGACTACTATCACCGATGAAAGATATAGTAAAATAGAACCAAATAAAACAAATTCAAAAATGAATTGGTATCAAATAACAAATAAGATTATTTTGATTGGAACCTCCACAGGTGGTCCAAGTGCACTTCAAACGGTTCTCTCTGCGTTACCGGAAAAGATAGCTGCTCCAATAGTGATTGTGCAGCATATGCCGTCTGGTTTCACAAAGTCGTTAGCTAACCGTCTTAACTCACTATCGGGTATTACGGTAAAGGAAGCGGAGGATGGTGAGATTCTGCAGAATAGTACTGCCTATATTGCTCCGGGTGGCTGTCATTTAAGAATAAAGCCATCCGGGGATAGAATTGCTTTACAACTTGATTATACAACAACTAGCTTTACGCATTGTCCTTCCGTTGACCTTTTGTTTGAAACAGCTTCTGATTTAACCGGATACGGGAAGATTGCAGTCGTTATGACAGGGATGGGGTCGGATGGTTCAAAAGGGCTAATTACATTAAAGAAAACAGGGCTGGTTAAGGCGATAGCTGAATCAGAAGACACATGTATCGTGTATGGTATGCCCAGGGCAGCTATTGCAACAGAGCTGATTGATGACGTAGTAAATGTTGAACATATAGCCAAGACAATTTTGAAATATCTTTGATTCCGAGGGGTGTGAGCCAAGTGGATATGAATCAATACTTAGAAGTTTTTATTGAAGAAAGTAAAGAACATTTACAGGCCTGTAACGATAATTTACTTGAATTAGAGAAAAAACCAGATGATATGACAATTATTAATGAAATTTTTCGATCAGCGCATACATTAAAAGGGATGTCTGCGACTATGGGGTATGATGATCTAGCCAAACTAACCCATCAAATGGAGAATGTTTTGGATGCAATAAGACATCATACAATTTCTGTTACACCTGAACTATTAGATGTTGTTTTTCAGGCTGTTGATGATTTGGAAGCAATGGTTAATTCTATTGCGGAAGGCGGAGATGGAAAAAGAGATGTTTCCATTGTTGTTGGAAAACTTAAAATGATAGAAACAGGAAATGCGGCCTATCTAGAAGCGCAAAAAGAGATTGCAGCAGCTGCAGCGGTTGAAGAAAAGACAGCTGTGCAAATTGATTATGATGAATTTGAACGAACGCTCATCGAGGAATCTCATGAACAGGGATTTACAACGTATGAAGTATCTGTCGCTTTACGGGATGATTGTTTATTGAAAGCAGCAAGGGTCTATATGATTTTTGAGGTTCTGGAAAAACAAGGTGAAATTATTAAATCGCTGCCATCCGTAGACCAGCTTGAAGAAGAACAATTTGATAAAGCCTTTACAGTTACATTGATTTCGAAGGAGAATCCTCAGGATATTGAAAAGAGAGTGCTGAATGTTTCTGAAGTCGAAGTTGTTACGGTGACTGTTGTTTCTCCTTTAGCTATTGCGTCAAATACTAGTGCAATGATGCAAAGTCAAAGTACGGACAAACAGGAAGCAAAAGAAATGCCTGTAACACAGCCTGAGAACACGTTAGACAGTAAACAAAAGTCAACCGAGCCTGACCATAACAAAACCGGGACGGGTGGAAAAGCAGCTAGTAAAACGATAAGGGTGAATATCGAACGGCTTGATATTCTATTAAATTTATTTGAAGAATTAGTGATTGATAGAGGAAGACTCGAACAAATTGCCTCAGAGCTTAGAAATCAAGAATTGCAGGAAACGGTTGATCGGATCTCAAGAAATACTGGTGACCTGCAAAATATTATTTTAAATATGCGCATGGTGCCGATTGAAACGGTCTTTAATCGTTTTCCGCGCATGGTAAGACAGCTTGCACGGGATTTGGATAAGAAAGTAAATTTAGAAATTATTGGTGCTGAAACGGAGCTTGATCGAACGGTTATTGATGAAATAGGAGATCCCCTTGTTCATTTAATCCGCAATTCATTGGATCATGGGATTGAAACTCCTGCAATAAGAAAAGCGAATGGAAAAAGTGAGGAAGGCACTGTTACGCTTAAGGCGTATCATAGCGGCAATCATGTTTTTATTGAAATAGAAGATGATGGTGCAGGAATAAACCGTGACAAGGTACTACAGATTGCCTTGAGAAATGGTATTGTAACTGAACAGGTTGCTGCTACATTAACGGACAAGCAGGTCTATGAATTAATCTTTGCGTCAGGTTTTTCAACTGCAGACAAAATCTCTGATATTTCTGGACGCGGAGTCGGTTTAGATGTGGTGAAAAATACGATTGAAAATCTTGGGGGGAACGTTTCAGTTGATTCAATGGCTGGAAAAGGCTCAATCTTCTCGATTCAATTGCCGCTGACCTTATCTATTATTTCGGTCATGCTGGTTGAAATCCAAATGGAAAAGTATGCAATTCCATTATCATCGATCATTGAAACAGCTATTATTAAAAAGGATGAAATTCTTCACGCTCATAATCAAAAGGTTATCGATTTCCGCGGGAAAATTGTTCCATTATTATACTTAAAAGACTTATTTGAAGTACCTGTTGTAAAAGAAGAAAGTGAATTCGTCTCCATTGTCATCATTCGAAAAGGGGAAAAGATGGCAGGTCTTGTTGTAGACTCCTTTATCGGTCAACAGGAAGTGGTGTTAAAATCATTTGGTAATTACCTAACAAATGTCTTTGCCATTCCAGGTGCAACGATACTTGGAGACGGTCAGGTTGCATTGATCGTTGATTGCAATGCCTTGCTTAAATAATCAGCTGCCTTTGGATAATAAATGAGTAAAGAAGGCGACGAAAAAGAGGTGTGTCCAATGTCCGAATCAGTCTCCAAAGATATTAAACTAATCGTTTTTCAGTTAAATGGAAAAGAGTATGGAATCTCTGTCCATTATGTCCATGGGATTGAAAAAGTTCAACATATTACTAGAATTCCAGGTACTGCACAGTTTGTTAAGGGCGTAATTAATTTGCGCGGTGTTGTCACTCCCATTATTGACCTTAGAAAGAGATTTGGCATAGAGGAATGTGAGTATACAGATTTGTCCCGAATTATTATTGTGGCTCTTGATGATATCGAAGTAGGTTTGGTAGTAGATGCTGCTAATGATGTAATTGACATAACAGAAGATTCAATTGAGCCATCTCCGGATTTAGTTGGAGTTGAGGAGGATGAATATGTGAAGGGTGTTGTCAAAGTGGCAAACCGACTTTTGATTATCATCGATCTCTACAAAATTCTTGACCGTGAAAAATTAAAAGTAGAAGGGTAACAATATGAATTTTATTGATAAAATTTCATCGACCCATCTTGATATATTAAAAGAGATTGGAAACATTGGTGCAGGACATGCAGCAACAGCACTTTCTATCATTCTGAATAAAAAGATAGAAATGCGTGTACCCAATGTTAGGATTGTCACTTTTGATGAAATGATCGAAATGGCTGGTGGAGCGGAAAACGTTGTGGCCAGTGTCTATTTGCGTATAGAGGGGGACGCTCCAAGTCACATGTTTTTTGTTCTTCCTTTAGAACAAACAAATAAGTATATTCAACAAATGACAGGAGAAAATGTATCGTTTGAAACACTCTCATACGATGATCTGGCTTTATCAGCACTAAAAGAATTAGGAAATATTCTGGCAGGCTCCTATTTAACTTCTTTATCTGATTTCACTAGATTACATTTATATCCTTCTGTCCCAGCGACAAGTATTGATATGGTTGGTGCAATAATCAGTTATGGATTTATCGAGCTGTCCCAGTTTAGCGATTATGTGATAGTTATTGATACGGCATTAAACGAAACGAATGTTGAAACGGTTGAACAAGTTGACGGTCATTTTTTTCTATTACCTGATCCACATTCGTTTGAAATCATTTTTCAAGCACTTGGGGTTACCTTAGATGAATGATCAACAAATCGTCAGAGTTGGGATTGCAGATATGAATATAGTGAAGGCTCCGTATGTGATCCGTACATCAGGACTTGGATCTTGTGTTGGAGTTGTTGTATTTGATCAATTACAACAAATTGCTGGGTTAGCACATATTATGCTACCGGATTCTTCACTCGCCAAGAATGGGTCTCTATCTGCTGCTAAATATGCTGATACTGCTGTTTATGATCTTGTTTCACGTTTAGTTAAACAGGGTGCAAGAAAAACAGCACTAAAAGCTAAAATTGCCGGTGGTGCGCAAATGTTTCAGTTTACCTCTGGGAGTGAATTGATGAGAATAGGACCAAGAAATGTTGAAGCAGTAAAAAAACATTTACTTTCCTTGCGTATTGAGATTGTTGGAGAAGACGTAGGAGGTAGTAGCGGCCGTACGATTGAGTTCGACCCAAAAACAAGTATCCTAGCGATAAAAACCGTTAACAAAGGAATTACATATTTATAGATTTGTGGAACATTTTGCTAAGCATGCTGTATCATTTCTGGAATCGTCTCCCTCTCTCAGCGAATGAGAGAGGTTTTTTTAGAAAAACATAAGGATGAATGCAGCTTATTCAATCAGGCTGGTCATATATGAAATCGAAACATGCATAATAGAAAATGTTTTTTTAAGAGAAGGAGGAATGACATGGTACATGTAACAACACCGGATGAACAGCTATACTGGGATAAATGGGTAACCTCACGTGATAAAGAAGCAGGAAATGTTCTTATCAGAAAGTATTTATCACTTGTTAGTTATCATGTACAGCGAGTTTCTGTTTCTCTCCCTAAATCCGTTTCGAGAGATGACCTTACTAGTTTAGGGATGCTTGGCTTGTATGATGCACTTGAGAAGTTTGATCCAACTAGGGATTTGAAGTTCGATACGTACGCTTCATTTCGTGTTCGCGGTGCAATCTTAGATGGGCTGAGAAAAGAAGATTGGTTAACTAGAAGTACAAGGGAAAAAGCAAAGAAATTGGATGCTGTGATTGAAAGACTTGAACAAAAGTATTTACGGCGCGTAACAGAAGAAGAAATTGCAAAAGAACTAAATATTCCGATAGAAGAAGTTTATGCAACCATGAATGAACAATTCTTTGCTAATGTGTTATCAATTGATGAACAGCCAGATGAAACTGACGATAAAAGCATTGCATCGTTTATAATAAAAGATGAAAGAGGAGAAAATCCAGAAGAAACGCTGTTGAAAAATGAAGCAATAGATGAAATAGCAGCTATCATTTCTACGTTTAATGAGAAAGAACAGCTGGTAATCAGCTTATTTTATAAAGATGAATTAACATTAACTGAAATTGGACAGGTATTGGGGTTATCGACATCAAGGATCTCGCAAATTCACTCTAAATGTATTTATAAACTAAGGCAATCATTAGAAAAGGGAATGTGATTGTCTAAAAGGGCGTGCAAAGGATGAGTCTAAAATCTGTCGAAATGCAGATAGCCATTCCAAGAACACTGGATGCCGGGAAAATACAGGAACAGCTGCAGCAACGAGGGCAGAATATAGTGGAACATGCAAATGAAGCGCTGCAAAAGGATGTTGAACGCAAGACAAACAGGGTTACCAAAAACGAACATCTAGATCGTTCTAAATTTCTGAAGGATCGTGAAAAACAGTCTCATGAACAGAAGAATAGAGAGAAGAAAACAAAAAGAACGGATGTACAGCAGAAAAAGCAGCATCCATATAAAGGAACGTTTATTGATTATAGTGGATAGAGGGATCATATGACCGTTTTTTTTATTATAATTAGCTTTGTATTAAATATTATTGCTATTTTGGGTATCGTTATCTTATTTTTAAGACAAAATAAATTGATGCAGGTTGAAGAAAATCAGAAAAAAACGGTAAAAGATATGGAAGAATTAATGTCATCATATCTTTTAGAAATGAAGGATGAAAATGAGCGTTTTATCGAACGAGTAAAGGAAATGAATGAAGAGCAGCTTTCAACCTATAAGGTCCCAACAAGCGAAACGATTACGATGAAAGAACCTGATAGAAAGGCCGAGCCTACTGTATCTAAGATAGAAAAGCATGATCTTGCATCACGACTAGAGAGCACTGTTAACCTTCAGGCTGTCAGGGCTTATCAAAGGCAAAAGAAAAACCAATCAGAAAGCGAGTCAGTGCCGGAGCCTATTAGCTTTCATGCTGACATGCCACCACAAGAGGTTCTGAATCAGGTTCCGCAAACGAATGAAAAATTAATTGAACGCCGAAATAACGAACTATTGAAAGAATCATTATTATTTCAAGTTCTCATCATGAAGCAGCAGGGTTTTACAGTAGAAGAGATGGCAAAGCGGCTTAATAAAGGGAAGTCAGAAATTGCTTTATTACTTAAATTTCATGAAAATCATGAAAAACACGAAGAATAGCTTGAATGTCATCAATACATATGTTATATTATAAAACGGTGTTAATACACACGCTCACGGATCTACATGAATGGTGCTGTTTCGACAGTTTTCATATAGAGATGAAATGGGCGGAGGAAAATAAAAACCATTAGGAGGAAACATCATGTCAGTTATTTCAATGAAGCAATTACTTGAAGCAGGTGTACATTTCGGACACCAAACACGTCGTTGGAACCCAAAAATGAAGAAGTATATTTTCACGGAGCGTAACGGCATCTATATCATCGACCTTCAAAAAACAGTTAAAAAGGTTGAAGAAGCTTACAAATGGGTAAAAGAATTAGCTGCTAACGGTGGTACTGTTCTATTCGTTGGTACAAAAAAACAGGCTCAAGATTCTGTTAAAGAAGAAGCAATTCGTTCTGGTATGTACTATGTAAATCAACGTTGGTTAGGTGGAACATTGACTAACTTTGAAACGATTCAAAAGCGTATTTCTCGTTTGAAAGAAATCGAGAGAATGGCTGAAGATGGTACTTTTGAAGTGCTTCCTAAGAAAGAAGTAGTTCAATTGAGAAAACAACAAGAACGTCTTGAGAAATTCTTAGGCGGAATTAAAGATATGAAACAACTTCCTGATGCATTATTTATTATCGATCCTCGTAAAGAGCGTATCGCTGTTGCAGAAGCACATAAATTAAATATTCCTATCGTAGGTATGGTTGATACCAACTGTGATCCAGATGAAATCGATGTTGTGATCCCAGCAAACGATGATGCAATTCGTGCTGTTAAATTATTAACAGGTAAAATGGCAGATGCTATTTTAGAAGCGAAGCAAGGGGAAGAAACAGAAGTAGTTGAAACAAACGCTTAATTGTAATTGCTTAAAGTGCGTTTAAGATATTCTCTAATTGTAAAGAATAGGCTAGACCGTACAGGGAAAGGTGATAAGAGGGAAACTCCCTTTATCACCTTTTTTGTAAAAAAGTGATGAACTGAACTAAATACATATAATTTTAAGGAGGAAACACATAATGGCTATTACAGCACAAATGGTTAAAGAACTTCGTGAAAAAACTGGTGCAGGTATGATGGATTGTAAAAAAGCACTTCAACAAACTGATGGAGATATGGAAAAAGCAATTGATTTCCTACGTGAAAAAGGAATTGCTTCTGCTGCTAAAAAAGCGGATCGTGTTGCTGCTGAAGGTATCACTTCTGTAGTTGTAGAAGGAAACGATGCTGTTATTTTAGAAGTAAATGCTGAAACAGATTTCGTTGCAAAAAATGAAGCGTTCTTAACGCTTGTAAAAGAATTAGGTGAGCAATTACTTAAAGCGAAGCCAGCATCTCTTGAAGAAGCACTTGCTTCAACATTGGATAACGGTGCAACTGTAGAAGCTCATATTAATGCTGCCATCTCTAAGATTGGTGAAAATATGAACCTTCGTCGTTTTGAAATCAAAACAAAAACTGATAATGACGCATTTGGCGCATACTTGCATATGGGTGGACGCATTGGTGTTCTTACAGTGTTAGAAGGAACTACAGATGCAGATGCTGCTAAAGATGTGTCAATGCATGTTGCAGCACTAAACCCTAAGTTTGTTTCACGTGATGAAGTTTCAGCTGAAGAAGTTGAGCATGAGCGCCAAGTATTAACTCAACAAGCAATGAACGAAGGCAAGCCGGAAAATATCGTTGCTAAAATGGTTGAAGGCCGTTTAGGAAAATATTTTGAAGATGTATGTCTGCTTGATCAAGCATTTGTTAAGAATCCAGACCAAAAAGTACGTCAATTTGTTGAATCTAAAGGTGGAAAGGTTCGCGAATTTGTTCGTTACGAAGTTGGAGAAGGTCTTGAAAAGCGTTCAGAAAACTTCGCTGAAGAAGTTATGAACCAAATGAAAAAATAATTTTTGCGCATAATAAATACGAACTTTTTCAGGGAACACAATGTGTTCCCTGTTTTTAAAGCAGGTAAATAAATAGTATAATACATATGGAGGTTTTTATGACCAAACCAAAGTATAAACGCGTTGTCTTAAAATTAAGTGGAGAGGCATTAGCTGGAGAAAAAGGATTTGGAATTTATCCGGCTGTAATCAAATCGGTTGCTGCACAGGTGAAGGAACTGGCTGATTTAGGCGTCGAGGTGGCAGTTGTAGTAGGCGGCGGTAACATTTGGCGTGGAAAAATTGGTGAAGAAATGGGAATGGACAGAGCGACGGCTGACTATATGGGTATGTTAGCTACTGTCATGAATTCGTTAGCCCTTCAGGATAGTCTTGAACATGCAGGCTGCGAAACTCGTGTTCAAACATCAATTGAAATGCGGCAGGTTGCTGAGCCGTATATTCGTAGAAGAGCCATTCGTCATTTAGAGAAAAAACGTGTTGTTATCTTTGCTGCCGGAACTGGGAACCCTTATTTCTCAACAGATACAACAGCTGCATTAAGAGCTGCAGAGATTGAGGCAGAAGTTATTCTAATGGCAAAGAATAACGTTGATGGTGTTTATTCAGCTGATCCTCGCGTTGATAAAAATGCAAAAAAATATGATGAATTATCCTATTTGGATGTTATTAAAGAAGGATTGGCAGTAATGGATTCAACAGCTTCTTCCTTATGTATGGACAATGACATTCCGTTAATTGTATTTTCAATTATGGAGAATGGAAATATCAAACGTGCAGTTATGGGCGAAAAAATTGGAACAATTGTTAGGGGGAAATAATTATGCCAACACAAATTATTACGAGTGCTAAAGATAAAATGACAAAAGCAATTCAGGCATATTCTCGTGAGCTGGCTAGTATTCGAGCAGGCAGAGCAAATGCATCATTATTAGACCGCATTACAGTGGATTACTATGGTGCTCCTACTCCTGTCAATCAATTAGCTGGTATTTCTGTTCCTGAAGCACGTCTCTTAGTTATTCAACCATATGATAAAACAATCCTTGGTGAAATCGAGAGAGCAATTTTAAAGTCTGATTTAGGTTTAAACCCAACAAATGATGGAAGTATTATTCGAATTGCGATACCGGCTTTAACAGAAGAACGCCGTAAAGAGCTTGTAAAAGTAGTGAAGAAGGAAGCTGAAGAAGCGAAAGTTGCGATACGTAATATCCGTCGTGATGCGAATGATGACTTGAAAAAGCGTGAAAAGGCTGGGGACATTACAGAGGATGATCTTCGCGGATATTCAGACGATATTCAAAAAGTGACCGATGAAAATATCAGCAAAATAGATTCGATGACGAAAGAAAAGGAAAAAGAAATCCTAGAAGTATAACCTTCTTGTTTTATTCTTTATTTTTAGAAAATGAAAGGACCCTCTATCGATTAGGGGGTTTTTTTACTCATGGAAAGGTAACAGTAAGAATACTGAGCTGAATTGGATAAAATTTTTTTTTGCTGATGTGATTCCTGATTATCGAGCTATCAAAGAATATTTTTGGTATGATAGAACAAGGTAGAATCGTATGCCTTGAACTAATAGGGGATTCATCTTTTGTCGGAGGGTGAGATTAACCTTTTGGAGGAGCTATACATGTTTAGTAAATTAAAAATTTGGAAGAAGACAAAGATTTCTTCCAATCTCCGAGAACGAATAGAGAAAGTGCAACAACAGCCTATTCCAGAGCACATTGCAATTATTATGGATGGAAACGGCCGCTGGGCGAAAAAAAGAGCCTTACCAAGAATAGCCGGACATCATGAAGGAATGAAGGTTGTTCGAAAGGTTACGAAAATGGCTAATCAATTAGGGGTTAAAACACTTACATTGTATGCTTTTTCAACAGAGAATTGGAAACGGCCGAAAACAGAAGTTGAATACTTAATGAAGCTGCCGGAGGAGTTTCTCGGTACATTTCTCCCTGAATTAATTGAAGAAAATGTTAAGGTGGAAATAATCGGAAGCAAAGAGGAGCTTCCATCCCATACGTATAATGCAGTAGAAAAGGCAGTAAGGGACACAAAAGATAACACTGGTTTAATTTTGAATTTTGCTCTAAACTATGGAAGCAGATCCGAAATCATTGCAGGGGTTAAAAGTATAATAAACGACTATAAGAATGGTACACTGAACGAACAGGAAATTAATGAGGAAGTCTTTTCAAATCATTTGATGACAAGTGGATTGACAGATCCAGACTTATTGATACGTACAAGTGGTGAAATTAGGCTTAGCAATTTCATGTTATGGCAGCTTGCCTATACTGAGTTTTGGTTTACAGATGTTTTATGGCCGGATTTCGCAGAGGTTCATTTAATTGAAGCAATTGAAACATTTCAGAGGCGCCAACGTCGGTTTGGTGGAGTCTAACAAAGGTGTTGACATATAGATGAAGCAAAGAATCATTACAGCCGTCATTTTCGGGGCAATCCTCATTTCCCTGACGTTAATGGGTGGAATTCCATTTGTCATCCTTGCGTATTTATTCGCATCGATTGCCATGTATGAATTATTAAAAATGAGGAAACTGAATTTATTTTCTTTTTCAGGTATCATAACGTTATTTACATTATGGATATTTCTCCTTCCAACAAAATACCTGGATTTGTTAGAGCGTATCCAGATAACAAAAATTGAAATCATATTAATTGCCGTCCTTCTCTTATTTGCCTATACGGTATTGACAAAGAATCGTTTTACTTATGATGATGTCGCTTTCTCGATTATGTCAATTCTGTATGTTGGAATGGGGTTTTATTATTTCATTGAGACAAGAGAAGCAGGTTTATCGTACATTTTCTATTCGTTATTTATCATCTGGGCGACGGACTCAGGGGCTTATTTTACCGGACGTGCAATGGGTAAACGGAAACTTTGGCCTGATATAAGTCCGAACAAAACGGTTGAGGGGTTCATCGGAGGTATCGTTAGCGCTGTTATCGTTAGTATTCCATTTGGTCTATTTTCTCAAATGGACACCTCGGTCATATTACTCGCCTTCGTGACTATTTTTCTTTCTGTTTTTGGACAAATTGGTGATCTTGTTGAATCAGCATTAAAGCGTCATTATCAAGTGAAGGATTCAGGTACAATCCTACCTGGGCATGGTGGAATTTTAGATAGATTTGACAGTCTTCTTTTTGTTTGGCCTTTACTACACTTTTTACATTTATTATAAGATTAACCGATACTTTGGAATGTAAATTGATTTTCGTTAATATCTTAAAAAAAGTAAGGTTTTGTCTGAGGATTAGGAGTGTTTTTCATGAAAAAGATCAGTTTATTAGGGGCAACCGGTTCAATTGGTACACAGACAGTAGATATATTATTGAACCATAGGGATGAATTTTCATTAGCAGCCATGGCAGTAGGGAAAAATATCTCATTAGCCCGGAAAATTATTGCTGATTTATCACCTGAGCTTGTTTCAACCTTGAATAAAGAGGATGCAGAATTACTTCAGTCGGAGTTCCCCCATGTTTCCTTTACATACGGTGAAAATGGTTTAACAGAGGTAGCAGTCTATGAAAAAGCAGATATACTGGTTAATGGGGTTATGGGGAGTGTAGGCCTGCAGCCGACCTTACATGCGATTGAAGCTAAGAAGACAATAGCTCTTGCAAATAAAGAAACACTTGTAACAGCTGGACATCTTGTTATGAGTGCAGCGAAAAGACAGGGTGTCGATATTCTACCGGTTGATAGTGAACATTCAGCGATTTTTCAGGCATTGCAAGGAGAAAACCAAAAGACTATTGAAAGAATCATTTTAACAGCCTCCGGCGGCAGCTTTAGAGATCGAACGAGAGAAGAACTGCAAAATGTAACAGTGGAAGAAGCATTAAACCATCCTAATTGGGCAATGGGAGCAAAAATTACAATTGACTCAGCGACGATGATGAATAAGGGTTTGGAGGTTATTGAGGCACATTGGCTTTTTGATCTCCCGTATGAAAAAATTGATGTATTGCTTCACAAGGAAAGTGTTATTCATTCCATGGTTGAGTTCCATGACAGCAGTGTCATAGCCCAGCTAGGCAGTCCTGATATGAGAGTTCCTATTCAATATGCATTATCATATCCGGATCGCATCCCGCTTTTTGCTCCACAGAGATTAAATCTGGCTAAAATCGGAAAGCTGAATTTTCAAGAAATGGACATGGAGCGTTTTCGCTGTTTAAAATTAGCTTATGAAGCTGGAAAGGCAGGGGGGTCATTCCCAACAGTCTTAAATGCTGCAAATGAGACAGCAGTTGCTGGATTTTTAAAGGGAACAATCACTTTTTTACAAATTGAGGATTTAGTTGAACAAGCATTAGAACGTCACAGCATGATTATGAATCCGAGTTTGTCGGAAATAGAGGAAATTGACCGTGAAACAAGGAATTTCGTTCATTCTCTGCAATAATAAGAGAAAGATCTTTGATTAGTATCGTTCATTTCTACACTCTATCTTTAAATAAAGGTGGTTATACATTGACTACAGTAATAGCCTTCATCGTTATATTTGGGGCACTTGTATTCTTTCATGAGTTAGGTCACTTAGTCTTTGCTAAAAGAGCGGGTATCCTATGTCGTGAGTTTGCAATTGGTTTTGGACCAAAGGTTTTTTCCTTTAAAAAGAATGAAACCGTCTATACGATTCGTTTACTGCCAATTGGCGGTTTTGTCAGAATGGCCGGTGAAGATCCGGAAGTAGTTGAAATTAAACCGGGTTATCGAGTAGGCCTCGTATTGAATAACGAAGATAACGTACAAAAAATAATCTTAAATAATAAGGATAAGTTTCCTAATGCCATTATTATGGAAGTTGAATATGCAGATATCGAGCATGAGCTGTTTGTAAAAGGTTTTCTTGAAGGTGAAGATGATGAAGTAATGAGAAAATACAGCATTCTTCCTAATGCTGTTATTGTTGAAGATGGTGTAGAATCTCAAATTGCCCCGTATAATCGTCAATTTGCTTCCAAAACACTAGGACAACGAACAATGGCTATTTTTGCCGGCCCGATGATGAATTTCGTTTTAGCCTTTGTTATCTTCGTGTTGATTGCCTTATTACAGGGTATACCTTCAAACGATCCAATGCTTGGTAAGCTGACAGAGGATGGTGCAGCACTTTCTGCAGGTATGAAAGAAGGCGATGTTGTTCAGTCCATAGATGGTGTTGAAATATCAAACTGGTCTGACGTAGTAGAAGTCATCCGAAAAAGTCCTGAGAAAGAATTAACCTTTTTAATTAAACGGGACGGAAATGAACTAGAAATCCCTGTAACACCAAAAACGCAAAAAGCAGAAGACGGTACAAGCGTTGGAATAATAGGTGTATTCAGTCCAGTTGAAAAATCACCGCTAAAAGCGATTACGTATGGAGCAACTGAAACCTACTTTTGGACGACTGAAATATTCTCGGCACTTGGTAAACTGTTAACTGGTCAATTTTCCATCGATGCATTGTCAGGTCCAGTTGGAATCTATCAATCAACAGATATGGTAGCTCAGTCAGGAATTTATTATTTAATGAGATGGGCAGGCATGTTAAGTATTAATCTTGGAATCATGAATCTTCTTCCAATACCTGCATTAGATGGAGGAAGATTGTTGTTCTTCGCAGTCGAAGCTGTTCGAGGTAAACCAATCGACCGTCAGAAGGAAGGGATGATTCATTTTCTAGGTTTTGCCTTGCTCATGCTTCTCATGTTGGTTGTAACATGGAATGATATACAACGGTTCTTCTTGTAAAAAAGAACTTGATGGTGGGGGTCGAAATCATTGGCCCTCCACTTGTATTTACGAATGATAATAGGATAAGGTACTTACAAAGAAACTTATTCTATCCATATTAATCTTATCCGAGGTGCAAATGATGAAACAAAGTATGATGCTTATTCCAACTCTAAGAGAAGTCCCAGCAGATGCTGAAATTAAGAGCCACCAGCTATTATTACGCGCAGGTTTTATCCGCCAAAATGCAAGTGGTGTCTATAGTTACTTACCTTTAGCAACACGTGTTATTCAAAAGGTGGAACAAATTGTCCGTGAAGAAATGGACGCAACGGGAGCCGTTGAATTATTAATGCCGACAATGCAGCAAGCAGAGCTTTGGCAGGAATCAGGTAGATGGTATACATATGGTCCGGAATTAATGAGATTACGTGACCGTCATAACCGGGAATTTGCTTTAGGACCAACGCATGAAGAGGTAATCACTAGTATCGTAAAAGATGAGGTAAAATCATATAAACGACTGCCGCTTTCTTTATATCAAATTCAAACAAAGTTCCGTGATGAAAAGAGACCTCGTTTTGGCTTGTTAAGAGGTAGAGAGTTTATTATGAAGGATGCGTATTCTTTTCATTCTTCTCGAGAAAGTCTAGATGAAGTGTATACTCAAATTTTTAATGCTTATTCCAATATTTTTACACGCTGCGGTCTAAATTTTCGTGCAGTTATTGCGGATGCAGGCTCAATAGGAGGTAAAGGCACACATGAGTTTATGGTATTATCAGATATCGGTGAAGATACAATTGCCTATTCAGATACCTCCTCATATGCAGCAAATATTGAAATGGCCCCTGTTGTAACTCCATATGAAAGAAGCAATGAGGAAGAGCAGGAATTGAAAAAGGTATTAACCGAAAATCAAAAAACAATTACAGAAGTATCAGCCTTTTTAAATGTTACTGCAGAGAAATGCATAAAATCATTATTATTTAAGGTAGATGATCGGTTTGTTCTGGTTCTTGTTCGAGGTGACCATGAAGTCAATGATATTAAGTTGAAAAATATATATGATGCTGACATCGTAGAATTAGCCGAGCCGGAGGAAACGATTAAAGTTCTTGGATGCTCCATCGGTTCACTTGGTCCGGTAAATGCAAAGGGAGTAGAAATTATTGCTGATCATGCCGTCAAGGCCATTGTAAATGGTGTATGCGGAGCAAACGAAGAGGACTACCACTATGTAAATGTGAATCCGGAACGTGACTTCTCTGTTACTCGTTTTGAAGACGTGCGATTTATTCAAGAAGGAGATCTGTCACCAGATGGTGAAGGACAGATCGTATTTGCAAAAGGGATTGAAGTGGGTCATGTATTTAAATTGGGCACAAAATACAGTGAAGCGATGAATGCCGTCTATTTAGATGAGAATGGTAAAACACAACCATTTATCATGGGATGTTACGGAATCGGTATCTCTAGAACAATGGCTTCTATTGTCGAACAATTTAATGATGAAAAGGGTATTATCTGGCCAGTTGCTGTGGCACCATTTGAGATTCATCTAGTCGCTGTAAATATGAAGGATGACGCTCAAAGAGCACTTGCTGAAAATCTGTACGGTGAATTAAATCAAATCTATGATGTCTTACTGGATGATCGTCAGGAACGTCCAGGTGTTAAGTTTGCAGATAGTGATTTAATTGGCTTACCTGTTCGAATAACGGTCGGTAAGAAAGCAAGCGAAGGAATCGTAGAAGTAAAAGTCCGTAAAACAGGAGAAATGTTTGAAATTCATATAGATGAATTGATTGGAAAGGTTACTGAAATTCTTTCTGCTCTGTAAAAATAATCAAAAGAGTTAACGCTAAGTCTAAGGATTTATTCGGATCCTTCTTTGCGCTAACTCTTTTTTTAAGACTATTCTGCACCATTTCGAATGGTCGAATTTCATCGAAATAAGAGTGTAGTATGCTATAATACTGTTTGTATTTATCTTAAATAATAGTAGACGGGAGGAGAGATATCTAGATGAGTATTGACTCAGGAAAAAATGAGCGTTTTCAGCTCTTATTACAGCAGCTTAACCTTACTGAAGATGCCATTGTTCCATATTTCTCGAAAGCCCAAATAGAAAAATTGGTGATTGAAAAGAAGGCTAGAAAATGGCATTTTCATTTTTTATTCGAGAGAATTTTACCATACAATGTGCTAAGCACCTTTTTAAATAAGCTTGAAACAACTTTTTCATATATTGCTCAGATTTCTTACTCAATAAAAGTATTAGATCCCCAAATTACAGAACAACTGGTAGTGGACTATTGGAGAAAATGTATTCAAGAAATAGACGGTATTTCACCACCGCTTTCCAAGCTGCTAAACGAACAAATTCCCAAATTGCAAGGAAATAAAGTGACAATTAAGGTTCGGAATGACATGGAAGGTTTATCTATAAAAAGGAAGTATGCCAGCTTAATTACTCAAATTTATGAAGAGTTTGGTTTTCCATTATTTGCAATTGATACAGAAATTTCTACGGAACAGGCAAATGAGGAATATCAACAATTTTTACTTGCTAAGAAAAAAGAAGATGAAGAGCGCGGTATGCAAGCACTGATTGAAATGCAGAAACGCGAAGATCATGCAGAGGATGTTATCGTAGACAGCGGACCTTTAACAATTGGTTTAACCATTCGTGATGATGCTGAATTCAGAAAGCTCGAAGAAATAGTCGATGAGGAACGCCGTATTGCCATTGAAGGCTATGTATTTGCCGCTGAAACGAAAGAGCTGCGCAGCGGGCGTACGTTATTAACCTTTAAAATTACTGATTATACAAGCTCAATTCTTGTTAAGATGTTTTCTCGTGATAAAGAAGATGCGGCATTGTTTAATCGTGTTCAAAAGGGAATGTGGTTAAAAGTTCGCGGGAGCATCCAAAACGATACGTTTGTACGTGACCTTGTCATGATTGGAAATGATGTTAACGAAATAAAGGCTCCAAGCAGAAAAGATACAGCGCCTGAAGGGGAAAAACGTGTTGAACTACATTTGCATACTCCGATGAGTCAAATGGACGCTGTTTCTTCTGTCAGCTCTTTAGTTAGTCAAGCAAAAAAATGGGGCCATAAAGCCATTGCGATTACAGACCATGCTGTCGCACAATCATTTCCAGAAGCTTTTAGTGCTGGGAAAAAAAATGATATCAAGATTCTCTACGGTGTTGAAGCAAATCTAGTTGATGACGGTGTACCGATCGCTTACAACTCGGCCCATCGTAAATTAATGGAAGATACGTATGTGGTATTTGACGTTGAAACGACGGGTCTATCTGCTGTGTATGATACGATCATTGAACTTGCAGCAGTGAAAGTCCGAGGCGGTGAAATTATTGACCGTTTCGAATCATTTGCAAACCCGCATCGTCCGCTATCCGCAACAATTATTAATTTGACACATATCACCGATGATATGTTACAGGATGCACCGGAAGTGGAAGCTGTATTAAAAAGATTTTATACATGGGCAGAGGACGCTGTGCTGGTTGCCCATAACGCCTCCTTCGATATGGGATTTTTAAATATGGGCTATACAAAGATTGGATTAGAGAAGGCAACTAACCCGGTTATCGATACGTTAGAGCTAGGGCGTTTTTTATACCCAGAGATGAAGAATCATCGTTTAAATACACTGGCAAAAAAGCTGGATGTTGAATTAACACAGCATCACCGTGCTATCTATGATGCTGAAGCAACAGGGTATATCCTAATGAAAATGTTAAAAGACACCGCTGAAAAGGGCATTGAATACCATGATCAATTAAATGACAATATGGGCCAAGGAAATGCTTACCAGAGGTCAAGACCATACCACTGTACATTGCTAGCGCAAAATGATATAGGCTTAAAAAATCTATTTAAATTAGTTTCGATCGCCCATATTAATTATTTTTATCGGGTACCTAGAATTCCACGCTCTCAGCTAGTTAAGTACCGGGAAGGAATTATTATCGGATCTGCCTGTGATAAAGGCGAAGTGTTTGAAGGTATGATGCAAAAGGGTCCAGAGGAAGTTGAAAAGATTGCAGAATTCTATGATTATCTCGAAGTTCATCCTAAAGAAGTGTATCAACATTTAATTGAATTAGAACTTATTCGTGACAATAAAGCGTTGGAGGAAATCATCCGTAATATTGTTATGCTTGGTGAAAAGCTAAACATTCCGGTTGTGGCAACAGGGAATGTTCACTATTTAAATCCAAATGATAAAATCTACCGGAAAATTCTTATCAACTCACAGGGTGGAGCCAACCCGTTAAATCGTCACAAGCTACCAGATGTTCATTTTAGAACAACAAATGAAATGTTGGATGCATTTGCCTTTCTTGGTAAGGAGAAAGCGAAAGAAATCGTGGTTGAAAATACAAATAAAATTGCAGATATGATTGACTTCATTAAACCGATTAAGGATGATTTATATACACCCAAAATTGAAGGGGCCGAGGATGAAATCCGGAATATGAGCTATAGCATGGCCAAGGAGATTTATGGTGACCCGCTTCCAGAAATTGTGGAAGCAAGACTCGAAAAAGAATTGAAAAGTATTATCGGACATGGATTTGCCGTTATTTATTTAATTTCTCATAAGCTAGTGAAAAAGTCATTGGATGATGGATATCTTGTTGGTTCACGGGGTTCCGTAGGATCGTCTCTTGTTGCAACGATGACCGAAATTACGGAAGTAAATCCATTACCGCCGCATTATATTTGCCCTGAGTGCAAGCACTCTGAATTCTTTAATGACGGCTCTGTCGGTTCCGGTTTCGATTTGCCTGATAAAGATTGTCCTAACTGCGGCACTATCTATAAAAAAGAAGGTCAAGATATTCCGTTTGAAACATTCTTGGGCTTTAAAGGGGACAAGGTGCCCGATATTGATTTAAACTTTTCAGGTGAGTATCAGCCGCGTGCCCATAACTATACAAAGGTATTGTTCGGGGAAGAGTATGTTTATCGTGCAGGGACCATCGGTACTGTAGCTGACAAAACGGCCTTCGGTTATGTTAAGGCCTATCAGAATGATAATAATCTTCAGATGCGCGGGGCAGAAATTGAAAGACTGGCTTCAGGCTGTACAGGGGTTAAACGGACAACCGGACAGCATCCGGGAGGAATCATTGTAATTCCGGACTATATGGATGTTTACGATTTTTCACCAATCCAATTTCCAGCGGATGATAGAAATTCAGAATGGAAGACAACTCATTTTGATTTCCATTCTATCCATGATAATGTATTAAAGCTTGATATACTCGGACACGATGACCCAACTGTGATTAGAATGCTCCAGGATTTAAGCGGGATTGATCCCAAGACAATCCCAACAGACGATCCGGAAGTTATGAAAATATACAGTAGTACAGAATCATTAGGTGTAACAGAAGAACAAATAATGTGTAAAACAGGTACATTGGGAATCCCTGAATTTGGTACTCGATTCGTTAGGCAGATGCTTGAGGATACGAAACCAACAACCTTTTCAGAGTTGGTGCAAATATCAGGACTTTCTCACGGTACTGATGTATGGCTAGGAAATGCACAGGAGTTAATCCAAAATAATATTTGTACACTCCCAGAGGTTATCGGCTGTCGTGATGATATTATGGTTTATTTAATCTATCAAGGTCTCGAACCATCACTTGCATTTAAAATCATGGAATCAGTGCGGAAAGGGAAAGGCCTGACAGATGATATGGAAGCGGAAATGCGAAAGAATGAAGTACCTGAATGGTACATTGATTCATGTAAAAAGATTAAATATATGTTCCCTAAGGCGCACGCTGCCGCATATGTATTAATGGGTGTTCGTGTTGCTTACTTTAAAGTACATCACCCAATTCTCTATTATGCTGCTTATTTTACCGTTCGTGCAGAGGATTTTGACCTTGATGCAATGGCCAAGGGTTCAGCGGCAATAAAGGCAAAAATCGACGAAATCAATGGAAAAGGTCTTGAAGCTTCGACAAAAGAGAAAAACCTATTGACCGTGATGGAGCTCGCACTAGAAATGTGTGAACGGGGTTATTCCTTTAAGAATGTCGATTTATATCGTTCAAGTGCATCAGAGTTTATTATTGACGGCAATTCATTAATTCCTCCGTTTAATGCCATTCCTGGTTTAGGTACAAACGCTGCCTATAATATCGTAAAAGCACGTGAAGAAGGAGAGTTTCTATCAAAAGAAGATCTTCAGCAAAGGGGAAAGGTATCAAAAACAATTATGGAATTCTTGGAGAATCAAGGCTGTCTTGAAGCACTGCCAGATCAAAACCAATTATCATTATTCTAATGACAGGAAAAGGGGAGACAGAGTCTCCCCCTTTCATTACGGTGTTTTCCAGCTGCAGCGGCTAGACCCTCGGGACATAAGCTGTTCCAATGATAAGGTTAAAGAACAACCTTATCATTGGAACAGCTTATGCTTGTCGCAGCTGGGCAAGGCGTCTCCACATTTCATTGTTTGCATTAAATATTTGGATATGGTATAGTTTTATTGGAAATACTAAGGATAACTCTGGTAATTAAGAGTGGGGAAACCCACTCTTTCGTATTGTCTATACATATCCTGGTGAGTTATTGCTTTTTGAAACGGCCCTGTTTAAACAATACGGTTGATTTTGTAACTCCTGTGCTCCTAAGCTTTCTTCATGCAGTAGGAAGAAAGCATAAGCAATATACAGGAGTTTTCTACATTCATCTTAACTTCATTCAGCAGTATTCCTATTCTTCTATAAGAGGTGGAGGAAGCAAAAAAGCATGAATGAAGTTATACCTCCGGCGGATGCCTCGGATGTTTTAAAAGGTAATTTATCGAGCGAGCTCGATAAAAATCCGGGCGCAAATTCGGCGGGGCGAATTTGATTTTTAGGTGCT
>Ga0180215_1000455_pt1 | contig 52899 bp, 47 predicted proteins | sample eDN3rd37CBELigBY_FD_128871 | JGI IMG/M metagenome (GOLD analysis project Ga0180215, IMG submission 128871) | Enriched backyard soil microbial communities from Emeryville, California, USA - eDNA 3rd pass 37_C BE-Lig BY (version 2) (version 2) | ecosystem: Environmental > Terrestrial > Soil >... | reverse complement strand
GGCCTCGTCGCATCTGTTCTGGTCGGTGCCCCGGCGATCCGGAAACACAGTCACTCCCGGAAACGCAGCAGCCCTTCCTGCGTCGTGCTCGCGACGAGCGTGCCGTCCTGATCGAACAGGTAGCCGCGGGAAATCCCGCGACCTCCACTCATCCGGTACCCGTGCTGCTCGTAGAGGTGCCATTCGTCGGCGTGGAAGGGTGCGTGCCACCAGACCGTGTGGTCGAGGCTCGCGAGCTGAAGACCGGGAGTTTCGACGTGCCGGGCATGCGGTGGAAGCGCCGCCGAGAGCAGGAACAGATCGGAGCAGTATGCGAAACCCGCGGCGTGGACGAAGCGATCGTCGCCGAGTCGCTCCGCGGTACGGATCCAGGCGCGCTGACGTGGTGGGCGGGCCTCACCTCGTTGGTTCGCGAGCCGTGGATACTCCTCGGGGAAGCGGAAGTCCACACCGGTACCGGTGAGGAGCGGGACGAGCCATACGGCTCCGCGCAATTCCTCGGGGCTCAGACTCTCCTCGAATCGGGGGAGCATGTCCGGTGGCGCGGCCGGCGCGCTCACCGGTGTCTGATGTTCGAGGCCGTCCTCCGGGCGCTGGAACGACGCGGTCGCGAGGAAGATCGTGCGGTCGTTCTGCACGGCCCGGACGTGGCGCGTACTGAAACTGCCACCGTCTCTGAGTCTTTCGACGTAATAGTCCACGGGGGCATCCGAACGGCCGGGGTGGACGAAGTGCCCGTGGAGCGAGTGGACATGCCGGCCGGGGTCGACGGTGCGACCAGCAGCCGCGAGCGACTGGCCGAGGGCCTGTCCACCGTAGATTCGCGGGACGTGCGCGTGGGCCTCTCCGCGGAACACGTCCCCACCCCTGTCCTGCAGAGACAGAATGCGCCCGACCGGAGGCCGAGCGAGTGCCGCCAGCATCTCGGCGGTGATTGCGGTCCGGTGCGCCGATCGCGTCGTTCCGTGACCGTCGATCGGCGACTGCCGGGCGCCGGACGGATGCTCGGTGTCCGTCCGGCGCCCGGCGTCCGTGTCCTTCTTGCTAATTCGCGATGTGCTCACGGGGCAGACCCAGCACTCGCTCCGCGATCACATTGCGGTTGACCTCGGATGTGCCGCCCGCGATCGTCATGGCCCGGGACATCAGGTAGCTGTACGCGAGCATGGGCTCGTCCCCGGCCACCACGGCGGGACCGGCGAGGCGCAGTGCCAGTTCGCCGATGTGCTGCGCGTGCTCCGCCACGAGCATCTTCGTGACGCTGCCCTCCGGGCCGCGATCCGCCCCGGCGACGGCGCGTACGACGTTCCGGACGTTGAGCACCTTCATCGCCTGCTCACGCGCCACGAGCGCGGCGACGGCGCGAGTCGCCGCGACATCACCGGGCGCGTACTTCGCGGCGACGTCGAGCAGTCTGTAGGCGGAGAATTCCTCGCCGCCGGTCCCGCCGCCGCCGATGGACACGCGCTCGTTGCCGAGCGTTGCGCGCGCGACCGTCCAGCCGTTGTCGACCGCCCCCACCACGTCCTCGTCGGGAACGAACACGTCGTCGAAGAACACCTCGTTGAATACGGCGGCACCGGTGATCTCGCGCAGGGGTCGCACAGTCACGCCGGGCGCGTGCAGGTCGACGACCATCGCCGTGATGCCCTTGTGCTTCGGGACGTCGCGATCGGTGCGGATCGTCGCCAGGCCACGGTTGCAGTTCTGCGCGTTGGACGTCCACACCTTCTGTCCGGTGATCCGCCAGCCGCCCTCGACCTTGACGCCGCGGGTGGAGACCGCCGCGGCGTCGGAACCCGCGCCGGGCTCGGAGAACAGCTGACACCACACGAGCTCACCCATCAGACCCGGACGGATCCACCGCTCGATCTGCTCGGCGTTGCCGTGCTGGGTGAGCGTGAGCAGGATCCACGCCCCGATACCGAGGCTCGGAACGTGGAGATCGGCGAATTCTTCCTCGATGACGAGCTGCTCGACGGGCGATGCGGCACGGCCGAACGGCTCCGACCAATGCGGCATGAGATAGCCGGAATCCACGAGCAGTGTGCGACGGTCCTCCTCCGGCGCTGCCCGGAACCGCTCGACGAACTCGCGCGCCTGGGTGCGGAAGTTCTCGGCCTCGGCAGGCAGGTCCACCGCGTAGTGGCGTCGTACCCCGGCGGTACCCGATGCCACGATCGAGTCGAGCGCGGCCACGGGCTCACCGAACAGTGCGCGCAGCGCCTGGGCGCGGCGGAGGAACAGATGGCAGTCGTGCTCCCAGGTGAACCCGATGCCGCCGTGAATCTGAATGCTCTTCTCCGCGTTGGCAATATACGAGTCGAACGCCAGGGCGCGAGCCGCATCGAGCGCGAGGCCTGCCTGCTCGCCCTCGATTCCGGCACGCGCGGCGTCCCACGCGACCGCGACCGCGAGTTCGGAGGCCGCGAGCATGTTGGCGAGGTGGTGCTTGATCGCCTGGAACGAGCCGATGGGCCGCCCGAACTGCTCGCGCACCTTCGCGTAGCCGAGTGCTGCCTCGAGCGTCGCACGAGCACCGCCCGCAGCCTCCGCCGCGGCGAGGACCCTGGCGATGTGGCGGGCACTGTTCGCGCCGCCGCTCACGACGGTCAGCGTCGGTGCGTTGTCGAGCAGCACGTGCGCCAGACGCAGCGTCGGCTCGAAGTCGCGAGCCGGGACGACCGTGACCGCCGCGTCGTCGGGGGAGACGAGCACGAGATCGTCGCCGACGGTCAGGGCGAGCAGGCCTGCGCCTATCGCGCTCACGACAAGTCCGGCATCGCCGGAAATTGCCGTCCCGGAAGCGGTGAGCGAGCCGGAGATGCCGAGCCCCACGACGGTGGAGCCGTCCGCAAGTCCGGGCAGCCGGCGGGACTGCTGTTCGTCGTCCCCTTCGGTGGCGATCGCCGCGGAGGTCGCGACGGATGCCAGGAACGGGACGGGAACGAGCAGCCGGCCCAGCTCCTCGGCGACGATCGCCACCTCGGGCAGACCGGCGTCTTCACCACCGAGCCGGGACGGCAGGTGCAGACCGAGCCAACCGAGGTCGGCGAACTGCTTCCAGAGAGAAGTCGTATCGGCGTTCGGGTCGTCGAGTACACGTCGCGCGAGTGCCGCGGCGTCGTGGCTCGTGAGGAACGACCGGACCGCCTCGGCGATGGCGCGGTGGTCGTCGGTGATCGCGAGTGGCATGGGAGCTCTTCCTGCGTGAAGTTGTCCGGGGCGAGTTGTCTTCGGTGCCGGCGCCGATCAGCGCGGAGCGAACCGCTGCCCGGCATCGAGACGCAGGCACTGCCCGTTCAGCATGGCGTTGTCGACGATCGCGAGAGCGAGTTTCGCGTATTCCTCGGGCCGGCCCATGCGCTTGGGGAAAGCAGCGTCCTTCACCAGCGGTTCGACGCGGTCGTCCGGGATCCCGGCGGTGATGCCGGTGGCGAACAGGCTCGGCGCGATCGCGAGCACGCGGATCCCGTAGGACCCGAGATCGCGGGCCATCGTCAGTGCCATCCCGGCGATGCCCGCCTTTGCGGCGGTGTAGGCGACCTGGCCGATCTGGCCTTCGAAGGCGGCGATCGAGGCGGTGTTGACGATGACGCCGCGCTCGTCGTCCTCGGGTTCGTTGTTCGCCATGTGGGCGGCGGCGAGGCGGTTGATGTTGAACGTGGCGATCAGGTTGAGGTCGACCACCTGACGGAAGGTCTCGAGATCGTGCGGGCCGCTGCGTCCGAGGGTCTTCTTCGCTGTGCCGCCGCCTGCGGTGGTGACGATGACGTGGAGTCCGCCGAGGTCGGTGACCGCCGCTGCGAGCGTTTCCTCGATGCCGGTGAAGTCGGTGACGTCGGCCGGGTAGAAGGTGCCGCCGATCGCGGTGGCGACGTCCTTGCCGTTGCTGCCCTCGCGATCGAGGATCGCGACCTGGGCGCCCCGAGCGGCGAACGCCTCCGCGGTGGCCTTGCCCATTCCGGACGCGCCGCCGACGACGACGGTCTTCTTTCCGCTGATGTTCATGCACCCTCCTGCTGTTCGGTACGTCCGGTTCGGGTCGTCTCGTGGGCGGGGCCGGCGCGCGGGAACTCTTCGCGTGCCGACTTCGCCGCAAGTTCGATGACTTATACTACTATCTAAACTATGTGACGGACGCTACTCTGGCAATGTCCGTAGCGGTGGGTCACACGCGGCATCGTCGGGGCCGGAACTGTAGCCCGACGGCAGAACTTGCGGGAGGAATCGTGATTCTCGAGGCCGGTCAGTCGTTGGCCAGTTCCGTCGACACCACGACCGTGGTCGTGGTCCGCGCACCCGGGGCGGATGTCTCGTTGACCTGTGGTGGGGTGCCCATGGTCGTCGGCAAAAAAGGCGAAGGGGACGGATCGTCGATCGATCCCGCATACGTCGGCGGCGCCCAGCTGGGGAAGCGGTACGCCGACGACGACACCGGACTCGAGATCCTGTGCACCAAGCCGGGCACCGGCCGGCTCGAACTCGACGGCCGCCCCCTGCCGCTGAAAACGGCCAAGCCACTGCCGTCCTCGGACTGACATCCTTTGGCGGCCAATCGATTTCTCGAGTGGAGTGACGAATGAGCATCGCGATGTTGCTGGACATGGCGGTCGACGGCTTCGGGGACCGCATCGTGGTCGGAAGCCGGGACCGGGGCATCTCGGCGGCGCGACTGCGCGAACTCTCGGTCGCCGGTGCCGCCGCGATCCGTGAGGCAGGAGCCGACTCCGTCGTGTATCTCGCGGTCAACGGACCGGCGTTCCCCGTGGCCATGTTCTCGGCAGCGCGCGCGGGTGTCCCGCTCGTCCCGGTCAACTACCGGCTCGGCCGCGAACAGCTCGACGCACTGCTCGCAAACCATTCGCGGGCACTCGGTATCGCCGATCCGTCCCAGGCGGAGACTCTCGAGCGTGCGGGACTGGCGGTGGTCTCGCCCGAGGAATGGATGTGGACACTCGCGGCGTCGACGAACACGGACTGCGACGACGATGCAGTCGACACCGATGCGCCGGCCGTCGTGATCTACACCTCCGGCACCACGTCGGCGCCGAAGGGGGTGCTGCTCCGGCACGAGAACCTCACGTCGTACGTCTTCGGGTCGGTCGAGTTCGCCTCCGCCGAAGAGACCGATGCCGCACTCGTCAGCGTCCCGCCGTACCACATCGCGGCGGTCGCGAACGTCATCACGAATCTCTATGCGGGGCGGCGCACCATGGTGCTCGAGCAGTTCACCCCGGAGCAGTGGCTCGACACGGTTCGCCGCGAGGAGATCACCAACGCGCTCGTCGTGCCCACGATGCTCGCACGCATCGTCGAATCCGACGCGGACAAGAGCGTGCCGAGCCTGCGCGGCCTGGCATACGGGGGTGCCCCCATGCCCGCGAAGGTCATCGAGCGGGCCCTGCGGATGTGGCCCGAGACGGGGTTCGTCAACGCCTACGGTCTCACTGAAACAAGCTCCACCATCGCGGTTCTCGGGCCGGACGACCACCGGTCGGCGCTCGCGGGCGACGACGATGCGGTCCGGGCGCGGCTCGGGTCGGTAGGGCAGGTCGTACCCGGCATCGACCTCGAGATCCGCGACTTCGACGACCGCGTGCTCGAACCGGGTGTGACAGGACGAATCTGCGTCCGCGGCGACCAGGTGTCCGCCGAATACGCGGGCGTCGGCCGGATGGTCGACGAGCGTGGCTTCTTCGACACCCGCGACCAGGGCTACGTCGACGAGGACGGTTTCCTCTTCGTCGGGGGTCGTGTGGACGACACCATCATTCGCGGAGCCGAGAACATCGCGCCCGCCGAGATCGAGGACGTGATCCTGCGGCATCCGGATGTTCTCGACGTTGCCGTCGTCGGCGTGCCCGACGACGAGTGGGGGCAGCGCATCGAAGCGGCGGTGGTTCTCCGGGCCGGAGCGGCGGTCGAGACGGACGAGTTGCGTGCGTTCGTGCGGGATTCGTTGCGCAGCAGCAAGACACCCGACCGCGTCGTGTACTGGGACGAGCTGCCGCGGACCGAGACCGGGAAGCTCGTGCGCAGACACGTGGTGGAACGTCTCGTCGGACAGGACCGGTCCGCGAAGGTGTGAGTTCGCGACGTGCGACCGGACATCCCGAGGAGTTTCTTTACATCTGTCACCAAGTACGACTTACCGGCGACGCGCCGAGCACGGTCACGGCGCTCCCATCGACCCCCGGAGGTACTCCATGAGTTCGACGCAGACGACGGATGCCAAGCCCGAGATCTACACGTTCCGCGAGGAGGACATCCAGCGCGCGCGTGACCTGGTCGGCGTCTACCACGCGGTGACGCAGCGGGAGCAGTACACCTGTGCGAACCCGGACATCATGCGCAACTTCGCCCGCAGTTACGGCGACGACAATCCGCTGTTCGTCGACGAGGAGTACGGCTCCTACACCCGCTGGGGTGGGCAGATCGCGCCGCCGATGATCAACATCGCGCTCACCAAGGAACTGCTCGCGGATCCGGTGCCGAAGGAACAGCGCCGCCCGTCGTTCCGCGGGATCCACGTGTTCGTCTCCGGAACCACCACCGACTGGTACCGGCCGATCTACGACGGCGACGCGCTGTACTCGTTCCGGGGTTTCGAGAACGTCGAGCTGAAGGAGTCCGAGTTCGCCGGTCGTTCGCTCATCATCACGACCATCAACGTGCAGTTCAACCAGCGTGCCGAGGTGGTGCAGACGCAGCGCGTGATCAGCATCCACACCGAGCGGCACGAGTCTAAGAAGCGCAAGAAGTACGACGCCATCGAGCCCGCGTCCTACACGCCCGAGGACATCGCGAAGATCGACGAGATCTACGCCGCCGAGGAGCGCCGCGGTGCCGAGACCCGCTACTTCGAGGACGTCGAGGTGGGGGAGAGTCTCGGCACCATGGCGAAGGGACCGCTGACCACCACAGATATGGTCGTATTCCATTCGGGTGGTTACGGTTTCGCGCCGTACACGCCGACGGCGAGCCGGCTGGCATACAAGAACCGCCAGCGCATCGGCGCGTTCTACATCCCGAACGAGCAGGGCATTCCGGATGTGGCGCAACGCATCCACTGGGACAGCGAATACGCCCGCTCGATCGGCCTGCCCGCGGCATACGACTACGGCATGATGCGCGACTGCTGGCTCAGCCACTTCCTCACGGATTGGATCGGCGACGAGGGCTGGATCGAGACCATGTCCAGCCAGATGCGCAAGTTCAACTACATGGGTGACACCCACACCTTCACGGGTGAGGTCGTGGGCAAACGCGTCGAGGGCGACCGGCACCTCGTCGAAGTCGAACTGCGCGGCACGAGCCAGCGCGGTGAGGTCACGTGCCCGGCCACCGCGACGATCTCGCTGCCCAGCCGTGAAACCGGCCTGGCGGTCCTGCCGACCGCGCCGGTCGAGCTGGAGCGTGTCGCCGCCGAGATGCTCGCACGCAGCGGTGAACTGCGCGCACAGAAGCGGCGGGCCGCACAGGCATGACCACGAACGAGCGCGAAGCGAACGAACTGTCCCCCGATCTCGTGAACTGGATCGGCGAGACGGCGAACGGCACCGTGATCTCGACCGATCGGCGCCCGGGAGGGGGCCGGCGGGAAGCCTGGGTGGTGGAGGTGCGGGACGCGGACGGTACCGTCCGGCCGCTGTTCCTGCGCTACGACCGCCTCGACCCCGAAGAGAAGGGTGACAATTTCACGCTGCACCGCGAGGCCGCGTTCTTCCGGGCGTTGAGCGGCACCGCCGTGCCGGTCCCCGAGGTCGTCGGGGTGCATCCGACCGAACAGGCGATCCTGTCCGAACTCGTGCCGGGCCGGGCATGGTTCTCCCGCTTGCGCGACGAGGACGAACGGGTGTCCGTCGCATCGGATTTCATGCGCATCCTCGCCGAGATGCACCGGGTGGATCCGCACCGGCTGGGGTTGCCCGACCAGGACCCCGACGCCGATCTGCGCGTGCTCGTACACCGGGAGATCGACACCTGGGAGAAGATCTATCGCGACGCCGGGACCCGTGACCCGTTGATCGATCTCGGCCTCGACTGGGTCCGCCGCAACGTGCCCGACGTGGGCGGGCCGGTGGTGATCGTGCAGGGCGACACCGGCCCGGGCAACTTCCTCTACGAGGACGGCAAGGTGACCGCGGTCCTCGATCTCGAACTGGGGCATCTCGGCGACCCGCACGACGATCTGGCCTGGGTTTCGGTACGCGCGGTGCAGGAACCGTTCACCGACCTCATGGAGCGGTTCGCGGAGTACGCGCGCGCATCCGGAACGGACCTGGACGTCGGCCGGATTCGCTACTACCGGGTCCTCGCCGAACTCCGCATCGTGATCCTCGGGCACCGCAACCGCGTCGAACCCGATCTGCTGGGCGAGGTCGGCAACGGTCTCGTGTACGGACTGCTGCACCGGAGACTGCTCCTCGAAGCCCTGGCCGACGTCGTGGGGGTGGAGATCCCCGAGGTCGACCCGGTGCCGGCGACGCCGGGCGAGCGGGACTGGCTCTACGACGCCGCGCTCGAACAGATCCGGCAGATCATCGTTCCGCGGAGCGAGGATCCGTTCGTGATCCAGCGCGGCAAGGGCCTGGCCCGAATTCTGAAGTACCTGCGCGAGGCATCCTCGGTGGCAGGCGCCGTCGAACAGCGGAACCTGGACGATCTCGAAGCGGTGCTCGATCACCGGCCGTCGTCCGTCGCAGCGGGCACCGCAGAACTGGTGGCGCGGTGCCTCGCGGGAACGGTGCCGGCCGGGACCGCGGTGCACATGCTCCTGCGCCAGGTGGCGGGGGAGACGCAGGCGCTGCGACCCGCGATGGGTGTGCTCGCGGACCGGCGTTTCGATCCGGTGCCGCGAGCGGTCGAGACCGGCGCGACGGACGACCGGTGATATTCGTCAGGGCGCGTGCCCGTGTTCTCCAGGAGGAACTGTGGATCTGAGCGGCTTGACCACGGTGATCGCAGAGCTGAAGGACCATGTTCTGACGATCACGCTCAACCGGCCCGACCAGCTCAACTCGTTCACCGATGTGATGCGGGCCGAGTTCGCTGCGTTGTGGGCCTATGCGCGCGAGGAGGGCGACGTGCACGTCATGGTTCTCCGGGCCAACGGCGAACGCGCGTTCTCGACGGGTGTCGACGTCAAGGAGGGAACGTTCCTCTCCGACAACGTTTTCATGCGCCGCGATCCCGGCGCCGATCTCTCACCCAAGCACAACGGGTGCTGGAAGCCCCTGATCTGCGCGGTGCACGGGATGGCCGCGGGTGGTGCGCTGTACTGGCTCAACGAAGCCGACATCATCATCGCGAGCGAGGACGCCCAGTTCTTCGATCCGCATGTCTCGTACGGCATGGTCGCCGCGCTCGAGCCGATCGGTCTGGCTCATCGCATCCCGATCGGGGAAGTGCTGCGCATGGTCCTGCTCGGGCTCGACGAGCGCATGTCGGCGAAGCGTGCGCTGGAGATCGGATTCATCACCGAAATCGTGGGCCGCGACGCCCTGTGGGACCGGGCGCACGACCTCGCGGAGCGCATCGCGGCGAAGCCACCGGCCGCGGTCCAGGGCAGTATCCGGGCGATTTGGGAGTCGAAGAACACCGGGCGTGCCGCGGCGCTCGCGACCGGCATGTATTACACGGACCTGGGCAACCCGATCGGCATGGCGCAGGTTGCCCGCTCGGAGGTACCGACCCGCAAGTACGAGGTGCGCTGACATGGAGTACGGGATGACTCCGGAACTCGAGAAGTTCCGTGCCGAGGTCAGCGAGTTCGTCGCGGCCAGCAAGCCCGCGGTCCCGGTCAAGGCGGGTGTACGCAGCGCCGAGGACGCCGGGGAACTCGCTCTGCTCAAGGAGTGGACCGCGAAGTTGTTCGCGGCCGGGTACATCGGCGCCGACTGGCCGGAGGAGTACGGCGGCAAGGGCGCTGCGCATTCGCCGGAGAAGGACGTCGTCGTCGGGGAGGAGCTCGCGCGCGGGCGGGCGCCGGCCGCTGTCCAGGGCGCCGCACATCTGGTGGCGCACGCGCTGATCGATTTCGGCACCGAGGAGCAGCGGCAGAAGTACCTGCCGGGAATCCGCTCGGGCGAACTCGTCTTCTGTCAGCTGTTCAGCGAGCCGAGTTCGGGCAGCGACCTCGCGTCGCTGCGCACCAAGGCGGTCCCGGTCGAGGGCGGGGGATTCCGGGTCACCGGCCAGAAGGTGTGGACCACGAACGGGCACTGGGCCGACTACGGCTACCTGCTTGCGCGGACCGATCCGGATGCGCCGAAGCACAAGGGCATCGGCGCATTCATCGTCGACATGCGGCTGCCGGGTGTCGACGTGCGGCCGTTGCGGGAGATGACCGGCACCTCCGATTTCAACGAGGTCTTCCTCGACAACGTCGAACTCGGGCCCGACGCGCTGATCGGTGGGGTCACGCAGGGCTGGTTGATCGCGAATTCGAGTCTCGCGCATGAACGTAGCGCCGTGGCGACGAGCGCGGTGCGGCTGCAGCAGAACATCGAGGCGCTGAAGGAGCTGGCCTCGCGCGTCACCCGGAACGGCCGTCCGGCAATCGAGGACGGTGCCGTGCAGGAGCGCATCGGCGAGCTGGCGGCGGGTGTCGCCGCGCTCTCGGCGCTCGTGTACGCGAACATCAGCCGGTGGTCGCGGGGGACCGAACGGGCGTACGACGCCCCGATGGCCAAGCTGATGTTCAGCGAACTCGGCGTGGACATCGCACGTTTCGCTCTCGATCTCGCCGGTGAGGCCGGGATTCTCGTCGAGGGTGACGAGAATGCGATCGATCACGGCCGATGGCAGGACGAATTCCTGTACGCGCGCGGGTTCACCATCGCGGGGGGAAGTTCGGAAATCATGCGCAATCTCATCGCCGAGCGTGGGTTGGGGATGCCGCGCTGAAGTGGGCGGCCGGTGCGGAGGGTCTACGGATTCTCCCCACCCGGTCATTCCAGGACCAGCGCATTCCGGGGACGCGCGCGTTCCAGGGCGAGCGGCGGCGTGACGGGAACAGGCCGGGGCGACAGGGTGATCCGCAATGCCGGGCACCGCGCTACCCGATTGACCTAGTTAACTATGTGATCTATCTTTGGATTCGAGGCGTTTTCGCCCGGCGCCGCCGAAGGGCGGGATCACGAACCGGTACCGATCCAGAAAGAACGCGGATTCTTCCCGGCGGCAGAACTGGAGGGCATCAATGACGGGTATCAGGGAAGCGTTGGGCTTGCTCTGGTCGGCATCCGACCACGCGAAAATGGTGCAAGAGGGCAAGACATGGCACACGTGGGGAGAAGTGCGTGCGCTTGCCGAGAAGATCGACGACGAGCTGACGCGCGTCGGCTGCGGCGAGGGTGCCCGCATCGGAGTCGTGCTCGGAAATCGGATGGAGTCCGTCGCATCCCTGATCGCGATCCTCGGCAAGGGCCGCACGATCGTCACCCTCAACCCGATGCAGCCCACCGCTCGCGTGACCGCCGACGCAGTGCCTGCGCTCCCGCAGGTGGTGTTCGCGCCGCAGAACGATTGGGACGTGGAAGATTTCACGGTCCCGCTGGCCGAAGCCGGGATCGTCGGATTCGCGGTCGACGGTGTCGAGGTCGTCCAGCGCACGGGTGGCCCGGAGGTCACCATCGAAGTTCCCACCGATGTTTCCGACCCCGTCGCGGTCGAGATGTTCACCTCGGGCACGACCGGGCCGCCCAAGCGGGTTCCGTTGACCTGGCGCCAGCTCGAAGCCGCTCTCGATGCGGTCCACGGCCACACCGGTAAGCGCGGCGGCGAGGGCGAACCGTTCTCCGGCCACGTCGGTCTCATCGCACTCCCGATGGTGCACATCGGCGGGTTCTGGGGCGTCATCCAGTCTCTCGCCGAGGCACGACCCGTCGTCCTGTTGCCGCGGTTCACCGTCGAGGGGTGGGTCGAAGCCGTGTACGAGCACCGGCTTCCGGTCGCGGGCCTGCCGCCGGCAGCCATGCGTTCGGTCCTCGACTCCGGCGTGCCGACGGAGAAGCTCGCGAGCCTGCGCGCCCTCACCGCCGGAACCACCTTCATCAGCCCCGACCTCGCCGACGAATTCACCGAGCGCTACGGCATTCCCGTCATGATCATGTACGGCGCCACCGAATTCGGCGGTGCAGTCGCCGGGTGGACCAAACCGCTCATCGGAGAATGGTGGAGCCGCAAGCGCGGCAGCGTCGGCCGCCCGTTCCCCGGAGTGAAGATCCGCGCGGTCAGCGACGACGGTGAGGTCCTGCCCACGGGCGCGAGCGGCCGGCTCGAAGTCAATTCCAGCCAGACCGGCACGGGCACGAACGAGTGGGTGCGCACCAGCGACCTCGGCCATCTCGACGACGACGGCTTCCTCTACATCGACGGTCGCGCCGACGACGCCATCGTCCGAGGCGGATTCAAGGTGCAGCCCGAGACCGTGTGCAACGCCCTGCGTGCGCATGCTTCGGTGCTCGACGCCTCCGTGTTCGGCAGGGCGGACGAACGGCTCGGCCAGGTGCCGGTTGCGGTGATCGAACTGGCCGAGGGAGCCGGGCCGGTGGACGAGGCGGAGCTCAAGGAGTTCGTCCGCACTCAGCTGACCGGTTACGAAGTGCCGGTCACCATCCACACGGTGGACGCCCTGCCGCGCAGCGTGTCCCTGAAGGTCGACAGGCGGCGACTGCTCGAGATGGTCGCCGAACTCGAATCCACGCGGGTCTGAACCCCGCAAACGCTGACAAAGAAGGAACACATCATGACTGCAGTAATCGTGGAGGCCGTGCGCACGCCGGTCGGAAAGCGCAACGGCGGTCTGTCCGGCATTCACCCGGTCGATCTGTCCGCGGTCGTCCTCGACGCGCTCGTCGAGCGCGCGGGGATCGACCCGGTGGTGGTCGGCGACGTGATCTGGGGATGCGTGCAGCAGGTGGGCGAGCAGTCCCAGGACATCGCCCGCACCGCGCTGCTCGCGGCCGGATGGCCCGAAGCGGTCCCCGGCGTCACCATCGATCGCCAGTGCGGTTCGTCGCAGCAGGCGCTGAACTTCGCTGTCGCGAGCGTCGAGGCCGGTCACTACGAGGTTGTCGTCGCCGGTGGCGTCGAGTCGATGTCGCGGGTGCCGATGGGTTCGTCGGTGCAGGTCGCCGGCATGCCGTTCAGCCGGTCGTTCCTCGATCGCTACGACGGTGCCGTGCCGAACCAGGGGATCGGTGCCGAGATGATCGCCGAGAAGTGGGGCATGAGCCGCACCGAGGTCGACGAGTTCTCCGCCCGCTCCCACGAACGCGCGGCGGCCGCGCAGGACGCCGGCCTGTTCGACGCCCAGATCGTGCCCGTCACGAACCCCGACGGCACGGTGATCTCGAAGGACGAAGGTATCCGCCGCGGCACCTCTGTCGAGTCTCTCGCCAAGCTGAAGCCGGTGTTCAAGGAGAACGGTGTCATCCACGCCGGCAACGCTTCTCAGATTTCCGACGGTGCTTCCGCCCTGCTCATCATGAGCGAGGAGGCGGCAGCGCAGTACGGCCTGACCCCGATCGCCAGGATCCACACGGCGACGGTCGTCGGCGCCGATCCGATCATCATGCTCACCGCACCGATCCCGGCGACGGTCGCGGCTCTCGAGAAGTCCGGCCTGACCGTCGACGACATCGGTGTGTTCGAGGTCAACGAGGCGTTCGCCCCCGTGCCCCTCGCGTGGCTGAAGGAGATCGGTGCCGATCCCGAGCGCCTCAACCCCAACGGCGGAGCGATCGCCCTCGGACATCCCCTGGGCGGATCCGGCGGACGCATCCTCACCGACATGGTTCACCACATGCGCCGCAACAAGATCCGCTACGGACTGCAGACGATGTGTGAGGGCGGTGGGCAGGCCAACGCCACGATCCTCGAACTCGTCGGGAACTGACCGCCCGACAGCCGCGCCCCGGTTACTCGTCGACGAGTACCGGGGCTGCGGTGTGTTCGATGAATCGTGTTGTTGCCGACTGGATTCAGGCTGCAATCACGCGGCGGCGAGTCGCCGGCGGTGATACGAGACCGTGCCGTCGAGGAGTTCGTCGACCTTGATGCGCCGGATCAGCAGGTGCACATCGTGTTCCCACGTGAAGCCGATACCGCCGTGCACCTGCAGCGCGGTCTGTGCGGTGGTGCCGGCCCCGTCCCCGGTGAACGCTGCTGCTGCGGAGACGGCGCGGAGGCGGGCGGCCGAATCGTCTCCGTCGAGGGCGACGGCTGCGGCCCACAGTGCCGCGCGGGAAGCCTCGACCGACAGCGCCATGTCGGCGCAGTGGTGCTTGACCGCCTGGAAACTCCCGATGGGGCGGTCGAATTGGGTTCGCTGCCCGGCGTACTCGACCGTCATCTCGACGAGCCGGGCGGCCGCGCCGAGTGCATCCATGGCGCGGAACGTCGACAGTGCGTCGTGTACGAACGCGACGGTGCCGTGCTGCAATGTCGCCCACGCACCTTCGTCGAGGTCGAGGTGCACGTCGGCGACCGCCCACGACCGGGTCACGTCGAGCGACTCGAGGATGCGGATGGAGACCGCGTCGACGGGGACCACGGCACCCACCTCGGCGCCGCTGTCGGTGGCGGCGACGAGCAGGGCGCTGTGCGCGTCGATCAGGCCGGTCACCGGCGCCGTCGTGCCGCGCAGTCGCAGCCGTGTGCCGTCGATCTGCGCGTGCAGCGCGGGGTTCTCGAGGGAGGTGAGCGCAGGTACGACGAGTTCGGCGCCGGACTCGGCAGCTTCGTAGGCCGGATGGTCGAGCTGTTCGAGCAGTCGTGTCGCGAGCGCGAGTTCCGCAACGGGCAGCGGGCTCGCCGCGCGACCGTGCTCCTCGACGAGTACGGCGAGGTCCACCTGGGTGCCGCCCGCGTCCTGGGTGAGAAGCCCGATGAGTCCGGACTCGGCGAGGTGCCGCACACCGGCGGCCGTGGTACGGGCCGGGCCGTCGTCGATCCCCGGCCGTCGCGCTGCGATCGGATCGTTCTTGGCGAGCCAGGCGCGCTCCGCCCCGGCGAGGGCTTCCTGTTCGTCACTCAGCGCAAAGTCCACGACACTCCTCCCGAGTCGGATTCGACGACTTAGTTAACCACGTCATCTATGTCTTGGGTAGCACCAACCCACGTCTCCTGAGGGTAGGGCTCTCGCCGCGGCGGGCGCGGCGGATTGCGCCCTCGAACCCCGTTCCGACCCTTGCCAACGACCTAGTTATACAGGTAATACTTGTTTGGCCGGGAGTGTGCACAGGTAACACATGCGCCCCGAAAGCCTTGGGGGAGGAAGCGGAGCTGACGTGGACACGAGCAACACCGAGCGGGTGACAGGTCGATTGGGGACAGTCGATGGCTACGATCCCGCCGCACTGCGAGACCAGTGGTATCGCGAGGGTTTCTACAGCGATCGCACGTGGCCCGATGTGCTCGCCGAAAGCTGCGCGACCGGAGCGTCCACCACTCTCGTCTACGCCGGAGGCGAGGGCGAGCAACTCGTCACGACCGCCGGTGAGATCCACGCCCGGGCCCGGCGCGTGGCCGCAGCTCTGCAGGAACGGGGCATCCGCCCCGGAGATTCCGTGGCGGTGCAATTGCCCAACCGGATCGAAGCTTCCATCGCATACGCGGCGGTGATGCTGGCCGGTGCGGTCCTCGTCCCGATCGTGCACATCTACGGACCGAACGAGGTGCGGTTCATCCTCGAACAGTCCGGCGCCAAGGTCCTCGTCCAGCCCGACCGCTGGCGTTCGATCGACTACGGCAACCGCGTCGCCGGGTTCGCCGACATCCCCACGCTCGAACACGTCGTGGTGGTCGGCGAGGCCGTACCGGAGGGCGCGTGCCCGTGGGACGACCTTCTCGCCACGACGACGGAATATGCTCGCCCCACCGTCCACGCCGACGACGTCACGTTGCTCATCTACACCTCGGGTACCACGTCCGCGCCGAAGGGCGTACAGCACAGCCACAATTCGCTGCTCGCCGAGCAGCAGGCGGCGACGGAATACCTCGGAACGGGTGACGACGCCGTTCAGCTCGTGACATTCCCGCCCGGACACATCGCCGGCGTCGGCAGCATGCTGCGACCCTTGCTCCACGGGCGGGACACCGTCTACATGGACATGTGGGATCCCGCTCTCGCGGTCGAGCTGATCTCCCGGCACCGCGTCACCGCGACGGCCGGAACCCCCTTCCATCTCACCGGCATGCTCGACATCGAAGGAGTCGCCGGAAAGCTCGCGACACTACGCGAATTCCTCATCGGTGCGGCCACGGTGCCCGAGGACCTGGTCCGTCGCGCAGGGGACATGGGTATCGGCACCTTCCGCTGCTACGGATCGACCGAACATCCCACGGTCACATCCGGCACCGCCACCGACCCGGAACCTGCGCGTCTCGGCACCGACGGTTCGCCGCTGCCGGGCGTGCGCGTACGCATCGTCGACGAAACCGGCACCGACGTGCCCACCGGCGTCGACGGCGAGATCGTCACGCGCGGACCCGACCAGTTCGTCGGCTACCGGGACGCAAGCCTCAACGCTGCGGCGTTCACCGCCGACGGCTGGATGCGCACCGGCGACCTCGGCCATCTCGACACCGACGGGCGTCTCACGATCACCGATCGCATCAAGGACGTCGTGATCCGCGCGGGCGAGACGATCTCGTCGGGCCAGCTGGAGGACGTGCTGGGCACCCATCCGGCCGTGGCGGAGGGTGCGATCGTCGCGGCGCCAGATCCCCGATACGGGGAAGTGGTGGCCGCGGTCGTCGTCCCGATGCCCGGAGCCGACATCGATCTCGACAGCATTCGCGAGCACTTCGCCGAATCGGGACTGGCTAAACAGAAGACGCCCGAACGACTCGTCGTCGTCGACGCCCTGCCGCGCACGGCCCTGGGCAAGGTCCGCAAGGCGGAACTCCGCGCCGAGCACTTCCCGAGGGCCGGCGGCCGATGAGCGTGCGCTGGCAGGATCTGCGACTGCCGGTGATGGCGGCACCGATGTTCCTGGTCTCGAACCTCGACCTGGTGATCGCCGCGTGCCGCGCGGGTGTCGTCGGCGCATTTCCGTCCGCGAACCCGCGGGCACCCGAGACCCTCGACGGCTGGCTCGGCGCCATCCGCGCCGCCGAACGCGAAAGTATCGACCACGGTGAGCCGTTCGCGCCGTTCTGCGTGAACATGCCGGCCTCGGCTGCGCTCGACAAGGAGATGCGCGACCGCGCGCTCGCGACCGTCGCGAAGCACGAGGTGCCGCTGATCCTCACCAACATGGGCGATCCGAAGGAGATCGTCGATGCCGCGCACGGCTGGGGCGGCACGGTGTTCCACGACGTGACGACCGTTCGGCACGCCGAGAAGGCGATCGCGGCCGGTGTCGACGGACTCATGCTCGTCTGTGCGGGAGCCGGGGGACACGCGGGCACATTGTCGCCGTTCGCCTTCCTCCCGCAGGTACGCCGCATGTTCGACGGCCCCATCATGCTCGCCGGTGGTATCGCCGACGGCAACGGCATCGCCGCGGCACTCGCTCGGTGCCGACGTCGCGGTGATGGGTACCCGGTTCATCGCGACACTCGAATCGGGAACCGTCGACGACCACAAGAGCATGCTCGTGGAGTCGCGCAGTGAAGATGTCGTGTTCACCGACGCCATCGCGGGCCTGCCCGCGAGCTTCCTGGCATCGTCGATCGCCGCGAACGGGCTCGACCCGGACGATCTGCCGAAACCCGTTGCGCGACACAGACCGAACCTTCCTCCCGGCGTGAAGCCGTGGAAGACGGTGTTCAGTGGCGGTCATTCGACCGGCCTGATCCACGACATTCCACCGGTCGCGGGGGTGGTCGACCGGTTGGCACACGAGTTCGATGCCGCTCGCCGAGCGGGCGATTGGCGTGCCGCGCTCGCCGAATCCCTGTCACGCCGGCCGGAAGCAGCAACCCGAAAGGTGCCATGATGACCACACAGGAAATCGGCTTCGTCGAAGCCGACGACTACTTGCACCCGGTCTCCGACAACTTCTACGAGAACGAGACCTTCTGGTTCTCCTTCTTCGTTCCGGAGCGCAATATCGGCGCCTGGATCTACGTGGGAGTGCGGCAGAACGCGGGAATCACGCACGGAGGGCTGTGGCTGTGGGACGACACTGCGGTGGACCCCTGGGATCTGCCCTTCTACGAGGGTTTCTCGGCCCTGAAGATGCCGACCTTCGACGGACCGAAGCTGATCAGCCCGACCGGCGCGACGATCGAAGTGATCGAGCCGGGTGAGGTCTACGACGTCCGCTACGAGGATCGGAACCGCATCTCCGTCGAACTGTCGTTCCGGGGATTCGAGCGGCCCGTTCCGCTTCTCCGGGGAGCCCCGCCCTATCCGGCGGCCTCGCACTACGACCAGACCGGCCGGGTCACCGGGCACCTGATTCTCGACGGCGAACGAATCGACGTCGAGTGCTGCGCGATGCGGGACCGGTCGTGGGGCCCGCGCACCGAGCGGGGATACGGTCGCGTGGGATACACCTGGCTGGCCGACCCGGAGTGCAGCCTGCTCACCTATTCGGTGCCCACCGACACGACCGACAGGGTGCACACCGGGTATGTGCGCCGCGGCAACGAGGTCTCGCGTCTGGTGGGCGGCGAGCGGAAGGTGGTTCGGGATCCGGCTCGGGCCTGGGTGGACCGGCTCGAGATCGCGGTGACCGACGAGCACGGGGGTGAGGTGGTTGCCACCGGGACTGCCCGGAGCCGGATGATCCTGCCCGGTGCGACCAACGTGTGCATCAATACGTTGCTCGAATTCGAGATCGACGGCCGGACCGTCTACGGGGAGGACCAGGATGTGTGGTCGATCGAGCAGTTCCGCCGAGCGCGTTCGAGCCGGACGTGAATCCGCACACCGGCTGCGAGCGATCAGCGGTCGCCGAACCGCTCGTCGATTCCCTCGAGACGGAATCGGATGCGTACCGCCGCATCCCGGGCGGTGGCGATCGCGTCGGCGGCGGCGGACAGAGCCCGATCGAGTTCCGCATTCGGGTGCAGCGGCGGTCCGGCTGTGGTGCCGGACGCGGGTTGGGGGCGCAGGGCCGGCGCGACGAACGTCCGGAACCGGTGGCGCGCGGCCTTTTCGGATCGGTCCGGGTACTCCGCAGCGAGGTAGGTCTGCTCGAGGAGGAAGTCGATCATCTCCCGGACAGGGATGTCGGTGCGGATGACGCCGGCCGCCTGACCGGCGAGCAGGACCGGACCGGAGATCTCGTCGGTCAGCGACCGGATGTCCTCGTCCAGCACGGCAGCGGAATGCTGAGCCACCAATGCCCTGATGACCGGATCCTCGGGCAGTTCGCGCGTCGTGTAGACCAGGACGTCCTCGATCTTTCCGAGGATGTCGGGTTGCGCTGCGATGATCTCGCGGGTTCGGGCAATGTGGTTCCGGGCTCGATGGATGCCGACCAGGATGATCATGCGGGACGTGTTGCCGAGCTGACGGAACGCCGTCGCCCGCGACACCCCGGCCCGCTCGGCTACGGCGGCCATCGTGATCGCCGTGGTGCCCTGGATGCGCATCTCCTCGTCGGCTGCACGGACGAGTCGGGTTCGCACGCTCTCATCGCAGGCGGGGAGCGAGTTGGAGGTCTGCGACGGCATGCGGCCACTCTAACGGCGGAGGCAGCCGGGCGCCCGTGCGACGCGAACAGTGCGTGATGTCACTACCTATCTATCTATGTAACCTAGGTCTCGACAATATGGACGATTCTCGCTACGATCGAACGTGAAAGTCTCAAGCAGTGCGATTCTGAGCGGCTAGAGTCTCACGATGAGTCGGATTTCCAGCGGTACGTGCATCGTGCTCTCCGCACGCACCGCCCACGTCGAAACGGCAGGATCCAATGAAGCTCACGGTCGACACCAACAAATGTTCCGGACATGCCCGCTGCTACGCCGTAGCTCCCGAGGTGTTCGATATCGACGATCTCGGCTATGCCCTCCCACTCGACGTCGAGGTCGAGGAACCGATCGACGAGCGGATCGCCGCCGGAATCGCGGCATGCCCCGAACACGCCATCCACCTCCACTGACCTGGATCTCTCCGGCGGGCGGCGGCACCGGATTCCTTCGCGACGGTCCGCCCTGGCCCATCGAACTGCACTACCTCGTCTCCACCCACCAGCGTCTTTCGAACCCAGCGTCTTTCGAACCCAGCGTCTTTCGAACCCACCGTCGTTCGAGCCCACAGTCGTTCGAACACACCGTCTTCCGAACAAGGACAACAACTATGGGACGTGTACAGGACAAGGTCGTCTTCATCACCGGCGCCGCCCGTGGGCAGGGCCGCGCGCACGCCGTCCGGCTCGCGCAGGAGGGCGCGAAGATCGTCGGCGTCGACTTCTGTGAGGACATCAAGACCAACGCCTACTCTATGGCGACCCCGGAGGACCTCGCCGAGACTGGGCGACTGGTCGAAGAGGCCGGTGGCCGTATGCTCTCCACGATCGCCGATGTGCGTGACCGTCAGGCGCTGACCGCCGCGGTCGAGGCCGGAGTCGCCGAGTTCGGCCGTATCGACGGTGTCGTCGCCCAGGCCGGCATCTGCCCCCTCGGAACCGACGATCCGCAGGCCTTCCTCGACGCGTTCACGATCGACTTCGTCGGCGTCGTCAACGCTGTCGAGGCCGCCCTCCCGCACCTGGCCGACGGCGGTTCGATCGTCGCGACCGGTAGCCTCGCCGCCCTGCTGCCCGGGTCGACCGACAATCCGACGAACGGGGCCGGTGGCCTCGGGTACGCGCTCGCCAAGCGCTCGATCGCCGCTTTCGTGAACGACCTGGCAGTGGTACTCGGGCCCAAGGGAATTCGCGTGAACGCGGTCCATCCGACCAACGTCAACACCCCCATGCTCCACAGCGAGATCATGTACCGGCAGTTCCGTCCGGATCTCGAGTCTCCGACGCGCGAGGACGCCGAGCCCGTCTTCCTCGTGATGACCAACATGGGCGTGCCTTATGTCGAACCCGAAGATGTCGCCGAGATGGTGCTGTACCTCCTCTCCGATGCGTCGCGATACGTCACCGGCATGCAGATGCGCGTGGATGCCGGCGGCTACGTCCGCAACCGTCCGCAGCAACCCTCCTTCTGAACGACATCCACCGAGAATCCGGAGAAATCCCGTGGCACAGAATATCTCGAAGCTCTACATCGACGGCCGGTGGGTCGACAGCGAAGCGGATGTCGTACTCGACGTCCTGAATCCGGCGACGGAGGAAGTGATCGGCCGGGTTCCGCAGGCCACCGTCGGAGAGGTGGGTCGCGCCATCGACGCCGCGCGGCGCGCATTCGACGAGGGCCCGTGGCCGACGATGTCACCTCGCGAGCGGGCCCAGGTGATGCTGAGAATGGCCGACGCGCTGGACAAGCGTCGCGCCGAGCTCGTGGAGCTGAACATCGCAGAGTCCGGCTCGACCCGGATGCTCGCCGAATACCTGCAGGTGGGCATTCCGCTGCAGCACTTCCGCGACATGGCCGACCGGATCCTGCCGACCTTCTCGTTCGAGCGCGGGGTTCTGCCGACCATCGGTGACGGGATCGGCCAGGGCATCGTGGTCCGCGAACCGGCGGGGGTCGCGGTGCTCATCTCGGCGTACAACTTCCCGCTGTTCCTCAACATCATGAAGCTTGCCCCGGCGCTCGCCGCCGGCTGCACAGTGGTACTCAAGCCCGCCCCGACCACTCCGCTCGAGGCCTTCGTTCTCGGCGAGATCGCCGACGAGGCAGGTCTTCCCGCCGGCGTGCTCAACATCGTGACGGGCGACATCGACGCCGGGCGGGAACTGACCACGAATCCGAAGGTCGATCTCGTCAGTTTCACCGGCTCCGACACCGTCGGTCGCCTGGTCTACGAGCAGGCCGCGCCGAGTCTCAAGAAGGTGGTCCTCGAACTCGGTGGCAAGTCCCCGAACATCATCTGCGAGGACGCCGATCTCGCCGCCGTCACCACATCCGTGATCGGCAACATGATCACTCATGCGGGGCAGGGTTGCGCGCTGTTCACCCGCACCCTCGTGCATCGTTCCCGCTACGACGAGCTCGTCGCAGCCGTCAGCGCAGGACTGTCGATGGTCAAGGTCGGCGATCCCGCCGAACCGGACACCGTCATGGGGCCGCTGATCAGCGAAGCCCAGCGCAGCAAGGTCGAGGCGCTCATCGCCACCGGTGTGGAACAAGGCGCCGAGATCGCGTTCGGCGGTGGCCGCCCGGCCCTCGAGAAGGGCTTCTTCGTCGAACCGACGCTGTTCGTCGACGTCGACAACTCCATGGACATCGCCCGGAAGGAGTTCTTCGGCCCGGTCGGCGTCATCATCCCGTTCGACGACGACGACCACGCGGTGCGTCTCGCCAACGACAGTGAGTACGGCCTCGGCGGCAGTGTGTACGCCTCCGACCCCGTACGGGCACTCGCCATCGCCCGGCGGATCCGCACCGGATTCGTCTCGCTCAACGGCGGTGGCGGGGGAGTCACCCCGCACATTCCGTTCGGGGGATACAAGCAGTCCGGCCTGGGTCGTGAATGGGGCGAGGCCGGCCTCGAGGAGTACCTGCAGACCAAGGCCATCACCTGGAGCGCAGCCCGCGGCTGACCGCCCGCGCTCTCGTCGACTTCCACCTAAGGACGATCATGACCCAGACGGAACCCACACCCACGACGCCAGCCGCCGGCAAGTGCCCCGTACACAACTTCAACTACGCCGAGTACAAGCCGGTGGGTGAATGGTTCGCCCGCTACGACGAATTCCGGGAGAAGTCGCCGATCTTCCGGAACGAATTCGGACCGGGGTACTACACCGTCTCCAACTACGAGGGCATCCTCAAGGTGATGCAGGACGCGGAGACGTTCTCCAACAGCGTTGTGACCCCGCTCGACTCCAATCCGCCGTTCAAGTGGATTCCGGAGATGCTCGACGGTGACGAGCACCTGCAGTGGCGGAAGCAACTCGGTCCGCTGTTCTCCCCGAAGACCACCGAGAAGCTGGATGCGAAGGTGCGGGAGCGGGCGATCGAGCTCGTCGAGGGGATCCAGGCGAAGGGCGGTGGCGCGACCGAGTTCATGGCCGAGTTCGCCCAGCAGTTCCCGACCTCGATCTTCCTGGAACTGATGGGACTCCCCGTCGAGGAACTACCGCAGTTCATGGAGTGGGAACACGCGATTCTCCACGCCTCGGACGACGATCTCGCAGCGCGCGAGGCCGCTCAGGTCGCGGCGATGCAGGCCGTGATGGGACGGTTCTACACGACCATCACCGAGCGACGTGCCGAGCCGAAGGACGACATCGTCAGCAAGGCACTCGAATTCGAGATCGACGGCAAGCCCGTCAGCGACGAGGACCTGCTCTCGTTCTGCCTGCTGATGTTCATGGCCGGTCTCGACACCGTGTCGGTGACGCTCGGCTGGGCGTTCTACCACCTCGCGACGCATCCGGAGGATCGTGCCCGCATCGTCGAGGATCCCGAACTGATCCCGGATGCGGTCGAAGAGATCCTGCGGGCGTACGCCATCGTGGTGCCGGCGCGGAAGGTCATGAAGGACACCGAGCTGCTGGGCTGCCCGTTGAAGGCCGGCGACATGGTGAATTTCGCGCTCGCCGCGGCGAATCGCGACGAGTCCGTCTTCGAGAGCGGCACCGAGGTCGACATCACGCGCTCGCCGAACAACCACATCGCATTCGGTGCGGGCCCGCATCGTTGCCTCGGATCGCACCTGGCACGCCGCGAGCTCCGGATCGCACTCGAGGAATGGCACAAGCGGATCCCGGACTATCGGCTCGCCCCGGACGCAGAGCTGTTCGAAACCGGTGGTCAGCTCGGCCTGACCTCCCTTCCCCTCGAGTGGGACCGCTAGTCCGGCTTGCCGTGCCGTTTCCACCAGCTGACTCTTCGAACCCGGGAGACGCATCATGCCACTGCAAGATCACATGCACTTGATTTCCACCGACGATCACCTGATCGAACACCCGCGGCTGTGGTCGGACCGCTTGCCGTCGAAGTACCTCGAGGCCGGCCCGAAGATCATCGAAAAGGCCATGCCGAGCGGTCTTTTCCCGATCCCCGGCGCACCTGTGGGAACCCGGCTGGCAGAAGTATGGGAGTACGAGGGGCGGATCTACCCCTACATCGGCCTGAACGCGGTCGCGGGTAAGAAGCCCGAACAGTACGGCGTGGAACCCACCCGCTACGAGGACATGCTGCCGGGATGCTACGACCCGCACGCACGTGTGCTGGACATGGACATCGACGGAGTGCAGGCGGCATTGGCCTTCCCCTCCTTCCCTCGGTTCGCGGGCACGGTGTTCCTCGAGGGCGAGGACAAGGAGCTCGCCCTGCTGTGTGTCAAGGCATGGAACGACCACATGCTCGACGAGTGGTGCCCGGTAGCTCCCGACCGGCTGATCCCCATCGTGATCCTGCCGCTGTGGTCGGTGGAGGAATGCGTGCGCGAGATCGAGCGGACGGCGGCCAAGGGAGCGAAAGCGATCTCCTTCCCCGAAAATCCGGTGCCGCTGGGGTTGCCGTCGTTCCATACCGATCACTGGGATCCGGTGCTGTCCGCGGCGGAGGCGGCCGGCATGCCGCTGTGCATGCACTTCGGCACGTCCGGTCAGGCGCCGATCACGGCACCCGAGGCGCCGATGGCCGTGATGATCGCACTGTTCGGGTGCAACTCGATGTACGCGACGGCGGATCTGCTGTTCTCCCCGGTCTTCCACAAGCACCCGAACCTGAGGGTGATGATGTCCGAGGGCGGAATCGGCTGGGCACCGTACCTGCTGGAGCGGATGGATCAGACCTGGGAGAAGCACCGGTTCTACCAGAACATCGACCAGTCGGCGCGGCCGTCGGAGTTGTTCGCCGAACACATCTTCGGGTGCTTCATCGACGATCAGTTCGGAATCGACAACCGGCACGCCATCGGGATCGACAACATCACCTGGGAATGCGACTACCCCCACTCCGATTCGAACTGGCCGAACAGCCGCAAGCGCGTGCACGACGCCATGATCGATGTTCCGGACGAGGACGTGCACAAGATGGTCGAGCTGAACGTCCGTCGGCTGCTCAACTTCCCCCGTCTCTGAACCGCCGGTGTGCCGAAATGGCGGCTCCCACCGCCACAAAGGCACACCGGCGCGTCCCGCGCACTCTCGGAGGACCGACATGGCCGAACCGATCGACCAGCTACCGGAGGACGACTGGGTCGACCAGGACCTACTCACGCGGAACCTGGCCGGCGACCTGCTGGACGGAGAGATCGCCGCCGAACGCGACCGGCTCGCACGGCTGGACAGGGGAGAGGGTGGAGACGACATCCACATGTCCCGCGCCGATATGGAACGGCGGCTCGCGGCGATGATCGAAGTACGAAAGCGTGTCAGCGCACCGAATTCCGTGAAATTCTGACGACCGTGAAGCTCTGACGACCGTGCAGTTCCGACAACCGGGTGATGGAGAATACGTGAGCCGAAGTACCGTCGTCGCCACAGGGCGGCCCCTGCCGCAGCCCACTCCGGCGACATCCGAGTTCTGGACCTCGGGAGCCGACGGGGTTCTGCGAGTGGCGCAGTGCGGCACGTGCGGCAAGCGAATGCACCCGACGACGGTGCTCTGCCCGGAGTGCAGGGGGCGCGACATCTCCCTGCAAGCGGTCTCGGGCCGCGCGGTCGTGGTGGGTGTGACGATCAACGTGCAGCAGTGGCTCCCGGATCTCCCGCCCCCGTACGTCATCGCGATCGTTGCGCTCGAAGAGGATTCGAGCGTCCGCCTGACGACCAACATCGTCGGGTGTGAACCCGCGGACGTGTTCGTGGGCACGAAGGTGCGGGTCGTGTTCGAGCAGGTGAGCCACGAGATCTGGCTACCGCTGTTCGAACCGGACCCGGACGCGGACGGCGAGCCCGGCCCGCTGCCGGAACCGGAGAACTACCGGGCGCGGTTGCGCCCGCCGGTCACCTCCGGCAAGTTCGAGGACCGTGTCGTGATCTCGGGGGTGGGGCAGTCGAGAATCGGCCGCCGGCTCATGGCCGATCCGCTGACGCTGACGGTCGACGCGTGCCTGCAGGCCATCGCGGATGCGGGTCTGTCCGTCGACGACATCGACGGCCTGTCCACCTATCCGGGTGCCGCCGTCGGCGGCATCTCGGAGGGCGGAATCATGCCCGTCGAGCAGTCCCTGCGGATCCGCCCGACCTGGGTCAACGGCGGCGGCGATCTGCCCGGACAGAACGGGTCCATCATTGCGGCGATGCTGGCGGTCGCGTCGGGACTGTGCCGGCACGTGCTGTGCTACCGCACCGTGTGGGAGTCGACCCATTCCGAACTGGTGCGGTCCGGGCAGTGGGAGGCCGGAATCGGCCGGGCGGCGGGCATGTTCGAGTTCCGTCATCCGTTCGGTGCCATCTCGGCGGCCAACTGGATCGCCTGCCAGGCGTCGCACTACTTCCACCGCTACGGTGACGCGAAGGAGACGCTCGGCGCGATCGCCGTCAACGCGCGGACCAACGCGGGTTCGAATCCCGAAGCGGTCTATCGTGATCCGATCACGATGGCCGATTACCTCGGCGCCCGAACGGTCTCCACGCCGTTCGGGTTGTACGACTGCGACGTCCCGGTCGACGGTGCGGTCGCGGTGATCGTCTCCGCCGCCGAGACCGCCCCGGACCTGCCCCACGCACCGGTGTTCGTCGAGGCGGTGGGCACCCAGATCCTCGAGAACCTGTCGTGGGATCAGGGCACGCTCACGCACCTGCCGCAGTCCCTCGGTCCGTCCGCGCACCTGTGGAGTCGCACCGATCTGCGTCCCGAGGACGTCGACGTCGCCCTGTTGTACGACGGATTCACGTTCAACGCGTTGTCGTGGCTCGAGGCACTGGGATTCTGCGAGTTCGGCGGTGCCCGGGACTTCGTCGACGGAGGGCGCGGCATCGCGATCGACGGTCGCCTACCGCTCAACCCGCACGGTGGGCAGCTGTCCGCCGGACGCACCCACGGCTACGGCTTCTTCCGGGAAGCTGTGCTGCAACTGCGAGGGCAGGCGCCGGGACTGCAGGTCGCCGACCCGGAGGTCGCAGTCGTCACCGCCGGCGGCGGCGTGCCGTCGGGCGCCGTCCTGCTCCGCACCGGCTAGATCGCCTCACCACCCGGCCACCAGTTCACCCATCCACGATCAGGAGTCGTCATGGACCGTCCCCTGGAGGGCATCCGAATCCTCGAGGTCGCCCAGTTCACCTTCGTTCCGGCCGCCGGAGCGGTACTCGCGGACTGGGGCGCCGACATCATCAAGGTGGAGCATGCCGAGACCGGCGACGCGCAACGCGGTCTCGTCCGTGTGCTCGGACTCGCCGCGAGCCAGGCCGGTTCGTCGTTCGCACCGATCATGGAGGGCCCGAACCGCAGCAAGCGCAGCATCGGACTCGACCTCGCCAAGCCCGAGGCACGACCGATCCTCGAGAACCTGGTCCGCAGCAGCGACGTGTTCCTGACCAACTACCTGCCCGGTCCGCTCGCCAAGCTCCGCCTCACCGTCGACGACATCCGCGCCATCAATCCCGACATCATCTATGTCACCGGCAACGGCTTCGGCTCCGAGGGGCCGGACGCGGACAAGGGCGCCTACGACGCAACGGCGTTCTGGGCCCGCGCCGGCAGCGCCGACGGTGTCATGCCGCCGGACACCGATCACATGGCGTTCATGCCGGCCGGTGCCTACGGCGACAACATCGGGGGAATGACGATCGCCGGAGGTATCGCGGCCGCGATCGCCGGGCGCGAACGCACCGGTGAGCCGTCCGTCGTGGATGTGTCGCTGCTCGCCGTCGGTGCATGGGCAACCCAGTTCTCCGTCAACCTGTCGCTGTTCCTCGGCGGCCCGCTGCCCAAGGTACGGCGCACGACGGCCGCGCCCGGCAACCCGCTGAGCGGTTCGTACCGCACCTCCGACGGCCGGTGGCTGCAGTTCTCGATGCTGCAACCGACTCGCTACTGGAACGAGTTCGTGGCCGCGCTCGGTCGCGAGGACCTGGTCGACGACCCCCGATTCGCCACGATGGAAGCGATCTTCGAGCACTCCCAGGAGATCGGTGACTGGTTCGCCGAGGCGATCGCGAAGCGCACCTACGACGAATGGCTCGAGGTCTTCCGCGACATCTCCGGACAATGGGCCCCGGTCCAGGACGGCTGGGAGCTCGGACACGACGAGGCGCTGATCGCCAACGGGCGGATCGTCGAGATCACCGACGCGGACGGCAAACCGCAGAAGCTGGTCGCGAGTCCGGTCAAGTTCGACAACGCGCCGGTGAAGATGTCGCGGGCTCCGCAGTTCGCCGAGCACACGGACGAGATCCTGCGGGAGATGGGACTGGACGACGAACACCTCATCGAACTGAAGATCGCGGGTGCCGTCACCTAGGTTGTACAGCCCGGTTTTCCAACTGTCCTGAGTGCGTGTTCCGGCCGCCCGTCACCACGGCGGCCCTCGTGAAGGGATTGCCGTGACGGCGATGAACCTGACGGATCTGGCGGTGGCCGAGGAGAACAAGCCCGCGATCGTGATGGCCGGCAGCGGCGCGACGCTGAGTTACCGCGAACTCGAAGACGCGTCCAACCGCATCGCCCACCTCTTCCGGCAGAAGGGGCTGCAGGCGGGCGATCACATCGCGATCCTCATGGAGAACTGCCTGGAGATGTTCCCGGTCGTCTGGGCGGCGCAACGAGCGGGACTTCTCTACACGCCCGTCAACTGGCACCTCGCCGACGACGAAGCCGCCTATGTCATCGAGAACTGCGGTGCCCGCGTGCTGGTCCATTCCGAACACCTCGACCGGCTCGCGTCGGTTATCGACTCCGGAAACCCCGCTGTGGAAACACGATTCACGGTGGGGCGGAAGTCGGCGACCGGCGCCGCGTCGCTCGCCGACGCGGCGGCCGCGCTTCCGGCGACGCCGATCGACGACGAGGTCGAGGGCTACTACATGTTCTACTCGTCCGGAACCACCGGGCGGCCCAAGGGGATTCTGCCCGAGCTGACCGGTGCGCCCTTCGGAACCGGACTGGGAATCGATACGGTGATGCGCAACGCATTCGGATTCGGTTCGGACAGCGTGTATCTGAGCCCCGGACCGCTCTATCACGCGGCACCGCTCGGGTGGTCCATGGGTACCGTCCGCAACGGTGGAACCGCGATCGTCATGGAACACTTCGACGCCGAGGGCGCGCTTGCCGCGATCGATCGGTACCGGGTCACCCATACCCAGGTCGTGCCGACGATGTTCGTCCGCATGCTGAAGCTTTCCGACGAGACGAGGGCGCGGTACGACCTGTCGAGCCTGCGTGTGGTGATCCACGCGGCCGCGCCGTGTCCGATCGAGGTCAAGGAACGCATGATCGAGTGGCTCGGTCCCAAGATCCTCGAGTTCTATGCGGGGAGCGAGGGAAACGGGTTCTTCATGATCTCCACGCCGGAATGGCTCGCACACCGCGGATCCGTGGGCCGGCCCACCGTCGGTGAGGTGCACATCTGCGACGACGACGGACACGAACTGCGTCCGGGCGAGATCGGCACGATCTGGATGAGCGGCACCCCGAGGTTCGAGTACCACGGCGACGCCGCGAAGACCGCCGGCGCGTACAACGACAAGGGCTGGAGCACGCTCGGCGATCTCGGCCACGTGGACGAGGACGGCTACCTCTATCTGTCGGCGCGGCGCACCGACCTGATCCTGTCCGGTGGGGTGAACATCTATCCGCAGGAGATCGAGGATGCGCTCACCATGCATCCGGCGGTCCTCGACGTGGCGGTGATCGGGCTGCCCGACGACGAGATGGGGCAGCGGGTGCACGCGGTGGTGACCCCGGCCGAGGCGATCGTTGCGAACGACGCCCTCGCGGCCGAGCTGATCGGCTATGCGCGGGAGAAGCTCGCGCATTTCAAGGTGCCGCGCACCGTCGAGTTCGGTGAGGTGCCGCGCCTGCCGAGCGGCAAGATCCTCAAGCGTGCGTTGCTGTCCCGGTACGAGGGCACCGCCGTCGTGCAGTAGGAGAGTCACCCCCTGCATACCGGCTGTCGGAAGGGATCGGCCGGGCGGTACCGTCGCTGGAAACCGAAGGCGACGAGGGGATGGTAATGGGCGTTTATGCGGTGACCGGCGCGGCTTCCGGGATGGGTAAGGCAAGCGCGGATCGGCTGCGGGCCGCCGGTCACACCGTGATCGGGATCGACCTGAAGGACGGCGACGTCGTCACGGACCTGTCGACGACCGAAGGTCGCGCCGCCGCGATCGCGAAGACACTCGAACTGGCCGAAGGGCACCTCGACGGTGTCGTCCTCGCTGCCGGGCTCGGACCGCTCGCCGGCAAGGAACGCGTCATCGCCGAGGTCAACTTCCGCGGTGTCGTCGAACTGCTCGAGGGCTGGCGCTCGACGCTCGCGGCGACCGGCAACAGCAAGGTCGTGGTGTTCGGGTCGAACTCGACGACGACGGTCCCGGCCGCCCCGATGTCGGCGGTGCGGGCGTTTCTGGCGGGCGACGTGGAGAAGGCCGTCAAGCGGGCGTGCCGTATCAAGCCCGCCGGCCCGGCCTTCACCTACGCGGCCTCGAAGCTCGCAGTGACGCACTGGGTGCGCCGCGCGGCCGTGACGCCGGAGTGGGCAGGTGCGGGGATCCGTCTCAACGTGATCGCACCCGGGGCGATCGCGACACCGCTGTTGACCGCCCAGCTCGACAGCCCGGAAGGCGATCGGGTGCGGGATTTCCCGGTGCCGATCGGTGGCTTCGGTCAGCCGGAGCAGATCGGGGAGTGGGTCGAGTTCATGCTCTCGCCGGCGGCGGACTTCCTCTGCGGGTCGGTCGTCGTCGTCGACGGCGGTACCGAGCCCTTCTTCCGCGGCAGCGACTGGCCGCGTCCGGTGTCGATTCGGAAGGTCCCGGCCTACCTGCTCGCGATGCGCCGGTTCAACAAGGCGAAGAAGAACAAGTAGCCCTGCGTCGCCGGAAGTGCCCCTGAGTGACGGTCGGCGTACCGATATTTCGGTACGCCGACCGTCATTTCCGTTCCGGCCGAGGCGGTTCGGTCCGGGACGCGGCGGGCGCGATTCCGAACAGCATGGCGTCGAGCCCCGCGACGAACGCGGTGTCGTTGTCGAGGGGCGTAGCGGCGCCCGAGGCATTCGAGGTGAACAGGGCCGTCAGGTGCGGATAGTCGCCGTGCGCGAGCATCTCGGACATGTGCGCGGCACCGCCCCCGCTTGCCGAGGCCGTCTCCCCGGCCGATTCCTGCGCCGCGAAATTGGTGACCCAGCCGCTGATCAGGGCGACGCCCATCATGGTGGCGGTCGCGTCGAGTCCGGCCGGTGCCAGTGCGCCGACGAGCCGGTCGAGGTAGCGGATGCTGTTCGGGCCTAGGTCGGTGGCCGGCGTTTCCCGTAGCCACGGATGACGCCGATGCAAGGATCGGGACTGCTGGGCGATGGCGAGTACATCGGTGCGGACGTCACCGGTGAGCGGGGGGAAGTCGAACTCGGCGGCGACTCGGTCGGCCATCAGCGCGAGCAGGTCGTCCTTGCCGGCCACGTATCGGTACAGCGATGCTGCCGAGGTGCCGAGCGCGTCGGCGACGCGCCGCATCGAGAGTGCGCGCATGCCTTCACTGTCGACCAGCCGGACGCAGGCCTCGCCGATGTCGTCGAGGGTGTACGTCGGGCGGGGCCCGCGCTTGCGTTCGTCGGTGCGCAGCCACAGTGAGGTCGGCATGACCCCAGCATGCCTCGAGAAAAGAGTTGCGAACACTGTTCGCATTTATCTACTCTCTAATTGCGAACATTGTTCACAGTTCGAGGGAGATGCGCATGAACGTGCTCGAAGCCGACGGCCTGACCCGGGCCTTCGGAGACCGCACCGTCGTCGACGCAGTGCACCTGAGCGTTCCCGCCGGGCACATCCATGCGCTGCTCGGCCCGAACGGCTCGGGGAAGACGACCACCGTCCGCATGCTCGCCACGCTGCTGCGACCCACCGCCGGTCGTGGCCGCGTCTGCGGCTTCGACGTCGTGCGCGACGCGGCCCACGTGAAGCGATGCATCGGGCTGGTCGGGCAGTTCCACGCGGTGGACCCCCGGCTGACCGGCCTGGAGAACCTGACTATGTTCGCGCGCCTGCGCGGGCTCGACGCCCGCTCGGCCCGGGCCCGCGCGACCGAGCTGCTCGATCGGTTCGATCTGGTCGACGCCGCCGCCCGCCCGGTGAGCAGCTATTCGGGAGGCATGCGCCGACGGCTGGACCTGCTCGCCGGGATGGTGGTGCGGCCGGAAGTGCTGTTCCTCGACGAACCGACCACCGGTCTCGACCCGCACAGCCGTAACGAGATCTACCGGCTGGTGGGCGAACTCGTGGGGGAGGGCACTGCCGTGCTGCTCACGACGCAGTACCTCGACGAAGCCGACCGTCTCGCCGACACCATCACGATCCTCGACGCCGGCGCGACGATCGCGACCGGAACCCCGGCGCAGATCAAGGAGGCGGTCGGCGCCGGACTCGACGTCGCCCTGCCCGCCGCCGCGGACGTCGCCGCGGCGGTCGCCGTGACCGCCGCATTCGGCCTGCGGCACATCGCCACCGACACCGCATCCGAAACCTGCACCGTCCGACTGTCTTTCGCCGCCGACGCCGACTCGGTGCCGCTGCTACCGGTGCTGCGCGCGCTCGACGAGGCGGGCGTGCCCGTCGACGACATCGGCCGCCGCCGCGTCGGACTGGACGAGGCGTTCTTGACCCTGACCGGACACGCCCGCACGGAGGAGCCCGCATGACCACCGCCACCCACGGAAGCTCGGCACTCGCCGGCACCCGGACGTTGTTCCATCGGATCGTTCTGACGTACCGGCACTCGCCCGCGCTGCTGCTCGTCACCCTCGCCGCGCCGCTGGGCATGGTGCTGCTGTTCGGATTCGTCTTCGGCGGCGCACTGTCCGGCGGTGACGCCGCCGCCTATCGCGCTTATCTGATGCCGGGGGTACTGGTGCTCGTGGCCGCGATGGGCCTGGCCACCACCGCGGCCACCGCCAACGCCGACCTGCGCAGCGGACTCTCCGACCGGTTCCGGACGCTGCCCACCGCACCGGTGTCGGTGCCCGCCGGGCTCGCCCTCGCCGAAACCGCCACCTGTGCGGTCGCGCTCGTGCCGATGGTGGGGGTCGGGTATCTCGTCGGCTGGCGGGTCGACGCAGGCGTCCGCGAGATCACGCTCGCAATCGTGTTGCTGCTGCTGTTCCGGTTCGCGCTCTCCTGGCTGGGTATCTGGCTCGGCTTCTCGATCCGGGACGAGCAGGTGCTGCAGCAGTGCGCGCCGATGATCTTCGGGACGATCATGTTCTCCAACATCTTCGTGCCCACCGAGACCATGCCCGCGGTGATCCGGACGATCGCGGAGTGGAATCCGGTCAGTGCCGTGGTGGCGGCCCTGCGCGAACTGCTGGGCGGCGCGGCGCCGATGGCCGCGGACGCGGCTGTGCCGATCGCCGCGGACGCGGCTGTGCCGATGGCCGCGGACGCGGCTGTGCCGATGGCCGCGGACGCGGCTGTGCCGATGGCCGCGGACGCGGCGTGGCCCCTGCAGTACCCCCTGTTGGCAGCCTTCGGCTGGTGCCTCGGAATCGTCGCTGTGATGGTGCCGCTCACGGTCCGCCGGTACCACACCACCCGCTGATCGGGCGCCGATCCGGTCATTACCGACGGGTAACCGGACCATCGACAGACAGCGGAAACCGGCGGGACTACCCTGTATATCCGTGACCTCACACTATGACGTCGTTGTCCTCGGAGCCGGTCCCGGTGGGTACGTCGCTGCTATCCGCGCGGCACAGCTGGGATTGAGCACCGCCATCATCGAGCAGAAGTACTGGGGAGGTGTGTGCCTGAACGTGGGCTGCATCCCCTCGAAGGCACTTCTCCGCAATGCCGAGCTGGCTCATCTCTTCACCAAAGAGGCCAAGACGTTCGGTATCTCGGGGGACGTGTCCTTCGACTTCGGTGCAGCCTTCGACCGCAGCCGCAAGGTGGCAGACGGTCGCACCAAGGGCGTGCACTTCCTCATGAAGAAGAACAAGATCACCGAGTACGACGGTAAGGGCTCGTTCGTCGACGCCAAGACCATCGACGTGGCGCTCACCAAGGGCGGCACCGACCGGGTGACCTTCGACAACGTCATCATCGCGACCGGTTCGGTCACGAAGCTGCTGCCCGGCACCTCGCTCAGCGAGAACGTCGTCACCTACGAGGAGCAGATCCTCACGCGCGACCTGCCCGGCTCGATCCTCATCGTCGGTGCCGGCGCCATCGGCATGGAGTTCGGCTACGTCCTGAAGAACTACGGTGTGGACGTCACCATCGTCGAGTTCCTCGACCGCGCTCTGCCCAACGAGGACGCCGACATCTCCAAGGAGATCACCAAGGCGTACAAGAAGCTCGGTGTCACCATCAAGACCGGTGCCGCCGTGCAGACGATCGACGACGACGGCACCAAGGTGACCGTCGCGATCAAGGACAACAAGAGCGGCAACGTCGAGACGGTCGTCGTCGACAAGGTGCTGCAGTCCGTCGGCTTCGCCCCGCGCGTCGAGGGCTACGGCCTCGAGAACACCGGCGTCGCCCTCACCGACCGCGGCGCCATCGACATCGACGAGCGCATGCGCACCAACGTCCCCGGCATCTACGCCATCGGTGACGTCACCGCCAAGCTGCAGCTCGCGCACGTCGCCGAGGCGCAGGCCGTCGTCGCCGCCGAGACCATCGGGGGTGCCGAGACGCTCGAGCTGGGCGACTACCGCATGATGCCGCGCGCGACGTTCTGCCAGCCGCAGGTCGCGTCGTTCGGTCTCACCGAGGAGCAGGCCAAGGCCGAGGGCTACGACGTGAAGGTCGCGACCTTCCCGTTCACCGCCAACGGCAAGGCCCACGGTCTCGGCGACCCGAACGGGTTCGTCAAGCTCATCGCCGACAAGACGCACGGCGAGCTGATCGGTGGCCACCTCATCGGCCCCGACGTCTCCGAGCTGCTGCCCGAGCTGACGCTGGCCCAGAAGTGGGACCTGACCGTCAACGAGCTGGCCCGCAACGTCCACACGCACCCGACGCTGTCGGAGGCGCTGCAGGAGGCCATCCACGGCCTCGCAGGACACATGATCAACTTCTGACACAGACCTCCGCGCGGGTAGATCCCCGCCCGGATGTACCGGCCTCGGCCCGTGGAGACTCCACCGTCACCACGGGCCGTTGTCGTTGCGGTGCCCCTGTCGTTGAGGTGCCCCTGTCGTTGCGGTGCGGCTGGCGTTACGACGCCTCGGCGTCCCTGTCCGACTTCCTCAGTGCCAGGCGGATCGAGCAATTGCCGTCCCGCGGGTCCGGGAAGACCGCGGCGGTGTATCGGGCGCCGAGCGCGGCCGCGTTGTCGTCGAGGATCTGCTGGATGAGTCCGCGCTGGATGCCGCGCACGACCTCCGGGTTGGTGCGGGCGATCTCGACCAGGGGGCATGTGCACAACGTTAGCTCGTGGTTTCCGAATGCGCTTGTCGCGGATCGGGTTTCGAATCCCAGGCGGGAGAGGGCGTCGATGACGAAGGCGCCCGCGTCGGTGGTGTCGGCCGGGGCGAATCCGAGCATGCCCGCCCAGTCGCGTCCCACCTCGCAAGCCTTACGCTCCCGCTCCTCGGCGGTGCCGCCGAGCCGGGCCGCGAGCAGTGCGACGAGGTCCGTATAGGACGGTTTCGGCACGGCGGTGTATCCGAGACGCGGCCGGCCGACCTTCGTCGACTCGAGCTGCCGGGTCCGGACCAGGCCCTCCTCGATGAGCGAGTTGAGATGGAAGCGGACGGTTGTGACGTGCAGGTCGAGATCGTCGGCCAGCAGGTGGGCGTCGAGTGGCTCGGCCGACGTTTCGAGCAGGGCGAGAACGCGGTCTCGTTGCTTGACCTGTCGTGCCAATTCCTGCCCCTCTGCCGAACGCTCGGTGGGCCTCGCGTGAGTCCCGCCGTATTCAAATGAGTAATTTCCTTTATAGTCGTCGCCGGTACAGCGCGACGAGGTCAACGTTACGGTGACGGCGATCGGTTCCGGAATCGCGGTCGGGTCGCGCTCGGTCACTACGAAGGAGAGTCGAACATGTCGCAGAACCCGTCGGTGCACACCGAGCAGGACAGCCGCACCGCCGGTGTGACGCGAATCGAAGGACTCGCCGACCTGAACGTCCAGGACGGCCCTACGCCCCGCATCGAACGCATGGCGGCCGGCCCGGGCGCAACCGTCGTGCGGTTGAGCTTCGCCGCGGGCCAGACCATGGAGGAGCACCGTGCGGGCTTCCCGATTCTCGTCTCGGGGGCGAAGGGTCACGTGACCTTCGAGGTCGGCGGGGAGTCGATCGAGCTGGTGCCCGGAACCGCCGTTCATGTCGAGGCGGGAATCATGCATCGCCTCGTCGCGCACGAGGACTCGGTGGTCACACTCGTCGTCCTGCGATGAGCTTCGCTCAGTGAGCGCTGTCGTAGCGCTCCTGGGCTGCAATCACTTCCGGCATCGCGTCCTGCACGAGTTCGATCAGGCCGCGCAGGTGCTGCGCGAATCTCGAACCCAGCTCCGTGAGGCGGTATTCGACGTGCGGCGGAACCGTTGCCCGGACGTCGCGTGCGACGAGGCCGTCGCGTTCGAGCTGCTGCAGGGTCTGCGACAGCATGCGCTCGCTGACGCCGTCGATCCGGCGCCGGAGTTCCCCGAATCGGTGGGTGCCGTCGCCGAGGGCGACCAGGACGAGGGTTCCCCATCTGCCGGTGATCTCCAGCATCGTCCGGCGGGATTCGCAACAGCGCGCGAACACGTCCGCTGCGAGCGCTGGGTCCGAGGCCATGGTGTGACGATATCCCGACCGTCTTGCGCTTACTAATAGTTAGTGCTGTGATGGTGCAGAAGTTGAAGCATCAACAATTGGAGTCGACATGACCATTGCAGTGACCGGAGCGACCGGCAACCTCGGGCGCCTGACCATCGCCGCGCTCCTCGAGCGGGGTGTCGCAGCGGCCGACATCGTCGCCGTGGTCCGGGATGCTGCGAAGGCTGCCGACCTCGCCGCGCAGGGCGTGCAGGTGCGCGTCGCCGACTACGACGACGTAGACGCGCTGCGCGCAGCGTTCGCGGGCGTGGACAAGCTGCTGCTCGTCTCCGGCAGTGAGATCGGCCGCCGCGTCCCGCAACACACCAACGTCGTCGAGGCCGCGAAGGCCGCAGGCGTCGGATTCCTCGCCTACACCAGCGTCCTCGACGCCCAGAACAGCCCGCTGATGCTCGCCGCCGAACACAAGGCCACCGAGAACCTCATCGCGGAATCCGGCATCGCCCACGCGCTGCTTCGCAACGGCTGGTACTGGGAGAACTACGAATCGGCCGTCGGCACCGCCCGCGAGACCGGGGCGCTGTTCGGTGCCGCGGGCACCGGCCGCGTCGCGGGAGCGGCCCGCAAGGACTACGCCGAGGCCGCGGCCGCCGTGCTGCTCGCCGACGACGCTGCCGGCAAGGTGTACGAACTCGGTGGCGACCGGCTCACCTACACGGAACTTGCCGAAGCGCTGTCCGGCGTCGTCGGGAAGCCGGTCGTGTACAAGGACCTGTCGCGTGAGGAGTACACGCAGGTCCTCGAAGGCGCAGGGGTACCGTCCCAGTTCGCGGCTGTTCTCGCCGACTCCGACGCGGGCATCGCCGCCGGGGCCCTCGACACCGAGAGCGGCGACCTGCAGCGCCTGATCGGACGCGACGCGACCCCGGTCGCGGACGTGCTGCGCGGCTGACTTGCGCGGTGATCCGGAATCCGCCCACGCTACAGGGTGGGTAGATTCCGAATCATGCGGCGCATCAACCGATCCGACGGTTGTGCACAGGCGTGTGATTCATCCGCAGAAGTCCTGATTCGGGCCTGGTGTGGGTGGTTCGGCCGGATCGGATCGGGCAGGGTCGCCTCATGATCGACCCTCGACCACTGACCTGATCGCACCTGCTCGCATCGGGCTTCTCGGACGACCACATTCGTGCCGCGGTGCGGGCCGGCGACCTCGTCACCCTCTCGCGGGGTGTGTACCTGTGGCGCGCCGATCACGACCGGCTGGACAGCCCCGCGCGTCACCGGGTGCGGGCGCGGCACGTCGCCTCGACGATGTCGCCCGGCGCGGTGGACCTACCCGGACACCCTGGATCTGATGCCCGTGACCTTGGCGTCGGCGCGCCACCGAAGCGGGATCGCACGGGCCGCAGCGGTTGTGCCGTTCCTCGACGCGCGCAGCGAAAGTCCCGGGAATCGCTGTCCCGCGTACGGATTGCAGAGAGCGGACTGCCACGTCCCGCGCTCCAGCATCCCATCGTGTTGCGCGACGGCCGACGCGTCCGCGTCGACTTCTTCCGGGACCGGCGCGGAGTGGTCGGTGAGTTCGACGGCGCCGGCAAGTAAGTCGACCACCGCGACGTGTTCACCGAGAAACTCCGCGAGGACGCCCTGCGCGATCTCGGATTCGAGGTCATCCGCTGGACGTGGGCCGATCCGACGCGGTTCGACGTCGTCGCACAGCGATTCGAGCGAGCGGCCGCCCGCCAATCCACGCGGTGGGTGCGAAGTCGTTCACGTTACAGTGGGGGCGGATTCCGAAGCGGTAAGCGCATTTCGCGGTCAGCCCAGCAATGCAGCCTCGAGCGCCGTCCGCACGGCCTCGGGTTCGGGCGCGACGACCGTGACGAGCGGGGACACCGCGGTCGCGGCGAGCAGATCCGCGGCGCGGCCGGTGCCCGCCAGCACGAGAACCGGGCGCCCCTCGGCCAGCGACTGTGTGACGTCGTCCCGCGCGATCCCGCCGCCGTTCGCGAGCACCGTGACGGTCGGTGATCCCAGAGCGACGGCCTCGGCGACCGCGCCCAGCCACGGCGTCTCGTCGCCCCAGTGATCTCCCTCGACGGCGACGATATGGGTGTGATTCGGTTCCAGCGCGGCCGAATCGGGCAGTGTCCCGTCGTGTCCGGGCCAGCGCACCGTTCCTTCCGCGACGATCCCGAGATGCACCCCCTGAGCGCCGCTCCGGCGGCGTTCCCGCCCGACCAGTCCGATGACCCCGGAGTCCGTGCCGCCGTCGATCAAGGTCGCGCCGAAGGATTCGATCGTCGCCATGAGCGGAACGAACAGACGCTCGCAGAGAGCGGCGTCCGACGGTGCCATGCCATCCGCACCCCCGACGAGGACCACTGCGGGGGCACCGGGGGACACACCGGTTGCCCGCAGCAGTGCGGTGAGTCCGTCTCCCGGTCGCGGCGGTGTACCCGGCGGGATACGGATCAGGGCCAGCTCCCGTCCACCCACCTCGACCACGTCGCCGCCGACCGTCACGCCACCTCCCTGGCCCGGGGTGCGCGGTGTGCGAGCGCCGCGCGGAGGGCACCGACCGTGATCGCCTCGTTCGCCGAGTACGTGCCGCCCTTGTGGTTCAGCCGCGGGATGTCGACGCCGCCTGCGTGGTGCAACCCGATGAGTCGCCACTGGTCGTCGAACACCGGGCTGCCGGAGCTGCCTCCCTCGGTGGGCGAACGATAGTGCACCCGGGTGTCATCGTAGTCGAGCACGATGTTGTCCTGGAGCGAGAACTGCGGCTGCTGAAGACCGCGCGGGTGCCCGATCAGATACGCGCGGGGCGGACGGGGTTCGAGTGCGGGCAGGCGTGCTGCGACGGGCAACGGCTCGACGTCGCCGGGCCAGCCGTCCAGTTCCAGGACGGAGGTGTCCAGACCCGCGCCGTCGGACGGGGCGTACCACCAGCAACGCACCGGCCGGAACCGGTCCGTGCAGGCGTCCAGCGCATGGAACACGACCACCGCGTCGGCGGCGGCAACCCCCTCGGGCACGACATGTCCGTTGGTGACGAGCACCCGCTCCGGCAGGTCCGGATGCAGATCCCGGCCGATGACGACGAATCCGGTCCCCACCCCGTCCTCCGACGGTGTGCACACCTGCGCGACCGCACGGCACCGCGACAGCCCATGGCGGTACCACGTCAGCGACTGGTAACGGTCGTGGCCGAACACCTTCTCGAGGTGGGCGAGCCGGGCCGTGCCGACCTCGCGATCGCGGACCAGCACGCCGCCGCCGTCGCGGTGCAGAAGCGCCGAGCGCAGCAGCGGCAGCATGGTGTCGCCGGGCTGCGCGGCGGTGGTCAGTTCCCACACCTCGACCAGTTGCCGCAGTAGTGCGGCGATCTTGAACGCATCGACTCCCGGATCGGCGAGAAACGCGTCGAGCCAGGAATCGGCACCTGCAGGATCGCCGAGCGCGACCTCCGCTTCGCAGGCGGTCGCGGCGGCCCACGCGTCGGGTTCGGCCGCCGTCTCGATCGCACCGAGCACCTGGGCGGCGAGTGCGCGGGACAACACGGCGGGATCGGTGATGCCGGGGACAGCGAGGCCGTCCCGATGTGCGCGGGCGAGCAGGGCTGCCGCGTTGATCGCGTGCCACGGCCGGGCCGGTGCCTCGTCACGCGCTGTCAGATATGCGTCGAGCGACGACCGCAGGTGGTGCGCCCGACGCGCGGGGTCGCCGGTGGTGAGGAACAGCTGTTTGTGGCACCGGCCGATCCCACCGCGCGCCTCGACCCGCTCCGACGCCGGCGTCTGCGGATCGTCTGCCAGCTCGGAATACAGATGCAGTGCGGCCGCCGGCATACCCCGGTCGACGAGCGCCTGGGCGTACTGCCGCCGCACCGCAGGAAGGTCCAGTCCGCGACCCAGGGCGGCGTCCGCGACGGCAATCACGTCGTCGAATCGGCGGTACCGGCGTAACCCGGCGAGCATCCGCATGACCTCTGCCGGAGGCTGTTCGGCCGGTCCGCGGAGGAATCGGCAGTACTCCTGGACGATTCGGCCCACCTCCGGCCAGTCGAAAGTACCTGCGGAGCAGGCGATCCGGTCGATCCAAGAGACGTCGACGGTTGTCATTCCAGCACCTGACGCAGGAAATCTCGGAGTCGGGGCTGGCCGAGATACTTGCCGATACTGTGCCGCCAGCTGCCGGTGTTCGACACCCCGACATCGGTGACCTTCCGCTGTCCGGCATGCAGGAAGTCGCCCGCGATCTGCCGGTCGAGCAACCCGCAGACCGGGTCGAGCGGGTCGTACACGTTGGTCCACCGGCCGTCGCCGAGGCACCGCGTCGGCCAGCCGTCGTTGCGTGTCCACGGTGGCGTCAGCCCGTCCTGGACCTCCGAGATTCCCAACGGACTACCGACGGTGAGCAGTGCATCCACGCGTGGGGCGTCGTCGATCGCGGTCAGGGCGTCGTAGGCGATGACGCTGCCAAGGCTGTGCCCGACGACGATGTGGGGACCGGGCTGGGAATCGCTCTCCTGCAAGGCTTTCAAGGCACGTTCACGGATATCGCTGCGGATCCGGAAGGTTTCGCCCGGTCGCGGTGTGAACGAAGCGTCGTAGAGGAAATGATGCACATCGCGCAGGAACACCTGCATCAGTCGCTTCTTCATCGCGGGTGGCAGCGGGATCGCCTCGAGTTCCGTGTCCGGCAGCACGAGCGTTTCACACTCGCCGGGAACGGGTTCGACCGTGGCAACTCCGACTTCGCGGCCCAGACGTTCGACGAACCGCCGCTCGTCGTCAGGCAATTCGCAGATCCAGTCCGGATCCTGAACCTCGAACTCGGTGGGATCGTCCGGCCCGAGGGTGGACTCGTGGGCGGTGAACGCGGCAGCGGGCTGCGCGTAGAGCATGTCCGCCCAGTACACCATCGACGAGGTGACACCCATGGCGTCGAGATCGAGGCCGTCGTCGTCGAACAGTGCGATGCGCCATTGGTCCAGAAGTTCGTCCGGGGCGGGCTTGTTGCCGATGCCGTGGACGAACGTTACGTGAGGCATGGTGGTACTCCTTCGTCATTCGGTGTCGGGAGGAAGGTTTCGGCACACTGTCTCGGGATCGATGTCGGGGGATATCCACTCGCGCCATTCCTCTTCGGTCATGTTGCGGGTGAGTTTGGAGCACAACATGTCCGTCGCCTCCTCCGGTGTCGACGGTGGAATGTTCCACATCCGGAGGGTGCCGTCTGTCCCGCCCGAGACGAGGCGCCGTCCGTCGGAGGTGAATGCGATGGCCGCTACCCACCCAGCGTGGCCGGTTATGGGTACCGCGATCAGCCGGCCGGTGGCGGCGTCCCAGAGACGGATGTCGCCCTCGGAGCCGCCGGAGACGATGTAGCGACCATCCGGGCTGTACTTGACGCTGGTCGGCCCGCCGCGGTGTCCGAGCATCTCCGATCCGAGGAGTCGCCCGGTCTCGACGTCCCACTGCCGCAACGCGGAGTCCGTTCCACCGGCGACGATGCGTGTGCCGTCGGGACTGATATCGACGGGGAATGTGGCTGCCTTGTCCCCGGATTCCACGCCGAGCGACTGTCCGGTTTCCGGATCCCACAGCTGGAGACCTTGGACGAACGAAACCGAGAAGATCCGGTGGCCGTGTGCGGTGAACCCGACTTGCCGCACTTCGGTCCCGACTCGGATCGGATCGCCGATCGGTGCGCCGGTGTCGGCGTTCCAGAGTCGAATGGTGCCGTCATCGCCGCCGGATACGAGGCGGTGGCCGTCGGGGCTGAAGTCGATTGCGTTGATTGTGCCCTCGTGCAGAGCTTGGACGGGATCGCCGATCGGTGCGCCGGTGTCGGTGTTCCAGAACCGGATGGTGCCGTCGTCGCCTGCGGAGGCAAGCCGGTGGCCGTCGGGGCTGAAGTCGACGTACTTGACGGCGCCCTGTTGTCCGGTTGGAGGAGATCCGACGGGCTGGCCGGCGCCGATGTTCCAAACACGCACGGTGCCGTCGCTGCCGCCCGAGGCGAGTAGATGCCCATCGTCGGTAGCCGTGACGACCTCGATGGTGCCGTTGTGCCCGCTGAGCGCCCCAAGCGGTTTCGCGGTGTCGAGGTCCCACAGACGTAGTGATTCGTCTTCCACACTTGCGGAGACGATGCGATGGCTGTGCGTGTCGGTCATGACGCCGTAGATCCTCCCGGCATTGCCGGTCACCGGCAGGGTGGTCGTCGCGTCCCACGTTCGCACCGTCGCGTCCCACCCTGCCGAAAACAACTGCCGGCCGTCCGAACTGAACGCCACACTGGTCACGGGCCCCTCGTGACCGGTGAGGGGTACGCCGACGGATTGTTGCCGGTCGGTGTCCCAGGCTCTGATCGTCCCGTCGAAACCTCCGGAGATGATGCGTCGTCCGTCGGCGTCGAAGGAGACACTTGTTGTCGGGCTCGGGGCGATCATCGGACTGCCGATCTCACGGTGAGTCGCGACATCCCACAGCCGTACAGTGCCGTCGTCGCTGCCCGATACGAGTTGCCGACTGTCCGGGCTGAACGCGAGTGCAGCGATGAGCCGGGTATGGCCCGTCATCGTCTCACCGACGAGGTTGTACTCGGGGGTGGACATATCCCACAACCGGATTCCGTTGTCTTCGCTTCCGGTAGCGAGCCATCGTCCGTCCGGGCTGAACGCGATCGACTGCACCGAACCGCCGACGAGATCGGTCACGGGTTCGCTGTCGAGCTGTCCGGTGCTCGGATCCCACCAGCGGAGCGCCCCATCGTAGTGTGTCGAAAGGATCCGGGATCCGTCGTCGGTGAATGCCAGGCTCGACACCATCGTCGGCGAGTCGTTTGTCGGGGTGCCGATCGGCTGGCCTGTCGCGGAGTCCCATACACGGACGGTGCCGCTGTAGTCGCCCGACGCGATTCGCGTTCCGTCCGGACTGATGGCCACCCGGAACACGGCCGCGTCGCCGTGCTGCATCGGGTCAAGGACGGAAAGACCGGTCTGCGAATCCCACACGCGAACTGTGCCGCCGTCGTCGCCTGTGACGATGCGCGTCCCGTCGGGGCTGTAGGTGGCGCTGTGGATCATGGCCGGAGCTTCGAAGATCTTCAGGTTGTCGCGACGGGCGACAAGCGCGCCGAGCAGTACGCCGGCGTCTGTTTCGGCGACGTGGGGGGCGGCGAGCAGCTGATTGATCGCACGAACCTCACTCCCGCTGCTGGCATCCGCTAGAATCGACTGGGCTTCGGCCACCAGCCGCGACGCGACCGCCTCGTCCCTTCGGGTGTCGGCGAGGTGATCCGAGCGCAGCGCCCAGCCGAATGCGGCGGTTGCGACGAGGGCGACGACGACCATCGCCGCCAGTACCGTCTGCAACCTCCGTGACTGCTTGTGCAGTACGGTGGCGTATTCCTGAGCCTTTTGTCTCGCTTCGGTTGCCGCAGCGGCCAGCGCTTCCGCCGCCTCCTGCTTCTCGCGCGCCGCTTCCAACTCCGCTTCGCGGCGGCGCTTCTCGTCGGCAACACGTCGGTCCTCCCGTTGCCGTGATGCGAGGAGGTACGGTCGTACGGGACTCAGCCTGTCCCGGAAACCCTTTCGCGCAGCCAATGCCTCGGCGTCGGTCAGGCGCTCGCCTTCGAGTAACCACGCCTCTTGCCGATTGTTTTTCCGCCACGCCGCGGAGGCCCGTTCGAGCACGTCGGCCTCCCGGAGGTTGTCGCGTTCCTCGTGGAGCCAGCCGGCGAGATCGGTCCACTGCCGCAGCAGGCTTTCCAGGGCGACTTCGACGACGACATCGCCGTCGCGCTCACCCTTCACGAGGAGCCGTCGAGCGACCATCGCGCCGAGCAGCGGCCGGCTCGGCGCAGGCAGGTCCGACCACCGGGCGAGACGGCGCATCGGCTGGTCGGTGTACTGGTCGATGTTGGCCAGCCACGGGACGAACGCGGTGCGCAGGTGCTCGAGTTGTGTGCTGCGTTCGTCGGGATCGGAGGAAAGCAGGTTGTCGATCTCGGTCTGGACGACCGCGTGCATGCCGCCCATCGCGGTGTATTCGGCGAGGGTGAGTCGCCCGGAGCTGCCGTAGTCCTCGTAGAGCCGGGCTATGGTGAGGGCCAGCAGCGGGAGGGTGTCGGCGCCCTGCCCACACGCGGACAGCAGCCGGTTCAGCAGGGCGGGCTCGACCTCGAGGGGACGTCCCGCGGCGGTGGCGCGGGCCGCGGGACCGCACACGACTTCCTTGAACTCGGTGCGCGGCATCGGCTTGAGTTCGTTGAACAGTTCGGATCGCACGTCCGCCAGCTCCGGGACTGTCTGCAACGTCTCGAAACGGTCGGAGCGAATCGTCGCTGCGATGAGGAGCAGGGGTTCGTCGTCGCCGGAGTGACGTGTGAGCCGGGCGAGCAGTGTCAGAAACTGCGATGCCTCGGGGCCTGCGTCTGCTGCGAACAGTTCTTCGGCCTGGTCCACCGGCAGGATCAGGGTGGGAAGGGGTGTGTTGCCGGTGTCGTGGAGCAGCCGGTCGGATGCCTTCTGCTGAATCTCTCGCAGCCACTGGGTGACCCGTGTGGCGTCGCCCGATCGGCACGCCGCCTTGATCTCGCCCAACGGGGGCGTGGGCAACCCCAGTTCGGTGCGTGTCGTATGAACCGCGCGGGCCAGTCCGTGCTCGCCGGTCAGCGCGGCGCGCTCCGGACGCACGATGCCCAGGGGAAGGAAGTGTCTGTCGTCGCGGCGCAGCCGTGGGAGCAGGCCCGCTCGCAGAAACGACGACTTGCCCGCACCGGACGGTCCCAGAACGACGAACAGCGTCGCGGACCCCGACGCCCGCATGCCCCGCAGCTTGTCGAGTCCACTGATGATCTGCTCGTCGCGGCCGAAGAAGACGGCGGCGTCCTGCTCTTCGAGAGGTTCCCACCCGCGGTAGGGAGCCCGGTCCGGATCGCCGGGCGGTGGCCACGCGAAATGTTCGGCACCCACCCCGGCGTCACGCAGGCCGCGCAGCAGCCTTCGCAGCCCCTCGGTACGGAACACGATCGGTTCACCGTCGACCGTGATCTCGGTGGTCGGCCCGTCACCGAACAGGTCGCAGTGTTGCCATTCGTGGGTGTACCGCCCAGCCGTCGCGTCGAGCCGGGCGCAGAAGATCCGCTTGTTCAGATTTTCGGCGGTGCGGTATTCGTTGGTGCATTCCTGCGACGACTCCCAGTCGGTCGACAGCAGGCACACGACGGCCTCGCAGCGTGCCGCGGTCTGCGTGAGTGCATCGCGCCACCGCACACCCGGCGCCAGCCCGGTCTCCGGATCGATGTCGAGGAAGATCTCGCCCGCGAATCCGGGTTCCTGCTCGACGAGCCAGCGTTTCAGCGCGACCGCCTGCCGGCTGTCCCGGCTGGAATGGCTCAGGAAGATGCGGGTCATCGTCTGCTCCGCTCGCTGCGGGGAAACTATGACCTCAGCGTTCCGCGCGGTGTCGTCGCAGGCACGAGTAGTCGACTACTCGATTTTCGCGGTCACCCGCCGATCGACGCGGTGACTGCGAATCCGCTCACTTTGCACGTTGGTTGCCAGGATGAGCGGATTCCGAATCGGTGGGCGAGTTCGACGCGGGGAAGTCGCGTTCGATGCGCAGGGTGCGGATTGTGGTCGCCAGACCGTCGTATTGCGTGACCAGCAGGCAGAATTCGATCAGGCGGCGGACGTCGAGGTGTTCGGCCAGCGCCGACCACGTCTCGTCGGTGAGGTCCTTGGTCGCGACCAGTTCGTCGACTGCGGTGAGCAGCGCACGGTGACGCGAGCTCCACCCCTCGGCCTGCGGCCCTTCGATGAGGCGTTGCAGGATCTCCGCGGTCACGCCCGCGCGACGACCGAGCCGCACGTGGTGGTCCATCTCGTAGTCGCAGCCGCGCAGGTGCGCGACGCGCAGGATGATCAGCTCCGATTCGTGGCGGGGGAGCTTGCCGCCGCCGGGCAACAGCTTGGCGGAGTAGTGCAGCCAGCCGCGGAACAGGCCACCGGAGCGACCCAGTGTGCTGAACAGCTGCGCGTCGGACGTTCCCGACGCCAGCGACAGAACGCGCCAGGTGATCCAGTTGACCGGGCCGAGCTGAGCGAACCGTCCGGGCGTGATGCGGGGCGTCATGCGCGCTAGTCTCGCACGGCTCGCGAGAGCCGGGCCATCGTCCGCGCCGCCTCGGTGCGTTGCACGATCGCCGCGCACGCGTCGACGATGTGCTCGCGCAGCCGGGTGTGCGCGTCGTCCAGTCTTCCGTCGAGTACCGCCTCCGCGACGGCGATGTGCTCGTCGACGGCGCGCTCCACCCGTTCCGGGCCGAGCTCGTCGAACATCCGGACCGTGCGTACCTTCGCGTTGACCGAATCGAGCGCGTCGCACAGGGCGTCGTTCCCCGACGCGGCGAGCAGCGCCAGGTGGAACTCCTCGTCGAGCGTGACGAACCCCGAATCGGGAGCCGGCGGATCGCTGCGGAAGCGGTACCACCGTTCGAGTTCGGCCCCGAGCACGTCCCCGTCGTGGACGACCACCCCGGACACTGCGCGCATGATGCCGCGCAGTTCCAGCGTGGCCCGCAGCTCGTAGAGGTCGCCGAGGTCCTCGAAGCGCGGACGGTACGGGAACAGCCCGTGTTCACGCCGCTCGACGAGACCCTCGGAGACGAGGCGGGCCAGGGCCTCCCGCACCGGTGTGCGGGAGACCCCGTACAGCTCGGCGAGCCGTTCCTCGCTGAGGCGCTCGTCGGGCGAGACGGTGCCCGCTGTCAGATCGGCGCGCAGAGCCCGGTAGACGCGCTCCCGCCGGGTGCCGCCGGAGAACATCAGATCGCCATCGCGCTGCGAACGGTACGAGCGGCGTCGGCGCCTCCTTCGCCGGTCGCGGTGATGCGTCCCGATTCCAGGACGTAGTAGTGGCGGGCGTTGTCGAGGGCGAATCCGATGTGCTGCTCGACGAGCAGCACCCCCAGGTCGCCGCGCCGGCTCAGGTCCACGATCGTCTTCTCGATCTCCTGAACGACGGACGGCTGGATGCCCTCGGTCGGTTCGTCGAGAATGAGCATCCGCGGACGGGTGATCAGCGCGCGGGCGATGGCGAGCTGCTGGCGCTGGCCACCGGACAACAGGCCCGCGCGGCGATCGAGCAGCGGAACCAGCGCGGGGAACAGATCGAGCATCTCCGCGATCAGCGCCTTGCCGTTCTTACGGCCGTCCGCGACCACCTGCAGGTTCTCGGCGCAGGTGAGCTGCCCGAAGGACTGCTGGCCCTGCGGAACGTATGCGAGACCCCGGGCTACGCGGGCCGCCGGACGCAACCCGGTGATGTCCTCACCGTCGAACAGGATCTTGCCGACGGTGACCGGCAGCAGCCCGACGGCGGCCCGCAGCAGGGTGGTCTTGCCGGCACCGTTGTGGCCCATGACGGCGACGACCCCGTCGGACGGGACGGTGATCGTGGCCCCGTGGATGATCTCGGTGCGTCCGTAACCGGTACGGACGTCGACGAGTTCGAGCATCAGAGCGCCTCCTCGAGGCTGGCGGTACCCAGGTAGACCTGCTGGACCTGCGGATCGTTCTGCACTTCTTCGACGGTGCCCTCGGCGATGACCTTGCCGCGCGCCAGCACCGTCACCGAGGTCGCGAACGCGCGCATGAAGTCCATGTCGTGTTCGACGACGACGACGGTGCGCTCGGCGCCGATGCGGCGCAGCAGCTGCCCGGTCTCCTCGCGTTCGTCGTGGCTCATGCCGGCGACGGGTTCGTCGAGCAGCAGCACGTCGGAGTTCTGCACGAGGAGCATGCCGATCTCGAGCCACTGCTTCTGGCCGTGCGCGAGGATCCCGGCGGGGATGTCGCGGTGGGCCCCGAGGCCGGTGGTTTCGAGGGCCTCCTCGATCTGCGGCAGCACGTCCTTGCGGCGGCGCAGCATCTGCCACGGGCTCCGGCCGGCGCCGGCGGCGATGTCGAGATTCTGCAGCACCGTCAGTTCCTCGAACACCGACGCCGTCTGGAACGTGCGGCCCACGCCGAGCCGGGCGATCTTGTGGACCTTCTTGCCGAGCAGTTCGACCCCGGACTTGGTGACCGACCCGGTCGCGGGGACGAGACCGGTGATGGCGTCGACGAGCGTGGTCTTCCCGGCGCCGTTGGGGCCGATGAGGAACCGCAGATCGCCCTGCAGCAGGGTCATGTCGACGCCGTCGACTGCGGTGAAGCCGTCGAACTGCACTCGCAGATCACGGATTTCGAGGTACTGGCTGGACATTCCGGCGTTGCCGCCGAAAGTGGGTTCGGTCATCGTGCCGGCTCCATCTCGGTGTTCTCGGCGGTCGGTTCGATATCGGGTTCCTCTGCGGGGGCGTCGCTTCCGGTGCGCTTGCGGCGCCGGAGCGTTGCGATCCCGGCGAGTCCGGCGGGGAAGAATCCGACGACCACGATGAACAGCAGGCCCTGCGCATACGTCCACGCGGACGGGAAGCTCTCCGACAGCGACGTCTGCGCCCACGCAACCCCGATCGCGCCGAGCACCGGCCCGAGCAGTGTGGTGCGGCCACCGATCGCGACCCCGATGAGGAACGCGATGGACGGCACGATGCCGATGTCCGCGGGCGAGATGATCCCGACGATCGGCACGAACATCGCACCGGCGATGCCGGCGAAGAACGCGGCGACCGTGTAGGCGACGACCTTGACGGTCGCGGGGTCGTAGCCGAGGAACCGGACGCGCTCCTCCTGGTCGCGGACTGCGACGAGCAATTCGCCGTAGCGCGAGTGCATGAGCTGGCGGGTCGCGGCGACGACGAGCAACAGGATCGCCGCGACGATGAAGAACAGCATCCGCTTGTTGATCGGATCGGACAGGTCGTAACCGAAGAACGTGCGGAACCGGTTGAGGCCGTTGGATCCTCCGGTGCTCTGCTGGCCGACGAGCAGGATCGCGAACGCCGCGGCGAGAGCCTGGGACAGGATCGCGAAGTAGGCGCCCTTGACGCGTCGCTTGAACACGCCGAGGCCGAGCAGCAGAGCCAGCAGGGCGGGCACGAGCAGGATGCCCAGCAGCGTCACGAGCGGCGACGTGAACGGCACCCAATACGCGGGCAGTTCACGGATACCCGCGATCTGCATGAAGTCCGGGACGGTGTCGCCGCGCACCTCGGCGTCGGCGATCTTCAGGTGCATCGCCATCATGTAGGCGCCGAGGCCGAAGAACACGCCCTGGCCGAGGGTCAGCATGCCGCCGCGGCCCCAGGCCAGGCCGATGCCGGCGGCGACGATGGCGAAGCACAGGAACTTCGCGAGCAGATTGAGGCGGAAGTCGGACAGGACGGCGGGGGCGAGACCGAACAGTACGAGCGCGGCGATCGCGAATCCCGCCCACGTGCGGACCGGTCCGGGCCGGGTGAGAACGGACATCAGACCAGGCTCCTTGTCTTGACCGCGAACAGACCTTGCGGGCGGATCTGCAGGAAGACCACGATGATCACGAACACGATCACCTTCGCGATCGACGCGGTGGTGGAGTATTCGATGAACGAATTGAGCAGGCCGAGCGCGACCGCCGCGATCACGGCACCCTCGATGCGGCCGAGACCGCCGATGACGACGACGAGGAACGCGTCGATCAGGTACGACTGCCCGATCGTCGGGCTCGTCGAGCCGATGAGGGTCAGCGCGACCCCTGCCAGGCCGGCGAGTCCGGAGCCGAGGAAGAACGTGGTGATGTCGGTGCGCCGGCTGGAGATACCGACGGTCTCGGCGAGATCGCGGTTCTGCACGACCGCCCGGATGCGACGGCCCATCGGTGTGTACTTCATCGCCACGATCAGCGCGACGACGCACACGGCGGCCAGCACCAAAATGAACAGGCGGGTCTTCGGAACCACTGCGCCCAGGACCTCGACACCCCCGGACAGCCATTGTGGGGCAACCACATTGACCGCCGGTGCACCGAAGATGTCACGGGCGGCCTGCTGCAGCAGCAGGCCCACGCCGAACGTCACGAGCAGTGTGTCGAGCGGACGATGGTACATGCGGCGGATGAGCGTGACCTCGAGCAGCACGCCCATCGCACCGCCGACCAGGAAGCCGACGAGCAGGGAGATCAGCAGTGAGACTCCGGCCGCGGAGATCACCTGCTGCACAACGTATGCGGTGTACGAACCGGCCATGATGAATTCGCCGTGGGCCATGTTGATCACGCCCATCTGGCCGAACGTCAACGACAGGCCCAGCGCTGCCAGCAGCAGGATCGAGCCGATGCTCAAACCCGTGAACAGCTGTCCTACCACGACATCCATATCGCCCCCTTCCTCGTCGGCTTCCCGGTCGTATCGGCTCAGCTACCGGACAGGCTCGAAGCCCAGTCGTAGCTCTTCAGGTACGGGTCCGGCTCGATCGGGGAGCCCGAGTCCCACACGGTGTAGATCAGTCCGTCGCCGCGGATCTCACCGATGCGTGCGGTCTTGGCGATGTGGTGGTTGTCGCCGTCGATCGTGACGGTGCCTTCGGGAGAGTCGAACGTGACGCCGTCGGCTGCCTCCTGGATGTCGGCCACGGCGAACGAGTTGGCCTTCTCGACGGTGTTCTTCCACAGGTAGACCGAGGTGTAGGCGGCTTCCATCGGATCCGAGGTCGGCTTGTTCGCGCCGTACTTCGCCTTGTAGGCGTCGACGAACGACTTGTTCTCCGGGGAGTCCACCGTCTGGTAGTAGTTCCACGCGGTGAGCTGGCCCTCGATGTTCTGGGCGCCGATGCCGACGACCTCCTCCTCTGCGATGGACACCGAGACCACCGGCATGTCAGCGGCTTTCAGGCCGACGTTGGCGTACTCGCGGAAGAATGCGACGTTGGAGTCGCCGTTGAGGGTGTTGAACACCGCGTCCGCGTCGGCGGTGCGGATCTTGTTGACGATCGTCGAGAAGTCGGTCGAGCCGAGCGGGGTGTAGTCCTCGCCCTTGATCTCGATGCCGTTGGCCTCGGCGTAGGCGCGGATGATGCGGTTCGCCGTCTGCGGGAACACGTAGTCGCTACCGACGAGGTAGAGGGACTTGACGCCCTTCTCCTTCAGGTAGTCCAGCGCCGGCACGATCTGCTGGTTGGTGGTCGCGCCGGTGTAGAAGATGTTCGGCGACGATTCCAGGCCCTCGTACTGCACCGGGTAGTACAGCAGTGCGTCGTTGTCCTCGAACACCGGCAGCATCGCCTTGCGGCTCGACGACGTCCAGCCGCCGAACACCGCAGCGACACAGTCGGAGCTGATGAGCTTCTCGGCCTTCTCGGCGAACACCGTCGGCTCGGACGCTCCGTCCTCGGCGACGATCTGGATCTGCTTGCCGAGCACACCACCTGAGGCGTTGATCTCCTCGACGGCCAGCGCGATCGAGTCGCGAACGGTGACTTCGGAAATTGCCATGGTGCCGGACAGGGAGTTCAGCGAACCGACCTTGATCGTGTCGCCGGAGGTGTCGACGCAGGATTCGCCCGTCGCGCCGGTCGCGGTGTCACCGGCCTTGCTGCCGCAGGCGGTGAGAAGCAGACCGGCAGCCGCGAGTGCCACCGGAACGGCGACGGCACGCTTGGCGAATGTGGACCTGGCAACTGACATGGAGATGCCCCCTTGTTTGGAAGATGAGAAGCCTCGGTTCCCCGGTGTATCCGGGCTGCGTATACAGCGCTGTATTCGTCGGCCAAACAGTAAAGGGATGGTGTTGCGCGGGTATATCTGCTTGTGACAATTGGATGTTCGATGTTTCGTCTGCGTGAACTCACCCGTGGACGGGGCCCGATATCCGAGCGAATGTACCGCTCGTCTCCTTCATCCGACCGAATGTGCCGCTCGCTCGGAAAGGGGAGGGGGAGGCGAGGGAAGGGGAGGGGAGGGGAGCGAGGGGGAGGCGATGGGAGGGGAGGGCGGACAGCATGCGACGACCCGGCGGCACGGGTTCGCGTGTGGCGCCGGGTCGGTGGACGGG
>Ga0180215_1000454_pt1 | contig 52931 bp, 43 predicted proteins | sample eDN3rd37CBELigBY_FD_128871 | JGI IMG/M metagenome (GOLD analysis project Ga0180215, IMG submission 128871) | Enriched backyard soil microbial communities from Emeryville, California, USA - eDNA 3rd pass 37_C BE-Lig BY (version 2) (version 2) | ecosystem: Environmental > Terrestrial > Soil >... | reverse complement strand
GGTGTACGAGGCTTAGTGATGCAGGAACAAATCCTTGCATGGTTTGGCTTAACTCCTGCTAGTATCCCTGAAAACTTCATTTTATTCACACAAATTTTAACGGATACAGCCTTTATTTTCTTAGCTGCCCTAGTAGCATGGTCAACATTCCGCGTGTTTGGCGGAAACCCAACTATTGGACTCATCCTAGGATTAATGTTAGTCAGTCCATCATTGCCAAACGCATGGGGGGTTGCAGGTGGTGAAGTAGAGCCACTGAAATTCTTTGGATTTATCCCAGTGGTTGGTTATCAAGGTTCCGTGATCCCAGCATTTATCACAGGTATTGTTGGTGCCAAGCTTGAAAAATGGATTCGTAAACGTGTACCAGAAGCATTGGATCTAATTGTAACGCCGTTTTTAACATTACTAATCATGATTGCTTTAGCACTCTTTGCAATTGGACCGGTATTCCACACAGTTGAAAACCTGATTTTAGACGCAACAGTAGCGGTACTTGAGTGGCCATTTGGATTAGCGGGTATTGTCATTGGAGCCTTAAACCAAATCATCGTTATTACAGGTGTCCATCACGTCTTTAACTTATTAGAAATACAACTACTTGAAAACTTCGGTAATAATCCATATAACGCGATTGTTACTTGTGCAACTGCAGCACAAGGTGGAGCGGCTTTAGCTGTAGGATTAAAAACAAAATCAAAAAAATTAAAAGCTTTAGCACTACCATCATCATTATCGGCATTTTTAGGAATAACAGAACCAGCTATTTTCGGGGTTAACCTTCGTTATGGAAAACCGTTTATTATGGGTATTATCGGTGGTGGTGTTGGTGGTTTCTTTGCCTCAATCTTTGGACTAAAAGCAACAGGGATGGCAATCACCGTAATTCCTGGAACACTGCTTTATCTAAATGGACAAATTTTGCTCTATATTCTCGTGAACGTAATCGCAGTAGCGGTAGCATTCATACTAACTTGGATGTTCGGTTATTCAGATAAAATGCTAGAAGGCAAGTAATGACTTGCCTTCTTTACGTAAGGAGTTCATCATGAATCAACATGAATTAATAGAAAAGGCAAATCAAGAAGTTGAGCGAAATAGGGAAATGGTAGAAAGTGATCCGTATCGTTTGCGATTTCACCTAATGCCCCCAGTTGGTTTGTTAAATGATCCAAATGGCTTCATTCAATTTAAGGGGGTATACCACTTGTTTTATCAGTGGAACCCATTTGAAACGGCACACGGTGCGAAATTTTGGGGACATTATACCTCAAAGGATTTCATAAACTGGGAGCACCAACCAATTGCTCTAGCTCCAAGCGAATGGTATGAGAAAAATGGCTGTTATTCAGGAAGTGCCATTGAGAATGATGGGAAAATGGTGCTATTTTATACGGGAAATGTGAAGGATGAAAATGGGGACCGTGAGACGTATCAATGTATGGCAGTTTCACAGGACGGAATTACGTTTGAGAAAAAGGGACCCGTCATTTATCTTCCAGAAGGCTATACTGCTCATTTTCGTGACCCAAAGGTTTGGAAAAAAGAAGATACGTGGTATATGGTGCTGGGGGCACAAGACGTAGACGAGCAGGGGAAGGTTGTTCTTTATTCCTCTACAGACCTTATGAATTGGAATTTGCTCGGTCCACTAACAGGCTCGGCGATGAATCAACTTGGACCATTCGGTTACATGTGGGAATGCCCAGATTTGTTCGAGCTAGACGGGAAGGATGTTCTGCTTGTTTCACCTCAAGGGCTTGAGCCAGAGGGAGACGTATATCAAAATTTATTCCAAGCAGGTTATTTTGTTGGCGAGTTAGATTATCAAAAAGCTTCTTACCAGCATGGCTCTTTTACTGAATTAGATCGCGGGTTTGACTTCTATGCTCCGCAAACAACCGTTGATGAAAAAGGAAGAAGACTCCTTTTTGCATGGATGGGAATTACGGATGATAATGAAAAATATCAACCGACTATTGAAAAAGGTTGGATCCATGCGATGACCCTGCCACGTGTTCTTACACGTAAAGGGGAAAAAATTGTGCAGCAGCCAGTGGAAGAGTTGCAGCTGTTACGTAAAAATGAAGTGTCCTATAATGAGGTTCAAATCATAACATCTAATGTTACTCTTGAAGGGATAAAAGGAGAGGCGCTTGAACTCCTTTTTGATGAAATAATTTACGAAGGGGACTCCTTTGAAATCAATTTTAGAGGTGGAGCAAGGTTCGAATATTCTTCGAAACTAGGAAAAATGAGGCTCCAGCGCAAAAACTTTAAGGATGGAAGCATAGAATCACGCCATTGTAAGATTGATGCGGTGAAAAAACTACACGTGTTTATAGATACTTCTTCGATTGAGATTTTCGTGAATGATGGAGAAGAAGTGTTTACAGCAAGGTATTATCCAGATGTTGCGGATCAAACCATAACATTCTCAGCCCTTGGAAGGGTACAGTTTGATTTGAAGAAATGGGATTTGGGCTAAGGTACACGCTCGGAGTTAAAAGACTTGAGCTTGTTCTTTAGAATGGTTTCGCGGTACATGCTCAACGCCTAAAGGCTCGAGCGTGACCTGCAAGAAGGGCCTCGCGTACATGCTCAACGTCAAAAGGCACAAGCGTGTCCCGCAAGAAGGGCCTCGCGGTACATGCTCAACGCCTAAAGGCTCAAGCGTGTCCCACAAGAAGGGCCTCGCGTACATGCTCAACGTCAAAAGGCTCAAGCGTGTCCCGCAAGAAGTGTTTCGCGGTACATGCTCGACACCTAAAATCCTAAGCATGTACTTTTAGCCCCTAAAAATAAGTTTAAACGAAAGAAAGTGATGCGATGAAACAGGGTGTTATTTGTTTAGGTGAAGCATTAATCGATTTCATTCCACTTGACCAAGACAATATGCAGTTTCTCAAGAGTCCTGGAGGTGCACCGGCGAATGTTGCGGTAGGTGCAGCAAGACTTGGTGCAAAGTCGTCATTCATCGGTAAAGTTGGGGATGATGTTCTTGGCAATTTTTTAAAAGTGACTTTGGAGAATTATAATGTTCAAACGGAAACGATGTACCTTTCAAATGAAGTTCGTACAGCTATTACGTTTGTTACATTGGGAGAAGATGGTGAGCGAGAGTTTTCGTTTTATATCGAAAAAACCGCGGACCGCTATTTAACTCCTGAAGAGATTCCAGTGTCTCTTTTTGATGAGCATAATGTGTTCCACTTTGGTTCAATCTCTCTCATTGATGACCCGGCGGAGTCGGCGACGAAGAGGGCGCTCCAGCTGGCGAAGGAAAAAGGTTTAGTCGTTTCCTATGATCCAAACCTAAGGCCAATGCTATGGAAGGATTTAGACATAGCGAAACAGAAAATCACTTCTATGCTTCGTGAGGCAGATGTCGTGAAATTATCAGAGGTTGAGTTAGAGTTTATTACAGGTGAGAAAGATATTGAACGTGGTGTTACAAAACTAGCACAATACAATATTCCACTATTATTCATCACGCTTGGTAAGGATGGAGTGCATGCTTTCTTTAAGGGAGAGTCCATTTTTGTGGAAGCGAGAAAGGTAAAAAGCGTGGATACAACAGGTGCAGGAGATGCGTTTGTGTCTGGATTGTTGTACCAGTTCAGCCGTAGAGATAAAGAGATAGTAGAATATTCGCTTGACGAAATCAAGGAGATTGCTACGTTTGCTAGTGTATCCGGTGCACTTGCAGTATCACAAAAAGGAGCCATGTCTGCATTGCCGACACTTGAGCAAGTTCAGGCATTTTTAGCTAAAAAATGAGGTGGATCAATTGAGAGTCCGCCATTTAATTGTGATATAGTAGTGTGTTCAAACCAAAAAAAGGTGGATCCCAACGAGGGAATCCACCTTTTCTCTTACAATGACTTTTCTAATTCAAACCAATATGTGCATAGCGTTTCCAACCCTTTGTCAAAATTCTCGAGGTGGAAATGCTCGTTTGGTGCATGGAAATTTTCAGTTGGAAGTCCGAATCCCATTAACACAATTGGCGCATGTAGGACTTGATCTAGGGTTGAGATAATTGGCAATGTACCGCCACCGCGTGTAAATGAGGTAGGCACCTTATATACTTGCTCATAAGCACGACTTGCTGCTTGAATGGCAGGGTGGTCAAATGGAGTTACATATGGTGCACCTTTGTCAAAAAGCTGCAAGCTCACTTCAATTCCAACCGGTTTATTTTTCTCAATATGTTGTTTAAGTTGTTCGACGATTACATCAGGATCTTGATTCGGAACAAGTCGACATGTGATTTTTGCATGTGCCTCAGAAGGAATTACTGTTTTAATACCCTCACCTTGGAACCCTCCGAAGATTCCGTTAATATCGAGAGTTGGTCGGACCCAAGTGCGCTCAAGATAACTATAGCCCTTCTCTCCAAAAAGAGCAGGGACACCAAGCTCTTGACGTTGCTTCTCCTCATCGAAATTTAAATCTTTAAATGCTTGTCTTTCCTCCTCAGTTATTGGAAGAACATCATCATAGAACCCTTCAACAGTCACTTTTCCGTCTTCATTATGGAAAGAATCTAGTAATTGCACAAGTGCATTAATCGGATTATGTACGCCACCACCATAGAGGCCAGAATGTAGGTCACTTTTTGCACCTTTTATATCAATTTGAAGGCCTGCAAGTCCTCGTACTCCATAGCTAATGGTCGGTTTTCCGCGTTCATTCATACTAGTATCAGAAACTACGATAACATCTGCTGCAAGAAGTTCTTTGTTTTCCTCAACAAATGCTGGAAGACTCGGACTACCGATTTCCTCTTCACCTTCAATAAGAAACTTGAAGTTTAGTGGCAGTTTTCCTTCCGTTTTTAAAATCGTTTCCAAAGCCTTAAAATGCATAAACGTTTGGCCTTTGTCATCACTAGCTCCACGTGCAAAGATTTTATCGTCGCGAATTTCTGGCTCGAACGGAGGGCTGTCCCATAAATGAAGTGGGTCCACTGGTTGAACATCATAGTGTCCATAAATTAAAACAGTTGGCTTTCCTTCTGCGTGAAGCCAGTCCCCATATACGACTGGATGTCCTTCAGTAGGATGAATGCTGACATTGTCTATACCAATATTTCGTAGGCTTTGAGCAACCCATTCTGCAGTTGCGTTTACATCTTCTTTGTGATCAGGTAATGCACTGATACTAGGGATTGAAAGGAATTTGGAAAGTTCCTCTAAATGAGAATCTCTGTTTTCTTTTAGATAGGTTTGGATGTTTTTGTTCAAAGTTGTCTCCTCCTTTTTTGATGTGCAATAAACAACTCTATTACATTATTTTACATCAATTAAATGAATAGGGAAATAATTTAGAATCTTAATAACTAAAACAAAAGCACTAAAATTTTGTTTCATAAAATGGTGCAAAAGTACGAAGGTGAATTTCATCAATGTAAAGAAATAGAGGTTATAACAAAACTTTAAATGCATAAAGGGGCAGGTTTAAAACAATGGGGGAGTGTGATGGTATATGCTGATTAAAACGGCACGAAAGTTCTTGGGAGTTATGGTCATAATCGTTCTTGTAGCAAGCCTTTTTTCACAGGTTGGACAAGCTTCGGCAGCTGAAGAAAACAGATCGTGGAAAGAATACACAGAAAAAATTATGGCGAAGGATAAAGATAATGGAACTTTAGAATTGGAGCTTCAGGGCACTAAAACGCTTGCGAAGAATTATGACGTTACCCTAAGAGGAAAAAATAGAGTGTACCAAAAATCTCTTGCTGATGTAAGAGTTGGTGCGGAAAATGTAACCGTACGAGTCAATCATAAAAATGAAATTACGAAAATTTTTATCGATGGACCTACTCCAATTGAAACAATGAGGGTCGGGATCATGACCACAAACTTCGCATCTGTCGACCACGATACAATTGTGTTGAGTTCTCAAAGTGGACTAGAAATTGTGGATAAAGTGGCGGAACAGACATTTGAAATTCCAGCTAATGAAAAAGTAACTTTTACACCTTCTGAAAGTGAAATCACATTAACGAATGCTACTGGAGAGGTTTTATACACAACACCGAATCGACTTTATGCTTTTACTGAAGAGGGAAGTAAAATAAAGGTGGAAAATATTACACGGGCAAGTGGAGATCCATCTTACCGTGGGTTCTTTGAAATAACAACATCACAAGCAGGAGATCAATTGAATTTAATCAATGAAGTTGATTTTGAGCAATATTTATATCAAGTTGTTCCGAGTGAAATGCCAGCCTACTTTGGAGTAAATGCACTAAAGGCACAAGCAGTTGCCGCTAGAACCTATGCGTTAGGCGACTACTTAAGCGATCGTTTTGCAAAGGATGGATTCTTTGTATTAGATAGTGTCATGAGTCAGGTTTATAACAATACTCCTGAAAATGCTGCTACAACACAGGCTGTAAATGAAACAGAGGGAATCATTATGTTAGGTGAAGATGGCAGTTTAGTAGATGCACGATACTATTCAACCTCAGGGGGCTACGGGGCGTCTAAACACCAGGTTTGGGCTGAAGAAGACGGTACATTCCCAAGTAAGGTTCTACCTTACTTAATCGCGCAAAGTCATACATTTGATCCAAATGATCCTAGTAAAATGCTAGAAATTGATACACAAAGTGAAGAAGAGGTTCTTGCATTCTATAAAACATTATCTCATACAGGATATGATGGAAATTCTCCATGGTTTAGATGGAAGGTAAGTCTATCCAAGGAAGAATTAGAGAATACAATCAATGCTAACATAGTGAGTAGACAAGCCGCAGACCCTAAGTTTGTGTTAACTCAAAACGAAGCAGGAGAGTTTGTAAGCCAACCGATTCCTGCTGAAGGAATTGGGGAGTTTATCAATATGTACGTTGTAAAACGTGGTGATGGTGGAAACATTATGGAGCTTGTCATTGAAGGTACAACAGGAACGTACAAAATTATTAAAGAGTACAATATCCGTTTCACAATCAGACCATCAAATGCGTTTACACAAGGCGATACTGTTGTGTTGCATCGTGCCACTGCAGGAAGCTCTGAATACACAGGTACACTAGATAATTATACGATTTTACCTTCAGCTTTCTTTGGTTTTGAAATCGATGAAGAAAAGGGTGCAACTTTTTATGGAGGCGGAAACGGGCATGGTGTTGGTATGAGTCAATATGGCGCATACTATCTAGGAACTACTTTAGGATATGAGTTTGATAGAATCCTAACTTCTTATTATCCAAACATGTCTTTACAGAGTAAATCTGTTTTGAGTAAGGTGAAATAAGAAATACCACGGAAACTGCTGTTCGAGAAAGAGCAGCGGTTTTTGTGGTATATGGACTTATAAACTATTTTGAAGTAAATAAAATAATATTTTTCTTGTGCATACATAATAATAAAATAAAATGACGCTGTTCTTAAGAACTGCTAAGCAATGAATATTAGGAGATTAGATGAGTTTAACAGGTTAAAATATAAGTACATCATTTTTTGGTTTATTTTGAATATTTATTTCAAAGGAAATAAAGTTTTGTTATAATTAATTTACATTTTATCCCCTAAAAGGAAATAATTTATCAAAGGAGTCACGAAATTAAGATAGAAGGCTAATATGTAAGCGTTTTACTAGTGGAGATTTATATAAAAATAGATTTTAAGAGCTACTGTTCAGAAAAGCGAACGAACAAATGATGGGAGAGTTTGAAGTGAGCCAAAAGCAAGTTGTGGGCTTGATGTCTGGTACATCTCTAGATGGAATAGACGCAGCACTAGTCAATATTTCCGAAGATGACCATCAAAAAATTCAAGTCAATCTGATTCAATTTTCAACACTATCGTATTCAGAAACCATGCGTGCAAGAATCTTGGCATTATGTGACCCGAGTAAAGCTCGGCTTGAGGAGATATCTTTAACAAATATGCTTCTAGGTGAGTTGTTTGCGGAAGCAGCAAAAAAAGTTGTTACTGAAGCGGGTCTTGAAATGAAAGATGTAGACCTGATTAGCTCACATGGTCAGACTATTTTTCATCAACCTGAAGGTAAAAGGGTAGAAGACTATACGATTACTTCAACCTTGCAAATTGGGGATATTGCAGTGATTGCAGAAAGAACAGGTGTTATAACGGTTGGGGATTTCCGGACTCGTGATATGGCAGTTGGCGGCCAAGGTGCACCACTCGTTCCATATGCTGATGATCTATTATTTAGGGCAAATACGAGTGGTAGAATCTTAGCCAATATTGGCGGAATCGCCAATATAACCGTTTTACCCCCAGCTAAAAGTCATGAAAAGGTACTTGCGTTTGATACGGGCCCAGGAAACATGCTGATTGATGCCTTTACAATATGGGCAACGAATGGAAAACAAACCTATGATAAAAATGGGGAAATAGCAGCAGCTGGTAAGGTAGACGAACAATGGATTGAGGAACTCTTAGATCATGACTATTATCGCTTGCCGGCACCTAAAAGTACAGGTCGAGAGTTGTTTGGATTCGATTATGCGAAGGAACTTTGGAATGCAAAAGCTGATTTAGCACCCGAGGATAAGGTAGCAACTATTACCGAGCTAACAGCCCGAACGATTGCCGAAGAATGTAAGAGAGTAATAGATTCTTATAAAATCCAAGAGATTTTTATTAGCGGTGGTGGTTGGTACAATCAAACACTACGAAAGAGATTGCAAGCTAATCTGCCTCCGTCAATCAAATTAGGAAGTACAGATGAGCTGGGCATACAAGCTGATGCTAAGGAAGCCATTGTCTTTGCATTACTAGGCTACCAATGCATCAACAAACGACCCAATAATCTTCCATCGGCAACAGGAGCAAGCGCCCCGGTTATTATGGGGAAAATTGCTCTGATATAACTTTATTCAGCAGGCTGAATAAAGCTATAGCCTCCGGCGGGTGCCACAGATTTTTCAAAGGAAACTTTTCGCTAGGAAGAAAAAATCTGGGCACAAATACGCCAAGGTGCATTTGATTATGTAAAAACTGAAGGGGGGCGAGGGCAAGAGCTACAAATATAGTGTTCTGTTGATACTGGAAAAAACAATGATAAAAGATACGTAAGGGGGAAAAGTAGAATGAAAAAATGGCTTAGTCTTTTTCTTATAAGTATTTTAGTAGTTGGATTGTTAGCGGCATGTAGCAAGAAAGAGAACACAACAAAAGATGGCGGCGAAGATAGTGAAAAGGAATGGACGGGTACAATCACAGTATGGGATGGACCACGTTGGCCAGATGATAAAGACAATAAATTCCACTGGATGGAAAGTAAAATTAAAGAATTCGAAGCAGCGCATGAAGGGGTTAAGGTTGATCTAGTTCAAGTTCCATGGGCAGAGCTTCCTGATAAATTAGGCGTTTCAATCGCAGGGCAATCTTGGCCTGATGTTGCGCCAGTTGATATTAGTGGTAGTGCGGTAAGTATTGACCATATTGAACAAGGTGTAATTGAATCAGTTGATGACTTATTTACAGAGGATGAACTAAAGGACTTTTATGAAAATGCATTAGATGCTTACACATTTGATGGGAAATTATATGGAGTTCCAAACTCTCTAACTGTACATGCGATGCTTTTAAACCTAGATCTTTTCGAAGAGCGTGGAGTTGAGCCACCAGCAAATGGTGAATGGACATGGGATGAATTCTTTGCAGCAGCTGAAAAACTAACATTTGATCGTGATAACGATGGTAAAACAGATGTATACGGATTCTCTACGTATATCCTTCCTGGATACTATGAAGCATGGCCGTTCTTCTATATCAATGGTGGAAGCCCATTAAATGAAGATATGTCAAAATTTACGTTCACCGAGCCAGAAGCGGTAGAAGCGATTCAACAACTTGCTGATTTGAAATTAAAGCATAATGTAGCTCCTGAAACATTAGGTGGTCAGGATGTTGGTGGTACATTCCAAGCATGGGCAAACGAAGAGCAACGTACAGTTGCCATGCAGCCATGGGCTACATGGGCGATTAGCTCAGCACAAACAAAATATCCTACAAACTTTGCAGTTGCAAACTACCCAACAGGTAAATCAGGTGAGCCTGTAACAATCGGTGGTGTAGGTGGTTGGACAATGTTCCACCAAGAGGATGAAGGGAAAAAAGAAATGGTTGGCGAATTTATTAAGTTCATCTCAACAACTGATGAGCAATTTACGATGGCAACTGAGTATGGTATTTTCCCTGCACGTAAGAGCGCTGCAGACATGGACCCTTATAAGGACAATCCAGAAATGAAGCGTGCACAAGAAATGTCTTCACAAGTTGTTATGCTTCCACGTCACCCTGAATGGAAGAAAATTGATGAAGCCATTCAAACAGAGCTTCAGTTAGTATTCAATGGTGAAAAGACAGCAGAGGAAGCAATGAAGGCTGCTGAGAAGAAGGTCAATGAATTGTTAGGTGAGTAGTAATAGGCATAAGGTGGGTAGCCTTAAATGGGCTACCTGCTGCCAAATGAAAGATTGGGGGAATTGCGTTGAAACCCGTTCATCAAACTGCAAATGCAGTAGTACAGACAAAAAAACCAACTATCTGGCTACAAATGAAAAAGAACTATTCCGCATATTTATTTTTACTTCCAAAACTTATCCTGTTTATAGCATTTATTGCGATCCCGGTTGTGTGGGCGTTTATCATCTCCTTCCAGGAATACAAAATTTTTGGGAGTGAATGGGCAGGTTTAGACAACTATATCAAGGTGTTTAAAAGTGATGCCTTTTACGACGCGTTAGGAAATACATTCTTATTTACTGTTGTAACGGTACCTTTTAACGTAATAAGTGCACTTATCATTGCTTCTCTCATCCATCCTCTTGGCAAACTATCTCAAAGCTTCTTCCGAGGAGCCTTTTATTTACCAACAGTTACATCAATGGTAATTGTTGCGATGGTCTGGCGCTGGATGTACAACTACGACTTTGGATTGTTTAACTATGTGCTAGGGTGGTTTGGAATAGAACCTCTTAACTGGTTGGGACAATCTTCATCCGCACTTTGGGCCTTAATCATCATGCAATGTTTAATTCCATTTGGAGTCGGAATCATTCTCTATCTTGCTTCAATGGGTTCGATTTCAAATACATTATATGAAGCGGCAACTATTGATGGAGCAAATAGTTTTCAAAAGTGGTACCGCATTACATTGCCATTATTAAAACCGTCTACCTTATATTTAGTATTACTTAGTACAATCGGTTCGTTTCAGGTATTTACACAAATTATCATGATGACGGGCGGTGGACCAGGTACGGCTACAGAAACTCTTGTTCACTTAATCTATAAGACAGGCTTTAGAGACTTCGAGTTTGGCTTTGCAGCAGCACAATCCGTTGTTTTATTCTTTATCATTCTTTTATTTTCAATTATTCAATTCCGTTTACTTCGGTACGATGACTAGGAGGGAAGCATAATGACATCAGGTATTCAAAAAGTAAACAAGCTTATTATTTATGTATTACTATCGGTTTTTGCAATTGTTTCCCTTTTACCGTTGTATTGGGTATTTAGTACCTCCTTGCAACTAAGCAGCTACCAAGATGAAGAACTAGAACGTCAAGTATCTTATGTAGATTCAAATCCTCCGAAAATGTACCCAGTTGGGATTACAGAGTACTTTGAGCATTGGGGGAAGGCTAGGGACGCGGAAAGTGCTGGTGACGCTGAAGCAGCAGCCTATCATCGTGATGTTATGGACTACATCATTGAAGATACGTTCTCAGGATTTACGACCTTGTTTAACAAAAATAATGTAGGTATCTGGTTTTTTAATAGTTTTTATATAGCTGTAGTGGTGACAATTGGGATACTCCTCTTTGACTCAATGGCCGGGTACGTCCTCGCGAAAAAGCGGTTCCCGGGAAGGAATCTCATTTTCTGGTCGATTATTGCTACGATGATGATTCCAGGTCAAGTAACGTTAGTGCCGTTGTTTATCATGGTACGAAACTTTGGAATTATGGATACCCACTGGGCTCTTATTTTTCCAGACTTAGCAATGGTATTTGGGGTATTTTTAATGAGGCAATTTATGCACTCGATCCCAGATGAATTAATAGATGCAGCGAAAATCGATGGTGCAAGCGAATGGAAAACGTATTGGAAAATCATTCTACCATTGGCGAAACCGGGTCTAGCAGCTCTAGGAATCTTTACCTTTATGAACGTCTGGAATTCATTCCTGTGGCCAATTATCGTGCTAAACGATGCAGATCTATATACATTACCTGTAGGGCTAAAAACATTACAGGATGCAAACCTTGCAAGTTTCAAGCTTCTAATGAGTGGGGCAGCTATTGCATCGATCCCTATGATTATTGTATTTATGATGTTTCAACGCCACTTTGTAAAAGGATTAACCCTTGGTGGGGTAAAAGAATAAATAGAAATAGTTTAACTTTGCTCCTATTCTCTGATAAGAACAGGGGCCTTTTTGTCATAAATGAAATATATATACAAAAAATTATAATATTATTTAAAATTTTATTTTAAAACCACTTCTTTTATGGTATCTTTATTAATAGAATAGCAATTTGGAAAACATTAACTTGGAAACGTTACCAAAGGCTGAACAAGGAGGATATTTTCAAAATGAAAATTAGATTTACGGGTGAAATCGAAAATATCAAAGACGGCATACATTTACTTTCCCCTGAATTATCATTTCAAGAAGAGGATGAAGGCTTCCAAGTTCAAGTCATTCAAAGAAAAGGACCAATCTTTGTTAAAAGTGAAGCGAATAAGGCAGAAATTCATTTCGAGGAAAAGATTCATTTCTTTAGAGGATTAGGTATATGGCTTGAATATATCAAAAAACGTGGAGTGTTTGAAATAACAGAAGAACCACAATTTGAAATGACAGGGGCAATGTTAGACGCATCTAGAAATGGTGTTTTGACAGTTAGTGAGATTAAGAGCTTATTAAGGAAAATGGCAGTCATGGGATTAAATACTCTTATGATCTATACAGAAGATACATATGAGGTAAAGGAATTACCGTATTTCGGCTACATGAGGGGGCGTTATACAGAGGAAGAACTTAGAGTCTGTGATGAGTACGCCCAGGCTTTAGGAATTGAAATGATCCCTTGTATCCAAACACTTGCACATTTAACGGAAGCTCTCAAATGGAATTTTGCCACTAATATAAGAGATACAGCCGATATCTTATTAGTAGGTGAACCAGAGACCTATCAATTTCTGGAAAAAGTTATTACGGCTGCAACAAAACCATTCAAATCAAAAAGGATTCATATCGGAATGGACGAAGCACATCAGCTAGGATTGGGCCGATTTTTAGATAAAAACGGCTATGAAGAGCGCTTTGTGATTATGAATAAACACCTTGAAAAAGTAGTTGAAATCACGGACGGGCTCGGACTAAAGTCAATGATTTGGAGTGATATGTACTTCCGATTGGGTTCAAAATACGGCGGTTATTATGACTTAGAGGCGGAAATCCCTCAAGAAGTTATTTCATCTATTCCAAATGCTCAGCTCGTATATTGGGATTATTATCATTCAGATGAGGAGTTTTATCGTACTTTTATTCAAAAGCATAAAGAACTTGGTTCTAATCCTATTTTTGCAGGTGGAGTATGGACTTGGAATGGAATATCCCCTAACTACGGAAAGGCAATTGTTACAACAGAGGCAGCATTAAATGCATGTAAGAAAGAAGGCGTAAAAGAAGTATTTGCAACGATGTGGGGGGACAATGGTGCTGAAACTCCACTAACAACTTCCCTGCCGATACTGCAGCTTTTTGCAGAGCATGCCTATCATAAAATCGTAACTAGACAGGAGGTTGCGGAACGATTTCACTTCTGCACAGGTGGAACATACAGCGATTTCATGGTTTTAAATCTTTTTGATGAAACACCTGGAGTATCTGAAAACAATCTACATGAATCAAACCCATCGAAGTTTTTACTTTGGCAGGATGTGTTAATTGGACTATACGATCAGAATATCAAAGGCCTGCCGATGAATCAGCATTACAAAAACTTGATTCCGAAGCTAAAAGATGCAAGTAGAAAGAATCCTGAATGGCAGTATATGTTTGAATTTTATGAGCAGTTGGCGCGAGTCCTAAGTGTGAAAGCGGAAATCGGAATCCAGCTTAAAGAAGCATATGATGCAGGTGATAAAAATGAGATGGAATCGATCAAAGTACAATTAGCTAGTTTAATAGAGAGCTCCAAAATACTACGCTTAAAACATAGAAAACTCTGGTTTTCGATGAATAAACCTTTTGGCTGGGAAGTCATTGAAATCAGATATGGTGGATTGCTTTCTCGTTTAGAAACGGCACAGTTCAGAATTGAAGAGTGGTTGAAGGGCAACATCAGTCATATTGAAGAACTAGAGGAAGAACGTCTTTACTTTGAAGGACCGTATAAAATGCCGGAGGGAACAATTGGACGGAATATTTACCGAAGGATTGTAACAGCAGGTAATCTAACGTAACAAAAAATAAAGGAAGGTGTAACGATGAATCGTGAAAAATTAGCAAAAAAAGTAGGACAATTACTTGTAATTGGCTTTAACGGAACTAAGGTCCCACAGGAGATACGAGATTTAATTCATACCTATCATATTGGAGCGATTATTTTATTTGGCAGAAATATTGGAGCCCCTAAGGAGGTACTAGCTCTTACTACAGACCTCCAACGAGAGGCAAAAAAGGCTGGGTATACGCATCCACTATTGATATGTGTGGATCAGGAAAATGGAGTGGTTCGTCGTTTAGGAGAGGGAGCTACTATTTTTCCAGGAGCTATGACCCTTGGTGCTACAGGTAATCCTAATCACGCATACAATGTGGGGGTCGCTACAGGAATCGAGCTAAAGGCTTTAGGGATTAACTGGAATCTCGCTCCTGTTTTAGATGTTAACAATAATCCGGATAATCCTGTTATCGGAGTTCGCTCATTTGGAGAATCCGCTGAAAGTGTCTCAAAGTTTGGCCGGGCTTCCATGCAAGGAATGCAAGAGGCTGGTATTGCTACAACCCTTAAGCACTTTCCAGGCCATGGGGACACCAATGTTGATTCACATTTAGATTTACCAACGATTCCACACGGATTGACAAGACTTGAAGAGATTGAATTAAAACCTTTTAGAGAATGTATTGCAGAAGGTGCAGATACAATCATGACTGCACATGTTTACTTTCCATCGATAGAAACAGAACCAGGTGTACCAGCAACGATCTCCAGGAAGGTTATCACGGGTTTATTGCGTGAAAAACTAAAATTTAATGGTGTTGTCACAACAGATTGTATGGAGATGAATGCAATTTTACATGGAGTTGGTACGGAAAAAGGAGCTGTTGCTGCCCTTAAAGCTGGGGTAGATTATGTGATGATTTCCCACACCCTTGAAAGACAGGTTGGGGCGATTGAGGAAATTTTAAAAGCAATTGAAAATGGAGAGTTAACTGAAGAAGAAATCGACCAAGCACTTCAAAGAATCAAAGTGCTTAAAGAAAAGTACTTGAGCTGGCAAGATATTTCTTTAGAGGATGAACCAATTGTACCTGAAACAGTAGGAAGTAAAGAGCATGAAAAAATTGCTTATGAAGCCTATAAGGATAGTGTGACGATTGTAAAAAATGATGGAATGTTACCGCTTCCCCAAAATAACTCGCGCATACTTGTAGTACATCCCGACAATGGCACAACCATGCAGGTGGAGGATAAGCGATATGCCAACCTTTCATTAGGTGCAGCAATAAAAGAGTATCAGCCAGAGGCGGATATCTACCCGTTTTCAAGTGCGTTAGATGAAAAAGAGGTTTCAGCCATTGTTGAAAAGGCAAAAGGCTATGACACGGTTATTGTAGGGACGCTCACAATTACCCCGAGCAGTAATCAAATTGCTTTAGTTGAGAAGCTAATAAAGGAGAAGGGCTCTGTCATTGTAATTGCGATGAGAAGCCCGTACGATTTTGGATATTTACCAGATGTTCCAGTCTATATAAATACCTATGAATTCACATATCCAGCCTTAAAAGTAGCAGCTGGCGCAATTTTCGGAAAGGAGGAAGTTAAAGGAAATCTACCGGTTACTGTTAAGAAAAGATTAGTGGAAGGTAAATAGTGAATCTATTATACCGCTATGAAAGGGGGAAAGTAATGCAGGGAACGGTGAGTTTCTGTAATTTGAATAAGCACAAAGAGTACCAATAAAGGGGGACTACAAATATGAAACTGACAAAACAATTGTTTTTAGTAGGAATAGCGATAATCATGCTCCTCGCTGCATGTAGCAACAATACATCCTCAAAAAAGGAAGAAAATCCAAAATTAGATGAGGAAGCGTTAGCCAATGTTAATGAAACAGGTTTTCCTATTGTCAAAGATCCATTAACGTTAAAAGTCTTTACAGGGAAGTCGGCTCAAAATGTGAATTCCGATTGGAATGACATCTTGATTTGGAATACATATGCCGAAATGACAAATGTCAATCTTGAGTGGGAACAAATACAAACAGATTCCTTAGAAGAAAAAAGAAACCTTGCTTTAGCTGGTGGAAATCTTCCAGATGTGTTTTTCTTATCTGCAATGCCAACACTAGATCTTTTTAAATACGGTAAACAAGGAACTTTTTTAAAGTTAAACGATCTAATTGATCAATATGCACCAAATTTAAAGAAACTAATGGATGAAAACCCTGAAATACGAAAGGCAATTACTTTCCCAGATGGAAATATTTATTCTCTTCCATCTATAGTTTCACCAGATTTTATGTCTGTTCGAATTGCTAGTAGACCTTGGTTTAGTCAAGAAGCCCTTGATGCAGCGGGTATGGAGGTACCAGAGACAACTGAGGAGTTTTACCAATTCTTAAAAGCATCAAAAGAAAAAACCGGAAAAATACCATATGGTGGGACAAGTATGGCTGAATTTGTATCTTGGTTACAGGGTTCATTCGGAGTCAGTAACAAGGGTGTCAGAAATGCAAATATTGATGTAAACCCAGAAAATGAAGACGAGGTCCGCTTCTATGCAACATCAGATGATTATAAAGCATTGCTAGAATATGTACATAAACTTTATTCAGAAGGCTTGGTTGAGCAAAATATTTTCTCCATTGATTGGGGTCAATACTTAGCAAATGCTTCAGAAGGAAAGTATGCAAGTACCGTATTCTATGATCCGATAGAACTTTTTGGAGATGAAATCGGAAGTGATTATGTAAGTGCATCAGCATTAAAGGGTCCTAACGGACATCAAGAATTTTCTAAGGTTGCACCGTCAGTATCTTCCATTGGAAACTTTGTCATTACGAGTGAAAATCCAAATCCAGCAGCTACGGTTAGATGGATGGACTACTTCTATAGTGATGAAGGTGCGAGACTTTACTACATGGGTGTAGAGGGAGAAACGTACGAGAAAACAGCTGATGGAAAATATGTATATACAGATAAAATCGTAAATAGTGCTGAAGGCTTAACGATGGAACAGGAGCTTGCAAAGTATCTTACTTGGTTAGGTGGAATTCAAGGAATCATCAAACAAGAATATTTCCAAGGCTCTGAAAATGCCCCAACCTCATTAGAAGCAGCAGAAAAGATTACGCCATATGTTCCTGAAGAAATTTGGCCAGCGTTCTTGTATACAGAAGAGGAAAATAGGTTTTTATCGTCTACAGGAGCAGATATTAATAAATATGTAGCAGAACAAAGAGACAAGTTTATTTCTGGTGACCTTCCATTCTCGGAATGGGATAACTACGTAGAAACGATTGAAAAAATGGGACTAGAAGAATTAATGAAGATCCATCAGGCTGCGTACGACCGTTATAAAAAAGAATAGTAACGAAACAGGAAGATAAAGGATGTCTAGGGGGAGACCTCTTCCCCCGTTTTTGTTTGGAAAGGAGGCTATTAAGTGGATGCTAAACCAGAAACAACCATACAAACACAGGTATATGCGAGTAGTAGATTAAAACGTGCTAAAAAGAATCTATTACTCAATTGGCAGTTATATGTATTTTTATTACCAGCATTTACATATTTCACCATCTTCCACTACATCCCTATGTACGGAGTTCAAATTGCTTTTAAAGACTTCTATGCGAATCTGGGAATAGTAGGTAGTCCTTGGATAGGATTTGAACACTTTGAGCGTTTTTTTAATTCCTATTATTTTTGGCGACTCTTAAAAAATACAATCATATTAAGCGCGTATGGTTTAATACTATTTCCGTTACCAATCATTTTTGCCCTCGCTTTAAATGAGTTAAAGAATGGACCATTTAAAAAATGGTCACAGACACTCACATATGCCCCACATTTTATATCTGTGGTTGTTGTTGTAGGTATGCTGGTTGCATTTCTAGATCCTGTAACAGGTTTAGTTAATCATATTGTTGTAACCCTGGGCGGTGAACCAATTAGATTCCTAACAGACCCTGACTGGTTTCGACATATATATGTTTGGTCTGGTCAATGGCAGTCACTTGGTTGGGGGACGATTATTTATCTAGCTGCGTTAGCAGGAGTAAATCCAGAATTACATGAGGCGGCAAGGGTTGATGGTGCGACCAGAATACAACGAATTATTCATATTAATATTCCATCGATATTCCCTACAATTGTCGTGTTATTTATTCTAAATATTGGAAGTTTCATGTCTATTGGTTTTGAAAAAGTTCTTTTGATGCAGAACTCATTAAATGCGGAGACATCTGATATCATTCAAACATTTGTATATCAGACCGGTTTGATTGAAGGACAGTATAGTTTTGCTGCTGCTATTGGATTGTTCGATTCTGTTATTAACATCATACTACTAGTACTCGTCAACTATTTAGCAAGACGTGTTAGTAACAATAGCTTGTGGTAAGAGGTGATCACATGAAAACATTTAGTCTATCAGATAAAGCGTTCGATATCATGAATACAATATTTGTAGCAGTTATTACGTTAATCATTGTATATCCGTTAATTTTTGTTATTAGTGCTTCTATTAGTGATCCCGATGCGGTAAATAGCGGTAGGATGTGGCTTTGGCCAGTTGATGTATCATTTGCAGGTTTTCAAAGGGTCTTTCAGAATGACGCCATATGGGTTGGGTATAAAAATACAATTATTTATACCATTGTGGGGACCTTACTTCACCTACTCGTTCTTCTACCTTGTTCATATGCATTATCTCGAAAAGAACTTAAGGGGAAAAAGATTTTGCTATGGGTGATTTTAATCACCATGCTATTTAGTGGGGGGTTAATTCCAACCTACCTTGTTGTTCAGTCCCTAGGGATGTTGAATACCATTTGGGCGATTGTCATCCCAGGTGTTGTAGGAGCATGGTCCATTCTTGTTGCTAAAACCTTTTTTGAACAGACGATTCCAGACCAATTAGTGGAGGCTTCTAAAATAGATGGTGCCTCTGACTTTACCATTTTTCGTAAAGTGGTTTTACCCTTATCGCTTCCGATTATAGCGGTAATGGCACTATTCCATGCTGTTGGATTATGGAATCAGTATTTTAACGCATTAATTTATTTATCTGATGAAAGTCTTTATCCACTGCAACTGATTTTAAGACAAATACTGATCTTAAATGAAGTTAGTGCTGAAGGTATCGCAGGGGGAGCGGGGACAGCTCAGTCTTTTGTTGAGCAAGTAAAAACGGCTTCACTAGTAAAATATGCGGTGATTATTGTATCGGCTTTGCCCTTACTTATTGTCTACCCATTTCTACAAAGGTTTTTTGTTAAAGGTGTATTAATTGGCTCCGTTAAAGAATAAGGCTACACAAAGACTATCAATCTATAGGGGGATGTTTGCATGAATGGCATAGCAAGTGGATATTATCGTTTATGTGTATCAATTACAAAGTTCGCATATCTCAATTTGCTATGGGTCGGGTTTGCCTTACTTGGATTAATTGTTTTTGGGTTTATGCCAGCAACGGTGGCAATGTTTGCTGTTGTCCGAAAATGGATTATTGGAGAAAAAGATATAGACATTTTTAGGTCTTTTTGGAAGTCATATAAAAGTGAATTTGTGAAATCTAATATCATTGGAATTAGTATGTTATTGATTGGTTATTTGTTGTCGATTGAATTTCAAATTTTAAGAAGTCAAGAAAGCCTAGCTTATTTTATAGCCAGTTATGGTGTAATAGCGCTATTTCTAATATACATTATAATTCTTTTGTATATCTTTCCTTTATTTGTTCATTTCAATTTAAAGATTGGACAATATGTAAAATGGTCATTCGTAATAGGGATGGTTCATCCAATTCTCACTATATTTTTACTTGTGATCATTAGTATAAGTATCTATTTATCTTTGAAGTTTTTCCCGGCTTTCCTTTTCTTTTTTGGGGGAAGTGTTATAGCTTACGTCGTTATGTGGGGGACAGCCAAAACGTTCCCTAAATATGAGAAAGCATCAGAAATATGAATACAGGATGGATGATACATGTTAAAAATTGAAGCATTAACGACAGAAATGAGAAATGAAAAAAGTATGAATATCGACCAATTGTCAACTCGAGAGATATTAGAGACCATTAATGACGAAGATAAAAAGGTTGCTGGTTGTGTAGAAGCAGTATTGCCTGAAATTGCAGCGACTGTCGATATCGTCTATCAATCGCTATTGAACGGTGGAAGATTAATTTATGTAGGAGCCGGTACAAGTGGGCGACTTGGAATCCTGGATGCTGTAGAATGCCCGCCAACCTATCGTACCTCGCCTGAATTGGTTCAGGGAATCATGGCTGGGGGAAGTCGTGCTTTAGTGGAAGCAGTAGAAGGTGCAGAGGACGACCCTCATTTAGGGGCACAGGATTTAGGTGCAAAAAACCTTACCAACCATGATGTTGTAGTAGCAATTGCAGCAAGCGGAAGAACGCCCTATGTAGTAGGTGCACTTCAGTATGCAAAAAAGATTGGTGCAAAAACGATTAGCTTATCGAGTAATCAGGATTCAATCATTAGTAAATACTCTGATATAGCCATTGAAGTATTAACAGGACCAGAAGTATTGACGGGCTCAACACGTATGAAAGCAGCAACCTCCCATAAACTTGTATTGAACATGATTACTACCTCATCCATGATAAAACTAGGTAAGGTATATGAAAATTTAATGGTGGACGTAAATGCTAGTAATGTGAAATTAAAGGAACGTGCAAAAAACATTGTATCTACAATAACGAAAGAGCCTTATAACAAGGTGGAACAAATACTAGAAATAACAAATTATGAAGTAAAGCCAGCCATTGTGATGATCAAGGCAGCAGTTAATTTAGAAGTCGCTAAAGAAAGCATCAAACTTACAAATGGGTTTGTTCGAGAAGCGATTGAAGTAGCACAGCAAGCAGTAAATTTAAATAGTGACTATGGAAAGGGCTGACTCTAATATGAGTCGGCCATTATTTTTGCATAAGAAGCATAAGTTAATAATTTTTGAAATATAAATACAATATATTATATTTTTTAATAAAATTAGATTTCATTTGTTTTTATTCCGTGATATACTGTTGATAGTTCAAAAGTTTAGTATAGAAGAAATTCTATATTTTTTATTTAGGTTTGTAAGCGTTATCTTCATTTATATGGTAATTAGTTCCTATAGTCTTACGTACAGTTTTGGGAGTATTCTAAAAATAATTACATATTAACAAAAAATAGGAGAGGTGTAAACAAAATGGAAAATAAGAAGCATTTAGTCCTAGTAGGAGCACACTGTGGGGACGTCGAGATTCAAGGTGGAGCAATTGCTCATAAATATGCAAAAGCTGGATGGGATGTGACATTTGTTCATTTGACTGCAGGTGAAAAAGGAAATCCTCCACATATATCAGTAGATGACTACCGTAAACAGAAAATCCAAGAAGCTGAAAAAGTGGCAGAAATCTTAGGTGGAAAAAGTATAACACTAGATTACAAGGATGCAGAATTGAAGCTGGATGATGAGATTGTTACCCGTGTGGCAACACTAATGCGTAAACTGCGTCCAACTGTTGTAATCACACACTGGGTGAACAGTATCCATCCCGACCATGCACTTTGTCCGAGAATTGTAGAAGCTGCCCAATTAAAGGCAGGTCTTCCAGGATTTGATCTAGAAGGTCTACCTCCACATTTCTACCCATTCTATCATAGTGAAAACTGGGAGGACATGGAGGGATACGTTCCTGATATTTTTGTAGATGTGTCTGAAGAATTTGAAACATATCTGGAAGCGTTGTCAAACTATTGGTTTATTATGAATTCAAAATCATTCCGATACTATGACTATTACAAAGCACTAGGGACAGTTCGAGGCTGTGTAAGTCGAGCCAAATATGCCCAAACGTTAAAATTCCCAACAGGTGGTAATGTGAGAAGAGGGTTTATTCCAGGACATGAAATTTAAGTTCGAGAAGAACAAACCCCTATTTCCTATGAATAACTACTTGAAGAGGCGCTATGCGAGTGTGTAGCGCCAGGATTTTTCCCTTATATATGAATGAAAGGGGTTGTCTCAACTCTCATGAATAAAACAGTGAATATTGAAACCAATGACCCTAAAACTTCCATTTCAAACGGGGTACCAAAAGATCGTAAAGTAAGAACACAGAGAATGAGGAAGATCATTAAGCATTGGCAGTTATATATCTTACTAGCACCAGCAATTATCTATTTTCTAGTATTTAAATACTATCCAATGTATGGTGTGCAAATTGCATTTAAGAATTTTCGAGCAGTAGATGGCATTCTTGGTAATGAATGGGTTGGTTTCGATCATTTTACTAGATTTTTTGAATCGTATTATTTCTGGGACTTAATGTGGAATACATTATCGATTAATTTATATCAATTATTGCTTTTCCCAGTTTCTATAATTGTTGCATTGTCATTAAATGAATTAAGGGATGGAAAGTTCAAAAAAACCGCCCAAACTATTACCTATGCACCACATTTTATTTCTGTAGTTGTTTTCGTTGGTATGCTTATTGCATTTTTGGATCCCGCGACAGGTATTATCAATCATTTCATTCAACTATTAGGCTTTGAACCTATTGATTTTATGACAAGCCCTGCATGGTTCAAAACAATCTTTGTGTTTTCTGGAGAATGGCAAAACCTCGGATGGGGAGCGATTATCTACTTAGCAGCCTTAGCGGGGATTGATCCACAGTTGCATGAAGCCGCAAAAGTAGATGGAGCAACTAGATGGCAAAGGATATGGCATATAAACCTTCCTGGAATCATGCCAACAATTATTATTCTCCTCATCTTAAATATGGGTAACTTTATGTCAGTTGGTTTTGAAAAAATCCTTTTAATGCAGAATCCGTTGAACCTAGAGGCTTCCCAAGTCATTCAAACCTATGTATATGACATTGGATTATTGAATGGTCAGTTTAGCTACTCGACGGCTGTCGGATTATTTAACTCCGTAATAAACTTTATCATTTTAATCGTATTTAACAGACTCGCAAGAAAAACGGGTACAAGTCTATGGTAAAGGAGTATCCAGCATGAAGATAAAACCGAAAAAGTCTAGCAAAATCATGGAAACAAAATCGGATCGAATGTTTGATATCACGAATAAAATTCTCGTTTGGTTTTTCATCATAATTATCATGTATCCACTTATTTATATCGTGAGTGCATCGATTAGTAACCCGAGCTTTGTAAACTCTGGTGAAATGTGGTTGTTCCCAAAGGATATTACATTTGAAGGATTCCAAAGGGTCTTTGAAAGTAAAGACATTTGGATAGGATATCGAAACACGATTTTTTACACATTGTTGGGTACTTTTATTAACCTGGCTGTTACTTTACCATGCGCATATGCCTTATCTCGAACAGAGCTAGTTGGTAAAGGCGTCATAATGGGTATGCTGATTTTCACCATGTTCTTTGATGGTGGGCTTGTTCCAACTTATCTCCTCGTTAGAGATCTAGGAATGGTTAATACCATTTGGGCTATGGTTATCCCTAGTGCAGCATCTGTATGGAATATTATCGTAACAATGACTTTCTTTAAAGTAACGATTCCAAGAGGTTTAGAGGAAGCAGCAGAGGTGGATGGTGCTTCTGTATTCAGAACGTTCTTTCAGATTGTGCTACCATTATCCGCACCAATTATTGCAGTAATGGCTCTATTCTATGGAGTCGGCCATTGGAATCAGTATTTTGGAGCATTAATTTATTTAACAGATCGAGAACTTTTCCCACTACAGCTTATTTTAAGGGAAATTTTAATACAGCAAGAAATTGCAACAGAAATCATGATGCAAGGTGGAAACATAGAGGCGATTGGGGAACAAGCACGAATTGCAAGTATTGTGAAATATGCAGTCATGATTGTATCTGCGGCTCCATTATTAATCGCCTATCCATTCTTACAGCGCTTCTTCTTAAAAGGCGTCATGATTGGCTCTGTAAAAGGATGATTGTTTTCCATTTAACAAGGGGGTGAGAAAGAAGGGGGAAGTCTGACAAGGGGCATTTATTAGATGAAACATAATTACAATTAAGGGGGATTCTTTGTGAAGTTCAAAAAGCAAATGAAAATAGCTGGAACAGTGTTGTTAGCATCTAGTTTACTTCTTGGAGCCTGTTCGAATAAAGAAGAAGTATCAAAAGAGAAAGAAGCACCAAAGAACTTAAATGCAACAGGATATCCAATTGTAAATGAAGCGTTAACTTTAGAAATGATGGGACAGAGTTCACCGCTTCAGCCAAATTGGGGAGATATGAATTTCTTCAAGAAAATGAAAGAGTTAACTAATATGGATTTCACCTACAGAACTTCAACATCAGATCAATATGCACAGCAAAAACAATTAGCGTTTACGAGTATGGAGCTTCCGGACGTCTTTTTCGGAGCAAACTTCACTGCTGCCGAAGAGGTTGACTACGGCACACAAGGATTACTAGCTCCACTTGAGGACCTAATTGACCAATATGCACCAAATTTACAAAAGGTAATGGAAAAATATCCAGATTTAAAGTCTTCTATAACAGCACCAGATGGTCATATTTATGCGTTACCAGGGATTGATACATCTACAACATCTCAAGTACCAATTATGTGGATGAATGGGTACTGGTTAAAAAATCTAGGTGTTGATAAAAGACCTGAATCAACTGAAGAGCTATACCAATTATTAAAGGATTATAAAGAAAAAGATCCAAATAAAAACGGAAAAGCGGATGAAATTCCATTAACTGCTTCAAGTGTTGCTGAACTTAGATATCACTTTATGCCGGCTTTCGGAATTAACCAACAAGGCGGAATTTTTGAAAAGGATGGCAAGGTTGGATATGCATTCGTTCAGGATGGATATAAGGAATACTTAAAATACTTAAACCGTTTATACTCTGAAAAGCTTTTAGACCAACAGGTATTCTCTCATACATGGGAACAATATGTAGCTAAAGGAGCAGAAGATCTTGTAGGTGTTTTCCCTACTTGGCCAATTGTAATGGTAGGCTATGCTGATCCAACATTAGGGGCAAATTATCCATTGTTACCACCTTTAACAAGTGAGCTTAATAATCAAAAGCTTATGACAAAGCTTTCTGAAATCAAAAGAGGACGTGCAGCGATTTCATCAGAAAATGAACAACCGGAAGCAACTATGCGTTGGTTGGATTATATGTACTCTGAAGAAGGTACTTACCTAGCTCGTTTAGGTGTTGAAGGTGAGAACTGGGAGTGGGATGATAAAGGAAACTGGAAGCTGTTAGCCCCAGAAGGTATGAATACAACACAAGCAAACGCACAGCACGCTCCGGGCGCTGGCACTCCTGTACCAATGGTGTTAGAACAGGAGTTCTTTGCAAAAGAAGATAACCCAACTATTCACCTAATTTCAGGTTGGATTGAGGAAGAGTATTTACCATATGCGGAATTACCATTCCCGCAAGTGTACTTTACTGAAGAAGAACAAGCGAAACTCAATACAATTAAACCAGATTTAGATTCTTACTTAGAGCAAATGGAAGCGAAATTTGTTTCTGGTCAAGCATCCATTGAGGGTGAGTGGGATAATTTCGTAAAAACATTAAACAAATTAGGTGCTGAAGAAATGGCAAAAATCAACCAAGCAGCATACGACCGTTGGGCAGAAGCAAAATAAAAAACAAAGGATTCACTGTCCCTGGACCAAAGATGGTCACAGGGACAGGTTCCTTGTCCCAAATAGGGCACATGTTTTTGAGGTGAAATGTAATGGGTATAGGTTTTGAAGGATTAATTTGGAAAATTTATCGAATAGCGGAGGCTATAACTAGAATATTGTATATCAATCTTCTTTGGGTAGCCTTTTCATTGTTAGGAGTCATTGTTTTAGGCTTATTCCCTGCCACAGCAGCGATGTTTTCAGTTGTTCGGAAGGGGATGCTAGGTGAGAAAGATATTCCAATTTTTAAGACCTTCTGGCAATATTACAAATCCGAGTTTATTCAATCGAACCTACTTGGGTATGCATTGGTAGTAATAGGTGCAGTGCTATACATTGACCTTCGATTTTTCCAAAAATCTGATGGAATCATTACACTTGGACTTTCTTATTTATTTTTATTTTTATTATTGGTGTATTTTACAGTTGTGCTCTATATTTTTCCGGTTTTCGTTCATTATCAGTTTAAAACGTTAGAATATATCAAATATGCATTAATTATGGCGATTGGTCGTCCTTTTCAAACTCTATTCATGATCGTAGGCTGTCTTTTGGTGCTCACTCTCTTACGAATGGTACCGATGTTAATTCTTTATTTTGGTGGTTCTTTACTGTGTTATGTACTTATGTGGATTTCGATTAAATCATTTCCAAAAGAAGAAATCCAAGAATGATGAATATAAACATGAGCAGACCTATTGAGGAACGGATGGTTAGGAGTGGTTTAATGAAGATTGGTTTAGATGTTTTTTTAGAGAGTCAATATAAAGACTATCTAGGTAAACGTATTGGGCTTGTAACAAATATTACGGGTGTTAATCAAAACCTTGTTCCTTCAATTGACTTATTTTATGAACACCCAGACATACAGTTAGCAGCATTATACGCACCTGAGCATGGCATTCGTGGCGATGCGAAGGAAGGGGAAAAGGTAGAAACAACAGTGGATCCAGATACGGGGTTACCAGTTTTTAGTTTATATGGGGAAAGTCGAAAACCCTCTAAGGAAATGTTAGATCCTATTGATGTGGTCGTTTTTGATCTTCAGGATATTGGCTCAAGATATTATACATTCATTTACACGATGGCCTATGTGATGGAGGCTTGCGCGGAATACGGAAAAGAATTCGTTGTTTTGGACCGACCTAATCCTGTTTCAGGAGAAAGATTGGAAGGGAACTTAGTAGAAGAGGATGTAAGGTCGTTTGTAGGTTTACTACCAATACCGAACAGACATGGCATGACTGTCGGGGAACTTGCTTTATTATTTAAACATGAATTTGGGTATGATTGTGAGTTAACTATTGTTCCAATGCAAGGTTGGAATAGAGATATGTACTATGATGAAACAGGCCTTTTTTGGGTACCTCCTTCTCCGAACACAACAAACATTGATATGAATATCTTATATCCAGGTACTTGTCTTGTGGAAGGAACAAATTTATCAGAAGGAAGAGGAACGACAAGACCTTTTGAATATATTGGTGCTCCATATATAGACGGGCAAAGGTTAGCAAGGACATTTAACCAAAAAAAGATTTCTGGTGTGTTAGCACGCCCTACATCGTTTATTCCTACCTATCAAAAGCATAAAGACGAAGTATGTCGAGGAATACAACTACATGTAGTTGATAGACGAATATTAAATTCTTTGGAAGCAGGAATTTTACTTATAGAAACGATAGCTGACATGTATCCACATGATTTCAGCTTTATCAGTAATAATAATGGAAAATACTTTTTTGATTTATTAGCGGGAACGAAAAAGTTAAGGGAATACATTTTACATGGAACTTCAGGTGATTTCTTGGAGGCATGTGAAGGGCAAGTGGCTTCTTTCAAAAAACAAAGAGAACCATATCTTTTGTATAAATAGGATGGTAAAAATATGACAAATATTTCAACTTTAACAACCGAATTGAGAAATAAAAGTTCTGCGAATATCGATAATATGTCCACTATGGAAATCTTAAAGACTATTAATAATGAGGATAAAACAGTTGCTTATCGTGTAGAAGATGTTCTGCCCGAGATAGAAAAGACTGTAGAAATCGTCTATCAATCTTTAAGTCAAGGTGGCAGATTGTTTTATATTGGCGCAGGTACAAGTGGGAGAATTGGGATTTTGGATGCAGTTGAATGCCCACCAACATTTAGTACTCCCACTGACCTTGTGCAAGCAATTATCGCAGGTGGAAATAATGCTTTTATTCAAGCAGTGGAGGGCGCGGAAGACAATATCCATTTAGGTGCTAGGGACTTGGAGGAAAGAAATCTCACAGAAATTGATGTTGTTATCGGGATTGCTGCAAGCGGAAGAACACCATATGTGATTGGAGCGCTTCAATATGCGCAGCAAATTGGTGCGAAGACAGTTAGTTTGTCTAGTAATAAAAACTCAAAGATTAGCCAGCATGCTGACATTGCCATCGAAGTTGAAACGGGACCTGAGGTATTGACTGGTTCAACCCGGATGAAGGCTGCGACTGCCCATAAATTGATCTTAAATATGATCACAACCTCAACGATGATAAAGGTTGGAAAAGTATATGAAAATCTAATGGTCGATTTAAAAGTAAGCAATATCAAGCTTCAGGAACGTGCAAAAAATATTGTTTCCACCATTACAGATGTTTCTTATGAAAAGGCAACAGAAATATTGGAAAAAACAAACTATGAGGTTAAGCCAGCGATTGTCATGATAAAAGCAGCTGTCTCCTTTGAGGATGCAAAAAAATACATTCATTTAGCTAATGGATTTGTAAGAAAGGCCATCGAACTGGCTAGTAAGGGAGTGAATTAATATGGTGGAATATAGACACTATCAATCAGGTGATGAAAAACAAATTGTAGAACTTTGGAATCAAACCTTATGGAAGGATCCGATCACTTCCAGGCGTTTTCGTAATCTTGTTTTATTAGATGCGAATTTTGATCCAGCAGGAATGAGACTTGCTTTTGAGAATCATAAGTTAATAGGCTGTGTGTATGCAGTAAGAAGGCTGTTGCCAATGTTCGGAACAGATTTGGAACCAGACAACGGATGGATACCTTTCTTTTTCGTCGATAAAGATTACCATCGGACAGGTGTTGGTGCACAATTAATGAAAGAGGCTGTTCATTTTCTAAAAGAGAATAATAGAAAGCATGTATTTTTCTCTTCTTATGCACCAAATTATATCATGCCAGGGATTGATGAAGCTGCTTATCCGCAAGCCTATCAGTTTTTACAGGCACAAGGTTTTACTAAGCTTTATTCTCCAATAGCGATGGATCGTAATTTAGTTGATTTTAAGCTTTCCGATGAGATAAAGGAACTTGTGAAACAAAGAGAGGAAGAGGGATACACCTTTACAAAAGCAGAGGATAAAGATCTTTATGAAGTTATCCAATTTGCAAACGTAAAATTTAACCCGGATTGGGGAAGAGCCATTCGTGAAGGCGTCCTACAGGGATTACCTATGGAGCGAATTCTTGTTGCTAGACAAGGTGATAAAGTTGTAGGGTTTTGTATTTATGGAGGCTATGAACAGGTACCAGACCGGTTCGGACCATTTGGAGTTGACCCGGAGCAGCAAGGGAAAGGGCTGGGGAAAATTCTATTGCATCTTTGCTTACAGAATATGAAAGCAGAGAGTTTACACGGAGCTTGGTTCCTTTGGACAGGTGAAAAGACCTCAGCTGGACACCTTTACAAAAAAACGGGTTTCACAATCACTCGAACATTCCATGTTATGAAAAAAGATATTTAATTTCATAGATGACGTGCCTACATTTAAGTTGAAATTAGGGATTATTTTAGTCTATTGTTATAAATGGGAACTATCCAACATGGAACGTAACACTGTAAACAATAGTAGTTAGATAAATAGAAATGAGCTGATATATGTATGTCTACAAATGGAGGACTTGTTATTCTTACAGAAATGCTACCAAGCTTGCCGCCATCCGAGAAAAAAATTGCCTCTTATATCATTGAGAATCCACAGGAGTCGATTTCATTAACTGCAAATGAACTTGGAAAAAGAAGTTCAACGAGTGGTGCAGCAGTCATAAGGCTTTGTAAATCTCTTAATTTAAAAGGATTTCAGGATTTAAAGCTACGAATTGCAGGGGATCTTCAAAAAACAAATGAAATGGGTTTTAGTGATATTGAGCCGAATGAGTCAATTGGTTCTGTAATTGAAAAGATGACGAATAATAGTATCCAAACAATTAGAGAAACGGCTGAGTTACTGAATGTTGATGAGCTCGAAAAGGCGATTGAGGTAGTTAGAAATGCAAGGAAAATCCATTTTATTGGTGTAGGGGCATCAAGCATTATCGCTCAGGATGCACAGCAGAAATTCCTTCGAATCAATAAAACGGCTTACGCATTTGCTGATATGCACATGGCAGCTACTCAAGTTGCAAATGCAGAAGCTGGTGACGTGGTTGTCGGAATTTCATTCTCGGGAGAAACAAAAGAGGTTGCGCGGGTATTGCAGCTAGCGAAGGAGAAGAAGGCAACGACGATTAGTTTAACAAAATACGGGAGTTCAATTGTTACCGATGCTGCAGATATTAAATTGTATACTTCTGTAACAAAAGAAACGACCTTTAGGAGCGGTGCTACCTCCTCACGTATTGCGCAACTACAAGTCATTGACATTCTATTCATGTGTGTAGCCTCGTTACAATACGATGATACATTGATGCATTTAAATGCGACTCGTGAAGCCGTAGAGTTTCTAATGGGTAAGAATAAGTAAAATAACTAAAATCTAGGGCTAACTCGAAAATGGGTTAGTCTTTTTTATCACAAATATCGGGGGAATCATACCATGTATATTTTAGGAATTGATGGTGGTGGAACGAAAACAAAAGGGGTCATTGCCACAGAAGCAGGAACTATTATAGCTGAAGCAACAGTAGGTGCATCAAACCCTAACAATGTAAAAAAGGAAGATTTGAAAAAAGAGCTTGGTAAGTTAATAGATATATTGAAGACCGAGAGCAGGGATGCTTTTAAAGAGGTGAAAAGAGCGTATGCAGGGATGTCAGGAGTTGACCATCCTTCAGCGCGTAAAGAGATGAAACTGCTGCTGGAATCCCTATTACCAGAGTCTATTCCGGTAACGGTAAATAATGATGCGATCACTGCCTTGTATTCTGGTACGTTAGGAAAACCAGGTGTTGTCCAAATTGCCGGTACGGGTTCAATAACATTTGGGTTAAATAGCGAGGGAATTCTTGACCGTGTTGGTGGTTGGGGCTATTTACTAGGTGAGGGAGGAAGTGGCTTTGCTGTGGGTAGCGAAGGATTACAGGAAGCCTTTCGTGCACATGACGGGTTAGGGAGCAGAACGGAGTTAACCTCATTAATATGTGGTCATTTTCAGGTAAAGACTCTTCCAGAAATCATCCATTCTATTTATAACGCAGTAAATCCTAAAGAATTGATTGCTTCTTTAAGTAGGCATGTCTTTACTGCTGCTGATCATGGTGACAAAGTTGCTCAAGCAATCATTCAAAAAAATGCCATTCATATTGGAGAAGCAGTGAGTTGTTTAATAAACAAGCAATTTAACGAAAACGAAAGAGCACATGAAATACCGGTCGTACTTGCAGGAGGACTGTTTAATCGCCTTGATTTATTTAAGGGACCAATGGAAGAGATCTTTGAGAAATATTCAATCAACACTAAGCTAATTAGACCGGAAATTGAGCCTGTTGGTGGGGCAGTGATTGCGGGACTGCTTGAGGAAAATATTAAAGTGGATGCGGGATTTATTGAGGGATTTAGTAAGGAAAAATTGTAAAGCAATCTTCCTGTTGCAATCAAGTATAATTGCACTTTATTTTTTGAGTTGCAAAATTGAAAAGAAGGTTTTCTAATATCCAAGAAAACCTTCTTTTTTTGATTCAACTTATATCTTAGTTAAATACGATTTCTCAATCGATTTCACGTTGCTTTCCAGCATCGCTTTTACTTCTTCAGAGGCATCACTCTTATTGAGGTGTTTTAGAAAAAAGCCTATATGTTTAATCGCTTGTTCATTGTTACCTTTTTGATAATGATGTTCTGCCTGAATTAGTCGGTTTGTTAACTGTTTTAATAGGGAATGCTTGATCACCCCATCTTCTTCTAAGCTAGTGATTTGTTCAATTAAAGAAGCCGTTGTTGTCTCGACTGTGATAGTAATGATATTCGACTTTACTTCTTTACCTTTATAGGTAACAATTGCGTGAATTTCTGTGGTGCCTGCGTTATTTGCATTCAGTTTGCCGTTTGCAATCGATGCAACATTGGAATTAGAGCTAAACCATTCAATGCCTGCATTTGTCAGGTCGGCTTTTTGGTTGTTAGCTAGAATACCTTCAAGGCTAAATTCTGCTTGAAGATTTTGTTGGATTGTTTCATTTTTAACGGATATATTAACCGTATTTAAGTTTACCTGAATCGGATCCTTTAAAACCTGATATAAAGAGTCTAGTAAATCAATACCATGGTCTTGACTGACCTCCCAAATCATTGCTCCTCCAAGGCCTCTCTCACGAATATAGTTAGCTTTGATCTGCATTGATTCTGGATCATCATATGTGATAAAAATTGATTTTTCAGCGTTAAATAAGTATGGTGTTTGTGTTCCTTCATCCCAGAAACGCTTATACCCATTATTTAAATAATCATCACGCATAATTCGACTGTATGTTGCTGACCCACTGCCCTCATATGGTTGACGAAGACCATTGTTTTCACTTGAAGTTACATCGTAACGGTATCCGTAAAATGGAACGCCCATTACGATTTTTTCAGCAGGTACCCCCGCATCTAAGTAGGCCGTTACTGCCTTATCCACACTCCACGTTTTACCGTTGTCATCATAAAGCGGTGCGTTATGATCCGCAAGTGGTTCCCAAGTTCCATGGATATCATATGTCATGATTTGTACATAGTCTAAATATTGTTGGGATTCCCCAAGTGTTGCATTCTGTACAAAGCCTGTATTAGCGGCTCCAGCAATGGACAATGAATAATGATTACCATCCTTTTCTCCTTGTTCATCAAGCTTTTCACGTATTTTTTCTAAAAGAAGAGGGTAGTTTTCTTTGTCAGCAGGGTTCGGGTATGTGCCAGGACCTCCGCCACTAACTGGATATTCCCAATCTAGATCAACACCATCAAAGCCATGTTCAATAATAAAATCTACTAAACTATTGGCAAAGATTGTTCTTGCTTCATCGGTGGCTGCAGCTTCTGAGAAGCCTCCAGAACCACCCCAACCACCAACAGCAATTGTTGTTTTCAAATGTGGATACTTTTCCTTTAATTTGCGGAGCTCTGCAAAATTAATCGGATCATTTGTAGGGTCACTCATTTTGATTTTATGGTCTTCTCCAACAAGCCCGAATGCATAGTTGATATGCGTGAGTCGACTTGCATCTAAATCATGCATAATATCGAATCCACTTAATGTAGCCCAGCCTGCTAAATAGGCAATCATGTAATTTTGTGGTGGTGCGTCAGCAGGATCCCATTCTGGTGGGATATATCCTTCTACGATATTATCTACTAAGAATATTCTTGTAACCGTTGTTTTTTGACCTTGCGCATCTGTAGCGACTGCTTTTATAATGGCAGTACCCTCGGGTGCAGATGTTGTATCCCAACCAACGCTGTATACATCACCGTCTTTTTTTGTACCAGGAAACTTCCAATAGCCACTTTCCGGTGCAGCAGTTGTTTTAACAAATATCTCAACATTTTCTACACTTGGGTCTTCCGCAGATACTGAAACGTTAATCGAGCCGGAATAACCCTCGCTTCTAGGGGAGACTCCGTTTGGCTCAGGGGCTTGGATTTCACTGATAAAAGGTTGAGATGAAACAGCTTCATTTGTTAAAACAGTAATGGTATTGTCATCAATAGAAAGGTTATTATAAATGTCCTTTGCCTTCACCCTAAATGAATATAAGGTATCAGCTTCTAATCCTTCAATCTCAATTGAAGTCTCTTTCGTTTCTGCAATTTTTTCTCCACCTTGGTAAATCTCATAGTTAAATAGCTTTGTAGAAGTAGATTTAGTCCACGTCAAGTTAACACTTGAGGCTGTTCGAGATGTTACCTGTAAATCCTTAGGTGATGCAGGAGACGTTGGCTCTGCATAGTTTTTAACAAGAACGTTTCTTACAACTGTCTCAACTTCACCTGAAGTATAGGTGATATCAACTCGTAGGCTATATTCGCCATCTGGAACCCACGGATCTCCAGTAGCCCAACTCCACGAATAAGGCGCCTTTGATAAAGGGGCATAGGGATAGTAGATAGAATCAGGCTCATTAACAGCCTTTGCAAAGAATTGTACTTTTTCTACAGGTTTTGATGGATCAGGAACAGCTGTAACTAATGGACTGCCTTTTACGGTATTTCCACCTTCTTCAGTTGTGGTAACATCGATGTAAGAGGCTGAGTTGGAATCTCCGTCTTGTGCAAAAGCACTTGTGACAACGCTTCCAAAAATGATAATTAGTAAACAAAGTATTCGGAAAAATTTCGACAAACTTTTTCATCCCCTTATAAATTAATCCAATTTTTGAAAATGTACTTATGTTTAATCTTGAGGAAACTTGCTGGAACATATCGTGGTGGTAAGAGCATGGTGTAGGTTGTAATACTTTTTATCGATTTCCTAGAAATCACCTCCCACTGATTCTATCAACCTAGGAAAAAATGGCTGATATTGTAAATCTAGTGTATCACCATTGAATTTTTATTTCAATATTGTTAATATAGGTATAAATTATTATTTTAAAATGCTCGTTATCGATATATTCTTTTTGATTTGGAAATCGCGTTTTATCAATAAGTAGTGATAGCTTTTAAAAACCTACTAAAGGGAGCTGAATGTATGGAATACAGAAGTTGGAATATTGATAGGTTAGAAGAGTTGGTAGGTCTTTGGAATCGGGAGATAGGTCGCGATTTTCCGATGAGTCTTGATTTATTTAAACAAAATAGCTTTGATGATTGTAATGTGTATACAGAGGGTTCACTTATTGCGGTAAATGAAGAAAATCAAGTAGTTGGATTTGTTGTAGCTAAAAGATGGCGGGATGAAATAGATGTTGGGATTAGTAAAGAAACGGGATGGATCCAAGTATTGCTTGTGGATCGAAATTACCGCAACCAGGGGATTGGAAAAAAACTTCTTCAGCATGCAGAGCAAAAATTAAAAGAGAGTGGAATGAATCATATATGGCTTGGAAAGGATACGTGGCACTACTTTCCGGGAATTCCGTCTCAATATGGTGAGACTGCAAGGTGGTTTGAAAAGTTCGGTTATATACATAGTACCAAGGAGTATGATTTAGATTGTCATTTTGAAGAACATGAAATAGAGGTTCCTTTAAAACAGGGAGTGACGCATTCACTTCTTCAATTGGTAGAAAAGGAGGAGTTTCTATCATTTTTACATCGTTGTTTTCCTGGAAGATGGGAATATGAAGCGATTCAATATTTCCAAAAAGGTGGTCAAGGTAGGGAGTTTGTTATCCTTAAAAAGAATGATCGGATAATCGGCTTCTGTAGGATAAATGATTCGAAGTCACCTGTCATCGCACAAAATGTCTATTGGGCTCCCTTGTATCAACAAGAGTTAGGGGGGATAGGCCCACTCGGGATTGATTCGGCTGAGCGAAAAAATGGGTATGGATTATATATTGTTGAAGCTGCAGTCTCCTATTTGCATAAGCGTCATATTCATTCGATGCTTATCGATTGGACCGGATTAGTGACATTCTATAACAAATTAGGTTTTGAAGTTTGCAAAAGCTATCACTCGTACTTCAAAAAAATAGAAAGGTAGGTAACATAATGAGGGAAAAGATACTAGAATTTCTTCAGAGGGAGATTGACTTAAAGCATATACCTGGCGCGGTAATAGGTATTACTCATAATGGAAAAGTCATCATAGAGGAGGCAATAGGCCATAGTGCAGTATATCCAGAAAAAACACCGATGAAACAAAATACTGTATTTGACCTAGCTTCATTGACTAAAGTGGTAGCAACCTTACCTGTCATATTAAAGTTGATTGATGATGGGGAAGTACGATTAGATGATCCAGTTTCCTTTTTCCTACCTGAGTTTGGACAGAAGGGTAAAGAGCATATTACAGTAAGACATTTGTTAACACATACATCCGGATTGCCTGCACATAAGCAATATTATGTAGAGGACTTAACGACAGACCAAATCCTTGAACGGATCTATGGAGAGTCACTCGAAGTACCGACTGGAAGCAAAGTAATCTATAGTGATTTAGGATTAATCACACTATATAAAATTATTGAGCTACTAACAGGGCAACCTTTTGAACGGTTTGTTGAGAAAGAAATCTTTGCCCCACTTGGAATGATAGAAACGGGATTTAATCCAACCTTTGAAAAAGAAAGGTTTGCTGCTACAGAATATAGTGAAAAACTGAAAGGCTACAAAAAAGGAATCGTCCACGACGATAATACAGAGTCAATGGGTGGAATAAGTGGTCATGCAGGCTTGTTTTCAACCATTCAAGACCTTCAAAAATATGCTGAGATGATTGAAAATAATGGTGCATATAAGGGAAAGCAAATTCTATCAGAAGCTGTTCTACATTTATCAAGAAATAATTTTACCTCTTTTGACCAGGAGTATAGGGGATTAGGCTGGATTTTAAAAAGCCCGGTGTTGTCATCCTGTGGTGATCTATTTTCGCAAGGTTCTTATGGACATACAGGATTCACAGGTACAAGTATCTGGTTTGATCCAAAAGTGAACCTTACTGTTATTCTTTTGACAAACCGTGTGCATTTTGGGAGACAACCGCACATTTTACGGCTAAGACCGAGGTTGCATAATATGATTCGAGCCCATTTTTAGTCAGGTTAACATTAACCTTTACATGAGACCAGAGATGGTCTTTTTTTTGTTGCAGTTACTTGCGATTAAGTGAGTGGTTTTACTGGAATTCGCCAAAATCCCAGTCATTTCGCTCGTTTATGATCTGGGTTCTACCAGTGATCGCCAAAAGTCTGGTCATAATAAACGTCTATGCTCTTGGTTTTTCCAAAAAAACACCAAAAGCCCAGTCATATCGCTTGTTTATACAATAGGTTTTACCAGGAATAACCAAAGGTCTAGTCGTATCACTCGTTTATGCACAGGGTTTTACCAAGAATATCCAAAACTCCGTTCATATCACACGTTTATACTAAAGGTTTTACCAGTAATCCCCAAAACCCTAGCCATATCCATCGTTTATTCTTAAACTTTTACTAAAATTACCCAAAAGCGGTCTCAAAGCAGATCTATGTCCTCCAAAACTCAAAACCAAACTGATAAAAACGCACTCTTTGTATCACAAATCCAAAACTAACAAATAATATAATAATAATAAGAAAAAGTGTCCACGGGGTATAAACATTTTATGAATAATGTGGTAAAGTAGGAAGTATAAATGTTGATATAAAAGGATTTATGAAAAGTAAAATGTATTCCCTAGAAATACACTTGTCTTTTGCAAACATACAAAGGAGGATTCAAATGTCGAAGGTGTTGGACTCATTTTTGCATGAAAATCTGGAGGATTTAAAGACGAAAGGTCTTTACAATGTAATCGACCCTCTACAAGGTGCAAACGGACCTATTATTAAAATCAATGGAAAAGAGCTTATTAACCTATCTTCTAACAACTACTTAGGATTAGCTACCGATGAGCGTCTAAAAGAGGTTGCGAAGGAAGCAATTGATACGTACGGAGTTGGAGCAGGTGCGGTTCGAACCATCAATGGTACACTTGATCTTCATATAAAACTAGAGGAAAAGCTGGCTGAGTTTAAACATACAGAGGCAGCGATTTCATATCAATCTGGCTTTAACTGTAATATGGCTGCAATTTCAGCGGTTATGGATAAAAACGATGCGATTCTTTCGGATGAGCTAAATCATGCTTCTATTATTGATGGATGCCGTCTTTCAAAGGCGAAAATTATTCGTGTCAACCACTCTGACATGGATGATTTACGAAAAAAGGCAAAAGAAGCAACTGAATCTGGTTTATATAACAAAGTCATGGTCATCACAGACGGAGTTTTCTCCATGGATGGTGACATTGCGAAACTACCTGAAATCGTAGAAATTGCAGAGGAATTTGATCTCATTACATATGTAGATGATGCACACGGTTCAGGTGTTTTAGGAAAAGGTGCTGGTACGGTTATGCACTTTGGTCTTTCCGATAAAGTAGATTTCCAAATTGGAACTCTTTCAAAAGCGATTGGTGTTGTCGGTGGTTATGTAGCAGGTAAGAAGGCGTTAATTGATTGGCTAAAAGTTCGAAGCAGACCATTCCTATTCTCAACTGCTGTTACGCCAGCCGATGTTACTGCCGCTACAAAAGCAATTGAAATTTTAATGAGCAGCACAGAACTTCACGACAAGCTATGGGATAATGCCAATTACTTCAAGCAACAGTTAAAAGAGCGTGGTTTCGATATTGGCCACAGTGAAACTCCAATCACACCAGTAATTGTTGGGGAAGAAGTAAAAACACAAGAGTTCAGTAAGAGATTAATTGAAGAAGGCGTCTATGCAAAATCGATTGTATTCCCAACTGTACCAAAAGGAACAGGAAGGGTCCGCAATATGCCAACAGCTGCACATACAAAAGAAATGCTTGATGAAGCCGTTGCAATTTATGAAAAAGTAGGCAAGGAAATGAACATTATCTAAAAGCTGATCAGAAGATCATCTTGGGGGAATGAATAATGGAGAAAATTATTGTTACTGGAGCCTTGGGCCAAATCGGTTCAGAGCTTGTCACAAAACTTCGTAACGTTTATGGTGCTCAAAATGTTGTGGCAACAGATATTCGAAAAACGGATAGTGAGGTTGTTCACTCTGGTCCGTTTGAAATTTTAGATGTAACAGATGGAAAAGCAATGTACGATATTACGAAAAAATACAATGCAGACACATTAATTCACTTGGCAGCATTGCTATCCGCAACTGCAGAAGCGAAGCCACTATTAGCTTGGAATTTAAATATGGGTGGACTTGTAAATGCATTAGAAGTTGCTCGTGAATTGCGTTGTCAATTTTTCACACCAAGTTCAATTGGGGCATTTGGTCCTTCTACACCAAAGGATGCAACCCCACAGGACACCATTCAGCGCCCTACCACCATGTATGGTGTGAACAAGGTTTCTGGCGAATTACTTTGTGATTACTACAATCATAAATTTGGTGTTGATACAAGAGGACTCCGTTTCCCAGGGCTTATTTCGTATGTGACCCCACCTGGTGGTGGTACAACAGATTATGCTGTGGAAATTTATTATGAAGCACTGAAAAATAAAAGCTATACATCGTATATTGATAAAGGTACGTATATGGATATGATGTATATGCCAGATGCGCTTCAAGCGATTGTAGATTTAATGGAAGCAGAGGAGTGCAAGCTAAAACATCGAAATGCTTTCAATGTTACGGCGATGAGCTTTGCGCCAGAAGAAATTACAGCAGTTATCAAAAAGCATATTCCAGAGTTTACGATGAATTATGATGTTGACCCAGTCCGTCAAGCGATCGCTGAAAGCTGGCCAAATTCAATTGATGCAACTGCAGCAAAAGAAGAGTGGGGCTTTAAAGCACAATATGATCTTGAATCAATGACCAAAGATATGTTAGAAAAATTGAGTGTCAAGCTAGTGAAAAATGCAGGCTAAATAAAAAGGAGGAGTATGAATCATTGAGGATTCATACTCCTTTTTTATCCTTCTTAACAGCCATGCCTGTAAATTCTAATAGTGTACGTTCATTAGACGCCCATTTTTCTCCGAGTATTACTAGGTTTTTTTGTTTGCTGGCTTTTCATTTTTTTTGTTGAAAGATCCGCATTCATTTTTCCTTTCGTATTGGAAGACTGGGCCTTTTTGTTTTCAAGTTGCTGCTTCATAGCCTCTTGTAGACTAATTTTCTTTTTAGGTGCTTCGGGTTGATTATTTTCTGTCATAGAAAATCTCTCCTTAATGGATATGTAGTTAGTCTAGTATAATCTATTTGCATTCAATTGGGAAAGGTCCACGATAGCGAAAATGGGAAAATAGGGATGCTGACAGAAGAAAAACCACTAAACAGTGGTTTTTTTAATCCCGAATGGCTCCTGCTTCTCTAGAAGTCATGGCGCCCTGGCCTTGGCTAACATCCTTTTGAATTTCTTGTTTCACTTTTTGTGGGTCTGTTCCTGACACATCTGTTTGCATCGTATTCTGTTTAGGTTGTTTTTGCGGCATAGTAATTCCTCCTGCATTTTTTCTTCTACAAATCATAGTATTAGCAATACGTCCCGTTACATCCATACTCTCATTTTAAGGACAAAAAAGAGCATGTGACATCAATGCCCTTTAATAAAAAAAGCTAGGGAAACAATCCCTAGCTTTTCTCACACATCTTAATTCATTTCAACTTGTACTTTTTGCTTTTTCAATTTCACTGCAAAATACCCGATGGTAATCGCAATGAAGGCCACCATATAGGTTAAGAGAATCAAGTTGTTATTCCACATATAACTGAAATCACCGCTTGAAATGACAGCTTTAAATGACTGTACGGAATATGTCATTGGTAAAAGTGCGTTAATTGGTTGTAATGCAGTTGGGATTAGTTCAAGTGGGAAAGTTCCAGCACTTGTTGTTAATTGTAAAATTAAGACGATAATCGCAATGAAACGACCAGGGTCCCCCAACATAGTCACAAGCATTTGGATTAAAGTTAAGAAAGTAAAGCTTGTGATTAAAGATGTGACAAAGAATAATGGGACACTTGCGACCTCAATTTTTAGACCTTCTAATAGTATGATGTCAACAAGGGCTGCTTGGAACACTCCGACAATGGCTAATACACCAAATTTACTAAAGAACCAGCGGAATGCATTAGTTGGTTGAACAACAGGATCTTTAAGTTTAAATACAATTGACATGAGTAATGCACCAACAAATAGACCAAGTGAGATAAAATATGGTGCAAAACCTGTTCCATAGTTAGGGACGGTATTCATTTCTTGCTTTTTAACAGTGACAGGTTCGCCCATCATGTCGTAGGTTTCGTTGGATGCCTCTACAGAATTTGCTTGTTCAGCACCTTCCGCAAGTTTCTCCGCGAGTTCATCCGAGCCTTTGGCAAGTTGGACAGTGCCTTCTTCTAATTCTTTCGAACCATCCGCAAGTTGACCTGCGCCATTTTGTAGTTGACCGGCACCATTTGTTAATTGGTTCATACCATTGTTTAATTCGTTAGCGCCGTTATTAAGTTCAACCGAACCATTGTATAATTGGCTAATTCCTTGTTGTAGACTTCTATGACCTTCATTAATCTGTTGAAGCCCAGCTAATAATTGGTTAAAGGAAGGGCTTGTTTGGGATATTAGCTGTTCCTCTAAACCAGTTGTTGCGGAACCAAACTGTTGATGTAAGCCAGTTTTAAATTGTGTGAACCCTTGGTTAAGTCCATTTTCAACGCCTGCTGATATACCAGGTTCAAGTTTTTGCTGCAATTGCTGTTCTAATTGCTGTTGTAACTGTTCTTTCGTTGGCTGTTTTTGAGCCATTTGTGCAATAAAAGCAGAAGCATGCGTTTCGTCCATTATTTGATTTTCAATTAAGGTCGTTTTAAGCTGCTCCATTTGTTGTGTTTGAGATGCGAGCATTTGGTCTGCTAGTTGTTCAGAAAGGCTGGCTGCAATCCCATTTGTTAGTTGAGTTGATAGCCCAGCGTTAAGTTTCATCTCAAGTTCATCTATACCTTCATCAACTTTGCTAACATTACTGTTAAGTTGAGTTGTTACTTCTTTTGCAATTTGCTTTGGTAGTTCTTCCTTCATGAGGGCAAGCCCATCTTGAATTTGATCGGTTCCATCCACTAAAGAAGGAATTTTTTGATTCACTTCGTTAAGCCCTGCTTTTACTTGATTAGTTCCAGAAGCAAGACCAGTTGCTCCGGATTCTGCTTTTTTAACTCCATTTGTAAATTCAATTGATTTTGAGGCTAAATTAGCTAGGTTTTCCTCTAGTGTTTTTGAACCGTCATTTACTTTCGCTACACCTTCCGCAAGTTGTTCAGAACCTTCACTTGCTTGGGTTAAACCGTCTGCCAGGTTTTGAACCTTGCCAAACATGGTTTCAGCGTAGGTGGCAGTAACATTCTTTGATACTTCTGCTTTTATTCTTTCAATTGCGGTTTCCCCAATTTGAGAGGACAGAAAGTTTGTGCCTTCATTTGGCACATACTTAAGTTCCAATTTTTGCGGTTGACGATCTAATAAGGAAGTTGCGTTTTTTGAAAAATCCTCAGGTATTTCAACGAGTATATAATAATCCCTGTTCTCAAGCCCGTTGTATCCTTCTTCCTTTGAGACAACATGAAAATCGAAGGTGTTGTTATTGGAAAGTTTGTCTGTCAACTCATTTCCAAGTTGTAATTGGTCCCCTTCAAATTCAGCTCCAATATCCTCATTCACAATAGCGACTGGTAAATTTTCCATCTGGTCATATGGATCCCAAAATGCCCAGAGAAACATACCTGCATAAAGAACAGGCACAAAAGCTACTGCTAAAATTGGAATGAGGACTTTGCGATTTGAAAGGATATGTTTTAATTCAGCAAAAAAGGATGATCCCTTCATATATAAACCTCCTAATAAAATATGACTGTTTTATTCAAATGGTCATTTTAAGCCAATTAAGATGGGTACTCAACTTGAGGACCCATGGCATGACTATTTCTCTAACCCTTTAAAAAAATACAGCTGAAATAAATTTGAAATTTCTTCTTTTTCGAGTGGTGTGTGGCTTCGTTCCCAATCAAAGATTAAGGAAACATATAGCTTCAACATGACGAAAGCTGTGATCTCTGGGTTACAGGGCTTAATTTCATCGCGGTCGATTGCTTCTTGAATCATGTCTTTCGTATAGTTAATGATCGCCTGCTCAACACGCTGGACAACCTCAACAACTGCCTGTGTTCCGATATCTCTTTCCTCTTGAAAAAGCTTAATCGTTAGCTGGTGGGACTTACGAAATTCTAGCAATCGAAAAAGTATCCGGTGTGCATTTTCATAAAAGGTACTGTTTTCATCCATTGCTTCTTCGGCTACCATTTTCATATCCCGAATGAGTGTACTAATGATCTCATCGAATAACTCCTCTTTGTTCTTAAAAAAGGTATAAATTGTACCTTTACCAACGCTCGCAAGCTTCGCAACCTGATCCATTGTTGTAGCCTTGTACCCGAATAAAGAGAACGATTTAGTCGCAGCTTCAATAATTAACTGTTTTCTATCAATCGCCACTTTTGATCACCTCACTTTAGGCGGATTGACCAAATGGGGAATTCGGTCATTTAATTCACAACGAGAAATATAGCACACTAAATGATACATTGCAAGTCTTGTTTATCTTTTACTTTAACGGCGTACATATTAGTGAACTTTAATGATTTAATGAAAACGCTAAACTTTTTTGTTGTAATTATTTTTTGCCCGTGCTAATATAAATCTTGTAAAAGGAATGCAACCGTTTGCGCAACAATTGCGCAAAAGCAGTAAAGTTAAAAGAATATAGTAATATCAATAGTTTATATATTTTAAACTCAATGAAAGCGTTTAATCGGTAGAATGGAAAAATGACTAATTTCTACAAAAAAGTCTAAATTTATGCAATCGGTTTCCTAAACCTGTGCAACGGTTCCTTCCTTTCAAAAATGTAAACTGGGGGTTTTATCATGAAAGCAAAGAAACTTTTTCCTGCAGTAATGGCACTCTTATTCCTTTTAAGTGTTGTACTTGTAGGATGTTCATCAGATGGAGAAAGCTCAAGTGGGAATAAAGGTGAATCAAAAGCAACAACAGTAGATATCTTCCAATTTAAAGTGGAATTTAAGGATCAATTTGAAGCTGTTGCAAAGCAATATGAAGAGTCACACGATGGTGTTAAAATCAACATCACAACTGTTGGTGGTGGAGAAGATTATGGTGCAGCACTTCGTTCAAAATTTGCTTCAGGTGAAGAGCCAACTATTTATAACATTGGTGGACCTCAAGATGTTGCAGACTGGGTAGATAGCTTAGCAGACCTTGCTGATACAGCAGCAGCTGGTGCTGCATTAGAAGGAACTCTTGAAGGAGTTACACAAGATGACAAAGTGTTAGGACTACCTTTTAACCAAGAAGGATATGGATTCATTTACAATACAGCAGTATTTGAAAAAGCTGGAATCAATCCGGATGAAATTACAACCTTCGCAGCTTTAGAAGAAGCGGTAAAAACATTAGACAGCAAGAAGGATGAATTAGGTTTAGACGCAGTGTTCGCTCTACCAGGTAAAGAAAAATGGGTAACGGGCTTACACTTATCAAATGCTTTCTTATCCCCTGAATTTGAAGGGAATGTATTAGGAACATTCGATTCTGCAAGTGTAGATTTTAAATATGGTGATGCATTTAAGAAGGTTCTAGACTTACAAAATGAATATTCTGTTCAACCAACTGTAAGTTTAGATTATGCAATGCAAGTAGAAGAGCTATTCTCTACTGGTCGAGTAGCAATGATTCAGCAAGGTAACTGGGTATATGGATCAATCGCAGGTATCGATGAAGAGCTTGCAAATAACGGAGTAAGCATTTTACCAATCCCTGTTGAAGGATACAAAGAAGATTCAATTCCAGTTGGAATTCCAATGTACTGGGCAGTTAATAGCAATAAAGACGAGGCAGAAGTAAAAGCTGCAAAAGACTTCTTAGACTGGTTATATACGTCTGAAGAAGGAAAAACAGCTGTGTTAGAAGACTTTAAATTTATCCCTGCGTATGAAGGGTTTGACGCTTCAAAAGTATCTGATCCACTTGGGAAATCGGTGTATGAGTATGCAACAGAAGGGAAGACAATTCCTTGGGTATTCATGGGCTACCCAACTGGTTGGGGCGAGCAACAGCTTGGTGTTAATGTTCAAAAATACATCAGCGATGAAATGAGCTGGGAAGATCTTGTGAAAGAATCTCAAAAGGCTTGGGAAGACACAAGAAAATAATCGATTCAGCTAACAATAGAAAACAAGGCAGCGTATGGTTGCTTTGTTTTCTCCTTTTATACAAAATGAACGGGAGCCCGTGCTCCCCCAAATATGATTGAAATGTTTTTCGGATTTCGATCAATTGGAGGAATTTACTATGCGAAACCGGAATCTATGGTATTGGTTATTTTTAGCCCCAACGCTTGTAGCACTTGGAGTTGTTATAATCGTGCCATTAATTTTTGGAACCTATTACTCTTTTACAGACTGGAACGGAATTAAGATTACCGAGTTTGTTGGACTTGAGAACTATCAAAAGTTACTTGAGGATAAAGAATTCATGGACTCTCTATGGTTTACTGTGAAATTCTCAGTCGTGTCGATTTTCCTCATTAACTTTTTTGGACTTTCATTAGCATTACTTGTAACGCAAAAACTTAAAACAAACAATATTTTACGTACAATCTTTTTCATGCCGAACTTAATTGGAGGGCTCATCCTCGGGTTCATTTGGCAATTTATTTTCATGAAGGTATTTGCGAGTATTGGAGATTTAACGGGGATTGCAGCTTTCAAAGGCTGGTTATCGACAGATACCACTGGTTTTTGGGCATTGGTTATTCTCATGAGTTGGCAAATGGCTGGATATATCATGATTATCTATATTTCCTATCTGGAAAGTGTTCCCCAGGAGTTATTAGAAGCGGCGGAAATTGACGGGGCAAGCAGCTTCCAGCGTTTTATGAACGTAACATTCCCACTTGTCGCACCGGCATTTACTGTTAGTTTGTTTTTAACGTTATCTAATACGTTTAAGCTATATGACCAAAACCTAAGTTTAACAGGTGGCGGGCCTTATAATTCAACACAGATGGTAGCAATGGAAATTTTCAAAACCGCCTTCTCAGAAAACAATTATGCGTATGGACAGGCAAAAGCGATTATTTTCTTCCTAATCGTGGCGGCGATATCCTTAACACAGGTGTACATCAATAAGAAACGGGAGGTCGAGATGTAATGAAAAGTAAAAAAAGAAAATTATATTTGCTTGAAATTCTAGGCATTGTCCTTGGCCTAATTTGGCTCTCCCCTTTCTATTTGATGATCGTAAACTCATTTAAAACAAAACGTGAAATTTTTACAGATACTCTAAAACTTCCGGATGTATTTACATTTGATAACTATGTTCAGGCATTTGAAGAGCTTGATTTTATCCGCACTTTCTTTAACTCTGTCCTAATTACGGTCTTAGGTGTTGCTGTGATTATTCTCTTTTCATCGATGGCAGCATACGCATTAAATCGTCGCAAAGGAAAAGTAAGTGGTCTCGTTTTCTTCCTTTTTATCGCAGCGATGCTGATTCCGTTCCAATCCGTCATGATTCCATTAGTATCACTGTTTGGTAAAATGGAACTATTAAATCGATTTGGAATCATTTTTATGTATCTTGGCTTTGGTAGTAGTTTATCGATTTTCTTATATCACGGATCCCTACAAGGAATCTCAAAATCATTAGATGAAGCAGCCACCATTGATGGTGCAAACAGATGGCAAATTTTCTGGCACATCATTTTCCCGATGTTGAAGCCAATTTCAGTAACAGTAGCTATTTTAAATATTATTTGGATTTGGAATGACTACCTATTACCATCTCTAGTCATTAACCAAGAAGGAATGCATACGATTCCATTGAAAATGTTCTTCTTCTTTGGTCAATATACGAAACAATGGCATTTAGCCCTAGCAGGATTAACGCTTGCGATTATTCCAGTGATACTTGTGTACTTCTTCATGCAAAAACACATTATCAAAGGAATTGCAGAGGGTTCCGTAAAATAATTATTGATAACGAAGGATTGAATTGATTCCTTTTATATAAAATGAAACGAAATATCACAAGCTTTTTGATGTCAGCTCCAGGCGCCATCGGCTCGAAATAACAAGCTAACCGCTTCTGAAGGTAAAGAACGCCTTCTGTCAGTGATTTTCTTGTGCTTGCAGCCGATAAACGGGCACCTTGCGCTTTTCTAATATGGAGGGTATGTATGGCTATTACAATAAAAGATGTTGCAAAAGAGGCAAATGTCTCGCCTTCCACTGTCTCAAGGGTCATAGCAAATAACCCTCGAATTAGTGAAGAAACGAAAAAACGAGTACGTGAAGCGATGGATAAGCTCGGGTATCATCCTAATTTTACAGCACGAAGCTTAGCGGTGAATAGCACAGCAACCATTGGGGTTGTGATGCCATTCTCAGCATCCCATGTGCTTCAAGATCCGTTTTTCCCGGAAGTGATTAGAGGGATCAGCGTACAAGCACGTGAACATAAGTATGGATTGTACCTTTCGACAGCTGGAACGGAAGATGAGATTTATGAAGAAGTTGTTGGGATGGTCCAAGGTCGCCGTGTAGATGGCTTAATTCTCCTCTATTCGCGGACAGATGATCGTATTATCAAGTATTTACAAAAGATCGATTTTCCGTTTACAGTGATTGGTCGACCTGTGATAGGTGCAGAACGGGTCACGTATGTCGACAATGACAATATCTACATCACGAAGGTCGTAACGGACTATTTGATTGCCTTAGGCCATACGAAAATTGCATTTGTCGGCTATGATGGCGACTTCGTGTTTATGCTCGATCGACTTGAAGGATACAAACAAGCGCTAAGCGAGGCTGGGATCTCTTTTAATGAGGACTATATCGTTCAAAAGAGTACGATAAATAAAGGCAAAGAAGCGATTATATCTTTTTTAAGTTCGGTTAAAACACCTACAGCATTGGTTTGTACAGATGATTTTATCGCGATTGAATTGATGAGTCACTTTGAAGAATTGAATATTCGCGTCCCAGAGGACGTTTCCATTGCAAGCTTTAACAACGTACTACTGGCTGAATATTCGAAGCCTCCCCTCACCTCAGTGGATATTGATATTTTTCAACTGGGAGTTGAAGGTGCAAGCTGTTTGATTGAAAAAATAAAAAATCCAGATGTCTTACCAAAGCGGATTACGATACCGGCAAAACTAATTGAACGGAAGTCGTGCGTAAGGATTAAATAAAAATGAAGGTTTAAAAAGGAGGATAAAAAGGACCGCGTCGACAAAAACGCCACGGCCTAATGTCTTGTCGACACTAGCACTTCCTGTGCGTCGAAGTCAAGGCGGCTTGAGCTCCCGAGTAGCGGAGCGAGGCAACTGCTTGAGTTTAACATCCTTGCAACCTTGCGCTGAGGAATTGACTCCCTGAATTAACTAGCAGACGCAAGCGCATAACCTAGTTATTACTCTGTTATCGGTGCAGTGTTTGCAGAAATTCGATGTGTCATTTTTACCGCACTTTTTAAACATCCTCTAGAAAGTGAGTTTATGGGAAATGGAAAACAAAACATGGTGGAAAGAAAGTGTTGTGTATCAAATTTACCCAAGAAGCTTTAAGGATACAAATGGCGACGGAATTGGAGACCTTAAGGGAATTACCGAAAAGCTTGATTATCTAAAAGACCTTGGTGTTGATGTAATTTGGCTCTCCCCTGTCTATGAATCCCCTAATGATGATAATGGCTATGATATTAGCAACTACTGTGAGATCATGGATGAATTTGGCACGATGGCTGATTGGGAAGAGCTACTTTCGCAGATGCATAATCGCGGCATGAAGCTAATGATGGATCTAGTCGTAAATCATTCGTCAGATGAGCATAAGTGGTTCCAGGAATCCAGAAAATCAAAGGATAACCCTTACCGTGACTACTACATTTGGCGTCCTGCTAAAGATGGTAAGGAACCGAATAATTGGGAGTCATTCTTTAGTGGTTCAGCGTGGCGATATGATGAGCAAACGGATGAATACTATTTACATTTATTTAGTAATAAACAGCCTGATCTAAACTGGGAGAATCCTAAAGTTCGTGAGGAAGTCTATGACCTTATGACTTTTTGGCTTGAAAAAGGAATAGATGGATTCCGAATGGACGTCATCAATTTAATTTCAAAAGTTCCAGCGCTACCAGATGGTGAACCGCAGGAAGGAAAAAAATATGCTTCAGGTGCACCTTATTATATGAATGGACCTCGAATCCATGAATTTTTACAGGAAATGAACCAACAAGTGTTATCGAAATACGACATTATGACTGTTGGCGAAATGCCGGGTGTCGACACAGCAGAAGCGCAAAAGTATACAGGTTCGGACCGTAATGAGCTAAACATGGTCTTCCAATTTGAACATATGGATTTAGATTCAGGTCCAACAGGAAAATGGGATTTGCGACCATTAAATCTACTAGATTTGAAACAAACGTTTACCAAATGGCAAAAAGGTCTGGAAGGCTCTGGCTGGAACAGTTTGTATTTAAATAATCATGATCAGCCTAGGATGGTGTCTAGATTTGGTGATGACGGTGAGTATTGGTTAGAGTCAGCAAAGATGCTTGGAACGTTTTTGCATATGTTGCAGGGAACTCCATATATATATCAAGGTGAAGAACTTGGGATGACGAATGTTCAGTTTGATTCCATTGACGATTATAAGGACATCGAAACCCTAAATATGTATAAGGAAAAGGTAGATGCAGGCGTGGCTCCAGAGCAAATTATGCAGTCTATCTACGCAAAAGGAAGAGACAATGCGCGTACCCCTATGCAATGGGACGAAAGTGAGAATGCTGGGTTTACGACAGGCACTCCATGGATTTCGGTGAATCCGAATTACCGGGACATTAATGCGGCTAAACAAGTGGATGATCCAAATTCTGTTTTTCATTATTATAAAAGATTGATTGAGTTACGAAAGCAGCATGAGATTATGGTATATGGTACTTATGACCTGCTGTTGCCGGAGCATCCAACGATTTATGCGTATACTAGAATATTAGCTGATGAAAAGTTACTGGTAGTACTGAATTTTTCAAATGAACATACATTATTTGAGTTGCCAGAAGAGTGTAGCTACAAATCACAGGAACTATTGATTGGCAATTATGATGTCAATCAAAATGAATCAATTGAAAGAATAGAATTAAAGCCATATGAGGCAAGAGTGTATCGGTTAACGATTTGAAGGTGGATTTGAGTACCATCTGTAGAAGGGAAGAGAGGATACAAAAATGAAGCAAGCATGGTGGAAGGAAGCAATTGCCTATCAGATCTATCCAAGAAGCTTTATGGATTCAAATGGTGACGGTATCGGTGATCTACAGGGGATTATATCCAAATTAGATTATGTAAAAGATCTGGGGATCGATGTAATTTGGATTTGCCCTGTTTACAAATCACCCAATGATGATAACGGCTATGATATTAGCGATTATCAAGACATCATGGCTGACTTTGGAACGATGGCTGATTTTGATGAATTACTAGAGGAAACCCATAAGCGTGGGATGAAACTCATTATTGATTTAGTTATTAACCATACAAGTGATGAACACCCCTGGTTTATCGAATCTCGTTCTTCAAAGGATAACCCAAAGCGGGATTGGTATATTTGGCATGATGGAAAAGATGGAAAAGAGCCAAATAACTGGGAAAGTATATTCGGGGGGCCGGCATGGGATTTTGATGAAGAGACTGGTCAATATTACATGCATATTTTTTCTACAAAGCAGCCTGATCTCAATTGGGAGAACACAGAGGTTCGCACAGAGTTATACCGCATGATTAATTGGTGGCTCGATAAAGGCATTGATGGTTTCCGGGTAGATGCGATTAGTCATATTAAAAAAGTACCGGGTTTCCCTGATCTGCCAAATCCAACTGGTCTAAAGTATGTTTCTTCTTTCGACGGCCATATGAATCGTCCCGGGATTCAAGAATTTTTACAAGAATTAAAGAAAGAAACCTTTGCCAAATACGACATTATGACAGTTGGTGAAGCAAATGGTGTAAGTGTCGAGGATGCAGAAGAATGGGTTGGCGAGGAACAAGGAAAATTCAATATGGTGTTCCAGTTCGAACATTTAGGCCTATGGGATGAAGAGAAACAAAAACTTGATGTGGTCGGGCTCAAACAAGTTCTTACGAGATGGCAAAAGGGACTAGAAAACATGGGCTGGAATGCATTGTTTATCGAGAACCATGATCAAACACGTGTCGTATCTAATTGGGGAAATGATAAGGACTATTGGAAGGAAAGTGCAACGGCGCTAGGTGCCATGTACTTTTTCATGCAAGGAACTCCTTTCATTTACCAGGGGCAAGAAATTGGAATGACAAATGTTCAATTCCAATCCATCGAAGAATATGATGATGTGGCAACAAAAAACTTGTATCATGAAAAGCGCTCTGAGGGTGTCCCGCATGAGGAGATTATGGAGGTCATCTGGGCGACAAGTAGGGATAACTCACGTACTCCAATGCAGTGGTCCAATACCGAAAACGCAGGCTTTACAACAGGAGAACCATGGATGGGTGTTAATCCAAATTTCGTGGAAATTAATGTTGAAAACCAGCAGGCAGATGAAGATTCTGTGCTGCATTTTTATAAAAAAATGATTGCTTTGAAAAAGGCGAATAAAGTATTCACGTATGGTGAGTATGACTTATTACTAGCCGAAGACCCACAGCTATATGTATACACACGCACGCTAGGCGATCAGAAAGTGATTGTTGTAACGAATCTATCTCAAGAAAATGCCATTTGTCGTCTGCCAGAAGGTGAATTTAGGCATGATAGGCTAATGTTGGCAAATTATTATATCGATGCACACGAGGCTACAGATTCAATAGAATTAAGAGCGTATGAGGCACGAGTATATCGGTTAGGTTAATTTAAAGACCCCTATGCTTAAGTAAGGCATAGGGGATTTTGAGTGAGTTATTTATGATCTGGCTCTCCTACTTCATTACCAGTTGTGTATTCATAGGTTGCCTCATAGCCAGACTCTCTTGCTTTCGGGCCTTTGGCAACTTTGTATTGGCTATGATTGGATTGACCATCACGGTTTTTCTTTTTATCCATACGAACACCACCTTACCCGCGTTTATTTAAGTTTTCTTGCGCCATGCGGATCATTTCTTTAACCATATTGCCACCGATGTTGCCACCGACTTTGCCTGCTTGCTTGGACGTGAGGTTTCCGTTGTAGTCTTCCTTTAATGGAATCCCCAGTTCCTTTGCGACTTCGTATTTTACGCTGTCAGGGTTAGATGGATCTGTTTTGTAGCCTTGTTTTCGCATTACATTTGCTTTGAGTTGGTCAAGCCCTTCTCTTGCTTCAGGAATGAGTGGTCGACGTTTTTTTCGTGCCAATAGGGACACTCCTTTCGTCATGTAATTTTTTATAGTATTCCCTAGTATAAAATCTAGAGATAAGGTAAAACTTGGTAGTAACAACATTTTAAAAGATTTTTATTTAATTCAGTTTTTTTGGTTTGAAACGCTTGTTTTTTGGCTAATCTAGTGATGTAATACTTATACCACCAGTTTAATAGGATGAATTTAGCCTAAATTCTTGCGAACCTATGAAAAAAGTGGTAAAAAGAATATGTGCTTATTTGGAGAGGAGAATTTTAAAATGAACAAAACAGAACTAATCAGTGCAGTTGCTGAAAGTGCAGAACTATCTAAAAAAGATGCAACAAAAGCTGTTGACGCAGTATTTGAAGCAGTTCAAAATGCATTAAGTAGCGGAGATAAAGTACAATTAATCGGATTCGGTAACTTCGAAGTTCGTGAGCGTGCTGCTCGTAAAGGCCG
>Ga0180215_1000452_pt1 | contig 52980 bp, 47 predicted proteins | sample eDN3rd37CBELigBY_FD_128871 | JGI IMG/M metagenome (GOLD analysis project Ga0180215, IMG submission 128871) | Enriched backyard soil microbial communities from Emeryville, California, USA - eDNA 3rd pass 37_C BE-Lig BY (version 2) (version 2) | ecosystem: Environmental > Terrestrial > Soil >... | reverse complement strand
GTTTTGTGTACGTCTACCCGCACCTGCAAGAGCCCGAGAAGGAGAACGAACCGGTTTCCTAACGGACTGCTTACGGTCACTTGATCCTTGAAGTCATGCGAAGCACCCTTCGGGGTGGCTTTGCATGGTACCGAGGTTTATGAGCGGCTGTCCTGCATCGAACCGGCCGAATATTCCTGGTTCGGCTGATTCGATGGTATCTCCACCCGACTCCACACGTGAAGGTTGTGCCGAACATCGATTCCGATTAAGCGGTCAAGGAGGACGGAAGAGCCAGGACGCTTCGGAGTAATTAAAAGTAAAAGTCCAAGAAAAACAATCTTTTTAGAGGTCGTCACCTTTACAGAAGAATTATGTATGCAGGCAGCGCGTTTGACGTATGATTGTGAGATTGACTATCTGACGGGTACGGTATTCTTCCCCTCAGTTTTAGATTTTAATAAAGAGAAAAAATGAAGCTATTTCCGCTTTTTGGTATCCCTCTAAATTGACCCACCATTCGGCGTAGAGCCTCAGTCAGTAGAAAAGGGGACGAGCCCTGCTCTACTCACACCATCTTATTGGAAAGGATCTGTGTCATGACATTTATAGAAAAGGCCTGACACTTTATAAAAATAGCACTCAAATGAATAGATCAACCTTATTAAACGAAAGGGGGCCATTCAGAAGGCTCTCTTTTTGAATTAGACCATTTTTGAATATGAGATATAACGGACCCAAAATAGATTTATTTTGATGGATAATCAAAAAATTGAAGGTGAGAGGTGATTTAAATGAGTTTAGATAATCAGAGTAAAATATTGAATAACATAGTTGAGATTAAAGATTCCTTGCCGAAAAGACAAAGACAGTTATGCGATTATATTCTTAAGAATCATCAATCAATAGGATTGACAACAGTGAAAGAGCTTGCCGATAATGCCGAAGTGGGGGTTTCAACTGTGTTGCGTACGATAAATGCCTTAGGGTATGAGAATTTTAATGACTTACGAAAAGAGGTCTACGATGAATCGATTGCTTCCGACTCAGGGTGGACATTAAAGAAGTTTTTTACAGACATTCAAAAAGAAGAAGGGAGAGCTCCAACATTAGTACAAGTTTGGAACGAATCAGTTAATTTATTAAACAAATCATTAGACTCTGATTTAATGGAAAACTTTGAAATAGTCATTGATTTCATTGAAGAATCCAGTCATATCAATATTTTGGGTACTCGACCGTACAAAGCAACTGCATTATATTTTGAAACGTTGCTTGGGGAATTTTATACTAAAGTAAGACAACTAAGCAATGATACGGAAGTCATTTATGATAGGATTTTACAATTTAAAAAGGATGAAATTTTAGTAGTTTTTGCATTCGAACCATACACGAATCGAATTATCGAAGCAGTTAAGCTAGTCCATGAACTAGGCAATAAAATTATTTTGATAACAGACTATATCTCATGTCCAATTATTTCATATGCGTCGGCAATACTGAGAGTAGAAGTAAGTAAAGAACAATTTTCAGTAGTACCTGTTATTGCGTTGATAGAGGCATTGGTACTTGAAATTGGTAAACGGTCATCAGAAGAAGCAATTAAAAGGTTGAAACGACTGGAAAAAACCCTTATAGAAAAGAATGAAGTCCTTCCTTATTAAAAACAAAAGGTTCTGGTGCAACTGTTTCTAGTCTTTTAGCTGTTGAATGGCTACAGAATACGCTGGGTTTTTTATCGATGTGATGGCACGAGGCTTAGAAACATGAACAGATAATCTATTCGAACTGAAATGGTTAAGTGAGCTACCCCCATTCAATTTCTGGTTGATAGCCATTCATATTCTACAGATGTTTTTACAAGCTCAACTAAGTGATGAGTAATACTTTCAATGTCCCTTTCTAGCTGATGGTAACATCGAACGAGCGTGGTGATTTCAATACGGGCCATCTCCTGCCCTTTTGTTACTCCAATAGAGTTAGCAGCGACTTCAATTAGACGCACTGTTTTCAGTCATTGGGGGACTTGAACCCCTCGATCTTTAGATAAAGGGATAATACTTCATCAGGTTGTTTCTGGTGAAGATTACTTGGAAAGGAGGTACATTTTAGTACCGCCATTGCCATCTTTCCAAATGTCAGAAATACTTGAGTGAACTCAGGAAAATAGCAATCTAACCAGCGTATAATCATGTTTTGACAGCCCCAAGTTCCTCTGTCAACTTCCCCCTAACCGTTGATCCAACACGGAGCTCAGCCTCCATTCTTTTCAAGATACGTGGATAACTGAAACGTCCATCTTTAATCAGACGAGCGATTACCAGCGCATCTTTACGGCCATGTTGGGTTGGTAAATTGTCGTCCAATTCCTTTGACCGTTTAACGTGCATAGGGTTGCTCATAATCAGGGGAATCCCCCGTTCCTCAAGGAAATAGGCTAAATTCAACCAGTAATAACAGGAATGCTACTCATTGGGCTGTGGACCTTCACATTCCTTGAGAATGGGAGACTTCTTTCGGAGATCCGTTAAATAGCCCTATAACCACGGTCTGCATGGCTAATATTTACATTCCGTAGGATAATATAGTTAATCAATCCTATGAAGGAGGAAAGTAAAAGTGAGTGACCCTTTAATGGATAAACCAATGTTTACTGCCGACCAGTTAATTCCAGCTTCCATTGCTGCAAAAAGTTTTGGTTCCTTAAGAAAAAAGGCAAAAAAAATCCCTCAATTAATAACAGAAAATGGCGTAGTTGTTGAAGTCCTTTTAGATTATCAATATTATGAAGAACTATACGGCCGGCTAAAAAAATTAGAACAGTTAGAAGAGAAACGAAAATCTTGGGAGTCTGCGTTAAATTTAAACCAAATTGATGGAGAGTATAAACCAAGCCATTTATTATCTGATATGATGGAAAAAGAAATACAAGGTGAACTTTCTTCAGATGAAATCGTAGAAAAGTTAAAACAAGAATATAAGCAGCCAGAATAACATGAAAGATTCATATGTATACAAAGGTACGAATATTTTAAAAAACTCTTTAAATATTCAAGATTATGATTGCTTAGAGTTTGTTGAGAAAGAAATCACCACTGTACGGATAAAAGATATTGCAAGGGGACTGTTAACGGAATGATTCTACGATATAGAATCATTACAGAATTTCCCGAACGTGAAAGCCCACTGCTTTAGCTGTGGGATGAGAGTGAGGTCAAATCAGGCGTGTCTTTAGACACGCCTGATTTGATTTTTTTATTATTTTTTGAGAGATTTTTTATTTGATTTAAATGAAAATGAACAAAGAACAATTGTCATGGTACTTCATGATTTAAATTTATCATGCCGTTATGCTCATAATATTGTTGCAATCACAGACCGAAAAATCTTTGCACAGGGAAAGCCTGAAAATGTTATTAATGGCAATCTAGTTAAAAGTGTGTTCGGTATGGATTGTGAAGTTACCTTAGACCCATTGTTTGGCACTCCACTTTGTATCCCACACGGAAAAGGAAGATATATATACAAAGGAGTAGTATGAATGGAGAAGTATGTTCTCAAGTGAGGTTAAACCAAAATCCAAAGTAAAAAGAAGAATATAAGCTAGTACAGAATTCAATCGTAGATTTTCTCAGGCTTTCAATAAACCATTATTTTCTTTAAAAGATATATAAAACTGCACCCCAATTGTAAAACAAACTATCATTGGGGTGCAGTTTTTTAATAACTTTAGAAATAAAACTTGTTTCTGTTCATACTTACCTTGACGGTGTAGGCCTCTTATGAAGTTTCCTCTAAAATCATGAACATCTATTAATTTTAGTACTTAAGTTTATTGACAACGATAATCATTATCAATTAATATAATACTCAATTATGATAATGATTATCATTTTCATTATTATCATGATAGCTTTTAACAAAGTCTTTGGTAAAGGATGTGGAGAAATGGGTTCGTTACAAACTGAATGCACTAGAGTAATAGAAAAAGAGGATTTTGATGTGGAAGAGTTAAAAACGTTAGCTTACATCAGGAGTAAAGAGCCTGCATTGGAAGAATGGTACCTAGTGAATCTTCAGGAAGGACGAAGGGGTATCTTTCAACGTCTATTTCAGGCACTTGTACGAGAAAAGCTAATTGAAGAAGAGAGAGTTTCATGGCTAGAGGGAGCTGGAACAAGCATATGCATTCAGCTGCCTAGTGGAAAAATGCTGCAAACTGCAGTTAAGAAGCGGCATTCACTTGGAAGATTTGATGTAGAAGGTGATGCTGTAGTTTATGGTCATGAGTATTCTAGAGTACTTACACATCCTGTTGAACTACTAGAGTTGTTAAGGCAAGAAGGATTATTAAACGAAGCAACAGAAGAGCAGTTTCAACGATTTCAAATGGAGATTCAAAACGGAGTGGCAAATATGACCTTAGCATTGGTAGGTGCTGACCGAAGAAAACAGGAGTTAGCTGCTATAGCTAAATTAGAGGATATACAGACCTCCTTAGAATGGGTGGTTAAACAGAGCAAGAACAACAAGAACTTTAGTCCATTGGCTTTTTATGAACAATGGGTCGTTGATGGCCACCCTCTGCACCCCGGAGCGAAGACAAAGTTTGGGATTGATACGGGGGAAGTGATCCAGTATTCCCCGGAATGGGGAGCAGCACCAGAAGTGGCTCTTGCAGCCGTCTCAAAAGACGATTGCCAAACGACCTCAATCGATGATCAAACAATCACAACGTTATTGTACCAAGAGTATGGAGGCTTACAGTCAGCCATAGAGAAAAACTTAGACGAAAAAGGGCTTAAAGCGGAAGAATTTGAACTGATCCCAGTGCATCCTTGGCAGTTTGATCATACGTTACATTCCCTGTACAAGAAAGAAATCGAACAAAAGAAAGTCATTTTGATTTCAGACTTTCGTATTCCGACACAGTCATTGGTTTCTTTTCGCTCGTTAGCTCCCATCCAAAACCGTGGGCAGAGAAAGCATCATATAAAAACAGCAGTCAATGTACAAACCACCAGTGCTGTACGTACGGTTTCACCTAATTCTGTGGAAAATGGGCCAGTTCTTTCAAAGATATTAGCGAACATTCAAGAAAAAGAAAACCATTTTGCGGGAAGATTTGTTGTACTTCAAGAGCGTGCAGGTGTTTATTTTCAACCGATAAATCCAACGATGTCGGAAGATGAGCGATGGACACTACAGGCCAATTTGGCGTCTATCCTGCGGGAGAATCCGGAGAATCATGTCAAAAATGAAGAGGAAATTCCTATGGCTGCTGCAGCGCTTTTAGCGGAGTCACCAATCAGCGGTAAGCCTATAGCAGTTGAATTAGTAGAGGAATTAGCTGCCTACTACGGTTTATCTGATGTAAGAGAGGCGGCAGCTTTATTTATTCTAAAATATGCCCAAGCATCGTTACCGGGATTTTTAACCTTGATGGTACGGTATGGAATTAGTTTAGAAGGTCATATGCAGAATAGTGTCTCTGTTTTTCGTCATGGAGAGTTGGTACGTATTCTTTTAAGAGACTTTGGCGGTGTGCGAATTCTACCAGAAAGATTGAAGAAACAAGGATTTCAAGCGGAGTTTTACCCTGGCTCATCAATCGTAACGAAAAAAGTAGACCAACTAAGAACTATTATTTCGTATTCCATCATGCAAAACCATTTTGCCGAATTGATCACATGCATCGTTCGAAACCTAGAAATCGATGAGAAGAATCTTTGGAAGGAGGTTATTACCGTGTGTAAGAACGTTTTTACAGAATTAAAGAAAGATCCCGCTATAGCCAAGCAGGCTGCAGCAGATGAACAAGCCCTATTTCAACCTATGATTGAATTAAAGGCTCTGACAACGATGAGACTTCGCGGAGATGTGACCGTTTATCCGTATACAAAAGTACCAAATCCGATGGCGGTATGGGAAGGAGGGATTCTGTCATGACTATAAGCACAACACAACTTCTTGCAAAAGATCGAGCACTTAGTACAGTTGAACAGGGAGGATGGTTTCAAGATGAGGAAAGGGTTCTGAATTTTCTTGAGAGTAACGAACCTCATTTGGTTTCTTCCTATTTGTCATCCCTTGAAAAAGGACGCCAAGGAATCTTACGCCGTCTTGCTGGTTCGATGCTGCGAGAAGATATCATGGGACTGACTTCAACTTCACATGATTTATATGTGGTCGGTTCGATCCATGCGCTGAACGTTCCGGCTATTGATGAATACTGGCAAAACATGATTGGCGTCCTTCATGATTATGAATTAAAAAGTGGAAAGGTTTATAAACTGTACCCTCTTTCAGAGAGAGGATGTCTCGTTATTCCTGTCAGCCGAACTTATGCGTTTAACCGAGTTGAAATCGATGGGGCCATTTTACATATTTCTGAAGATGGAGTGAAAACGATTGAACATGCTACTGAGTTTCTCGAGCTCATGCGCTGCAAAGAAGAAGGGGGTAACAAGCAAAGTTCTTGGTTGAAACTGGCCGAAGAGGTTATAAACGGCAGTGCCAATTTAGCGCTTGCCTATGCCTATTGGGATTGGAAGAAAAAAGAGATTCAGCAGCAAGCAAGAGAACAGGGAATGCTCACAACGATTGATTGGGTTTTGTTAAAAAAGAAACAAAACGGTGATTTTGATTCAAGTTTATTTTTTGAACAGCTGTCCATTGAAGGACATAATCTTCATCCGGGCACTAAAACGAAAATCGGAATGGAACCGGAGGATGTATTCCAATATGCGCCGGAATTTGATGGGGTAACGGATATTCAGTTTGTTGGAGTACGGAAGGATTATGCGGAATGGAGTGTGATAGAGGAAAGTGAGCAGGATGCCAATGCTTTTCTTTTTAAGGAGTATCCTCGTTTACCAGTGGTTGCTGAACAAGAGTTTTCAGAACATGGACTGGCAATAAACGATTATGTGTTTGTTCCGGTCCATTCTTGGCAATTGGAAAAGGAAATTCCAGAAATCTATCAACAAGAAATAAGGGAACAAGTCGTGGTTCCCTTAAAAGGCATTACGGTTCCAAGCGGGGCAACCTCTTCGTTTCGAACAGTGGTCCCTCTTATAAATGGAGAGAAACCAAAACATGCAATCAAAGTTGCTGTCAACAGTCAGATGACTTCGACCGTCCGCTCTATATCTGCCAATACGACAAACAATGCGGCCGTTTTTACTCGGCTCATTCGTTCCGTCATGAAGCGGGAACCTGATTTGGCTGAAACGTTTGTCCCGGTGTGTGAGTGTGCGGGATATAATTTTAAAATGAAAGATATCGAAAATAATCCGTTAAAAAGCAGAAATCTATCGGCTGTGATACGTGAAAATATAGAAACATTTACAGCGTTGGATGAAGCAGCGATTGTGGGAAGCTCGCTTTTTGCAGAATCACCTATGACGGAAAAGCCGATACTGATTGAATTGATAGAAATCTATGCTGAAAAAAGAAAGAAAACATCCTTACGCAAGGCAACCTTTCAGTTCTTCTCCGAATATGTTTCGATTGCCCTTCCAGGCTTTCTTACTCTTATGGTAAAGTACGGAATTGGTTTAGAAGGTCATTTGCAAAACAGTGTCATAGTATTTAAAGAGGGGCGGCCTGTTCGAATGCTGTTTCGCGATTGGGGAGGAGCTAGAATTTATCGAAATAGGCTCCAGCAGCATCAAGTTCAAGTACAGTTCTACCCGGGCTCCGTTACTGTAACGGAGAGTCTAAAGGAAATGCATAATAAGGTTTTTTATACGGTGTTTCAGAATCATTGCGGTGAGCTTATTCTGCAAGTATGCAAACACATTGGGTTAGGGGAAGGAGAGCTATGGCAGGAGGTTTATCGGATTTGTGAAAAAGTCTTTAACCAGCTGGAGTCTTTACCGCCATATGCAGAAAGTGTACGAATGGATAGGAAAGCCTTATATCAAGCTGAAGTCGATCACAAGGCACTGACCAAAATGCGTTTAGAACCTGAAGGAAAAGACTATTCCTACGCTGTCGTTCCTAATCCGCTTTACAAATTTAGCTGGAAGGAAAAATAAGGACTCATGGCACAAGTAGGTACTTCGTTTCAAAAATCATCCAATTTTGCTCTTCACTCAAAGGCCTTCAGAATGTTTATGTCTGGGAGCTTGGTCACCCGAGTGGGAGATTGGATGGATTTAGTCGCCTTAAATTGGGCGGTATTACAATTTACGAACTCTCCGCTTCATTTAGGGATCATCAATGCATGCCGTTTGATTCCCACTTTTTTACTAAGTATACCGGCGGGCATTTTGGCAGATCGGTACGATAGGAGAAAATTATTAATTTGGCTTCAAATCGGAATGATGTTATTGACGTTTTGCCTTGGCTATCTAATCGAGGCAGAACAATCCTTTTGGATTTTTGCGTTCATCGTTACACTGCGGTCTATGCTAGCGGCAATGGACCCACCCATTCGGAATGCATTCATTCCCAATCTAGTATCACCAAACTCTATGGCAAGTGCTATTGCTATTAATACGATGGTCATTAATCTTTCTCGGATTATTGGACCCGCGCTTGCAGGAGGATTGATTTCTATGATGGATATCGCCCAATTATTTTACATCAATGCATGGGGAACGTTAGCTGTACTACTTTCATTACTTATGATTCGGGCGGATTCCGTGACGACTGCCGGTCAAAAGAAAGGTGAAAAAGCCGCTCTTCGTGAGGCGGCAGAGTATGTGAAAGGTCAGCCTTCTGTTCAATCATTGCTCATTTTAGCAATCGTGCCGATGGTATTTGGATTTCCTTATACCACCATGCTGCCATTATTTTCTCGAGATCTTTTAAATCTTGGACCTGAAGGATTTGGAATACTTTTATCGGTTTCATCCATCGGTGCCATCGCCGGCACAGCATGGCTTTCACTTGGAAAAGAGATGAAGAGCGCGGGAAAATGGTTGATTTATTCTATTATCGGTTTTGGGTTTTCGTTGCTTTTGTTTATCGGAAGCGGAAATTTGTTCATAGCTGGAATCGCCATGTTTCTTGTCGGATTAACAAGTCAAACCTACCGAACATTAAGCCGAATTACGTTACAGATGAATGTCCCCGATCGGCTGCGCGGGAGGATTTTAAGTATTGCTTTAATGGATCGAGGATTTATCCCCTTAGGAGCGATACTCATTGGGGCCATTGCCACTTGGGCTGGACCTCTTTGGGCGGGGTGCGTCATGGGTTTAGGCTGTATTTTTATAACGTTAATTATAGTTTTAACAAGACAACAAATTTTGAAATTATAAAGATTAGGATAGGAGAAATGTAGAATAATGGAAACAACCGTACAAGCTCTCAGGAAGGAAAGAGAGAAACCTTTTTGCGCTTATTTATATGATTTACCGAAATTGCGTCAGCATGCCAACCGATTAGTGACGACTCTGCCTTCAAGTTGTCGTTTATTTTATGCGATTAAAGCAAACTCGGATGAAAATCTTCTTAAAACGTTAGCCCCGATTATTCATGGATTTGAAGTAGCGTCATTAGGGGAAATCGAGAAAGTCAGGGCTGTGGATCAAACCATCCCCATTCTATTTGGCGGACCGGGGAAAACACCGGAGGAGATTAAAGGGGCCATTCATTACGGAGTGACATTGCTTAATGTTGAGAGTTTACATGAATTACAGTTAGTCAGTCATATTGCCAGTCAAACAGGAACAACTGTATCCATTTTGTTGCGAGTGAATCTCCGTCATTCGGTTCCAAATGCACAATTGAAAATGGCAGGCGTACCGACACAATTTGGAATTGATGAGATTGAAGTACCTCAGGCCATTATGTTGGCAAAAAAGTTACCTCATGTAAAACTCCTCGGTTTCCATTTTCATGCGATGTCTAATAATGGTGACTCAAAGGCTCATGTACACTTTGTGAATCATTGCTATGAACTAGCAAAAAACTGGGGAAAAGAGTGGGATGTAGATATCTCTTATGTAAATGTAGGGGGAGGGATTGGGATAAACTATCAAAATATAGAAGAACAGTTTGATTGGGATGACTTTATGAAGGGTTTAAATAGAGTATTAGAGAAGCACAAAGATTCAAAATGGCAGACATTGTTTGAATGTGGTCGTTACATTACCTCTTCATGCGGCTACTATGCAGCAGAGGTATTGGATATCAAACAAAATCATGGTCAATATTTTTGTGTGCTTCGCGGAGGAAGCCATCATCTAAGACTCCCTGCAGCATGGAAACAAAGTCATCCTTTTCTAATCGTACAAGTAGACAAATGGCCATACCCCTTCGACCGTCCTGAAGTAAGAGAATCTATGATTACTGTAGCAGGGGAGCTATGCACTCCTAACGATATACTTGCAAGAGATATATTCATTCCACGTGTAAGAGTTGGAGATATTCTTCTTTTCAGTTATGTAGGAGCCTACGGTTGGGAAATTTCTCACCATGATTTTCTTAGTCATCCACATCCGGAACATCTCTACATAGAATCTGGATCCATTGTCGATAGGCCAGTTTTGGTGTAAAAAGTTTAGCAAACTTGAACATTAGGATTCTATTGCCTCAAAAAAGAATTTAATAGTTTTCATCATAAATACTCGTTTTTCATCTTAATTCAAATTTCGGGAATTAAATTTTCGTTTCTAGATGAAAAGAAAAAAGAGGAATTCTACTAAGACTTTAAGATTGATTTCGAAGGAACGTTATATTCAAGGCCTTTTTGGTTCAACGTTACTAAACCTATCTTCACACTACAAATATATTTTGAAGACATCAATAAAGATGAAAAGAAAGAATTAATTATACTCTTGACGAAAGGTTATGGTACGGGTGTTTTAGAACAAGAAGTTAATATTTTTTTATAGATTATAATCGATTTGGTGAGGTGCTTGTTGACCATCCAATGGCAATAGTTAATAAGAACATTAAATCAAGCCTTTCTAATCCTACATAAACAATAAATTGTGACATGTTGATCCCCCTAGATGCCCAAGAGGAGTTAAAAAAGTTGTATAAACTATTCATCTCTTTCTATATATCTTAATTGTTACGTCTTATTGCAACAGGAGTTTTTTCTAACATATTATTTACATAAACGATAATGAAAATCATTATTGTTTATAGCATTATATCAATTAGTAATTATTTTTTATATTTAGGAGGAAAAATATGTTTATTATAAAATAAAAAGCTCTCTATACTTTTAGCCGTGTTACGTGTATATCTTGGATATACGTGGATTATGGCTGGTTGGGGAAAGATAGCAAGTGGACAGTTTGATGCTTCTGGTTTCTTACAGGGTGCGTTAACCAAAGCAACAGGAGAACAGCCGTCTGTTCAGGGTTGGTGGGTTGTTTTTCTAGAAAACGTAGCCATTCCTAATGTAGAGATATTCAATACTTTAGTACCTTGGGGATTAGTCAAAAAAGGAGCATGGGTATAATCTATAGGGTTATTCATAAAGGCTTTACCAACTTTTATTAGTAAGATAATTTTATTTATCATCATAAATGATAATCATTATCATTTACTATATTAATTAGATAATGACTATTATTTATATTCGGATATTTAAGAACAAAAGCTCTCTATTATGGGATTTAATAGCCTATTTCTAATATAAAAGGTTTTGACAATACGAAAATATATTGTGGTGGGGAAGGAAATGACTAAAATTATAATTTGTGATTGGTGTGGATTTACTAGAGATGTGGATGTTATTGAGGAGCATTATAGCAACTATCATTGTATATGTTGTGGTGTTGGTGACATAGAAATAACTGAAAATTAACCAGTTTAATCATGGAGGGGATATTGGTGAGTTCGTTACTTATCGTAGGTGCAAATCATCAATGTAAAAAGGGTACTTGCGGTAAATGTAAAGTGAAGTTAATAAATGGGAGTACTTATCTTCAGCCGGCTAATAGCCTTGAGGAGAAGAAATTAAACGATTTAGTTCAAAGTGGATTTCGACTTGCTTGCTAGGCAATAGTTAGATAATGATTATTGTTTGATCAATCTAATACATATGGGAATAAGACGATTAAACAGGAATCCCTCAATTTAAAAAATAAACAAGATTCACCTTTTAAGATGGAGATCCTCATCTTCCTTATTATTTGTTACCTACAGATAATTGTTCGGCTTTAAAGAGTTAGATTGTATATATTTTTTAGGAACAGTGAGGTATACCAATAGATACCTTCCTAAAGTAAAACAAGCAAAAGGGACGATTCCTTCACATCAAGGAATCGTCCCTTTTTATTTGTCTATTTTAAGAATTAATTCTCAAGATTATCTAGCATTAAACGGGCAGTTTCGTGAAGAAAGAACGGATTTTCCAGGTAAAATGAACAAAAGGTAGAAATCTAAACAGAACTAAATTAGCCTGTCAAAATAGATTATAAACTGTGAATAGGGTACTTCATATTCCGAGACAACAGTTTACTTTAGTTTTTTGATTTTCAAATAAGTTAGTCAAAAGTCATACCCTCAGAGGAAATGCAATGTGCTATATTAATGGCTAATAGAGAAGTATTATTGAGAAATAGATGACCATTCTACAGATATCATTGAATTCCCAACCTCGCCTATATTAGAACCTTAGTTACATATAACAGTTTATCATTTGATTGACCACAGATGATTAAAAAAATGTGTAACAAAGTATTTCTATACTTTTAAAAAAATATGGATAGGAGTAGGTTCCTCCTGGTGTATTGGTAATTTAATTATTTATCCTATTCAAGTTAAATTCTAATTTAACCTGAACTAATAGCAACACATATAGAGAAAGTTCTAAACTTATAGGCTCTGGAGGAGCTGGGAAGTCTACCCTCGCTCGTAATTTAGGAAAGCTACTAAATAAGATGTATATCATTTAGATTTAGTGTTTTGGAAAAAAGGATGGGTACCATGAAAAGAGTCGGTTATTCGCTGGTTTTATGCGGGTGCGATTGAAGTAACTGCAGAAACCGGAGGTAGTATTCTACCCCCGGTAATGGGTTCTGCTACTTTCCTAATGGCTGAAATGATGGGAATTTCTATTCCACTATCGCGATGGTAGCCTTAATACCAGGAATGTTATACTACTTAGCTATTTTTAGCCAAGTACATTTCCAAGCAAAAAAGCTGAAATGGCTGGGTATGCGGATGAGAATTTACCAACGGTTAGAGGCGTTATGAAGGGGATGGGTCAATTTACCATTTCAATTCCTGTCCTTGTCATCAGACTTTAACAAGGTTAAATCCAGTATTAGGAGCAATCCTTGTATCTGCAGCAATAATTATTGTTAGTTACTTTAAATTTCCCTTTCATTGCAGCTTTAAAATTTTCTTATTTAAAAGTACAGTCAAAATCGCAGTAAGGATACAAACTATTCCCATAAAAGCCAAGGCGAATGAGGGGCTAATTAAGTCTGCCAAATATCCGATTAATAAGGAGCCAAGGGGAAGTAGCCCTGCATCCATCGTGACAATACTTAATATTCTTCCACGCAGATGGCCAGGGACAATTTCTTGAATAATCACTCTTTGTACAATCCGGTAACTCTGGCTGGCAGCCCCTACAAAAAACATGATTAGCAGAGAAAGGCTGAAAAAACTGGAAAAAGAAAAGAGCAAGATGCTAGCCCCAAATACCACAATGGAAATAAACAAGAAAAGACCTTTGCGCATTGGATATTTTCCCCAACCTAATGCAATTGAACAAACAACTGCTCCGACTGCAGAAACGGTAAGAAGCAATCCAAATCCTTCTGGCCCAGTATGGAGAAGATCCTTGGCGAACACGGGCATGAGCGTACTGTAAGGAAATCCGAATATCATCGGTATCACACCTAAAATACAAATTCCAAATACAACCCGATTTGTCTTTAAGTAATCGAATGCTTGTATGAGGCTCTTAGATACATTTAAGCTAGTTTCTTCTACTGGGTCAGTGCAAGTCTTTATAAAAAAGAGTGTGCTTATGATTGCAAGAAAACTAAACGCATAAACCAATATTAATAAAAACGTTGGCCAGACATTTAATAAGAACCCTGCGATTGCAGGACCGATAATTCGTGAGACATTCAGGGCAGCACTATAAAATGAAACGGCGCTCGATATCGCCTGTTTTGGAACTAGATCAGAAACGATGGCATTTCTTGCTGGGATTTCAAAAGCAATAAAGATTCCTCGTACTAAAATGATGATTAATAGTGGTACAATCGATTTCATGCCACCAGCAATAGCAAAAGCCAAAACGAATGTTAATACCATTGTACCGATTTGGCTGACTATTAATACTTTCCGCCGTTGCCACCGATCTGCAGCAATGCCTCCCAGTAAACCAAAGATTAAAATAGAAATCAACCGGGCAAATTCAACCAAGCCGATATAAAAAGGGGAATCCGTTAAAGTAAAGACGAACCAGTTCACGGCTACACGATCAAACCAATCGCCTGTTCTTGTTATAAAGCTTCCGACTAGAAATAAATTATAGTTGGAATAATGAAAGGCAAGTTCCTGATTGGTTTGCACCTTTTTAGCCGAATTCAGATTTACCATATGTGTTACTCCCTTTAAACAATAGTAATTAAAGAATGATACTTTAGTTGGGAAAAGTTATACAAAAAGTCTGCCCTGCTTGTTAATGCTACATTATTCTAATAGATTTTGTGGTTAACAAATCTACTTGCTTTTGCTTTTTGTTTGTCAACAAATTCGAATGGCTATTTAAGTAAAATTGATACATTTTTTTATAGAAATCTAACCTTAAAAATGAGTTAATTATTGTGGGAATTCATAAATTCTAGGTAATCTTAAACCTTCTTTAATTTTGTATAGAAATAGGGTGGAATATAATGGTTCTGTATTAAAAGATATAAGCAGACGACTATTACTCTTGCCAATCTAATAAAGTATATGAGTAGATTTATTTTTAAATAGCCTTGTATGAATTGATTGTCAACTAAGTTAAATAATGGAGACCTATTTTTAATAAAAATGATAATCGTTTTCAATTAAATAAACAAAATATTATATTTATTTTTCTGATATTTGATTGGTTATTTTTTAATATTCAAATAATCCGCAAAGTTGTAACTAAGATAATCTGATTTTGATAGTACCAATATTTTGTATTTAGTATATTTCATAAGTTATATTAGTTTAAGTTTCCTGATAAATATTCTATTAAAATAAATCTATTAATGATAATATATATAACTGATTTAAAATAAATACTCTTTACTTGAGGAAGAATGAACTCAATAGCTTGTTAGAAATACTTTCCCCTTAGTTATTTTAGAAGATTCAACAACATCAATAGCCTTTTTTACATCCGATAAGTCATACTGAGAATCTACCATCATCAAACGTAATTTTTTATCAGCTACTAGCCTTATTAAATGACTAAAAGTTTCTTGCCATTTATCTGCCGAAACACTTTTATTCCAATTCCGTAAATGAAATATATTAGCATTCACTTTGGCCTTATTTATAATATCGGCCCAATCTACTTGTACCCCTGATAAAAGACCAATAGTTAAAAAGTTCCCATTAGGGTGAACACAAAAAGCCAAGTCATTTCCAGATGAACCCCCAACGGAATCAATGGCAGCATCTGCACCCTTTCCATTTGTTAATTCCATAACTGTTTCGTGGAGTGGAAATTTAGAAGTATCGATTACATAAGAAGAGCCGAGATGAAGTAAATCTTCTGTATATTTGTTATTTCTCGTCACCGCAATCAATCGAAACCCTAAAATTTTAGATAATTGAGCAAAAATATGTCCAATAGCAGATCCGCACGCATTAACCAATAAAACATCATTCAGTCTTAATTTTAATACTTCCGTACAAACCACCCATGCTGTCATTGGATTTATATACATTTGTGCTGCCGTAAAATCATCAATAGTATCAGGTATGCAAACGACATATTCTACTGATGTTTTAACGAATTCTTGCCACGTACCTTCCCCACGTAAAGGTAATACACGTTTGCCAATAAGATTTTTAGAAACTAAAGGACCTATTTCTTCTACAACACCTACTCCTTCATAACCCGGAATATTAGGTAAAGAAATTCTGTGAGCATAAGAGCCTCTAATCGGTATTAAGTCAGAGGGATTTATTGGGCGAGCTAACATACGTACAAGAACTTCATTATCTTTTGGTGGTTTAATAGCTTTATATTCAACTTTTAGCACATCTTTAGGACAACCGAATTCGTAGAATTTAATACTTTTTGCATCCAAAACCATTAGTCTCCTTAATTAAAGTAATTAATTTAATTATATCACCTTCAATTAACAACTTTCAGCTTTACTTATTCTACTTAATGGACCTTATAATGAAAATAAGCGCTGATCCTAATTGTAGATAGGCCCATTTGTTAGCAAGACTCCAACACGAGCTAACTTGTCTGATTGCAACCTCAGACAAGTTAATCATGTGGCTATTATAAAAAAACTTCTAATTCAATTTTATTTTACCTATCGGAACATTAAAGTAAGTAACAAAAAAAATTATGATGGGTACAGAGATGAGCAAAGCTGCTAAAGGATACTTATAATGCAATCTAAGCATGGGAAACATTATAATATTAAATAAAACTGACCATCCAAATGTCCAATTATTATGATGGGAAACCAAATCTAAATACCGCAAATTTATGTATTCTATTAGTGAAAATAAAGCTACCCAAAACAATACCCATATCACAATGTTAATTTTCTTGCTGGGGAATTTACCGAGATAGATTAAAACAGTGGATGGATAACAAACAAACATGATTAATAATGAAATGATCGTATGATTTGGTAAGAGATGTAAGCCTAATATGCTTTCTTTATACTCCCACATAATATAGTCGTAACAAAGAAAATTATAAAGTAAATCACCAAACCATAAAAACAAAATTGTAGAATGGTATTTATTCCAATTTCTCCAGTCACCCCATTTTATTCCAGCAATTAGAAATAAACCATTGAACAATAGATGCATGTTATTATCCTCTTAACTTTGTTAAATTTCCATCTAATATTATCCCCATAAAATTCTTTTATAATAAATTCCCATCGAACCTTCCTCCACTAAATGGCCTGTTGGTGGAAGACAAAGTTTATGAACACCTATCAAGTTATTTTTATAAAAACAATAACATGTTTGATTCCCAATACTATGATTCCCTCTTTTATTACCGGAAATTTGAAGTGGCAAACAGTATATCATTCTCTGGTACACCTTTTGTCATTCAGTGGTAAAAACTATGTTAAGAATGGTACATTTCAGTGGCCGTAATCAATATACAGATGTAAAAAACTATGTCTATTCTCGCTATTCAGGTATACATAGTCATTACAAATTTTAAAAATAAAGGGAATTCGGTAAAAGTGCAAAAATCTAATTAAAGTCCTATTAAAGAATATTCCTGAAAAATAAAAGACATTGCAATTCACTTTATTAGCAAGTGAATTACGAATGCCTTCTCAGACTTTCCGTATTTTCCGAGTTCTATTTACCGATGCAAACTTCTATGTTTGTATGGAAGAGGGTTTTTACCCACTGAATTTAGGAAAGAACAACTATAAATTATCTCCACGACCAGAAGAACCTTTAATGTGATCTCCACGATCTCTTTTTTGCAGAATCATATTTTACACCCCTAAATAAAAAATTCATTAATTACTTAGAGTTTGTCCAAATTAGGAGGGAATATACTTGATAACTGATCCAGATTCAAGAATACCCGTAACGATTTATTTAAAACCGTCAACAGTAGAACAGCTAAAAAAAATAAGTCATTATCTTGCAGTTAGAGAACAGCAAGAAGTTCCTCTTGAAAGAATAATTAGAGCTGCTATTGCTGACTATATGGATTTGATGTCGCCACTTTCCGACTCTGATACGACTGCTCTTAAAAGCCTACTTTTTGAGCCTAATAATGAAAAACCTTATGCCATTAAAAATCGATTCAAAGAAATCATGAAGCAAAAAGGGATTAAGGCTGTTCAAATCCATCGAGATACTGGAATCAGTGAAAGTAATTTATCACAGTTACTAAATAACAAAAATTCAAATATGACATTGGACTCTTTTCTTCGTATTTGGTTGGCGTTAGATTGTCCGCCAATTGCAGACTGTTTATATAGAAATACTCTTGAAAAATAATAAGTGATGTATTCCTCCTAAACCTAAGGGAGGATATTTTTTTGTTCTTTCTTCCATACAAACAAAGATTTTCTTTTTTTTGAATGGAATAAGACGAGCTTATCCATTCATAAGTTTAGTCAGACGTAAAAAAAGGGGGAAATTCAATGATAGGTTTTGTCGTGATTCAAACAGTATGCTTTATAACCGCTACCAGTGTGTTGGGTTATACCCTTATCATCAAAAGGAGGGGAGACCATGTTTCGAAAACAAGAAACCTTCACCATTACTGAATTTTTACACCGGAATGAACACAAAGAACAAAAAAGTTTAATGGATGATATTGATTTTTTTCTCCAGTCCTACCTGAAAGAGGTGAAGATAGCAAAACCAAAACAAAAAAAGAGATACAAAACTCTTCTTCTGAAAACTTTATCCGTATCGTTATCGGTTCTTGTATATGCTACACCAGCATTCGCACAAACAGAGCAACCGACCATTCTACCAGAAGTAGACTCTCTTCTGAAAACCATTCAACTCATATGCTTAGGACTAGTCACGGCGGTAGCGACAATTTGCCTCATGTTAGCAGGCGGGTTGAGGATAGTAGGTATGGGAGAAAAAGCGAAGGCATGGTCCAAAGAGATAATAAAGGGATTAATCCAAGTGATATCAGCACCCGTTTTAATATGGCTGATAATCACGTTGGCAAAAGGACTATTCAGCCCGCTGCCAGGGTATCAAAATTTCTAGAACATATCCGTTTGAATCAGGGAAAACTTTTTCCATTAGCTGTCCTACTAATTCCTAGTGCCTTTTTAACAGGGTGTTCTATGGAAGCATCAGCATCCACTCTTTCAGCTATATCTGATACCTTACAACATGCCGGAAATTGGTTCGAAGCACTAAATGCTGCAGCAAAAGAAGATGTATTAAATCCTAAGAGCCAAATGAAAGAATTTATGGTATGGCTGTACAAGACAATCAGCATGATAATCTATACTCCTGTATTCCTTTTTGATAATGAGTTTTTCCGCCATATGATTCGTGTTTTTTCCGGTCTATCTATTGCAGTAGTATCTGTTGCCAGTATGTTGGAAGGATTTAAAAAGGTATTAGGGTGGAGTGGTACTCCGTTAAGACAGATTGTTATTCGGCTGCCAATCCTAATAGCGGTTTGCGGATTTGCCCCATATGGTTTTGTCAAAGCAATTGAAGTAATGAATGGGATAACAAATATGTTTCTTGGAATGGGTACTAAATTTCTCAGCAGCTCAACGTACTCTACTTATGAGGAATTTAGTCTTATAAATGATGCATTTGAAGTAATAGGGTTATTCTTATTTATTTTGCTCTATATCGCTCTGCTCATTCCCATGTTGTTAAATCATGGAAGAAGATGGTTTAATATGATTGCTTTAGGAGTCTTAACTCCCTTCGCTATGCTAGGATATATCTTTGATTCATTTAAAAGTCTACATCATAGCTGGTGGAATTCTTTAAAAGGACTGTTTTTAGTCCAAATCGTTTATTCGATATATGTTACAATCCTTTCCTTATTGATGTTTGCTGTTCCATTTCCCACTACAATAGAAGGGTTCTTTGCGAAATTATTGGTGATTTTAGGAGGACTCTATATGATGGCAATTCCACCTACATCAGTCAAAAAATACTTCGACCATGGACCAACTCCTAAACAATCCTATGCAGTAGTCGCTCAAAAACTAGGAAAACTTATGTTAAGAAGGGTGTAAACGATGGAAACGATTCTATGGATTAATACAGGTTTTATTATGTTAAACACTGTCACTTTGATTTGGATTTATCTGAAAAAAATTACTGCAGATTGAGGCTGGTAATAATGAACATCATTAAAAAAATGGCCGAAATCGGTCCATTTCGAAAACCTTCCTTTATGTATAGTTATCCTTCTCGCTTGTCCAGAGAAGATGCTATAAGGTGGTTAAAAAAGCTCTCAGATGGATTGGTTGCGGGATTAGAAGTTTGTCTTAATGAAACAGAAGTAAAAATCCAACTAATGAATACAATTCCTTCTTTTAATTCCTCGCCTGAACAAAAGAAACTATTATTATCTGATTCTCCTTTATCTCAAGTAACAGATATAGAAAGTTTCGAGTTTTATTTAATAAAGCCTTCAATTTATTCAATCACTCAAGAAAATATAGAAAGTTGGTTAAGCTCCGTTGATTTCATCAATGGAGAGGCTTGGATTCAAGTGTTATTTCAAAAAGACAGAAATGCTAAATGGAAAGACCTTTTAAGGCAACAACACGACGATTATTTAAAGGGAATTTCTTATCCGAGTATGCTTGCTCCTGTACGCTCTTTACAGCTCAAAATAGCCGAAATAAGCCATAATATTCCTATTTCTATTCCTACTATTCCTTCTTTTGAAGAACGTAAGAATCAGACCGTATACCGCTTTTTAATAAGAGGATACGTAAGAGGGGAGGCAATAGATAGAAAAATATTTATTGAATACTTATTAGACGGTTTAAATCGTCAGTGTAAAGAAAATGAGTGGGGAGTTCGCCGCAAAAAGGAGGCAAATAAAGAGCGAATAGAAAAATGGAGCTCATTGAAAACGCCTTATTTAAGGCATATTCATCCATTTATTGTTGAAAGTGAACTCGTTTCTTTATTACCATGCACATCAAAAATTAAAACTACTCAAGTCATCCAACAAGAGAAAACAGTGACTAAAAAAGAGAATATCATACCGATATTTCAATTTCTTCCTTTTGGTACATTACAACAAGAACCGCTATTACTGGATCACTTCGAACAAGAATTAAATGGCTCCTTAGAAAAGCTAGGCGTAATTAAAGAAGAAGGACTAAAAATCATTGGCTTTGAACAAGGGCCCACATTGATGCGATTAAATATTATGCTACCAAAAGGGATTCGATTGTCCGATCTTCAAAAAGTGATAATGGATTGGCAAACAGAATTAGGTATTACTGATTTATTAGTATTACAAGGGAAAGAGAAAGGTACTGGTACACTTACTCTCCCGCGTAAAAACCGACAGGCGGTATATCTCCGGAATTTAATTGATACAAAGGAATTTAAGAACTTCTCCAAAGATAAGGTTCTGCCATTCGTTGTAGGAGCAACCGAAACGGGAGAACCTTATTATGACGATTTAACGAGAGTGAAACATTTACTTGTGGCCGGTACGACTGGTTCTGGGAAGAGTATTTGGCTCTTGCAATTTATTTTAACATTATTGATATGGATTCCACCCGAACAGTTAATGATGTATTTAATTGATCCTAAACGAGTAGAATTCCCAGGGTTTTCGAAATTTAAAAACGTTAAAGTATATACCGAAGTAGAAGAAGCGAAACAGTTATTAGGAAAACTAATTGATTTAATGGAAAAACGCTATGAACTATTTGGGAAAGAGGGAGTGCGAAATATAGCCCAATATAATCGAAAAGTAAAAGATGCTCCTATTCCTTATGTGATAGCCGTTATAGACGAATTTAGCGACTTTTTAATGCAGGATAAAGAAAATGGGACGGTAGAAGATTGCATTATTCGTTTGGCACAAAAAGCACGAGCATGTGGTATTCATTTAATTATCACAACACAACGTCCTAGTGTGGATGTAGTAACAGGGTTAATTAAAGCGAATTTGCCTAGTAGAGTTGTGTTTAAATGTAGTGGTCGTAATGATTACAGCACTATATTAGATCAAAAACCTTCATTTAATTTATTAGGAAATGGGGATGGGGCTTGTCTTTTAGAGGGAAAGGTTTTAACAAGATTTCAAGGCCCTTTAATAGCGGGCACCGAAGAAGAGATGGATGCCATTATCGAGACTTATGGAAAAAATCAATCGGGTTCAGCTCCACTATTGCTAGATGTTCATTCACAATCAAATGAAGTGAATACGACGTCAGGTCCTCTTGATGAATTAAAACGATATATTGCCTTTACGGGAGAAACAAGGATCACTCATCTTCGTAAACACATGAAAATGAGAATGAATGATGTCAAAGATTTAATGCAAGTATTGGTGGAGGAAGGATGGTTAGAGGCTCCAAAGAATAGGAATTCAGGCTACAAGCTAATAATAAGCGACCCAGAGAGAGAGGCCTTTTTAACTGCAAACTCCAAGGAGGATGGAAAATGAACAATCAAAGTTTAGAGAGAGTAAAATGGCTGATTGGCGAAGAAAATTATAATTTGTTGCTGCTTAACGGCTATTTTCCAGTTGAAATTGACTCTTTTAAGAAGATGATTGTTTCAAAATATAGAAGTGAACAGACACCAATAGCATTTCATTAAATATATATCAAAAATTAATATTACTTTATAGAGTGGTTAAAATTTAATGGAAAAAATGAAGAAAGAAGTGATTATTGGAATAAAGTCTATAGGTCATTAGTGGTTTAATTGAAGAGAGATTGTATTAATTTCATCTATTACCCATAAAATAAACCTACATTAATTTGATTAGTTCTCTCACAGTTAGGAGGGTAATAGTATGCTGGTATCCGTATGGGGAATCATTATGATCTTTGCACTTGTAATTTTAATTATGCCAAGAAGATTAACATTCAAAGAAAACATTATTATCTTCCCGATTGTAGGTTACTTCGCTTGGATTTCACACATTATAGTTGGAGTTATGCTAGATTTCTTGGATTTTGGACCCACAAAGAAAGTTGAATTTACTGACTGGGCTCTTGTATCACTTCTTCCATCAATACTTGCAATTTTATTTTTGAACTTCAAAGTAGATAATAAGTATTTACTATATGTATTCATTTGGACTATCTTGTCATTTCTAATTGAATTAGCATTATCATTAATTGGATATATGAAACATTCCGGTTGGAGTATATGGTATTCAATACCTGTTTATTTCTTGGCATATGTTATGTTGCATTTGTTTTTTAACAAGGTTGTACAAAGACCTAATAGATAAATAGTGAATTAATTCGACCTTCCCCTATAGAAAAATATCCATTCCGATATAGCTATTAAACGAATATTTCTGAGTGATTTAACAGATGATATTTTGAACGAATACTAATTGTAAATTAACGGTGAGTTTTAGTGAAATAAAAGGGGGACTTTTTCGTTTTTTCTATATTTATAAACGGGCGCGATTGTGAGTGCGAAATGTTCCTGACTCAAATGAAATGTGGTCACACAATTTCGGTAAAGGTCAGGCAGTTTTAGATTTCTAAAACTGAAGGGTTATGTCGAGGAGTCGAATGAGGAGGTAACGTTCTGAAAGGCTTCCCCTGCGTCGAATAGCACGCTATTTAGTAAGAAATAGCGTGTTATAAGCTCGGCTAATAGGCGCGAGAATTTACCGTAACAGTCCGGCTGACGAAACCCTACCTGATGGGGTGGTGTAAATCATGGTGCTTGGGTTGAACAGATATAGTGAGAATGCAATGTAAATACAACAAGATACTGTATTGCTGACGAACTTCTGAATGTACTACTAAAAGTAGGGTTAGCTATGGATGAGTAAGAATTCACAATATAAAAATCCATCTTGTGTTACAGGCACATGCAATGCTAACAGGCTCATAGGAAGCACCTAAGTTTGTTCCATAATAGATGTAACTCAACATTGTAAGCTGATAACGTGAAGAGCTTACTCTTAATGAAGCGTTGGAAAGGAAAATAGTCGTGAGATTAGCGACTGTATAACTTTTCTTTATATCAGTGAAAGTGGTGGCACAGTACCGTTGAAGCGTATAATGAACGTAGAGGGATAGCCACTAGACTAATAGAGGTTCAGCTCCAAAAGGAGCCACCGACTTGTTAAAACGAAAGCAACTGAGGCACAACGAGTACTATGATATGCAATCTCATTTTGACTCTTTATATGCTCAAAGTGCTAATGGTCAAATTTTTTATGGTTTACTAGATTTAATGCAATCCGATGAAAATATTCGATTAGCTTATCGAAACATTAAACGAAATACTGGCAGTAAAACGGCTGGATATGATGGATTAACGATTGAAGATATAAAACGATTACCTGTATCAGCGGTCATATCGAAGATACAACGAATGTTTGAACACTATACACCCCAAGCAGTCCGACGGGTTTTTATTCCGAAGGCTAATGGAAAAACACGACCTTTGGGGATTCCGACAATTTGGGATAGATTGTTCCAACAGTGTATCCTACAAGTGCTTGAGCCGATTTGTGAAGCCAGGTTCTATAAACATAGCTACGGTTTTAGACCAAACCGCAGTACTCATCATGCGAAAGCTAGGTTTGAAACACTTATCAATCGTGCATGTTTATATCATTGTGTAAATGTTGACATAAAGGGATTCTTTGACAATGTAGATCACGCCAAATTAATAAAACAAATGTGGTCACTTGGCATTCGTGACAAGGCACTGCTCTCCATTATTTCACGTCTTTTAAAGGCTGAAATTATTGGAGAAGGCTTCCCAACGAAAGGCACACCCCAAGGGGGTATTTTATCGCCCCTTTTATCCAACATTGTATTAAATGAACTAGATTGGTGGGTTAGTAATCATTGGGAAAGCTTTGAAACTCGAAAGCTATATAAATCACAGAATACTAGATATAATGCATCGAAACAATAAATTTTAAAATATTTCTATATTTTGAGATATGCAGATGATTTTAAAATCCTTTGCCGCACTCGTTCACAAGCGATTAAAATGTTTTATGCCGTAAAAGATTTTCTTCAAACAAGGCTACATATTCAAATTAGTGAAGAAAAATCAATAATGCTCCCCTTACTGCTATTATTGGTTCATTATTTATCATTTTACGATTGGATTCTTAATATCAGTAACTGTTCTTCCTATGTATAGTTGGACCAACGGAATTTTAATAGGGTTGTTAATTAGCCTTGGTATTATCCGTCTGGTAAAGTTAAAATTCAAGTTTACAAGTACGGGAGCGCATATAAGGCATGGGCATCAACAGGAAAGATATATGTCTTGAAGTTAAGGGAAGGAAGGGGAAGCAAAGAAAAAGGGGATGTCCAGAAGATCACTAAATCTGACTTTCTGGATATCCCTTTAGCGGTATTAAGAATACAAAGATTGATTTTTTTCAGTGCTTTCTGAGTGCTCCTGTATAGTATTTTTTTCATTTGCAAAGGGGTCGTACATTTTTTCTCGAATAAACAGAGCAGGAAGGACCCCACTTAGTGCATAAGATATGCCTAGCAAAGCGAACCCAAATCCAATTGAAGTACTTTCCGCTATAATTCCGATTAAGATGGGTGCTATGGCTGCCCCGAATCGTCCTATATTATATGAACTGCCAACAGCTGTACCCCGAATTTGGGTTGGGAAGCTTTCATTCATGTATGTGGCAATGACCGCGTATGGAATACCGTAAAGGAATCCTAATATTGTAAGCAATACAATAATATTATCAGGTGTATTATAATAATTAATAACTGGCAAGGCAATAGCGGTTGATAAACCACCAAAAACAAACATAGCACGACGGCCGAATTTATCAGCCAACCAACCTGTAATCACCTTACCCAAGATCATAGCTGTGTATGTTCCAACGAGATAACTTGTCATCTTCGTATAGTTAAAACCTAGTTCACTAACTATATAAGTAGGCAGCCAGACACCAACTCCAAAATAACCGAACTGTAAAAAGATGGAGGTTATTGTCCATAAAAGGAAAGTACTTCTCGTTTTTGGATCTTTGAATAAGATAGCCCATTCGTTTTTCTTTACTGTTTTTCCTTTAACTTCCTTTTCCTTCCACCCTTTAGGTTCTGGAATCTTATATGCTATAAAAATTGCAAGAAAGATAGGGATAATATTTACTAAGTAAAGTGGCCGCCAGCCAAAATTCGGCAACAACAACCCGGCCAATACAGTTATGGCCAAAAATCCTACTGAATAGGCTGCTTGGAGGGAGCCAAGGATTGTCGTTCGTTTTTTTGTTGGAACATATTCAGCCATAAGCATAGTAATGACTGTATATTCCGCACCTATCCCTATAGCTGAAATGGTCCGAACAACTAGAAACTGTTCGTATGTTTGTACAAAGCCTAGTAAAGTCGTACCAACAGAGAAAACGACCATCATCACAGCTGCGATACGGACCCGGCCATATCGATCTGATAACCACCCGCCAGAAATGCCGCCAATTGCCATACCTATTAAAGACCACGTTCCTAGTAAACCCGCTTCGGCTTTGCTAATATGAAATTCCTCCATGAGACTGGGAATCGATAAGGAAAGAATTTGCATATCCATACCATCAAAAATAAGGCTCACAAAACATATGACGAATACGATCTTCCAATTCCGATTTGAATTACTCTTTATCACTATATCACCTGCTTTTTTATTTGCCTTGTGTAATGTAATTATCTTTCATGAGTAGTAACTATTTATATACTTGCAGAAAATTTCTACGAAGTAAAAATATTCCGATATAAAGCGCTTTCCAAATTTAATTTCTTTGTTTCAGTGCTTACTTTCAAGTATCTTTACTATCTATTCAATTTCATTTTTACTCACCTTGATAAAACGTAAGATGGAATAAAAAAGCAGAACAAAAAGACACAGGAAGAGTAAAAAAGGAAGAAGTGGAAATAAATCCACTTCAAGTCCTTTTTATTTTAAATTGGGGTTACAAGTAAAGTTGGGATAACCAATGAATCATATACTACCTTTTTTTCCTTGAACTTCGCCTGTCCATTTTCAAAAACAATGGTATCAATATATTTCCCCACATTATATACTTCAGAATATCCATTGAGTCGAGTTTGAAAAACCGCATAATTGGTATAAACCGTATAGACGTCTTCTTCCTGGTTAGTAATCCGAACGCTACTTACAATGTGGCGGTATACGTGCTTTTCAAAAATATTGGCTTGACGGTGCGCCGTGACTCGATCCTTTAGCATCCCTTTACTATCACAATAGATAATCGAAGCAGGTAGATTTTGTTCATAATTCTCCCGCGAAATAATTTGATAGAAACAATCTTCTGTAAAAAACTCCGGCCATTCCTCTAGATGGTCACCATCAATGCATTGCACATAGGCATGAATAAGTTCCTCAATTTCATCCTTAACTATAACTTTATTTAACTCTTTCAAATGTAATTCTTTCATCCCATCTCATCCTTTCCTCTCTTAATAACCCATGAATTGTTTATAATTCTTCCAAAAACCGCGGATGGAGCTTTCTGTTGCTCGGAAAGACTGGCTTTCTACCCCTGTTCCTCCCATTTCGATAAACGAGAGTTCTTTTTCTTCACCTACTATTCCTTTTTGAACTAATTCTCCAACTCCTCCATCCTCTAGGGATACAAAGCCTGCAGGCCCTACCAAATTTGATTGCTTCAAGCGAATTTTTGTCATTTTCTCATCATCGTCAGCGAAGCCAAGGTAGGTCCAAACCAATTCACAGGAATCTGTCCCTTTTGGGAGAAGTTGACGAATGGCCAAAGCATTATGAATTTGCTGAACAACCATATTTGGAAACAATGATTGAATCGCTAAAGTAATCCCATCAATAAATTCATTACGACCTACTAGGAGTGAAGGGTCCTCCAGTTGATACTTGGAAGAATAAGAACGCAAATCAGAGTTCTTGTAAATGTCTGTGTCTTCATTAAGGCTTCCATATGTATAGCTGACATGATGGCGGCCAGTTGGATCTAAATCAATTCCACCTTGCTGTGACAAACGATTTACACCGAAGGTAGAGAAAAAGAGATGCAACAGGCTGGCATGGTAGGAATCCTTCACATTTTCAAAATAAAGCTTCCAATTATTTTTCATTTCCTGACGTTGATAACCAAGAATTTTTACAGGCCTGCTGAATATCCGAGACAAATAGCTGCACATTTTTTCTCCTAAATAATCTTGTATGGGTTCAATTTGATGGTCAAAAGAACCAAAAATTATACCTAAATGAGTATCTACCTTCAACTTTTTTAACGAATGTTTGCCCACGTCGAATCCTTCCGGCATTCCACCCTGTCCATTCACTCCATTTTTGAAGGGGACACCTTTTAAATTTCCTTTCATATCATAGGTCCATGCATGATAAACACAAGTTAATGTTTTGGCATTCCCACATTTGTCCATACAAACCGTAGCACCTCGATGTGCACAGCGATTGACGAAAGCATAAACGGAACCGTCTCCATCACGGGTTACAACAACAGGTGTATCTCCTACAAAGGTTGTTTTATAATCACCTTTATTTGGGATTTCTACTTCTAAGCCCAAATAGTTCCATGTTGATCCTCTAAAAATGTTGTCCATTTCTCTTTTGTAAATGTCGGGATCAGTATAAACCTGATAAGGCACTCTGGATACTCCTTCCTCAGGCCAGATTAAAGTATGTCTTTTTTGTTCATTTACAATTGTCATTAGAATCAAATCCCTTTCATTGTTTTTTTATAGTAACTATCGGATTTCTTGGATTTTACATTACAAAGCAGTTGAATTGTTTTCAATAAACCGGATGGATCTGCTATTCCTTTACCAGCAATATCTGGTGCGCTTCCATGACCAATTGATGAAAAAAGGACCGGTGTACCAATTGTAAGCGCAGAAATTTGTTTAAACGCTTTCATTTTCATGGGAATATGAGCTTGATCATGATACATGGCCAGATAAATATCATAATGACCCATTTCAGCAAACAGAATATCGCTGCCAAAAGGTCCCTGAACATCCATACTAGCCTCTTTGGCCTGGGTAATAGCCGGGATAATTTCACATTGTTCCTCTACGCCATATAATCCACCCTCACTAGCGTGAGGATTTAAACCCGCTACAGCTATTTTGGGATCATGAATCCCCAACATTTTTCCTGCATGATGGGAAGCCTGAATTGCCTTAAAGATGAGAGGTTGCTTGATCAGCTCTAATGCTCTTTTCATTGGAACATGGAGGGTAACGTTAGCAACACGAAAATGGTCACTGACCAACATCAAAAACGTTTCTTCTTCCTTCGTGTTGGTTAGCTGAGCAATTAAACTTGGATAACCATCAAAGAAAAGACCTGCTTTTTCGACCGCTGATTTTGTATGGGGTCCACCTATTACAGCATCTACTTCACCTTTTACCGCTAAATCTACAGCTAGTTTTGTATAATCCACCATGGCCTTCCCTGTCATGGAGTCCCCTTCTCCGAATTGAAATCGATTCATATCAATCGTATCTAAATGGAAGAGATCAATTACTCCCGCGGTAAATTTCGCATTGCTTATCTTCGTGATTGGATTTAATTGAAGTGGGATTTTAAGTCTTTCTAAGTAAAAGGAAAGAATATTGATATCCCCAATCAATACTGGTTTACAAGATTTATATACCGCTTCGTCTTGTAAAGCCTTTAAGCAAATTTCTGGACCAATTCCGGAAGCATCTCCAATCGTAATTGCTAAAACTGGTTTTAAAGAATGATCTATTTGAAACACCTCCTTTTTTAATTTAGAATAATCATAATATTGAGTTATTCATATTTGCATTATAAAATTAATTCATATATTAAAAACACAAATTTTTCGTTATCCGAAAAACAGTGGATATTTTTTGAAAAATTTTTTTGGAGGAAAGAAAAAATGGGACAACCTGAATTGCTTGCTTCCGTTCAGAATGCAATAAGAATTATGAGGGAGTTTTCCTTTAATGAACCCATGCTAGGAGTTACGGAGTTAAGTAATAGGTTAGGATTATCAAAGAGTGCGGTATACCGGATTTTACAAACTTTATGTGCAGAGGGCGTCCTTCAACAAAACCCGAAAACGCGTAAATACTACCTGGGTATCACAGCTTTTGAGATTGGGTGTGTCGTATATCACGATATTGAAGTGTGTAATGTGGCATATCCTTTACTAAATAAACTGATGACCTCCGTTCGCGGTGTAATCCAACTAGTGATGTATGACCGCGGTAGTGTTGTATATTTGCTTAAACTACCTGAGGATCGTGAAACACAAGTTTTCAACCGAATGGGTAAGCGTGTTCCTGCTTATACTACGGCTTCCGGTAAAGTCTTATTAGCCTTTCAGTATGAAAAAGAGAGGACAAGAGTTTGTTCCGGGAAACTCCCATCATTAACATCTAATACCATCACTGATCGAAAAGAGCTTGAAAAAGAATTAGAAATGATTAAAGAAAACGGTTATGCCTTATCTAAAGAAGAATACAGACTGGGTATATACTCTGTAGCAGTGCCTATATTTGATGAAGTGACCAAACAAATTATTGCTGCCATTAGTATCACGGGACCAAAAGAATGGTTCTCCTTTTCTGAAATACAGGATAATGTAAAGAAAATGAAATTTTATAGTCGCTTAATCTCCGAACAGCTTAGCCCTCGAGAAGGAGGCATATATTCAGTTCAATGGGATTTCAAAGAATATTGATAAACGTAGTTCTGGTTATAAGCGCCGATTAGAAATATTAGAATCAGTACCGTCTCTCATCCAATCGATTATAGAAATCGAATTGGATGTGATTGATACAATCAAGAATACTAATCCACGATATTTTTGGTCGATAACCAAAGATTGTCATCAAAAGAGCTCTACTCATTTGCGAAACCGCATCAAGGTAAACATGGTTCGGACCATGATTGCAAATGGAATTAAAGTTAAGATTGTATTTGTTCAAAACCGAAACAAGAAGAGTGAATGGCTGGCAATTCTTAGCACGGATTGTAGGCTTTCTGAACAAGAAATTTTAAGAATCAATGGTATTCATTGGAATATTAAAGTCTTCTTTAAGACGACTAAATTTCTATTACGCCTACAAATAAAGTTCCAGGGTATGTCGTATGATTTGCTTATCAGCCATACAACCATTGTGTTTTCTAAATATAATATTATATCATGGCAGAATCTCTGCAATACAGATCAACACACATTGGAAGGACTCTTTTATGGAACTTTGCGATAAAGTAGTTTTGTTATGAATAAAGTAAGCAGGAGTGGACGGTGTTATACATGGTTGTAATTAGATAATTAAACTAATCCTCAAAATAACTATGCATATAACCCTAATTTTACGCACACTTGATAAAATCACCGAAAGTTTCCTTTCTTAGTCTAAAATAATAGGATAGTAATAAAAAAAGCCTGATTCCAATGGATAATATCAGGAATCTAGGCTTTCTACTTGTTTATAAAATGAACTTTTGTGAATAATACAAGTTTCAATAAAGTTTACTGTATAGGGCTGCTTCATTTTAAGATAAAGGAGCAAATTAATTTATTTATACAGTTAAAATTGCTCTGGTGTAAAGAACTAATTTTTACAGATTCCATGTTTTTTAACTACCTTTTCTTCAGGTTTTAAGCAATAAATTTGTTTTTTAGGAGATTAATATCTAGAAAAATGTAAACTAGATACAACTAGTCTGTTATCTTATTTAAGACTTATTAATCATTATGTTTGTATCTACGTAGCTTTCAGTTTTTGTTTCTTCTGCCTCAAAATTATTTTCTTTTATTTCTTTAGTACTTAAAATAGCAATCAGAGCAAGCAATCCGATAAACATCATATAAATTGCAACAGGGACCCATGAATTGTTAAAACCGTTCATTAATGCAGTTGCAATCAATGGAGCCGTACCTCCAGCCAATGCTGCCCCAATCTGGTAACCAACCGTTACTCCTGTATAGCGAACGTTTGTAGGGAATATCTCGGAAAACAACGTTCCAAGAACAGCAGTAACTGGTGCCCAGAATAGTCCCAGGCCAATAATTGTTGCAACTGTTAACCATAGAACTGATCCAAAAGAGAGTATAAAGAAGTATGGAAATGCATACAAAATAATCGCGATAGTACCGACAATAAACAGGAGTTTTCTCCCTAATTTATCAGAAAGGGCACCCATAAATGGTATGGCCACAGTCGTAACGAGAGTTCCGATCGTAACGGCATTCAATGCTGAGGTAGAAGAAAATCCTAGTTGTCCTGTAGCGTAGGAAATAATAAAGGTTGAAAAAATGTAAAACGGAGCAGTTTCCCCAGCCTTTAATCCTACGGCAATAATTACTGACTTCCAGTTGTAACGGAACGTATCCAGAATCGGAACCTTAGCAAGTTTTTTACTTTCTTTTGCTTCTTGAAACGCTGGTGTTTCATCAATTCCATTACGGATCCATAGACCTAAGAAAACAAGGATGGAACTTAATATAAAAGGAACTCGCCAGCCCCATGTTAAAAATTGACCGTCAGGTAATGTAGTCATCGCAGTGATTGATATCGTTCCAAGAAGCAGTCCGATAGTAACCCCCATTTGCGGTACACTTCCAAAAAATCCTCTTTTTCCTTTAGGGGCATACTCAACTGCCAGGAGTAAAGCACCTCCCCATTCGCCTCCGATTCCAAGTCCTTGTATAAGCCTTAAGGTAATAAGCAAAATTGGCGCCCAAATTCCGATGGTTTCATAAGAGGGCAGTAATCCAATTGAAAATGTTGCTCCTCCCATTAATGATAAAGTAAGTACGAGGGTTTTTTTTCGTCCTATCTTATCGCCTATATGACTAAAAATCACTCCACCTAACGGGCGAATAAAAAACGGTAGAGCAAAGGAAGTATAAGCAACAAGAAGACCAACTGTAGGATCAGCAGTTGGAAAAAATATTTTATTAAAAACAAGTGCTGCAAGAGTGCCATAAAGAAAGTAATCAAACCATTCGATTGAACTTCCTATTAGACTCGCTACAAGTGCCTTTGTTGATGTTTTTTTTGATTGTTGTTTTTTCATGAATAAAATGCCTCCCTTTATTCCACAATTGATGTCCGAAAATGGGTGAGTAATACATAAATTTATTTTTTGGGCCAAATTGTTAGAAAGTGATATTCATTAAGTTGTGTAAATATACAACAATAATTAAAAGCTTTGACTATACTATAGACATAAACTATTTCGATAGGGTGACTTTTGACCTGTCAGATGGATGAAACAGGGACTAACGAGAAAATTCATTTTCTCAGCAGGTCTCTGTTTCATCGGCATCTTTCAACCTTTTGCCGAAAGCTTACAAAGAAAGATTAATATTCCAACTCAGCAAATTATAATCCCAATCCAAAAACAGAACTTCATCTGTTTTTACACATGGATTTTATAGGTGGATATAGATATTCTTGTCCTCAACAGAAACATCGAAACGTTCTACAGTTACATCATAGCTTTTTGTCTTCTTTTTTGGGTCGATAACCATATGCCCAGTTTTTATGTCAAATTCCCATTGGTGCCAAGGGCAACGCACGATTTCTCCTTCACGTTCGTGAATGAAATTTCCAGGACCTGAAGAATTAATAAAGGCTGTTGTAATCCCTGTACAAAGAGCCGCTCCTTGATGTGGGCAGGTATTGCGAATTGCGAAAAAATCCCCACCAATGTTATAAATACCAATGCTGCGCCCGTTCGCTGTAATGATTTTCTTTTCACCTTCAGGAATCTCAGATGCCTTTCCTACAAAAACACTCGTCATCAGTTAATTCCTCCATCATCCTTTTTTCGCGCTGGGAGTCCATATAATTCAGCAGCATTTTGGTAAAAGACTCGTTCCCATACCTCATCTTCAAGTTTCGGAAATGTCTGTACAGGCGAATCGAAATCCCAATGTGGATAATCACTGCAATACAATAAGGTTTCTTCAGCATAGACTGCCTTCATCATTTGTCGGAACATTTCTAGATTTGGTGTTGGTTCAAGTGGTTGTGAGGAAACTTTAATGTTGCTAAGGAAATATTCACTTGGTTTTTTCTTCACCCATGGTGTCTGGAAACGAAGGGCTTTCCAGTCTTCATCCATCTTCCAAAGGTAAGGTGCAACCCAAAACACACCGGCTTCCTGGAGCACGACCTTCAAAGTAGGGAATTTTTCGAAGACCCCTTCATAGATTAAGCTAGCCAAGTGAGCAGCCATTACTTGGGGTCTTGTAGCCCTATATTCCGGATAATAAGAAACATAACCGACCCCAGTGGTTGGCGGATTTATACCGACTCCTTCCATCAGGACATGAATGGTAAAAGGCAAATTATATTCAACACAAGCTTCATAAATCGGATGATAGAATCTATTGCCATAAGGCTTTTCAGCCCCACTCGCCACGATAACTTGTACCATGTCCGTGTGTGGGCCAAAACGATGGATCTCTTTTACTGCCAGTAATGGATCTTGTTTTGGTATAATAATAGACCCTTTCAATCTACTATCTTTCGCGATCCACTGTTCCAAAGTATATTCATTGATTGCAGAACAAATTGCTGCAGCATAGTCTGCATCAGGAGTTGCTTGACACGAGTAATCACTTCCGGTTAGAATACCATATTCAACATTAAATGGATCTAAATATTGTGATCGCATAAAGTCCAAATCGCTGCCGGGAAATCCTCCATTAGGGGGGACTGAATCAGCACGTTGACCAACATTAGTCCCGCCGTTCAAATATAAAGAACCGGGAAGTCGCCACCCCCATAAATCGATTTGTTCACGGTAGACTCGGGGTAAGTATTTTTTGATTTCATCAAGAGAGGTATAATTATGAATATCACTGTCAATAATTGTCCTTTTTATTTTATTTTTTTTATACAGTAGCTTATCTTCGGTTAATCCCATTTTTTTCGCTCCTTCAAATACAGATGATCGTTGCTTTATTCGCACTTTTTATTCATCATACAAATGGATTTTGTACATCAGCCCAATAGTTCTACTTCCCTTGGGGATACCTTCCAATCCTATGGCTGTTTGGGTAGTTTAAAATATGAGTTTTGGAATGGTAATCTATATACCAGGGGTTGGGAAGTCAATCCTTTGACTTTGATATTCTTTTCTGCTTAATACATAGGAAGTGAAGTAGAGTAGAGTTCATGTTGAAAAACAGCATATATAATAGTGCTTGCTGTAACAAAGAAGAAATGTTCTAACCTTAAACTTACGAGGAATGGACAATAGTCGTATTTTATTGAAAAAATTTTAATCTCTTTAGAACTTGTTTTATGAGGTAGCCTCTTTTCGCATGGAGAGTTTGGTCGTTTACCATTATAACGAAAAGGCGCCTCTTTTTTGTAATCAAGATGTGATACTTTATCGTGTTTTCTCTCCAAGTTGAAAGTCATATCCTAATTTACCAGATATTTTAGAAGTAGTTTCAAGTAGATGTTTAACTAATATTTTCTCTTTAGACATAATCCGAGTCGTTGGTGCACAAATGCTTATGGCAGCAGCAATGGTACCTTGACTTGAAAAAACAGGTGCTGCAATACAAGATACACCACTTTCAAATGTTTCGAATGACAAATAATAGCCCTTAAGCCTTATCTGCTCCAATTCCTTCCGAATCATATCAGGATTTACAGTAGTATGTGGGGAAAAAGGTTCTAACTTTGCAGTTGATAGATAATTTTCAACCATTTTTTGATTACTATAGGCCAATAAGACTTTCCCCAATCCTGTCGAATGAGGAGGGGATGTTAAAGATAGATGGAATTGCAAACGCAATCCTGATTCTTGATTCATAATTCGTTCCAATAAAACTACTATATTGGAATCCAATACTCCAAGATGAACCAGTTCATTAGTAACTGATGATAATTCAACAAGATATGGGTGAGTAACTTTACGAATATCCAACCTCTTTTCGAAAGCAGTCCCCAATTCTAAACAGGATAACCCTAGCCGATAATTTCCCGTACCGGCATCCTGAGCGATAAATCCTTTTTCCTTCAAAGGGTCTAATAATTTAGATAAGTAACTTTTTTTAAGGTTAAGGATTTCTGCCATTTTCCCCAAACTACATTCTTCATGTTCTTTAAAAAACAATAAAATATCTAGTGCATGAGAAACATTTCCATAAGATACCCGCTTGTTTTCTGTCAAAAAATCACCTCCTCTATTAGCATTCACTTTAATTACATTTAGTGAACAGCGTTATCCATTCCTCTTTCTGAATCTTAAATTAAAAAAAAAAGAAAATCAATATTTTTTTCTGATAGTTCCAATTATTTAAATAACTAGACGTGTTTCCATTGTCAAATTCACGATGGTTACACTTGTTCGTTTTTATTCATAGAGTCTTTTATGTCTTCATTTCAGAGAATAAAAACCTTGCATACTAAAATTAGCACCTCTAAAATATACAAATCTCCAAAAAAGGAGAGGACATGTATGGATTTAAACCTTCAGGGGAAAAAACGCACATGTAATTGCCTCAAGTCAGAGGCTTGGGAAAGCTGTCGCTAAACAGTTGATATAAGAAGGTGTGAATGTAGTCATTTCAAGCGTGAGGAAGAAAAGTTTCAGAAGGTACAGGAAGAACTACAGCAGATGGCTAATAAACAGGGGATTTCCCGAGAAGATGCAGCGGACCAGTCAAAGAAAACTATCCCTGTAGGACGGTATTGGACACCTGAAGAATTTGCAAAAGTCATTACTTTTCTTGTATCAGACGCAAGTACATATATTACCTGCAGTTCTATACTTGTGGATGGTGGGATGGTTACGTCAATTTAGTTGCTGAAAAGTCCTATGTTTGTCCTACAAATATATAGTCTATCCCGTGAATGAGAGTAGTCTGTGGATAGAATTATTTCAGACTAGCTCTCATTTTTATTAAACAATAAAGGGAAATTTTTATACATAAGGGCTTATCAAGCTGTTTTTTGTTGAATAAGAGGTTGATTCGGAGAGTTACCTTTTCAGTATTGTCTCCCGTGTTACATCTAAAAAAGCTCTCAAAGCTGGGGACATCCATTTGTCTTTATGCCAAACTAATTGAGTTACGATAGGAAAGTCAGGCCCCACCCATTTCAGTACCGCCATACTACCCTGATCCACTTCTGTTTTCACTGCAAGCATCGGTAGAGCAGCTATTCCGATGCCCGCCATGACACACTTCTTGATAGCTTCTACATCACCAAGTTCAAGCTTGCTTGATGGTTGAACGCCAACCTCAGCCAGTGATTCTTCAAATATACGGCGGTAATCGCATTCTTCAGTTACAAGTAGTGGTTGACTATTCAAGTCTTGGGGTCTTACCTCGGACTTACGAGCTAAAAAATGAGTGGGATGGCTCACGATAACAATCGGTTCTGGAACAAGAGTTTCGACAAACAGGCTGTCCGAAATGATGGGAGTCATTGATATTAAAACTGCATCTATGAGACCTTTGGCAAGTAACCCTTCAAAATCCGCTTCGGATATCCCAGGACGAAAAACAAGTTGTACCTTCGGAAAACGAGTTTGAAACTGATTGAGCAGTGCTGGTAAGCGGTATGTACACTGAGTTTCCGACGCGCAAATTGTGAGCGTTCCACTTGGCTCAACAGTTCCACCGACAGTTACCTTTGCTTCTTCCGCTAGACTAAGAATCTTGTCAGCGTACAGCTTGAAACGGTGACCTGCTTCACTTAAAATCACGCGTTTTCCTAATCGCTCGAATAGGGGGACACCAAGGTCTTCTTCAAGCGATTTAATTTGAGCAGTTATACTTGATTGGGCGAAACAAAGAAGTTCAGCAGTTCGTGTAAAATTTAGTTCTTGGGCTGCAGTTTGAAAAATCATCAATTGTTTTAGTTCCATATTAGACACTCCTAAATCGGTTTTAATGATGATAATAATCAGAATATTCTAATAGACTGATTATATCATTTCTTGTATGATTTTTGTAAGCGTTACAATTTGTTGTTAAAAAATATTAATTTATCAACTTTTTATTTTTTCAGGTAGTTCTTTTCTATAACACTCTGAATATTACAATTCGAAACAAAAAGGTGAACTATTTAACTAGAATGCTAGTTGTGTTTCCATTAATCGGAATATTCCTATTTTTATGATTTGTTATTTGAAAAGGAACTATGAATTCGAAAAAAATCTATGTAGAAAGGATGTTATAAGTCATGTTTTTAATGCCTTATAAGTATTTTATGCCAACACGAGTGGAATGCGGAAATGGGATATCAGAAAAAACGGGGGAATTGGTAAAAGAATTGGGCGTTACTCGTGTACTTATCGTAACGGATAAAGGAGTCAGAGCAGCCAATCTTTTAGAGGGAATTGAGAAATCACTCCTGGCTATAAACTTGGATTATGAAATTTATGATGAGGTAGAGCCAAATCCATCAGCAGAAACTATTCATAAAGGTCTCGAGAATCTTAAGCAACATGGAAGTGACGCTGTACTAGCTGTAGGCGGAGGAAGCAGCATTGACACTGCTAAAGGAATAGCAGCGATGGCTACTAACCCTGGTCATATCTTGGATTATGAAGGAGTGGGAAAGATTGCGATTCCTCCACTTCCAATCATTGCAATACCGACTACAGCAGGGACAGGGAGCGAAACAACGAATTCGACTGTTGTAACTAATAAAAAAACATCCTTTAAGGTAGGTGTTCTTAGCTCACATTTATTTCCCAGTCTGGCTATATTGGATCCAGCTCTTACTCTCCATCTGCCTCAGGAAATTTCAGCAGCAACGGGTATGGATGCATTAACTCACGCAATCGAATCCTATACATCCAAGGCAGCTAACCCTGTTAGTCAGGCATTCGCCATGCAGGCCATTAAAATGATTGGCTCTAATTTAATGAAAGCTTACTTTGTAGGGACGGATATAGAAAGCAGGGAAAAAATGCTTGTAGCGTCCATGATGGCTGGCGTAGCATTTTCTCAGTCGCGATTGGGGAATGTGCATGCAATCTCTCATACATTTGGGGGAGTCTTTAATATTCCGCATGGAATTGCCAATGCAGCATTACTGCCATTTGTTATGAGGTTTAATCTGCGGGCTTGTGCAGATCAGTATAAAGATATAGCCATAGCTCTAGGAAAGAATGTGAGCGGATTATCTACTCTGCAGGCTGCTGAAAAAGCAATTGAGGCTGTAATTGAAATGAATCAAGCCATGAAAATTCCTCTTAATATAAAAGAGCTGGGAGTTTCGTTGGATTATTTATCAAAGTTAGTGGAGGATTCAATGAGGAGTGGAAATGTATACATTAATCCTAGACTTACAAAGCCTACAGATATTCAATTAATTATTGAAAATGCTTATTATGGCAATTTAGAAGAGTTCTCGGTGCAGAGAGAAGTAATACCTCAGCCAAGTGATCTGTCCCATATATAAGGTGAAGATATATAATCTAAAGTTACTTTTATTAGGTATGCAGTATGAACGAATTGCTGAAAATTTTAGAACAAAATGAGAATACGATTCTATGAAGAGAAAGGCAGGAAATTTAAAATGCAGAATGCAATGGAGAAAAATGTAAAATTTTATAAGAATTTTATAAACGGAGAATGGACTATTTCATCGACAAATGAAGTGAAGAGCAGCATTAACCCGGCAAATAAAAATGAAATCGTCGGCTACGTGCAGTCTTCCTCTCAAGTGGACTTAAATGCTGCCGTAACAGCGGCTAAACAAGCACAAAAAGCGTGGAGAAAACTTTCGGGAGCAACAAGAGGCGACTACTTATATAAAGTAGCTAATATTATGGAAAATCGTCTTGACGAAATTGCAGAAACGATGACAAAAGAGATGGGAAAAACATTTCCAGAAACAAAAGGAGAAACTGCCCGTGGAGTGGCTATACTCCGTTACTATGCCGGTGAAGGAATGAGAAAAACGGGCGATGTCATTCCATCTACGGATAGTGAAGCACTTATGTTTACAACCCGTGTTCCCCTTGGTGTTGTGGGTGTTATTTCACCATGGAACTTTCCGGTAGCGATTCCAATTTGGAAGATGGCCCCAGCGCTTATTTATGGGAATACGGTTGTACTGAAACCAGCACAGGAAGTATCTGTTACAGCTGCTAAATTAATGGAATGTTTTAATGAGGCTGGTATTCCGGCGGGTGTTGTGAATATGGTAACGGGGCAAGGCAGTATCATCGGTCAGGGTATTATCGACCATCCAGATATTAACGGCATTACTTTTACAGGGTCTAATACAGTAGGTAAAGCAGTTGGACAGGGAGCACTTGCTCGCGGAGCAAAATACCAACTTGAAATGGGTGGTAAGAATCCTGTCATTATTTTAAATGATGCGGATCTTGACCTTGCTGTTGAAGGAACGATTAGTGGAGGCCTGCGGTCAACGGGACAGAAATGTACGGCAACAAGCCGCGTTTTCATCCAAGCCGATGTGTATGATCTGTTTAAGGAAAAGCTTCTTGCGAAAGTAAGCGAAATAAGGGTTGGGTGTGGAATGCAAGGAGAAACGTGGATGGGACCTTGTGCTAGTGAGAACCAATTAAATACGGTCCTATCGTACATTCAAAAAGGAAAAGAAGAAGGAGCCACACTCCTATACGGTGGAGAAAGACCGACGGAAAATGGAACGGAAAACGGATTCTACATACAGCCTACCGTGTTTGAAAATGTGAGAAATGACATGACTATCGCTCAAGAAGAAATCTTCGGGCCTGTTCTTGCATTAATTAAAGTCGAGACTATTGAAGAAGCATTAGAACTTGCAAATGACGTAGAGTTTGGCTTGAGCGCGTCTATCTATACAAAAGACATCAGCAGCATGCTATCCTTCATTAACGAAATGGAAGCTGGCCTTGTAAGAGTCAATGCGGAAACAGCCGGCGTTGAATTGCAAGCTCCGTTTGGTGGCATGAAACAATCTAGCTCCCATTCACGAGAGCAGGGCCAGGCAGCTATTGAATTCTTTACTTCTATCAAAACGGTATTTGTAAAAGCATAATAATTTTTAGAGATATCTTAGAAAAAGTAAAAAACAATTCAAGTAGGAGGGAAGTGTAATATGCCTCGAGTTGAAGCAACATCCGTTCAATCGAAAGTTTCTAAGAAAGCAATTTCTAAGAAAGAAACAAACAGAGCATTGTTAGCAAGTATGGTCGGAAGTTCAATTGAGTGGTTTGACTTTTTTCTTTATGGTTCATTGGCTTCACTGGTATTTAATAAACTATTTTTTCCGAGTCACGATCCGGTGGTTGGTTTACTGCTTGCGTATCTATCATTTGGGCTTTCATTTTTCATCCGTCCATTAGGTGGAATCATTTTTAGTCATATTGGTGATAAGATTGGAAGAAAGAAAACACTGATCTTAACTTTATCGCTGATGGGGGGAGCCACCTTCCTCATTGGTGTATTACCTGATTACAATGCTATTGGAATATGGGCACCAATTTTACTTATTACTCTGCGTTTGTGTCAAGGCCTTGGAATTGGTGGGGAGTGGGGAGGTTCTGTACTGCTAGCTGTAGAATATTCCAAAAAAGAAAATCGTGGGTTTTACGGCAGTATCCCACAACTTGGTGTACCAGTTGGAATGTTACTTGGAACGGTTTCCGTTTCATTGATAAGCACTTTACCAGAAGAACAATTTCTAACTTGGGGATGGCGTATACCGTTTCTTCTAAGCGCTGTATTGATTTTCCTCGGTCTTTTGATTCGTAACGGCATTGATGAAACGCCAACTTTTAAAGAAGCCAAAGAAAGCGGTAATATTGCCAAAGTCCCCCTTGTGGATACTTTCCGTTACCACTGGAAAGCAGTATTAATAACTGTAGGAGCTAAATTTGTAGAAACAGGGCCCTATTATATCTTCGCAACATTTATAATCGCTTATGCAACTGGATATCTTGGTTATGAGACAGTTACTGTACTTAATGCAGTAGCAATTGCTAATTTAGTAACAATCATCATGGTCCCTTGTATGGGGAAACTGTCTGATAAAGTCGGCAGAAAGGCTGTTTATCTAGGTGGAACAGTTGGGATGATTTTTTTTGCCTTCCCGTATTTTTATCTGTTATCTCTAAAGTCTGCTCTATGCTTAACAGTTGCGACGGTTATTGCAATAGGACTTATTTGGGCACCGATTGAGGCTGTAATGGGAACGATGTTTTCGGAAGTCTTTAGCACAAATGTGCGTATGACCGGTATTTCTGTGGGGAATCAGATTGGTGCTGCTGTGTTCGGTGGTACTGCACCGATGATTGGACTTGCATTGCTTAACGCTTTCAACGACTCTTGGGTACCCATAGCAATTTACATTATGGTGGCAGGTCTCATTTCCCTTGTTTCGCTTTTCGCAATACGGGATGGAAGAAATTTAGAATTATAGCAAGAAATTATCGATAATAGATTATATAGGTTATATGGAGGTAAAAAGCATGGAAATAGCTGAGAAGAAGAAATCATCGAAAACTAGAATTGATTATGGGATTATTGATTGCGATGTCCATCAAACGATAAACAGCTATGAGGATTTGAAACCTTATATGCCCAGGGTATGGTGGGATCGGCTAAAGGAACCCGGTGGTACATTTCCATCACTCGTTTGGCGACCGATTCCATTGACTCGGAGAGATGCATCACCTGGAAACGGACTGCTTCCAGGATCAGACCCTGAATATGCAAAAAAAGATTTTCTTGATCGATATAATATTAGTAAAGGTATTCTTACTGGAAGCCTACTTACAATCTCTACACATAATAACCCAGACTATGCTGCTGCGGTGGCCACTGCATTTAATGATTGGACTCTTGATAATTGGATCACTCATGATGATCGGTGGTTGGCATCCATCGTTATTGCGACTCAAGACCCAATACTAGCAGCGAAAGAAATTGATCGCCTCGGTTCGCACCCGAAAGTATGCCAAGTAGTAATCAGTCCAGCGTCCAGCCAGCCTTACGGACAAAGATGGTTCTACCCGATTTATGAGGCTGCTGTACGAAATAATTTGGTAATTGCTCTCCACAGTGGGGGAGAAGGTGAGGGTATTAATTCTCCTCCTATCTCAGCAGTAGGGCAACCAACAACAAATTTAGAACGGCACAACATATTGCCGATTCATCAAATGTCACAATTAAACAGCATTGTTTGTGAAGGTGTTTTTGAAAGATTCCCTACATTGAAAGTAGTTGCAGTAGAAGGTGGATTAGGATGGTTACCACATCTAATGTGGAGGATGGATAAGAACTATATTGCCATGCGAAAAGAAGTTCCTTGGTTGAAGCGTAAACCAAGTGAGTATATTATGGATCACTATCGTTTTACGACACAGCCTATTGAAGAACCTGAAAACTTTCAGGAAATGATTCAGATGCTTAAGTTTATGCGAGCAGAAAAAACAGTAATGTTCGCAACGGATTATCCGCATTGGGACAATGATGATCCAAAATTTGTACTCAATAAACTGCCAGAAGAGATGCGTAGACGAGTAGCCTACGAAAACGCTGCTGAATTGTATCAATTGAATGACATCCATAGCCAGTAAGGAGGAGAATCGACATGACGGAAGTTCTTAAGAAAGAAAAACCTAAATACGAGGTAGCAAAGATTGGAGAAATTGAAGTTGGTGGTTGCAAAATTGTTAAAGTCAACGGACGCAGTATCGGTATTTATAATGATGGTGAGAAATATCATGCCATTCGTAATGTGTGCCCTCATGAACAAGCTGAATTGTGTAAAGGTACATTTTCAGGGACAACCATGCCCTCAAAACCACATGAATACATTTACGGAATGGAAGGAGAAGTGTTACTCTGTCCTTGGCATGGCTGGGAGTTTAATATAAATAATGGTGAGTGCCTTGGAGATACAAGATACAAGGTGAAAATCTACGAAGTATCCGTTGAAAATAACAGAATTATGGTACAAATGTAGCTTGAGGAAGTAATGGTCTCTAAATAAATACATTCTTACTTTCTAATTGTCAAGCTGGTACTTCATATGGAATAATAGTTGTGATTTTGCGTAATACAAAAAGAATCAAAAAACGTATCAGGATTAATTAATGGAAGACAAACAATCTGTTTCTGTACAGATTTAGCGCCACTCAAGGAGAATTTTCTCCACTGCCTTGATGTTTAAATAAAACCTACTACACATCAAATTGTGAGTTGACACACCGTGCATTTTTTCAACATCTTTTCTCTTTTCAAGCTGTTGGGGTAATTTTCCTTAACAGCTTGTGTACCTGACACTCACAAAAGGACGAGTTTATGAAGAAATGCACTTAAAGTAAAGGGGCTTTAACACAATGAGGTATAATAATTAAAGAGCCATAAATATATAAGATTTTATGCATTTCTTGTATATTTATGCTCTTTCTCCATTCATAAAAACATACTGCCGTAAACAGCATTTCTTGATATTGCCCAATACAGTTATATAGACTTTTTGTGGAAAGTCGTTTTAATAATTGAACTTAACTCAAACGGAAAAATCTAGAATGTGCTTCCAAACAAGCAACTGATTATTTTTCCAGAATTAAAAAAATCAGGGCTACCCAAATGCATATGTGTATCTGATTTTGAAAATTTTTTTAAGAATAAATTAAATCTATTCATTTCTTTTTTTCTTCCTCCTTTGATCCAACAATTCAGCAGCTCTCCGTTGTTTTTCCCGACTAGTATTAATATAAAGTAGAGAAATATCCGATTGTGTATGCCCCAACTGATTCATTATAAGAGGGATATCCCCATTTGTTTGCTCAGCTAAATTGGTAGCATAAGTATGACGAAGCTTATGAGGCGACATTCGTTTATCAAATGACCTGGTATATTTATAAACAATATCTTCTATGGCCCGATTTGTGAGAGGTTTGGTTTCACCTTTATAAAAATTCACAAAAATATATTCATTTTCACTGTCACTTGCTTTGTATCTTTCATTTCTAACAGTTAAGTAATTGTTCAAATCTTGAAGGGAAGAGGGAGTTATAGAAACCGTATCCTTTTTCCCTCCTTTACGAATCACTCTTATTTCTTTAGAAGTAAAATCAATGTCCTTAAGTCGTAAATTGGATAGTTCATTGACCCTTATACCAGTTCCTAAGAAAAGGGAAAGGATTGCCAAGTCACGCTCTTTATCCCGTTTAAAATACTTCATTTGAGCAGGGGAGAGGGAAGCTTTATACTCATTTTGAATGTAATCTAAAAATTCAATATCCGCATCATCTATAAATATTTTTTCTGTAATTTTACTCGCACGTTCATTAAAAGTCTCGGATACTTTCTTTATCGGTATCTTGGCCATTACATTTCTTTCAAAGTAAGGCTTTCCTAAGGTAATTTCCGACTCAACAGTTAGATATTTAAAGAGAGAGCGAAGAGAGGACTTATGACGATTAACTGTTTTTGCATCAATTTGCTTAGTTTCATCGTCTTTTTTTGATATTTTGTATTTTTTCCTAGCGATATATTTAAAGTAATTATTCGCATCATCAAGAGAGAGCGTTTCTAATGATTCTACTGGAAATAGTTTCGTAGACTCACACTTTACGATACCTTCAGCCATTAACCACTGAAAGAACTCCTTATAATCCCTAACATAATTAAATAATGTAAGTGGGGAACGGATATCTAATTTATCATCAACATATTTCTCCACAAAGAAAGGCATTTCTTTTAGTAATTGGTCTAAACGTTTTTCGTAATACTCATGTTGTTTAGTTATAGCCATTTTAACACCTCGGTTAAATTCTTATTAAAAAGGGAAAGGTTGTTAATTATCTGTAAGCTAATTACAAAATAGGGACATTACTCTTGTTAAAGAAAAGAACAACTATTCGTATAATACAATTATTACGAATAGTTTACCATAATTTAGTTATGTTATTTAATTGACTGAATCCAACTGACACATGGAAGGGGGGAGGTTAATTACTTTTGTTCCTCTGGATAATAAAGAGATTTACGTAATGTCACATCCCGATGCTTTAATGTTTCACCCTTAAAACGCAGCCAAATTTCATCATCAGCCATGACACCATGTGTTTTACGGACAATAGCCCAGCGATTGTAGCTATTTAAGCCCAGTGCAGAAAGTAATTCATCTGCATTTACTCTTGTTTCGGGAAACACACGCCACTTCAACCATCTTTCTAACTCATCTTTAGTAATAAAGCCCTCTGGATTGGGTGAAAATTGCTTATTAAAGCCTTTAATATAATTAATAACATATGGTTTATCGCTCCCGTTAGGTTTTAAATCAACACTCGCGATAACATCATCCATCAACATCACATCAAATTTAAAATAATCGATCATCCATTTTCACCTCGAATAAGCAATTTATCATAAACCGAATCATTCAACTGGGCCTTAATCACATCCAATGCTCGACCAAGTGGGTACGGAGAAGAGTCTAAGAGTTGTTGTAACTTGGCCACATTAATAAAGGGTGGTCCATCATATAAGGAAAGCTGTTTCTTAAAACTATTATTGAACGGTTTAGCTTTTACTTTACGTTTTAAAATTTGAATATCAACACCCAGTGGATAATCCTTGATATCCGATAACAAGCTTAAACCATGATCAAAAATTGGAGCTAGCTGCCAGGCTTCTATTTTGGGATCAAAAAGAAACAGAATGTTATTGGTATGGCGATCTTCATTCAAAATGAACGCATCAAATGCTAACATTTGTGCAATTTTGTAAGAAACATCTAATCCAGTGAACTGGTGTACCTTTTCCATAATCAAATGAAATCTATCAACTGTGGAGTATCGGGTATTATTTAAAATGTCATCAGTTGTTTCAAAGTTCGCTTCAAACAAGCGCTCAAGCGTTACCTCTTGTAAATGATCACGAAAATCTATAGAATAGCAGCCTTCTGCAACCGTTCCATCATGTTTTTCAATTAAACAAGGTACATAAGGAACAAATGCAGTTTTCGGTAAAGTAGAGCTATCTAAAATGAGAGAAGCAACATATTCCGCCATGTTTTCATAGCCACGAGTATTCTCCTTAATCCATTTATTTCCTACTAGCCATTTCGATTGATTCCCTTTACTGGATGTACTGACAATTGCTTCAGCATCTTGTGGGATTTGAATTTTTTCCATTCCTGCACCTCTGTTCAAAAGAGTGAATTTCATTAATAAATTCGTCTTTTTCAGAATTAATTCCTGTTATGGCTTTATTTGTTGGTTCTATCCACTATACCTGATTCTTCTCTTAATATGAGAGCGTTCTTCGTTTAATTTGGTGTACATTTTTAAGATTTTCATCTCAAATTGAGCTCTTTTATGCTCATCAGTGCAATAAATTACTTTTCCAGTACTAACCACTTGAGCTTGAAACACTGTGCTAGCCTGACTTAGATCAATTAGATCTACATCTCTTTGAAGTTTGGAGGCCAATTCCTGTGCAATCAAAAATATCTCATATTGGTCTGAAACTTTATCATCACTAAGATAAGTAATATCGATATCACTACTTTGACGAACGTTTCCTTTAACCGTTGAACCAAATAAGATGCTTAAAAATGGAGATAATTTTTCAATTAAAACGTCGGTAATAATATCATCCATATTTTTACTCAATGGTTAAAAACCTCCAAATATTTTCTTTTATTATAACAGAGATCTAATTAACTTTTCTACTATTCGTAAAATATGGATTATACGAATAGTTGGAGATAAGCTAAACCCTTTTCAAAGATACTCCCCTTTTGGCAATTATGGTTTCCCCACAATTTATCAATTGTAAAAAATGGAGTTGCACTAGAACAAATGTAGTAAAGGAAAAAAGCGATCTTCTTAAATATCCAATTATCTTTAGAAAAGATTTTCAAAAATATGACCTGATAAAGCAGGACTTCTTCAAACTCCAGAATGACACCCTTTTCTGCGAACCTAATAAAAATACATTTTAATAGAGTTTACTGATGATACTTCATTAAATCCAATGGATGTTTTAAAACCAACTAATTTAAATCCAGAAAAATTAAATGAAAATCAACCATTAACGTCCGCTGAATAACCCCTTGTTGTAATTGGCTAATTAAATGTTAAAATTTATTCCTTCTGCTCTTCCAATACTGTTTATCAGACCTATTAATGGAACTGTTATAGGAAAAATAATTGATAAATATACAGACTTTTCATAGTTCTATTTCCGATATTATTTTGTATTGGAAATTCAAAGGTAAACTATTCCTAATCGCATTTATAAAAAAATCAATTGCTTCTTCAGATTCAAATGTTATATGGCCAAGAATCTCATTTTCAACTTCGAGATCCTGCCCTTCCTTATTAAATATTTTGACCTTAATTTTCATAACAGCACTTCCCTAATATTTAAACAACTAAATTGAAACTTTAAATAAGATTATAATATTCTTAAAATTTTCTTAAATTCTTCTTTAGTTGTATTTGATTCCATTTGCTTATTTTACTAGTTCAGCCCCCACCCTTCAGAAAGAAGATACTTCGAAACACTTTCTTTGGACTTGACTTAACCGGAGGGTGGGTCTGTAAGGGTTGATAGGTCAACTGAAACATTCGCTTCAGCCTTATAAGACCTGTCAATCGACGGAGGCTCCAAGTAAAACCCTTACCACTTATTAAATACGTTCATGTAAAAAGATAAACAATGCATTTTATCAATACTTTTGAAATTTTATCCATTTTTAATTGTTAACTGCGATATTAAACCAAATTCTTTTGCTTTTATTAGTGCTTCTGTTCTTGAACTAACTCCAAGCTTAGAAAAAATTTTTGTTAAATTATACTCAATAGTTCGTTGACTCATAGACAGATTAATTGCAATAGCTTTATTTGTTAAACCTTTTGAAATTTGTTCTAGAATTTGTTGTTCTTTACTGGATAAGGAGATAGAACCTAAATTCTGTATTCCCTCATTGGTTGTAGGACCTGTATCTACTCTTCTAAGTTGTCTTAATAGTCGTAGAGGAATTACTGCTTCTTCTCTTATTGCACATCTTATGGCTGTAATTAGTTGTTCCTTTGTATCAGTCTTACTTATAAATCCTGAAACCCCTGCCTCAATTAATAAATTATAGTGTGTTGGTATGTCAAATCCAGTATAAATAAGGATAATTGCATCAGGATTAATTTGTAATATAGCCTTGGTTAATTCGATACCATTTAACTTTGGCATATATAAATCTACTAAATAAACTTCATATTTTTCTTTCTTTATTTCTTCTAGAACTTTTTCACTATCTACAATTACATTAGCTTGTATATCATCCTCTTGTTCAATAATTGCTTTTGTCCCCTCACCAACTGCAGGATGATCATCTACAATCAATACCTTAATCATTTTCATCACTTCCAGTCGCTATTTCTATTAATACATTCATTCCTTTTCCCGGGCCGGAACAAATTTTAATCGTTCCTCCTATACTTCTAACTCTTTCTTTAATACCAGATAATCCGATTGTCTTAAAGGAGTCCTTTAATTGGGTCATATCCATTCCAATCCCATCATCTTGATATACTATAGTTAAAACTTGATTATATTCAGTTAAAGAAAGCTTTACATTAGTGGCCTTAGAATGTTTCATTGCATTATTTAATAACTCCTGTACTACACGATATAGAATCAATTCATATTCTTTTTCTACAATTTGTAAAGTTGAATCCAGTTTAGTGTGTAAAATGAAATTAGAACGTAATTTGGTTTGTTCAAATAAATATTGAATAGAATCAAAAAATCCTCGTTCGGTTAAAAAAGGAGGCCTTAACTCATTGCATGTTTCTCTAACTAAATGAATATTATCCAATATTCTTTCTTTAAGCTCATATAAATCATTTTTTACGGACTGATCTGTTACTTTTACTACGATGTTATCTACTTCTCTAAGGATCTGTAAGGAATCCTGTAGAACTGAATCGTGCAAATCAATCGATAAATTTAATCTTTCCTTTTCAGACAACGTAAATAATAATCTAGAAAGCCACGAAGGATAGCTGTTAGATGTTTCCTTCTTTTGATTTTTGTAGGTTTCAATCTTCTGAAAAAGATTCTCAATTAATTGGAAGTTCTCCAGAAGAATGCCCGAAATATAGGCTAATGTTTCAAGCCATATTTTCTCTTGTATATTTAAATTTGTTTTAAATTTCTTCATCCCACAAAAGATGATGTTTTTGTTCCGGTAATCTCCTCCAATGACGATGATAAATCCATCCACGAATTCAATCAATGACCCCATTCCATATTTAACCCAGTTAACCTTCTCTAGATGATCAACTAAAACTGGAGAATAGTTATTTCGATTTTTCAGAAACCAGTTTGCTCCCTCACTATCTGCTTCCACTTCAATATATTCAATTCCTTCCACCATGAGCACATCACTTATTTCATTCATCAAATTCTGAATTAGGCTATTTACCTTTGTTTCATTCTTCGCCTTTTGGAAAAACTTATATAAGCTCGATTCAAAATGACTTTTTTGTGAAAATAAATGATGACTGATTTTATAATCCAAATATTCCTTCGTATATAAAAACAATATGGTGAAAATAAATAAAACAATAAAGGTTATGATTGTAAAACTAGATAATAGTTTGATATTTAGAATGAGTTTTAGTATTAAAATAGTGAAAAGAGTAAAAGGAAAAGACAATAAAGCATAATATCGCATCCGACTCAGTAAAAACTCTATATCAAACAATTTCTCTACTAATTGTAAATAAACGAAGGAGATTGGAATAACAATTAAGAAAGCAGCTGTAGTTTCGGCTAAAGCCAATTCTTTTCCAAATAGGGTTTTCGGGATCCCATAAAAACATAAAAAGGGACTAAATGCTACAAATAAAGTAAGCCCCAAGATTTTTAAAACGCCTCTCCCTTCAGAATTTCTACTCTTAATATAAAATTGAATCAAATGAAAAAACAAATATACAATTAGAATTAAGAACAAAAGTAATTGTATATTTCTACCAAAATTATATAATTTATCGAAGAATAGGCTAATAAAGATAAGGAAAAGAAAAAGAAGATTTATTGTATATAAGATTCGCAGTGACTTCATCCCAATAAAGACTAAATTGTATCTTAAAAAATAACTTTTTAAAAAATGGACGAATAGAATTAAAGAGAATGATAACGTTATAATATTTGAAATGGTCCCGATAATGTCTCCCCGAGAAGACACAGATGCACTTAAGTAACAAACTCCTATGGACAACAAAAAATAAATTAGAACAATTGCTGAACTATCATTCTTCTTCTTTCTATATATGAAAATACTTAATAAAATGGTCATGACAGTAAAGAAAAATGGTAAAAGTAAATAAAATAAATACTGAGAGTTTATATAGCTATGAGAGGTAGTATACATTTTGGTATTTACATTTTTATTCGAGATTGTAATGGAATCTGCCATTTCTACTCTTTTAAACCATTTTACAGTAGAATGGTTTTCTGGTTTTTGGTCATTAACAAGCTTTAATATATCGCCTTCTACTATTGGTTGGCTCGAAGCCCATCCATTTTCATATATATTTGCTACTATCCATTGACCACTTTCTTCTCTTACCTCCATTCCAATTAATGGGAATCTCAAAATAATAACTGTAAAATAAATCGTTAACGTAACTGCAAGTAGAATAGGAAGACCCAAAATTGTATTATTAATAATAAACTTTTTCATGTTATCTCCTAAAAACAGGGGGAAATCCCTATTTTAAACTTTTTTATCTCCAGTAATAGGCCATTGGTGAGATTCGCTCCCCAAAGAATACTTCAAAAATAGCCTTTAACTCTTCATCATTTACTCCAACTAAACTTGCCGTTCCTTCTTTTACCTTCACTAACACATCTGCATTGTTGATTAGAAACTGTATAATATCTTGCATTCTTATCTCTCCTTTTCTATTAAAAGATATATTTTAATAACTTCTCAAGATAACGCTGTTCAATATCAAGCTGCTGTATTTCATTCATTGTTTTGTTTTGATAGATTGTCTTAATTACTTCCGTATAAATAATTGCCCCTGTCTCCACAAGCTTTTGATTAATTAATTCTTGATTCTTTATAATTTCACTTTTATTTACTTTATTTTGGTAATAATTATGGATGAATTGAATCTCTTTATCTCCACAGTTCAATAAAAAGATAATCGGAAGGCTATATTTTTTATGTAATAAGTCATTTTTCCCGTTCCAATTTTTTATATCCATTAAATCGTTATTTATCTGACCGATCAAACCAATATATTTTGAATAAGAATCAATCTCTACTGGATAGTCATTCCTTGCTAAGACTGCACCTGCTAAACACGCGAGAGCCACTAACGAACCAGATTTCTCGATCGACATCTCTATGTACTCCGATTCAGTCTTACAGATATTTAGAAGATCCTTATGCTGTCCATTTATTGATTGAAGAGCAAGGTCTTCTAGAATATCGAGTATTTTATTCTTATTCTTAAAGCTTGTATTTTTTATTACTTTTATACTTATAAATAGCAATGCTGTTGTTGCGTTTAATGCTAATTTTGAATCTGTAGACCAAGGTTTGTCCTTAGTATCTTCATCCTCAAAATCATCTAGTATATCAAATGAGAGAATCAATAGTTCCACTGCAGCAGCGATAGCATAAATTTCTTCAGTATCTGCTCCACTAAAGATATGATAGTGTAAAACAAGCAGTTCCCCAAAAGGAAATCCTTTTTCTGATTGATAATTAACAAATTGCAAGACCATGTCTCTTAACTCATTTTGCCTAATATATTCATTTACAATATTGTATAGAGACATTGTTATTTTATCAGAATCACTACCGTTCAATTCCTTCACTCCTTGAATTCTACTAAACATTAAATATTACTTTTGGACTATTCATGTTATTATAACCTATTATTTTCCTAGTAACACCACAATCTTGTTTACGTAAATCCACAAACATTTTTGCGGTCATTTTCCGGGATGATAATTGTAAATAAACCACATAATGATATAGCCTTCAAAAGTTCTTTTGAAATCAATTATATCAAATTTTATAAAAATTCTGTTTCTGGTGTTTATGGCATCATAAAAATGGTTCTTTCCAAAGTTAGTTGAAAAGAACCCTTTTCTCATATTCAAGCAATAAAATTTTGTTTCTCAACAAATCAAACAAACAACGTCCATACATGGTGCGC